>Ga0181537_10004731_pt1 | contig 11228 bp, 8 predicted proteins | sample PEATcosm2014_Bin_39_FD_119765 | JGI IMG/M metagenome (GOLD analysis project Ga0181537, IMG submission 119765) | Peatland microbial communities from MTU Mesocosm Facility, Houghton, MI, USA - PEATcosm2014_Bin23_10_metaG | ecosystem: Environmental > Terrestrial > Soil > Wetlands > Peat | place... | reverse complement strand
ATACCGTCGCATTCGCTGCGTCAGGGGAACGGTGCGCATTTCGGTCACCTGCCGCCCAGCCTTCGATTATGGGCGACAGACGCACGAGGCCCTGATTGGAACTAACGGGGCAACATTCAAGTCGGGCAGTTTGACCGTTTGACCTTGGCTCTTTCGGTCGCGGTGCCACTCAGGAGTGACGGGCGCGGCGGAGTTTCTGCCGAGTTCGTGCTCTCGGAAGGAGAATCACAAATTTTCGCCTTCGGGACGACTGCGGCGAGCGTGCTGTACCGTGTCCGCCGTGCGAAAAAGAGACAGAGGAGTTGCTGCGGGGCACGTGAAATTCTGGCAAAGCTGGCTCTCCGCCTGTACTTACCATGGGCGCTGGCAGGAGCATGGTACACCGGTCAGCTTTGCCGCTAAAGCTTCTTACCTTTGAGCCTACTGGCGCGATCATCGCAGCCCCCACCGCCCGGTCGTCCCCGACGCGGCCAGAAGGCCCTCCGATCTGGACCTCTGGAACCACGGATTCGGATCTCTTGCCTCGAACCTTTTGGCCGAACTGGAGTCTACTCGTTTCAGCAACAAACGGTCTACCAATTAACGATAAATAAGTAATAGAAACGCCAAAGTCTACGAATTAACGAAAAGCGACAAACGCGGCCACGCGTCGGCGATCCGCCAGATGAGGTCGCGCTTTCATTTGCGAGACGCGTCCGAATCAAATTTAACCATGTGCTGCGCGAGCCAACCCTCCAGTTCGGGGCTGCCCCAACGAAAACGCACATACCGCCCAAATCGGATATGAGGGATCGGGCCTGTTACGCGACTGCGGACGTGCCCGCGCACCCAACTCACTGGAAGAACCCAGAACCATCCCACCCGACAAAACGCTTTGCACCAATCACGTCCCTATCAAACAGCAGTTACTTTCTAACGAACCGCAGGGTCTTGATCTCCCACGGTTTTACCTGGAAGCGTATGGAAGAGCCTTCCCCAATTGGTCCCAAGAGAGTGTCTTCGAGCAGATTTGTTTCAACTACTTTTACAGATCGCGGAAGTTGAATTGTTACGTTGCCCTCGCGACCCTCCAGCTCGACAAACCGGACGATGGCATCCGTGTCGTAGAAACCTTCCATCTGTTTCATTGCGTAAAGAGCGACATGGTCGCTATCTGTCTTGATAAAGGAGTAGGAATCCGGCAGGCCGCCCTTCTTCATGGCCCACTGTTCCTGCGGGCTTGCATGCGACAGCTCCTGTCGAGCAAGCAATGGCGAATTGAATGCCATGGCCTGGAACTCCACTTTGCCGTCGCGCCAGCCTCCGCGGTGAGGATAGATCGAGTAGCTAAAACTATGCATGCCCTCATCCGCGCGAGGGTCCGGCCCCCACGGTCCGCGAATCACCGAAAGATGAATCACATTATCCTTGGCATCGAAACCATTGCGGCCGTTGTTCAGGATGGCCACACCATAATTCGCATCGGAGATATCAACCCACTTGCCCATTACCATTTCATTTCCAGCCTGTTCGCGTTCGACAGCTCCATAAGGTACATCAGACGACACCTTCGTAGAGGAAACCCCTGCGGGGAAGCCCACTTTCAGAAAGGTGGCGCGCTCTCGCCAATCCGATGAAATCTCGACATCCACACGTGGCGCACCGGCGATCAGGCTTACGTCCTGAGTGAATTCGGAGTCCCGAAAGCGATGGACGACTCGAATTGTGGCACGCGCAGGTCCTCTCTCAGTCACCTCTATCTTTGCGGCCTTATCGAGATTCCACTTCTTGCCGGTCAACCCGATATTCCAGGCCGGCCCTGCATACTCCACGGACGTTGCAATCGCCTGTTCAGCCGTATCTTCCAGGGCTACTAGAGAATTGCCTTCGCGACTGAGTGCCTCGTGTTTGTTTGTCTTGTCATAGAGCCGGGAAATGTTCCCGGTTTCCGGATTAATTTCAACTCTAAGAAATTCGTTTTCGAGGAAAGGACGCGGTTTCGCGCCAACCTGCACGGAAGTAGCGCGGATCTTGTGAGTTTCGCTTTCCGGCACAAGCCGGTAGAGTTTCAGTCCCATCTGCGGAACATCGTGGGCAACAAACGCGATGGTGGCGTTCTCGCGAGAGCCCACTTTGGTAGCAGGCTGGAGCAGCTGCACGGGAATCACTTCGTGATCGTGAACCGCGACCATGTGGGTTGGCAGGGCGAACGCTGATACTTCCGCGACCACCAGGTCGCTGCGGTCCCAGGACTGCGGATTATAGACAATCAGGGGCACGCCTGGTCCACGGGTGTCCACTTGCAGGCCAAGGTTTTCGAGAGAAAAATTCAGCGCTCGATTGGCGCGCTCAAAGACCTCTTGATACTGGCGCCCCGCGTCTGCATAGATAGGCCCAATGCCAGATCCCGCCGCCAGATCGTGAGCCTGGTTAAGCAGAGCGATCTTCCAGGCCTCGGTGATGTCGCGATTCGGATAATAGTCCCGATAGTCAAACAACACCGCCAGTTCCGACATCTTCTCGGCGTTGAGCAAAAGCTGTTCAGCCTGACGGTTATGGCGTTTCATTTCTACCTGGGTTGTATAGCAGCCAGGGAAGACAAAATTCAGTTCTTTCTCGTAAACCGGGAAGTCCTGCTTTCCGGCTAACAAAAGATCAACGTAATCTGAAACATTGGTGGTTTTCACTCGCACATCGTCGGATGATGCGTTCAACCTCGCAATGCCAGCGATGTCATCAGAGTTGGGTCCGCCGCCATGGTCACCCATGCCGTAAAGCACTAGGATGTTTTTGACTCCCGCTAGATCAGCGTTTTTCATTCCCAACACCGTGGTGTGCTGATGGTCCATGGGTTGCGTGTATTCACCCGGCGTGGTGTAACCCAGAATTCGAGTTCCATCCAGTCCCTGCCACCAAATAATGGGCGGACGAGTCGGGTCATGTGGTCGGTTGAAAAGGTAGAAGTCGATGCCCGCTTTTTTAGCAATCTGCGGCATCGAGACAGGGTGGCCAAAGACGTCTGGTTGCCACGCCACTCTGACGTAATGTCCGAATTTGTCCTTACTGTATTTCTGTCCGTAGAGGAACTGGCGCACCAGTGATTCACCATCTATCACATTTTCGTCCATCTGAACCCAACTGGAGCTGACGGGAATAAAGTTGCCCGTTTTGGCCTTCTGGACAATCCCCTTGAAAAGCTCCGGATAATAATGCTCGACCATGTCGAACACCACTGCCTGGTCCTGAGCATAGGTATAGTCGGGAAACCGATCCATCAGATCGAGTTGATTGCGGAAGGTGTTGTACATGATGTCATGAATGGACTCTTCCCATCGCCAAAGCCACGCCATGTCCATGTGCGCGTAACCGACCACGTGACCCGTGTAGTCTTTAGGGTTTTCCCGCGCCTGCCCTCGGGCTATTGGGAGAAGACCGGTGAGGCCCAACACCAGCAGCAAGAACTTTTGCATGAATCTCCTTTCACCCGGGATTTCCATTTTGACATCCCGGCCGACTGATAACGTACACTAGAACCGGTCTCATAAATAGTCGTCGATGAAGCAAATTTTCTCCGGCTTTACGCCGCACCGATAATCTTCCTGCTCCGTGCGCCCCGCGACTTCAGCCCGCGCTGCACGGACACGCAGATCGAGTGATCTTCTGTCCTGGATGCGCTCGCTCACGTCCAAACTCTTCCTTTTTCTCTCGGGCCCTTGCGATCTTGATCTCTGGAACCACGGGATTCGGATCTCTTGCCTCGAACCTTTTGGCCGAACTGGAGTCTACTCGTTTCAGCAACAAACGGTCTACCAATTAACGGTAAATACGGAATAGAAATGCCAAAGTCTACGAATCAACGAAAAGCGACAGCCTGGGGATCGAGGATTTTCCGCGCCGCGCTCCCCATGGCAAAATCCTTACGTGGAGCGGCTGATCGGTTCCCTACGGCGTGAATGTTTCGACCACATCATCGTGTGGAATGAAAGATCGTTGCGCCGGACTCTGCGAAGTTATTTTGCCTACTACCAGCGCCCCCGAACTCATCTGGCGCTGGCCAAGGACGCTCCGGAATCGAGAGGCGTGGAGAAGCAAGATCGCGGGCATCGTGTTGATTCCTCAGGTCGGAGGACTTCATCACCGATACCAACGCCACGCCGCTTAGTATCGGTCGGGCCTCGGCGACGATCGCTTCCGTTCGTGTCATGTACCAAAGCAATCACGTCGCGAGCCGAGACCGGGTTTTCTCTGCACTCCCCGTTTTGGATCCAGAACGCCGTTGCATTGTTGCTGCAAGGTTGTCTCGATCAGTTTCTCCAGCAAGAGAGTGTCGGCATGCAGACGAGATTTTCGCTAACGACGAGATTTTCGGTGATGACAGGATGGCCGGGGGCCCGTCCTCGCAAATCAGTACAAACGGAAGGCAACCTCGGCTTTAATCTCTTTTTCGATCGGCTGGCCGTCCTTGAGCGCGGGACTGAACTTCCAACGGCTCACCGCTGCAACCGCCTTTTCATCGAGGCCGTATCCCACTCCTCTTACCACCTTAATGTCGCGGGTCGTTCCGTCGACCGTAACCGTCAGGGACAGGAGGACTGTGCCCTGGATTTTCTTTTTGCGGGCTTGTTCGCTGTACTCGGGGTCCGGCATGAAAATCGCATGCGGCGGCGTCACACTGCGGTCGGGCCGGTTGCCACAATCGCGCGCGCCCATGTCCATCACTCCAGACGCGTCGTCAAAGAGAACAAACTTGTCCGGCTGTTGCGAGACGGACGAGGCCGGCACATAGCGCGGCATGCCATGAGGAGGCGTCGAAATCTGCAGCATGTCACCTCGGCGGGCAAGCACACTGACCTTCTCCCCGCAGGAAAGGCTTTCTGATGAATTGCTCGAACAGGCCCGATACACGGACACCGAATTCTGCCCCTCCGCACAGACCATAAATCCATCCACCAGCGGTCGCCGCTCGCCCAGCCCGGAACAATCGATCGGCCCCCGGTTCGGCACTCCAGAGTCATCGTCGAAAGGCACGAATTTGTCCGGCTGCCGCGAAATCGCCGACGCGTCCACAAAGCGCGGGGCTCTCTCGGAGGTCGGTATTATTCTAAGCACGTCACCGTTACGAGCGACCACCGTCACCTTTTCGCCGCAGTTCAGACTGCCGATCTGGCGCTTCCCGCATCTGCCAAACATTGGCACCGGCTGGCTATTGTCGCGATCGGAGCAGAAAACAAAGCCATCCGGTCCGGAAGACGTCAGAGTCCGGTGTTCATTGAGAAGTTGCGGCCAGAGTGGTCCCGCAGTAGCTACGCAAAAGACTGCCAATAACATCGGCACGGATTTCATGGACGGGCATTCTCCCATTCGATGGGTCAGACGTCAACCAGACATAGCCGGGTTGCCCGTTCGGGCCTTGGATACGCTCTAGCCGGGCTTGCGGCATCTCGGACTGGTAGGTCAAATTGGGGTTTCGGCAGCAACCGTGCATGATTCCGTTAACGGAATTTTAAAGCGATTGTGGAAAGGCCAGCGGGTGTCGTCAGCCCGGAAGCGAGGCAGAGGAGTGCTGTCCGGGGCGATGCTCGCCAACGCCCCTTCTCCGCTATCGGTCACACACTGAGCAATTTGAGCATTGACCGACAAATTTATTCTCCTTTCCAGAGTCCCTTCCCGTGACACTGGAAAATGTCCCGGGAAACGAGCCGAACAAAAAAACGCGCCCTACTCGCTGTTACTTTGAAATTTCTTCACCCGCGCAAAGATCCGATCATTCACTGTGTTCGCAATATCTTGCTCGCCTCCCAAGTAGATCAAGTGTGCTGCAGCATATTTAAAATACCTGGGCTGCAAGCAGCCGATTCGATCAGCCTTCAATGATCGCATTGGCATCGAGCCGAATCCTTGAGTTGGGTGCGCGGTTATGGAAGGCTTGCCGGCCATACGTCCAGAATCGTCAAGGAGTCAACCTTCAGGCGGATGCCTTGACAAGCGGGCTAATCGCCGCGCGGCGGGCCGTTGAGGCGTCGCCGTCCAATCCTCTGGCGTACGTCAGTCTTGCCCAAGTGCTCTTCTTCCACAAAGAATTTCAGAGCTTCCGGAATGCAGCCGAGCGGGCTGTTGTACTCAACCCCATGCACGGGAACTCCATCGCCTTTTTGGGCGAGTTGCTGACTTATGCCGGCGACCGGGACCGCGGACTCGCGCTGGCGGGGAGCGCCAAGCAGCTCAATCCCAATCATCCCGGGTGGTACTGGTACGCCAACTTCTACAACGCGTATCGCCAGGGCGACTATAGCGGGGCACGGGATTTCGCCTTGAAGATCAATCTGCCCGACAATGGGCTTCCCACGCAATGCTAGCCGCCGCGTGCGGCCAGCTCGGGGAACCGGAGGCTGCCGCCAAGGCAATACGTGATCTCCTGCATCTGCGGCCCAGGCTTGGGCAGACCGTGCGCCAGGAATTCAAGAAATGGTGGGATTCCGAGTACGTCGAGCGCATGATTGACGGACTCCGCAAGGCGGGACTGGAGATTGCCGCCGAGCCATCATCGCCGGAAGCCAATTTGGTTGGAATCATCGAATCGAATAACCGCCATCGACACGTATCGTAGCACCCGTCACAAAATCCGAGGCTCGTGAAGCTAGGTATACAGCAGTTCCAGCAATTTCCTCGGACTGTCCCCATCGACCGGCTGGAGTGCGCGAAAGAATTTCGTCGTTGAGCGGCATTGTTTTTACTGGGGCGGTCATGTCAGTCTCAATCCATCCTGGCGCAATCGCGTTGACTTGAATGTTGTACGGTGCAAGTTCAATCGCCATGGACTTCGTCAACTGGATGATTGCGCCTTTCGCTGCGCTGTACGAGGGGATCAGCCCAGATCCGAAGAAGGAGTACATACTGCCCATATTGATAATCTTTCCTTTTCGACGACTCACCATCGCCTGGGCGGCAAGCTTCGAGAGAAGGAAAACCGCATTCAGTTGGGTCTCGATTACATTGTCCCAATCCTCAGGCTTCTCGTGCAAAATACCGCCGCTCAGCGATACGTTACCGGCGTTATTGACCAGGATGCTGATGCCGCCAAGTTCACTCGTGACCCTGCTAAGCGCTGGCTCCAATGCGGCACGATGGGTTAGATCGATCTTCACCGCGATCGACGGAACGCCGATAGCCTTCAGTTCCGAGAGTACATGCTGGTTCTTCTCGTCATTTCGTCCAAAGATTGCGACGGAAGCACCAGCTTCGGCCAGACCCAGCGCAATGCCGCGACCAATCCCACCGTTACCACCAGTCACCACAGCCACCCCGCCGGCTAGATCAAAGAGCGCAGGTATCTTCATTCGACTTTCCTCATTTCAAGTTTCGGTAACGGAATCTGCTCTGGAAACCGGTTCTTAGTGAAGCACGAGCGGCCGCCCCCCGGGGAAGTCACTGAAGCTTATTGTAGTGGCCTTCCATAGACAAGTCTTTCGGCGTGCTTGCACAGCCTGCGTCAATCGGAGTGTGCGTCATGCGAGTAAGAGTTGATTGGGCCGCTTTTCGGATGGCAAGTGTGGCCACACGAGAGCGATTTCTGTAATGCTGGATTCTGGGCGGTTGACGAGCAAGATCCCAAGGGAAGAGTTGCCGACCACACGCCCATAATCGTCGCATCCGGGTAACGTGCACAGGCTATAAATGCGCCCCCACGCATCGTCCTGACCTCTGGCACAAAACTCGGCGCCTATTGAAATCAGGTCGCCGCTTGGAGCCGGCGGTATGGGCGAGGTGTACAAGGCTCGTGACACCCGCCTCGACCGCACTGTAGCAGTCAAGATCCTTCCGGCGGCCGTCTCCAGCGAATCCCGGCCGGCTTCTCCGCTTTCAGCACGAAGCCCGCGTCCTCAGCACGCTCAATCACCCTAGACACGAACCCGAGTTTAAGCCTAAAAACAAAGGAGTGACACTTACGTTGAACTGGGCATCGCGAACTGTTTCCGCGTAGTCCGCGTTATTAGCAGTGGAGGTATAGTCGCATTATCAGGGGGGCGATCACTAGCCCGAAACGATGGACGAGGAGAGCAGAGCGCGCAACAGAATTTAGCAGCACCACGATTCCTCGAACGGGACTTCGGACCCAGCATTACTTTGGCAGTCATCCGGACACGATCCTACCGAATCGGGAGAACCACCTCTCCAAACCCACTCGTGGCTACACGGGAATGCCCTCCACGATGGAGTCGGCAGCAGCGGTACGGATGATCCGACTTAACCTCCAACCCGCAGCCGCAAACAAGTCGCGAAACTGGTTCTCCGTGCGCTCGCAGCCGCCCGGGAAAATCAGCATTTGCAAATCAAGGAACTTGCCAGCAGAGAACTCGTTGCCGGGCTGAATGACGTTGTCAACTACGAGAAGCTTGCCTCCTGCATTGACGCCTTTTCGGCAGGCAGTAAGTATCTTGACGCACTGATCATCCGGCCAGTCATGAATGATATGTTTCATGATGTAAGCGTCCGCGCCCGCCGGGACCAAAGAAAACATATCGCCGGACGCAAGAGTACAACGCTCCATTAAGTGCGTCAGTGGTCCATTTCGGCATCCCTCGATAACGTGAGCTACTTCGAAAAGCGTACCTCTCAGGTGCGGATTCCTCGCCAGGATCGTTGCCAGAAGAAGACCGTGCCCGCCGCCGACATCTACTATGGAATCGATGCCTTCAAAACTGTAGGCCTCGGCGACGGCGGGGCCGTCAATCGTGGAAAGCGCAGTCATGCTGTCATTGAAGATCTGCGCTTCATCGGGATTGTGCTTCAGATATTCGAAGATGTGCGCGCCGTAGACTTCGTCGAGCGCTTGCTTGCCGGTGCGCACGCAGTATTCCAGTCGCGACCATCCACGACCGTGCCACTCCCTGCCACCCATTATGGCGAGGGCCCGCAGGCTGGGCTTGGCGTTGCTGCGCAGAACCGCCGACATCGGCGTTTCGGAAAACGTTCCGTCAAGCTGCTCCGCCAGTACTCCCACACAGGCGGTGGCCCGCATGAGGCGGTAAAGGGCTTGTGGGTCGGTTCCGGTCCGGGATGCAAGTTCCTTGGCCGATCGGGGGCCAGCCTCAACAAGATCAGGGACTCCGAGCTGGGCAAGGCAGGAGACGGCACCCGCAACATGGGCGCCATTCAACAACTGCAGCATACCGATGTGAGCAGGAGGAGCCTGCGTTTGCATTGTCATTCCTTTTTCAACATGATTTTCATTTTTTCTTTTGGGACGGTACATCATACATCCGAACCATCTCCGGCTCGGACGTTGCCTAGTACTAGTATTTCTCCTTGTGCGCCGGTTAAACCGGCGAGGTGTAGTGAATGAAAGAGTCACACGAATGTGATGTAGCGACCCACATCGGCTGTCGTTTTCCTGATTAAGGCTGTTCCTCAACTTTGGTGCAAGTTTGACACGCGGGGCGGGTGGCTACGTTACAGATTCCAAGCCGGTTACGTTTGGCCGGCCGGGGGTCTTCAAGTCCTCGAAGAGAGCCGCCTCGCGACTTTTCCGAAAGGACGCTCCATCCCGAAGCGTTTCAATTGCTTGCGGGGTTTGTGAGGGCTGAGCTTGCACCAAGAGTTGAGGAAGAGCCTAACAACGCCTGCAACACCTCGAAGATGAAGCTGCAATCAGGGACCTTGCTGCACGATTTGCCGATGCTGCGACACGGGCAGATTACGAGACCATCAGATCTCTTTTCACCACCGACGCGGTCTTTACGATCGGCGAACCTTTCGCGGTCACCTGTAACGTAAGGGATCTAATGAAACTGTTGCACTCATTCACAAGCTGCGAGACGGCAAAGACTTTTTCGTCGAATTTGTTCACAGTGGGACTGATCCAACTCGACGGTAACACGGCGTCGGCGCGCTGGCTCTTAGAAGAGGTAGGTCTGGATCCCGCAAAGAGCGGTCCGGGAAAGAGCTACTACAACAATTTCGGATTCTTCATCGATGAACTCGAGAAGGTCGATGAAAAACGGCTCTTCAAGACGCGGACCTATCCGTACCTGTATCTAGACACAGATCCGTTTACCGGGAAAGGCATTGCCCTGAACGCCGAGATTAGCTTCACCTGAACGATTGCACCTGGACTCTTGGCCGGCGGCTGTGAGCTAGTCTCCAGCCTTCTTGCCATCGGACCAATTATTGATCATTCGCAGCATATCCGTCATAGCTTCAGCCAGACTTAGGAGACATGATTGTCGGAACAACACCTACCGGAAAATTGGATCGCAGGTGATCCCTCGTCGTGTTGCGGCGGATGAGACTGTGTGAGTCGTCGCGCGTGACCCGTCCAAGCTTTCATTAGAGATTCGGAACAACGTTCGAGATCGTGATCGATGATCATTCAGGACAGCCACGAAGCAATTGTATATAATGCCGACCGGCCTGACAGCAAGAACGATGCTAACAGTTGGAATGAGCAGCATGTCAGTAGTTCTGCCCCAATCTGGAAAAACCCTTGACCGACGCAATCTCGCCGAATTTGTCGGAGGTTGATGAGAAATTCGTGATCCGCAAACTTTTATGGCGTCTTTTGCCATTTTTGTTTCTACTTTACGTCGTTGCTTACCTGGACCGCATTAACGTAGGTTTTGCCGCCTTGCAGATGCGCCAGCAGCTCAGTTTAGGCGATCAGACGTATGGTCTTGGGGCCGGTCTGTTCTTTGCCGGATACCTGACTTTCCAGGTTCCCAGTAATCTGATACTCGAACGTATCGGAGCGCGCGTTTGGATCTCGTTGATCATGGTTGCGTGGGGCATGGTCTCCGCTTCGACATTATTCGTGACCGGCGCAAAAAGCTTTTACGCGATGCGGTTCTTACTCGGCGTTGCCGAAGCAGGGTTTTTCCCTGGGATCCTGTTTTATTTCGGCACCTGGTTTCCAGAGAGCGTGCGGGCACGCGTAATCGCAATGTTTCTCACGGCGGGTCCTGTTTCCGGTATTATCGGAGGGCCGCTCTCGGGCGCCATTCTTGGTATGTCGAGCGTCCTGGGACTGGTCGGATGGCAATGGCTATTTCTTTTGGAAGGTCTTCCGGCTGTGCTGCTAGGCGTCGTTGCTTTTTTTGTTATTCTTGATCGTCCTGAGAACGCAAAATGGCTTCGTCCTTCAGAGCGCCATTGGCTGGCGGCGAAACTCGATCAGGAGGAACAGAGCAAAGGTGATTTCCCTGGGTCTCGGCTGGGCGGATCATCACTACTTGAGACCTCTTCTTCGAGCCACT
>Ga0181537_10004730_pt1 | contig 11231 bp, 7 predicted proteins | sample PEATcosm2014_Bin_39_FD_119765 | JGI IMG/M metagenome (GOLD analysis project Ga0181537, IMG submission 119765) | Peatland microbial communities from MTU Mesocosm Facility, Houghton, MI, USA - PEATcosm2014_Bin23_10_metaG | ecosystem: Environmental > Terrestrial > Soil > Wetlands > Peat | place... | reverse complement strand
GAACGGCCATTTAACACCATGCCTGCCACCCGCTTCATCTACGGCTTCCACACAGTGCTGGCGAAAATCCGCCAGCATCCCGGCGACGTGCTCGAAATTTATTTGGATACCGCGCGCGACGACGCGCGTGCGCAGGACCTCGTCAAGCTCGCCGAGCGCCTGAACCTGCGCCTGCTGCAAGTCGATGCCGCGCGGCTCGACGGCATGGCCGGCGGCGGACGCCACCAGGGCGTGGTCGCGCGCGTGGACGCGAAGCAGCGCTATGTTTCGCTCGACGACGTGCTCGATACCCTGTCCGGTTCCGCGCTGCTACTGGTGCTGGACGGCGTCACCGATCCGCACAATCTCGGCGCCTGCCTGCGCGTGGCGGATGCCGCCGGCGCGCACGCGGTGATCGCGCCCAAGGATCGCGCGGCCGGGCTCAACGCGACTGCGGCCAAAGTGGCGAGCGGCGCGGCCGATTCCGTGCCGTATATAGCCGTCACCAACCTTGCACGCACGCTGCGCGAGTTGAAGGAACGCGACATCCTGGTGGTCGGCGCCGACGACGCCGCGCCCGCCACGTTATACGAAGCCGACCTTAGCGGGCCGCTTGCGTGGGTGCTCGGCGCGGAAGGCGAGGGCATGCGCCGGCTCACGCGCGAAACCTGCGATAAACTGGTGAGCATTCCCATGTCCGGCATCGTCACCAGCTTGAACGTCTCCGTCGCCAGCGGCGTGTGCCTGTACGAAACGCGCCGCCAGCGCGGGTTGAAGCTCGACATCGATCCATGATCCCGCTGCTCAACTACGGTCATTCCGACTGGGCCGCGGAATTTTCTCCGGCCGAGCAGGCCGCTGCGATCGACGCGGTGGAAAACAGCGGCATCGTGGTGTTTCCCCATCTCGCGTTCGTGTTCAATGGACCCGAACAGTCGCTGTTCGACCAAGTGATGACGGCGCGCGGCGCGAAGAACGTGAGCTACAACGCGAAGGGCGAAATCGGCGGCGTGGCGGCGGCACAGCAAAACAACCCCGCGCTCGCCAACATGCTCAAGCGCTACGCCGATTCCGCGCAGGGACTGCTCAAGCGCCTGTTGCCGGCATACGCCGGCAAGCTCGACGAAGGCAAAGTGAGCTTCCGCCCCACCGAAGTCGCCGGCCGCAAGACTTCATGGAGGAAGGACGACACGCGGCTGCACGTCGACGCCTTCCCGTCGAACCCCACGCTGGGCAAGCGCATCGTGCGCGTGTTCAGCAACGTGAATCCCGCCGGCGCGCCGCGCGTATGGAAAGTCGGCGAACCCTTCGAAGACGTCGCCGCGCGTTTTGTGCCCAGGCTCAAGCGGCCGCTCCCCGGCAGCGCGGCGCTGCTGCACGCGCTCGGCATCACCAAGCGCCGCCGCTCCGAATACGACCACCTCATGCTGCAACTGCACGACGCGATGAAGGCGGACATGGAGTACCAGAAGACCTGCCCGCAAACCGAAATGAACTTCATGCCCGGCAGCACCTGGGTCACCTGCACCGACCAGATTTCCCACGCCGCGCTCTCCGGCCGTTTCATGCTGGAGCAGACCATGACGCTGCCGGTGGAAGCCATGCAACGGCCCGAGCGGTCGCCGCTCAAAGTGTTGGAGCGGCTGACCGCGCGGGCGTTGGTCTGACGAAACTGCGCACTTGCCAATAACTTGGCGAAGCTCAAACGTGCTCGTGTACCAATGTGGGAGGGGGATCATGATTAAACCGGCGTGGTGTCTTGCGTTGCTCGTGTCGTCGGCGTTCGCGATCACGGCCCTGGCCGAAACGCCTGCGCAAGGCGACCCGCAGCGCATTGTGCTGGTGGTGCACGGCGGCGCGGGCAACATCACGCGCGCCAGCATCACACCCGAGACCGAAGCGCGGTACCGCGCCGGCCTGGAGCGAGCGATGAAAGCCGGTTACGCGGTGCTGGCGGCGGGCGGGACCAGCACCGATGCGGTTGTCGCCACCATCAAGGTCTTCGAGGACGACCCGCTGTTCAACGCCGGCAAGGGGGCCGTATTTACCAGCGAGGGCAAGAACGAGCTCGACGCGGCGATCATGGACGGCAAAACCGGGCTCGCCGGCGCGGTGGCGGGCGTGACGACAATCAAGAACCCGATCACCGCGGCGCGCGCCGTCATGGACAAGACCCGTCATGTGATGCTGGTCAGCGACGGCGCCGACAAGTTCGCCGCCACGCAAAAGCTCGATATCGTCGATCCCTCGTATTTTTTCACGCAGCACCGCTGGGACCAGCTGCAAAAAGCGAAAGAAAAGGAAAAACTCGAGCTCGATCACGACGGCGCGCCGAAAAAAACTTCGGCGCTCCCGGCTGAGCAGTGGCAGACGGACAACAAGTTCGGCACCGTCGGCTGTGTCGCCCTAGATCGCTACGGCAACCTCGCGGCGGGCACCTCGACGGGCGGGCTGACCAACAAACTGTATGGCCGGGTGGGCGACTCGCCGATCATTGGCGCCGGCACCTACGCCGATAACGCGACCGCGGCGGTTTCCGGCACCGGCGTAGGCGAATTTTTCATGCGCGGGCTCATCGCCTACGACATCGCCGCGCGCATGAAGTACCTGAAGCTGCCGCTATCCGAAGCGGTGGACCAAACCATCAAGGGAGCGCTCGACGACAAGCACGGCGACGGCGGCCTGATCGCGCTCGACGCCAAGGGTAACGTCAAGTTCGGCTTCAATACGTCCGGCATGTACCGCGGTTACGTCAGGAGCGATGGAAAGCCGGTGACGTTTGTATATAAGGATTGAGAGTGCAATTCGAAACAGACTTCGTTTCGCAACGCGGCTTTGCAATGCGGGAGATCTAAAAAATGGACTTCAACCCGAAGGCGCCGTGGGATTTCCGCCTTATTATCGGGCTGTTTTTCACAGGCTTGGCTATCTTCATGTGGTGCTTTTATTTCTACGCCTGGGACTTCCCGGGCGATCTTGTTCAGACGACAGGCAAGGTAACGGACACGCGCTGCGTATTTCTGCCCAATACGGCAAAAAACACCTTTTTTTACGGCGCGCGCGTGATCTTCGAGTATACGGTGGATGGCCGGGCGTATGAAGGAAATCGTTATTCGCCAAACCACGGGGGCGGCTTTCGCTGGAGCGAGCAGGAATGCCTGCGGCAGATGGCGGCCCTGAAGGCGCAACGCACCTCCCCGGTCTGGTATTCGAAGGCCGATCCGAAAATTGCTTTTCTGAGTGTGTACAAACCGCTACCCGCTATCGAGTGGCTGTTCGCCGTCTTTGCCGGTATTGCCTTGGCTATCGGTCTCTGGGCGCAGTTTTTCCGGAGAGAGAAGGCCACTACCCGGGAGCAGGATGAGGAGGGAATCTTGCGGCTTCGGGAATCCTACACTGCCCAAACTGGCACGCGAGTCGGATCGCCCGCCAGTTCGACAACGCCTGAAGCGTCGAACCCTCCTTTGAATTCTTAGAAAGGAAGCTTCAAGCCACACCCTGCGGAAAATCCGCTCCAAGCGTCGTCGCTTCCCAGGCATCGAAATCCTTGCGCATGAAATCGAGTTTCTTGCGCGCGAGTTCCAGGGCGGGTTTGCCGAGCAGGAGGCGCAACGGCGGCGTATCGGACAGGGCGGCATCGATGATGGCTTGCGCGGCCCGCACGGGATCGCCGACCTGCTTGCCGCTGCGGGTGGTGATTTGCTGGCGGCGTTCGCCGGCGGTCGCGGCGTAGGCTTCGATGCGCGTCGCTGACTGCTTGATCGACGGGCCCGCCCAGTTGGTGCGGAATGGTCCCGGCTCGACGATCAGCACGCCGATGCCGAGCGGCTTGAGTTCGGCCGCGAGCGACTCGGAAATGCCTTCGACCGCGTATTTCGTGCCGTGGTAGTAGCCGCTCGCCGCGAAACTCGCGAGGCCGCCGATCGACGAGATATTGACGATCAAGCCGTTGCGCTGCTCGCGCATTAGCGGCAACACCGCTTTCGTCATGTCGATCAGCCCGAACACGTTGGTCTCGAACATCGCGCGCACGGCGTCGTCCTCGCCTTCCTCGATTGCGGCGAGATAGCCATAGCCCGCGTTGTTCACCAGCGCGTCGATGCGCCCGAACTTCTTCCTGGTCGCGGCGACGACTTCGCCAATCTGCGAGCGCTGGGTGACATCGAGCGCCATCACCAGCGCCCGGTCCTCGTGACCCTTGGCGATGTCGGCCGCTTTCGAGGGATCGCGCGCGGTGATGACGGCGCGCCAGCCGCGCTCGAGCACAAGTTTCGCCAGCTCGCGGCCGAAGCCGGTGGAACAGCCGGTGATTAGCCATACGGGATTGTCTCGATTCATCATTTTGAAAACTCCCGGGAATGTTGAAAGGATAAATTCGCAGAAGGCGCGGATCGAGTTATTTTACGCGCAGCGCTGGATTGCCGGGGTGAAGGTAATAGCGTTACAGAAACCCAGTCGAAATCCACGGTATCGCGGCGACGAAAACCAGCCCCACGATCAGCGCGAGCAGGTAGCCGACGATCGGCCCCATGCCGGCGGCGGGCTTGACGCGGCCGATGGCGCAGGCGGCGTAATAGCCGACGCCGAAGGGCGGCGCGAACAGGCCGACGCCCATGGATAGCACCACCACCATCGCGTAGTGGACTTCGTGCACGCCCATCTGGCGCGCGATCGGGAACAGGAGCGGTCCGAACAGCACGACGGCGGGGATGCCTTCGAGCACGCTGCCTAACACGATGAACGCCACGATCGACACCGCGAGAAACGTCGAGCGGCCGCCCGGCAGGCCCGCCATGACCTCGGCGAGCTGGCGCGAGAATCCGGATTGGGTGAGCGCCCACGCCATGCCGGTGGCGGCGCCGATGATGAGGAGGATCGCGCCGGAGAGCGCGACCGTCTCCACCAGCATCGGCATTACGCGCTTCCACGAGAACTGGCGATAGACCAGGAGTCCCACCAGCGCCGAGTACACCACGCCCAGGGTCGAGACTTCGGTCGCGGTGGCCACACCTTCAACCACTGCGGCACGAATCACGAACGGCAGCGCGAGCGCGGGTAAGCCGATCACGAATGCGCGAGCGATCTCTTTAAGGCTCGCGCGCTTCGCCTGGCTCACGTCGTCGTTGCGATAGCGATACGCGACCAGCACGCACAAGGTCAATCCCAGAACCAGCGCCGGCAGCAGGCCACCGGTAAACAGTGCGGCGATCGACACGCCGGTCACCGAGCCGATGGTGATCAAGACCAGGCTCGGCGGCACGGTCTCGGTTTGCGCGCCGGTTGCCGCGAGCAAGGCGACCAGGTCGCCGGGTTTCGCGCCGCGCCTTTGCATTTCGGGAAACAGCACCGGCGTCACCGCCGCCATGTCCGCGGCCTTGGAGCCGGAAATGCCGGAGACCAGGTACATCGCGCCGATCAGCACGTACGACAGGCCGCCCTTCACATGGCCGATGAGGCTCGCGAGAAACGCCACCATCACGCGCGCCATGCCGGTCATTTCGATGAGCAGCCCGAGGAACACGAACAAAGGGACCGACAACAGGATGAGATGGCTCATGCCTTCGTCCATGCGGCCCACCAGCACCACCATCGGCGTGTGCGTGGTCAGTGCGAGATAAGCGAAAGTCGAGAGCGCGAAAGCAAACGCGATGGGCACCGCGGCGAACACCGCGGCGCCGGAGAGGCCGACAAAAAATATCAGCAGGTTGAGATTGCCGAGCCCCCGCAATGCGGGTTGCAGAAACCACAGCGCCACGGCGATCGCAGCGATGGCAGCAGCCGCGAGCATCAACTGCCGCGATGTTCCGATCTGCACCATGCGCAAGATAGCGCCGAGCGCCATCAGGCCGAAACCGATGGGGAGCGCCGCCGCGCGGAACACGTTGGAAATTTCCAGTGCCGGCGTAGTGATTGCGCGCTCTTCGTCCGCGTAGTGGAACGCCGGCAGCATGATGAGCGCGAGGAACAGCAAAGCCGCGACCGGCGCCAACGCCTCGAAGAACGCTTTCCACCAAGGCGGGCACATATCCGCCAGCGCCGTCATGCGCATGTGCTCGCCGCGCCTCAGCGCAACCACCGCGCCCAGCATCGCGAGCCACAGAAACAGGATCGACGCCAGCTCGTCGGACCACACCAGCGGGTTGTGCAGCACATAGCGCGCGAAGACGCCGGAGAACAGAATCACGACTTCCGCGAGCAGCAGCAGGGCGGCGACGATCTCGACCGCCCAGCCGATCCACACGTCGAGCTTCGCCGCTGCGTTTTGCAGCGGCGAAGCCAAACCTTTAGCGCGCATCGCTTACGTGAGCTTACCGGCGTACTTCTCCAGCAACGCCCACGCCTCGTCGCCGTACTTGGCTTTCCACTCGGTGTAAAAGCCCGCCCTCTTCAGCTTGTCGCGGAACGTGTCGGACTTGGCCTGGTTGAATATCATGCCCTTGGCCGCGAGGTCTTTTTGCAAGGTGGCGTTCAACTGCGCGACGTCGGCGCGCTCTTTCATCCCGGCTTCGTTGATATGCTTCACCACGATTGGGCGCAGGTCGGGCGGAATGCGCTCGAACGCCGCCTTGTTCGCGAGGAACCAGTAACCGTCCCACATGTGGTTGGTGACCGAGCAGTATTTTTGCACTTCGTAGAGCTTGGCGGTGGAAATGATTGCGAGCGGGTTTTCCTGGCCGTCGACGATCTTGGTCTGCAGCGCCGAATACACTTCGGCGAAGTTGATCGACGCCGGCGACGCTTCCAGCGCCTTGAACATCGAAGTCCACAGCGGCGACACCGGCACCCGGATCTTGAATCCCTTGAGATCGTCCGCGGTCACGATCGGCTTGGTGGAGGAGGTGATCTCGCGGTAGCCGTTGTCCCAGATGTGGTCCATCGCGACGATGTTGGCTTTGAGCGTTTGCGCGCGTACGAACGCGCCGAGCTCGCCGTCGAGCGCCGCCCATACCTTGTCGTAATCCGGGAACGCGAACGCGATGCCGGTGATCGATGCCGAGGGCACCAGTGTGGAGAGGATGAGCCCCGACAGCGTGAAGAATTCGACGCCGCCCGAGCGCAGCTGGCTCAGCACGTCGGTGTCCGACCCGAGCTGATTGTTGGGGAACACCTGGACTTCGAAGCGGCCCTTGGTTTCGGCCTTGATCGCGGCCGCCATTTCGGTCGCCCGGATGTTCATGGGGTGCGTCGCCGGCAGGTTGGTCGCGAGCTTGTAGCTGAACTCGGGGGTCTGCGCACAGGCGCTTTGCGGCGGCAGGCTCGCGGCGACGGCGCCCGCGACGCCAAGCTTGATGAATTCGCGTCTTTGCATTTTGGTTCCTCCTCGACTGTTTTAAGAAATGCCGGCCCGCCTTGCTGTCGCCGCGGGTCTTTATGCCTTATTGTGTCCTATCTATGCACTTCGCGCGCGGCCGCGGCCAGCGCTACACCGCAATTCCTCCATGAATGAAGCCGCCGTCAACGGCGAGCACCTGCCCGGTGATGAAGCTCGCTTCGTCGGAGAGCAAAAACGCCACCGTCGTAGCCACTTCGGCGGGCGTTCCGTAACGCTGCATCGGCATCCTCGCCAGCCACTTCTTGCGGTCTTCCTCGCTGTGCAGTTCCTTCACCATCGGCGTCTCGATCGGGCCCGGCGCGATCGCGTTGACGCGAATGCCATGGGCGCCAAGCTCGGTCGCCGCAACCATGGTGAGGAGATTCAACGCGGCCTTGGACGAGCCGTACGCGCTGCGTCCCTTGTTGCCGGTGAGACCCGCGACCGAGGAAATATTGACGATGCTGCCGGGAAGCTTGTGCGCGAGCCAATACCTGGCCGCGGCGCGGCAAACCAGAAAACTGCCGGTGAGGTTGACGTCGACAATTCGCCGGAAATCGGCCGCTCTCGTCTCAACCAGCGGCCGGTCCATCGCGATGCCCGCGGCGTTGACCACGCCGGCCAGGCCGCCGTGCCCGCAGCACGCCGCCATCGCCGCTTCCACCGCGGCTTCGTTGGCGACGTCGCAGACCTGCGCCTGCGCGGCGGGAATTTTCAGATCGGCGCACGCGCGCTGCAGCGCGGCTGCGTCGAGATCGAGCAGGAATACGTTCCAGCCCCGGCCGATGAGCAGCCGCGCGGTCTCGAGCCCGATGCCGGATGCCCCGCCGGTGATAACCGCGCCCTTTGCCGTCTTCGCATTCATGCTTCGCTCCCCATGCCTGCCCGCGGTCCAATTCTAACGCGCGCAGGAAAAAAGTCCCGTCGATTATCGGGCATATTCCGCAGCCCTCACGCCAAGTTGTTCCACTGCAAGCCGGTTTCTTTGCATTAAACTGCGAACCATAGTGTATCCACCGTCCGTTTATTGTCGGGCAACGTGCATAAAGGCGGCATGAAGCGACTATTGAAAACCCTCCTCGCGCTGGCCGTGGCCGCTTCGGCCTCGGCCGCGCACGCCGCCACGCCGATGGTCTCGGCGGGCGGCGCGCATACGCTTGCCCTGCAAAGCGACGGCACCGTGCTCGCGTGGGGCTCCAACCAATACGGGCAGCTTGGCAACGGCCAGAGCACTTTTGCCACCGTGCCGGCCGTGGTGCAGGGGCTCACTTCGGTCAAGGCGATCGGCAGCGGCGACAATCACATGCTCGCGGTCAGGCAGGACGGCACGCTTTGGGCCTGGGGCGCGAATAGCCAGGGCCAGTTGGGCGACGGGACGACGACGAACCGGTCGACCCCGGTACAAATCACCGGCATAGTCAACGTCGCCGCGGTCGCCGCCGGCGCATTTCATTCGCTCGCGCTCAAAACCGACGGCACGGTCTGGGCCTGGGGCGGCGGTTACCAGGGCGGCGTCGTGACGCCGGCGCAAGTGCCCGGCTTATCCGGCATCACGGCGATCGCCGCGGCTTCGGATCATTCGCTCGCGCTGGGCCAGGGTGGCACGGTGTGGTCGTTCGGCGCGAACAACTACGGCCAGATCGGCGATGGCACCACCACCAACCGGATCGCACCGGTGCAGGTGCCCGGCCTCAGCGGTGTGGTGGCGGTCGCCGCGCTCGATTTCGCGAGCCTGGCGCTGAAAAGCGACGGCACGCTATGGGCATGGGGACTGGAATTGACTCCCTCCGGTCAATTCGGGCCCAACGTCCTGCAACCCACGCAAGTCACGTCGGTATCCGGCGTAAGCAAAATCGCGGCCGACGGTTACGCGGCGCTCCTGCTCCACGCCGATGGCAGCGTGATGCAGATCGACTGGAACGAGGCGCCAACCACGGTCACCGGCGTGACCGGCGTGATCGCGGTCGCGCAAGGCGGCGACCAGTCATTGCTGCTCAATTCCAACGGTACGGTATCGGCCTATGGCAGCAACAGTTATGGCGAGCTTGGCAACGGCAGCACGGCTTTCAGCGGTTCGCCGGTTGCGGTCACGGGGCTCACCAACGCCATCGCGCTGGCCTGCGGCGTGAATCACTCCGCCGCGCTGACCGCCGATGGCAGCGTATGGACCTGGGGCTCGGATAACAGCGGGCAACTCGGCCGCGGGCTGACGCTGGACGTATCGGTTCCCGCCGCGGTACAGGGACTTAACGGCGTCGTCCAGGTGTCGGCGGGCGGCGCGCACAGTCTCGCTTTGAAGTCCGACGGCACGGTGTGGGCCTGGGGGCTCAATGTGTTCGGCCAGGTTGGCGACAACACGATGGTCGATCGCGCAAGCCCGGTCCAGGTCACGGGCCTCACCAACGTTACCGCGGTGGCTGCCGGTCTCGTGCATTCGCTGGCGCTGAAAAGCGATGGCACGCTCTGGGCCTGGGGCGAGAACTATTACGGCGAACTCGGTACCGGCAACACCGCTTATTACCCGGTGCCGACACAAGTCGTCGGACTGACCAACGTCATCGCAATCGCCGCCGACTGGCAGAGCCTGGCGGTCAAGAGCGACGGCACGGTGTGGGCCTGGGGTTACAACCCCAATGGACAGCTTGGACTGGGCACCGCGACTGCGGCCGGCAACCAGGCCATCAGCACTAATAGCCGGCCCGCGCAGGTTCCCGGCTTGTCGAACATACGCTCGGTTGCGGCGGGGTTTTTCAACAGTTTCGCGGTAGGCGCCGACGGCTCGGCCTGGGGCTGGGGCAGCGGCGGCATTACCGGCGACGGCACCACGACCAACCGGCTCACGCCGGTGCGGATATCCGGTTTGCCGAAAGTCGCGGCGATCGCCGCCGGCAACGACGATGCCATCGCCCTGGGCACCGACGGCACGGTTTGGGGATGGGGCCTCAATCACTTCGGCGAGCTCGGCGCCGGCGCCGCGAGCTCAAATCCGTCCCCGGTTCAAATCGCGATAGCCAACGTGACGCAGGTCAGTGCCGGCGGATCCAGCGCCGGCATCGGGTCTACCCTGCCGTTGGCCGCGGGGAATTTCAACGCGTTTCTCCAGCAGGCGGGAACCGTGAGCATGCTCGGGCTCAACAGCGTGGGCCAGTTCGGCGATGGCACGTTTGCGGAACACACGACTGCGGCATTGGCGGTCAATACCGCGAGCAACGGATATCTCGATCTCAATGTCGGGCAGACGCCGACGGTCGCCGCGGCGCAGGCGGTGCCGTTCTTCGTGGTGTCCACCGGCGGCATCACCTCCACCGGGGCGACCGTCGCCACCAGCATCAGGTACAACGCGGCCGACCAGGGCAAGACCGGCAGCGTTTACATCACGGCGGTGGTGCCGCCCGGCTCGCCGCTCGCTGCCGATTTCTCCGGCGTTTTGCGCAAGCAACCGGCGAGCGCTTCCAGCTTCCAGACCATCCAGCTCACACCTGCGGGCTGGCAGCCGGTGGTGAACGGCCAGTTGACGCCGTATACGACCGGCGTGCTCGGCGCAGCCTCGGCGGCGTTGCAGATCCTCAACAATACGGCAACCACCAACCTCGGCGGCGCGCAGTTCTGCGTGGGCTACAGCACGGGCGCGTCGGCGAGCGCCACCTCGCGCACCGTTGCAACGATTCCAGTCACCACCGCAGGAGCCGCCGCCGCGTCGAGTTGCGCGATGGGTAGCGCGGCCATTTCGCCGCAAGGCGGTTACTGGTGGAATCCCGCCGAAGGCGGGCGGGGTTACACCATCGAGCAGAATGGCTCGAGCGGCAATGTGTTCTTCGCCATGTATTTGTACACAGCGAGCGGCAACCCGGTCTGGTACGCCGCCGGCCCCGCCGTGATGTCGGGCTCGACATTCAGCGCGCCGCTCGAAGCGTTTGCCGGCGGACAGACGCTCACGGGG
>Ga0181537_10004729_pt1 | contig 11232 bp, 11 predicted proteins | sample PEATcosm2014_Bin_39_FD_119765 | JGI IMG/M metagenome (GOLD analysis project Ga0181537, IMG submission 119765) | Peatland microbial communities from MTU Mesocosm Facility, Houghton, MI, USA - PEATcosm2014_Bin23_10_metaG | ecosystem: Environmental > Terrestrial > Soil > Wetlands > Peat | place... | reverse complement strand
TCGATATCAAGCTGCCCAGTCACCGGCAGATTCTCCGCTCGCTGAAATCCGCGGATGCTCGCCCGGGTGCGCAGACCGAGCGCCCCATCGATCTTGCCGCTATATTGGCCTTCGTCCTGCAGAGTTTGTTGCATCTGCTTGACCGCGTTGAGATCCCTGGCATCGGGCACATCATTCGAGGGTTTGTCCCCCCGCTCCTCTTTGGTCAGATTCTCTCTCGAAGCAAGTGGCGTCGGGCGTGGTCCTGAAATCCAGGTCGTCAGTAGTAGGAAGACAATCCCAACGCAACTCACTTTGCCCGCATAAAGCATTTCGTCTCCGTGGTCTGCCAGGCAAGCCGCCCTGTTTAGACCATCATCAACACTCGCTTATCTACTCCGAGAATACTGAGCAGAAGGGCTCATGGAGTGAACTGGTTTCGTTCCAAGAAGCGAATAACGTGGCAGGTCGACTACGGAGCTTGAGCAGTTTTGATCAGCTTTCAGGATCTTAACCGTTGAAGATAGGTTTTTGAAGGTGCAACATGCCCCAGTCAGTTTCTTCGGAATCCCCGGCCGGCGTAGTTCTTTGTATCGACCATAACCGGGATGTGCTCGAATGCGAGCGGGCTTTCCTCGAAAGCTTTGGCTACACCGTTCTGACGGCTCCGAGCGGCGGCGAGGGACTGCAGCTGGCGTCGACCCATTCGGTTGACGTCGTGATTCTGGACTACTTCATGCCGGCCATGAACGGGCAAGAGGTCGCCATCGAACTGAGACGGCTCAGGCCGCAAGCGCCGATCATCCTGCTCACCGAAGGACTGGGCGTTCCAGAACAGGCTTTGCACCTGGTCGATGCCCTCGTTGCCAAGGATCGTCTGGCCAGCCAGTTGTTGCCCACGATCGTCTACTTGTACGGCAGAGCGCGAATCGAACTGCCCTCCTATGACGCATAGCGGCCCAAAAGCGGTCCGTAAGATGTGGCCCGTGAAGAGGCAAAGCCGAGGCGTGGACTCGGAGTAGAACCCGCCGACGGCCGCGACTTGCAGTCATGCGGGAAACAACTCATCCGTCGTGCCTCGCGCTCGGGTCCGCAGTGCGGAAAAAGGCCCGCCAAGCAGTGAACCGGTGAGCGGCGGCGATCGCAGAAGACAATCCTGTATGGGCGGGGCGCTATCTTCGTTTGACCACCCAGGAGAGCAACGCTCCTGCGGTAAAACCTGCCGCGAATGTTGTCGCCACAATGAGCATGGGGTGGCGCTGGATGCGCTGACTTGTGTCATTCAGGAATTCTTCCGCAGCATCGCCGCTCTGTTTTGCGGCACGCCGCACTGCCCCTGCGCCATCCGCGATGGCATCGGCAACCGCGCTGCTTGCGCGAGAAGCCTGGTGAGCCGATTCGGTAATGTGATCGGCAGTTCTTCCCAGTACAGTTTGCGTCATGAAATGCTCCTTCGTAATTTTCCGGTGCTCTTACCGCGTGCAGTGCGGTCCTGCCGGGCAGGACACAAGCGATTATTGCGGTTGAAGTCTAGTCTTAATGCTTGGGCTGCTCCCGGGTTTCCGGCTGCTGTTTCTGTTGCAATTGCTGTTGCTGCTGTTCGTGTCTCTGCTGTAATTGCTGCGTCTGTTGCTGGTGCTGCTGCTCCACCTGCTGCTTTTGTAGTTCACCGGCGTGCTGGTTGGCGAGCTGCTGGTGTTCCTCGTCCTGCTTCTGCTGGAGCTTGTCTCGTTCTACTTGCTGATTCGCCACTTGCTTGTCCTGCTGCTGCTGATACTTTTTGTCCAGCTTCGGCTTGCCGGTATTTGGAGCGGTCGGAGCGTAGGCCGGAAGATCGCGAGGGTGCACGGCAGCGACGGGTTGAGCGGCGTTGCTCTGCGTACGCACCTGATTCGCTGCGCGATTGCCTGGAGTATAAGGCGCTCCTGCCTCCCTGGCTGGTACTGCGCCGCGGTCGTTGAAATCTCCAGGCCTGGGCGTTGCTGCGACACCGGGCTTGCCCATATTCGCCGACGCGCGTTGCTGCGGATTGGCTCGGGCCGCCTGCGCGTGTTGAGTTTGCGCCGCTACCGGGGGAATGTGTCTCTCCCGCCCCGCCGCTTCGTCTTGCACACTGGGGCGCGCGATAATTCCGCCATTGCCACCGTTATAGCTGACGCGGTTCATGGTGGTGTTCGTGACGGCCCTGTTGTAAACATTGTGAATTTCAGTGATATTCACGTTGTTCACGGAACGGTTATAGAAAAAGTGTCCGTTATCCCAACGTCCGCCTTCGTAACCCTCCCCGCCATAACCGAACCCGTAGTTGATTCCGCCGTAAAAGCCCACCTGCTGGCCCCAGTATCCGTCGTAAAAAACAAATCCATCGCCGCCCCAACCCCAATAGGCTGGAGTCCACAGGAAGCCCACTTGCGGGGCCGTCACCCATGTGCCCGGCACCCAGTAGTAGTCGCTAGCGTCGTAATCGTAGGCCCAGTAGCCCGGCGTCCAGAGATAACCATCACCCGGACAAAGAGGCTGCTCATAGGCAGGCAGCGCGGGCGGGCCGATGGTGATGGCCACACCAATTTGGGCAAACGACGATGCTGACATAGCCAGCACGACGAGCGCAAACCACGGCGCAAAAAACAAGGAACGAAGTGAACGAATGGAGGAGGGAATGCGCATTATGCTTCCTTCTTGCCCGATCTTTACCAGATGATCTTGCCCGAGCCTAGAGCAACATTACGTTTTAACGATTTGAATGACTGTCCCTTTTTATACATTTCCCCAGATGACAACGAGTCGCATGGATGCGGCGATCGCCAGCCTACTGTGGCTTCGGGGTTGTAGGCGTCGCAGCAGCCTGAACTGATTGAGCGGAAGCCGTACCGGAAGACGCGGTCGGCGGCGCTTGCTTGCTGGCCGGAATTTCGGTGCCGGCAGGATAGATGAAAATCTGAACTCTGCCCCAGCCAGCATCCGAATTCGCCTCTGGCTGCTTGCCCATCCCCAGAGTCTTAAGCTGGCTGTCGTCAAATCCGAAGTTTTCCACCAGATACTGGCGCACCACCATGGCCCGCGCCTCGGTCAGCACCAGCTCTTTCTGGGCGTCACCTTCCATGCCCTCCGATACCACGACCACGGCAAAACCGTACTGGTTATTGGCCAGGAACTCGCCACCGGCGTTAAGCGATTTCTGGTTCTTCAGCTTGGCCGAATCCTGCTTGTCGAACAGTTGCTTCGCCGAGTAGGTGAACTCCTTGGTCGGCGCAGCTTCCGGCAGCTTTTCAATCTCATTTTTGGCCAGTTCGGCGGAGTCTTCGTAGCCGCGGCTCTTGAAATATCCCTTAATCAGGAAGTTATGCTTCATGGCCTCCATATTTTCCTGGAAGTCGGTAACCCCGGCTTGTGCCTGGACCATGGTGTCGCGCATGGAACTCGATGTCTTTTCGAGATTGCTGTAGAGCTGCTTGTCGTTCACCAGCGCTCCCGCAGTTCCCTGCCCCTTATCGATTTTGGCGCTGATCGATTCCAGATTCGCGGTTGCCTCGGTCGCATTCTGGATGGCTTGCTGGGTGCCATCCAACAGGCCGCTCGCCTTTTGCAGCAACTCGGCCATCTCGAGTGGCGGCTGACTGGCGATGAGATCCCCGTCCCGCACCTCACCCGATCTCGCCGATCCAAACGAGATCGCCAGAAACTGGTTGCCTAACAATCCCTCGGTTTCGATGGTAGCGACGGAGTCTTGTTTCACGATCTCGTGCGTGGTCTTGTCGAGATCCATAAAGACCGTGACTCTTTCGCCCGGCTTGTGCGGCAACACGATGCTGTGCACAGTCCCACTGTGAACCCCACCCACTTGCACATCGCCGCCGGCGTCCAGGCCCACCACGTTGTCGAATTGCGCTCTCAGCTGGTAGGTGGAACGGAACAGATACTGCTTGCCTCCGATGATGAAGATACCGGCCACCAGAATTGCCAGTGTTACCACGATGAAAGCTCCGAGCCGCGCCGCTCTCGACATAGATCCTCCTACGAATGCTTCAAAAATTCCCTGACGAACTCGATGTCACTTTTCTGCAATTCTTCAAAGCTGCCTTCGATTACCACACTTCCCTGGTTGAGCAACGCCAGCCGGTCGGCGATGGTTTTCGCGCTGTGCAGATCATGCGTCACTACAACGGATGCCATGTGATGCTCCTGCTGGAGCTTCAGAACCAGGTCATCGATCTCTCCGGAACTGATTGGATCCAGACCCGCGGTGGGCTCGTCGAGCAGCAGAATATCCGGCTCCAACGCCAGCGCCCGCGCGAGTCCTACTCGTTTCTGCATGCCGCCAGAGATGTCTGAAGGCATCTTGGCCGCGGCGTCTTCCATGCCTACTTCCGCCAGTAGTAGGTGGACTCGGTCGCCCCGCTCGGACTTCGTCATCTCTCTTTTATGATGCTGCAATGGAAATGCCACGTTCTGCTCGACCGTGAGCGAATCGTAAAGAGCGGCATGCTGAAACAGAAAACCCATTTTCTTGCGGATTTCGCCCATTTGGTCGAGAGCCAAGCCGCAGATGTCCTGCCCGTGGAGCAGAATCGATCCCAGGTCAGGTTTCTCCAGTCCGATGGTCAGCCTTAGCAGAACGCTCTTGCCGGTCCCACTGCGCCCCAGCACCGCCAGAGTTTCCCCGCGCTTTACGGCCAGGCTGATCCCGTTCAGGACCTTTTGCGTTCCGAAGGACTTATGCAAGTCCACGACGGCGATGACCGGCGCGTTGCCGTCTTTCTCCGCCTGCTCTTGCTTCGTCGCAGCTTGATCGAGGGTGGAAGTGTCCATAATCTTTCGCGTCTGTTTCAATCCGAGCGGTTCGATCCGTGTCACGAAAACATGTCACCAAAACATGTTCACGGGAAAAATATAAGAATGAGCTTCACCAGCACCACATCCGCCAGAATGACGAACAGCGACGACAAGACCACAGAACTGGTGGCCGCGCGTCCCACCCCAGCGGCGCCTCCCTCGGTCCGCATTCCCTGAAAACAAGCGACCAGTCCGATGATCAGACCGAACACCGCGGTCTTGAACGTGGGCGGCAGGAAATCATTGAAAGTGGCGCTCTTGAAACCGCTACTGATGAACTGATGTAACGAAAGCGGCTCAACCAGGGCCTGCGTAACCCAGCCCATGAACAAGCCGGACAGGTCCGCGGCAAGCGTAAGCAGCGGCAGCATCAGGATGCAAGCCAGGATGCGCGTAGCCGCCAGCAGCCGATAAGGGTTTACTGCAGAGGCCTCGATGGCGTCAATCTGCTCGGTCACTTTCATGGACGCCAACTCCGCACCAATGCCTGCGCCGACGCGACCACTCACCACCAGTCCCGTGATGATGGGACCAGTCTCGTGGATCACGGAAAACACGATGGCGGCGGGAAGCAGCGATTTCGCCCCGAATCGAGTCAGGCTGTAACGCGCTTCCAAAGAAAGCACAACGCCGGTGGCGGCGCCGGCCAAAGCTACCAGAGGAAGAGACTTTGATCCGATGTTGTCGAGCTGGAGAAATAATTCGTGAAATTCAAACGGCGGTGTCACCGCCGCGTGCGCCACTTGCCAGAAAAAAATTCCCAGATCTCCGAACCATGTCAGAAAGTCGTTGATCACGCGCCTGGAGGAAGTGAACGTAAGCGGAGCTGTGAGAAAGTCCGGTTGCTTGGGGAGCGCAGGGGGGAGCGCAGGATGAAGCGCCGGATCCGTGCTCGCGACCCTCACGGATGTCTGGTCGATCATAGATTTGCGCCCGGAATTGTCCCGGGGTCCGGCGCTCGGCGCCCATTATTCGGGTGCATGGGCGAAAGCAGGGAGTGAGGACTGCTATAAATGAATTCCAGCCCAACCTTTTGCGAGGCGTAGGCCAGCAAGCTGTAGTTTCCCATGCGGAATGCATCCTCGGCATCGTAACGTTTGGGATACCACGCGTAGACGGCGGTCATGGTGCCGGCATAAGGCGCGATCAGAGCCGGGAAAGAAAAGACACGGTGACCGTCCTCGCCACGGCGTCCGGTAAAGATGGAAATCAGGGCATCTCGCGGCCGCGGCAATACTCCCTTGCATTCGCGGCGGTAGTACAACGTGTCTTCATGGAAAACATGGGCCAGCGTATAGCGCGTCGTCGTGGTCACCGCGGCAATGCCGAAGTCGGATCCGAATCGCCTGGCATAACCAGCGGCACCCTGCCCCCACTCTGGCGGAGAGTTATTCGCCTGGTTGATGCCAGCCGCGATGGCAGCTCCGACCGTGGGATAGGGTTCAAATGCATCGAAGACGTAGTTGTGGAGCCGGGTTTCCTCCGTAGGACGGACGTAGGTCAGGTCTGGCTGCGGAGAGATTGTGCTCGCAACCGCACCCGGGAAATCTCCCAAATCGGCCAGCGACTGCGCGCATGCCAGCAAGGACAGCGCCGGCACCGCCAACAGCAGGAGCAGGATGCGGCGCATGCTCATGTCGACACTCGGTTTGGAAAGTTCCTGCTCGCACGCCAAAAGGCCCCCGTTCTCACACCGTAAGCGGACACGGTCCATGGTCACACTGGCACGCAATCTCTACTTCGTTCGATCCCGCTTCCTTACAGACTTGACCGCAGTATTTCTCGCCCGACGGCGTCGTGCACTTGCACGGCAGGTGCGCACACTTTTTTGGTGCAGTCGTCATCATCATGGTTCTCCTTTTCCAGGTTCTAATTTTCCGTTCACTACTGACGTGGGTGTTCTTCAGCTTTGGGAGCTTCCTTCGCGGGCGCGGGCTGCGCATGAGCTACAGTTGGCTGGCGTGGCGCGGGCTGCGCATGAGGAGCAGCTTCGGCCTTAGCAGCCTTAGGTGCAGCCTTAGGCGGCGCAGACTGCGCACGAGTTGCAGTCGGCTTCTCGGACTCAGCCGGCTGACGAGCCGCCTTAGTCGTTGCTGCCTTGTTCCCGTTCGCGTGGGTTGTGGCTGCCTTATTCGTAGCTACCTTGTTCTCATTCGACCGCGTTGCAGCCTCTTTATTCGCCGCCGCCTTGTTTTCGTTCGAGCGAGTAGTGGCCGCTTTATTCGCCGCTGCCTTGTTCTCGCTGGAGCGTGTTGCAGCTTCCTTATTCGCAGCTGCCTTGTTCTCGCTCGAGCGCGTTGCAGCTGCCTTATTCGCAGCTGCCTTGTTCTCGCTCGAGCGCGTTGCGGCTGTCTTATTCGCAGCCGTCCGGTTCTCATTAGAACGAGTCGCGGCTGCCTTATTCGCAGCTGCCTTGTTCTCGCTCGATCGCGTTGTGGCTGTCTTATTCGCAGCTGTCCGGTTCTCATTAGAGCGAGTCGCGGCCGCCTTATTCGCCGCCGCTTTGTTCTCGCTGGAGCGTGTTGCAGCTTCTTTATTTGCAGCCGTCTTATTCGCCGCGGTTTTGTTTGCGCTCGAACGCGTGGTGGCTTCGTGATTCGCGGCTGCCTTGTTCGCGGTGGCCCTGTAGGGTGTTCCTGCGCTCTTGGCTGCTACCACACCATGACCGCTGAACTCGCCTGGCTTGGCTGTTGCAGCCACTGCCGGACGCCCGTGGTTCACCGACGCCAAAAGCGCGTGGTTGGTGCTGGCAGCGTGCACATGTTGGGTTTGCAGTGCCGTGGGCGCGCGGTGTTGCTCGTGGGACGCTGTTTCTTCCGCCGCGGTCGGCCGTGCGGTGACTCCACCTCGTCCGCCGTTATAGCTGACGTGGTTGAACGTAGTGTTGTTGATGACGGTCTTGCTGTAAACATTGTGAATGTTCGTGACATTCACGTTGCTTGCCGAGCGGTTATAGTAGAACGCTCCGCCGTTCCAATATCCGCCCTGATAACCGAGACCGCCATAGCCGAAGCCGTAGTTGACGCCGCCGTAAAAGCCGACGTTCGCACCCCAATAGCCTTCATTCCAGGCGTAGGCGTTGTCACCCCAGCCCCAGTAACCCGGTGTCCAGAGCAATCCCTGTTCGGGAGCTTCCACCCAGGTGCCCGGAACCCAGAAGTAGCCTTCGTCTCCGTAGGACCAATAGCCGGGCGTCCACAGATAACCTTCGGCGGGGCACATGGGCTGGGCATATACCGGGAGTCCCGGAGGCGCAATCGTGATCGCCACGCCGATTTGCGCGAACGAGGAGGCCGGTATGGCCAGTGCGGCCAGTATCAGAACTGCCAGCAACAGGAAACGGCTGTAACGCATTTGAACCACCTTGCCAGATCATCCTTCGATTACCCGTTCCTACCTTGCTGCTGCGGGCTGCGTGGATTGAAGTGCGGCGTGTCCATACAAGGATTCCACCGAATGGGTTTCGAGTCTGTGCACTATGACTCACTTTTCGGGATGCCGTAACTAGAAGCCCCACAGAATCAACTGCCCAGTTTCACCACGGAGTCACAGAGACTACGGAGAAAGCCAGAAGCCAAAAAATCAGCGGCCAGAGAAGCACAACGCCTTGTCATTCCGGCGCGTTTTTCATCGCGGCGGAGGAATTTCACCCGGCACCAGCCCCGCGCATTAGCCCATAGCGCCGCTGCCACTAACTCCCCAGCCCAAGCAAGATGAGAACTGTCCCATACACGCCCTTCGATCAATTTTGACGGTCCTTGAGAATTGTCCCAGAGAATCCCCCCAGAGCGTCGTCCCGGAGAATCGTCCCGCTCGAGCCGCCGACGTCGACTTGAAGACGTCGACTTGAAGACGTTGACTTGCCCCGAGTCTGAGCCTACGATTTTTGCCCAGGGCGAAGGAGCGTTCTCCCATGTCCACCACTGACTGGGGTATGAAGCTGAAGGCGTTTCTCACCACCGTCATGAGTCTTCTGAGCATTCTTGTAACTGGGCTTGGAGGCATCGAGAAAGATGTCCTCTGGCTGTGGATAGGATTTATCTGTTGCCTGGTTTCGGGCGTCTTTATCCAACTCTTCATCAACCGCGTAAAGACTGATGTCGCGTCCGGTCGCAGGTAGGAAAACGCGTCGCAACGCTCACTGCTGTAAAATCTGGCCCGCTTGCGGATGAACCCGCTGGTCCTTGATTTGGCTGGCGTCCCATCCACCGCCCAGGGCTTTCACCAGATACACGGAGCTGACCATCCGCTGTCCGAGCAACTGCGTCTCCAGCCTTTCGCTGGCCAGCAGCGTAGTCTGTGCGGTGATGACGTCGAGGTAACTGGTGACTCCTCCGATATAGCGATTGTTGGCGATGGTAAGCGCACGGCGTGCATCTTCCACGGCTGCACCCTGCGTCGTGAGCGCCTGCGAGAGCGTGCTCAGATTGCTGATGCCGTCCTCAACTTCCTGAAACGCGGTGAGCACCGCCTGCCGATAGTTGGCCACCGATTGTTCATAGGCAGATCGCGCGGCGGCGAGGTTGGCGCGGTTCCGGCCGCCCTGAAGAATGGGTTGCAAGGCATCCGCGCCGAGCGACCAGAAAAGGCTGGGCGCGTTTAGCAGCGTCGCGACGTCCGTGCTCTGCCATCCGCCCGAACCGCTTAGAGTGATGTGTGGATAAAAAGCCGAGCGCGCGATGCCGACCTGAGCGTTCTGGTAAGCCATCAGGCGTTCGGCGCTCGAAATGTCGGGCCGGCGCTCGAGCACGTCCGAAGGCACTCCCAGCGGGACCGGCGGCGGAGCGGTCGGCAACGTCGCGACCGGCACGCTCAGGCTGGAAGCCGACTGTCCCACCAACACGGCGATCGCATGTTCGTACTGCGCGCGCGACTGTTGCACGAGCGATAGTTGCGACAATGTGGAATCGAGCAACGCAGCTTGCTGCGCAACTTCCAGTCCGCTCGCGATGCCGCCCTGGTGACGGTTGTTCACCAGATCCATCCCTTTGCGCTCGTAACCCACGGATTCCTGCACCACCTGATACTCGGCATCCAACTCCCGCAGCGTGAAGTAGTCGGCAGCGAGTTCAGCGGTCAGCACCAACTGCGCATTCGCCAGATCGGCAGCCGTGGACTGCAAAGTTGCGTTGGCCGCTTCCACCTTGTGCCGCACCCGTCCGAAAAGATCGGCTTCATAACTCAACGAAAACGGAATCGTATAGACGCTCTGCGTGTAAGGAGGAACCGTCCGCGGTACGCCATTGATGATCGTGGGCAGCTCGCCGTTCAACGGGCGATTGCCTGCACCGCGCTCGCGCACCGCACTCGGGTCCGCCGAAAGCTGCGGGAACATGTCAGCTGTGGCCACCCGCGCTAACGAACGCGCCTGGTCCAGACGGTCGCGCGCGGCCACCAGGGACTGGTTCGCTTGCAGCAATTGCTGCTCGTAGCCGTCAAGCGCCGGATCGTTGAAGACTTTCCACCACTCGCCTTTGGGAATTGAATCCTTGGGTGCAGCCTGCTCCCAAGGCGGTTGCGTCTTCCACGCATCCGGGGGCGGGGCGGGAGGTGCGGGCCGGCTGTAACGCGGACCTACGGTGCATCCGGCGGCGAGGCCGAGCATTGCAACCGCAGCCGAAATCGCGACGCGATTCACTTCGCACTACCCTTCTGCTGCGCTTTGCTTTCGTTGTTCTGGGCCGGCGGCTGAGATGGTTGCTGCTGATCCGGAGCCGGCTGCGCCACATTCACCTGCTGCCCGTCTTCGAGCGAGTCTGCCGGGTTGACCACAACCTGGTCGTCCGGAGAAACACCGCCAAGAATCTCCAGCGTCGCGCCGTAATCGCGTCCGATATTGATCGGGCGCAACTGCACTTTTCCCTCGGAACCGATAACGGCAAGGCGCGGGCCCTCGGCACGGAATAGCATTGTGTTTACCGGAACCGTAACCTTGTTCACATCCGAGCCCACCTTGAAGTGAACTTCTCCGAAGGAACCGGGGTAGAGACGCCCGTCCTTGTTGGGCACGTCGACCTCGGTCAGCAACGTTCGCGTGACCGGATCAATGCTTTCCGCCGTGCGTGCAACCTTCGCGGAGAACTTCTGCCCGGGAAATTCCTGCAGTGTAACGGTCGCTCCAGCGCCAATCTTGATGTAGGGCGCATAAGACTGAGGAACGCTGGTATAGACGCGCAGCGGATCGATCTTCGCCAGGTCAAACAGTTCCCGGCCAGCCGCGCCGGCTCCGGCATTAATGAGCGCGCCGGGATCAACGTTGCGGCGCGTGAGCACGCCGGAAAATGGCGCGTAAACGTCCTTGAATCCCTCCAGCTGTTCGAGGCGCCGCACATTGGCGTCCGCCGCGGCCAGGTTCGCCTGGGCCTGTTTGTATGCGCTCGCATATTGGTCAGCCTCCTGCGCGGAGACCGAATCGGTCTT
>Ga0181537_10004728_pt1 | contig 11233 bp, 7 predicted proteins | sample PEATcosm2014_Bin_39_FD_119765 | JGI IMG/M metagenome (GOLD analysis project Ga0181537, IMG submission 119765) | Peatland microbial communities from MTU Mesocosm Facility, Houghton, MI, USA - PEATcosm2014_Bin23_10_metaG | ecosystem: Environmental > Terrestrial > Soil > Wetlands > Peat | place... | reverse complement strand
GCAGGTGGTTTGCAGCGGGCTGTGGTCGTATTTTGGCTACTAATACGCACTCTTCCGGGGCTTGTAATCTTAATACTGGTGGTCTATCGACGATTTAGAAAACTCGGCGGTTCAGATTCACCCATTGCGCCTGTGTTTTCTTTTTTGGTCTGGCACTGATGATCTAAGTTCGTAACTGGACATTCTATCCGTATCATTTTGGCTAGAGTTCACTGCTCTGGGAACGATCATGCATTCGTCTAATCACTTAGAGAGAACATGCTGCAATCACTATCCTTTTGTAGAGTACCTAGGTAGATGTTCATACCCCGGGGGGAGCACTCCCCCTTTTTTTTTGGTTAGCGTGCGATCAAATGAAGGGGTATTATAATTGCCTTGGTCCTAAAATTTAGAAAGGGTTTCAAAGTAAATTAGCATCACCAAAATGGTGTTTTGAGTTTTATAAATAATGAAGGGTAGGTGATAATACTAGATTTTAGTTGAATATTTCATCTACAATAGGCTTGCCAAAAAAGAAAAGTAGATTTCAATATTTTTTTGAAGTAAAATAGGCTGGTTAGAATGGGATCCAATGTCTTGTTGTGCATATAGTTTATCTGATGAATGTGGGTGGATGAGAAATTAAATTTGTCATATGGATGACCTGCTGGATGGCGTTGCTCGCGTTGCAGATTCTCTTCCACACAGCTAGGGTTTCGACGTGTTTGCTGAACCAACATTGCTTCCGTTGCATATTCTCTTCCACACAGCTAGGGTTTCGACGTGTTTCCTAAACCAACATGCTTGCGTTGCAGATGTTTTGAGAATTTTTTGTAGATGAGTTGGTGGTTTCTGTGTATTTGGCCGCGTAATCTGCGCTAAAATTTTTGTGTGTTTTCGAGGTTCTTTGTCGCCGAGTATTCTGCTTGGGGTGCGAACACAGCTGCTCCTGATCTATTCTCTTCCACACAGGGTTTCGACGTGTTTCCAGAACCAACATTGCTTGCGTTGCAAATGTTTTGAGGGTTTTTTAGGTTTCGTTGGCCTTTTTTTGAGTATTTCATCTGCGCTAAATTTTGTTATGTTTACAAGGTTCTTTGTCGCCGGAGTTTTCTGCTTGGGGTGCGAACACAGCTGCTCCTGATCTATTCTCTTCCACACAGCTAGGGTTTCAACGTGTTTCCACACAGCCAGGGTTTAGGTTTCGGGTATGGCTGTGATTTCTCCTGATAGGATTACGCTGTGGACGTTGGAGGGGGACGATGCAAAACCGGAGTACTTTGGGAAGGTCGACATTGGAGGCGCGTCGACGTTGCAAGCAATTCGTGTTGCACTAGAAACCAACGATGCCTTAGAGTGGCCGTTTGAATTTTGGGACGCCGAGGACAAGCGGCGCGTGCGGAAGAAGTTGGAGCGCCTGAACGGGTTTTCGAAAGTAGTATATGTTATTAAGGTCGTAGAAGGTGAACTTGATGCAAACAAACGTCGTCGACTTGGAGACGAGTTGTGGACTGCCAACCCTGTCGATGCCGCACCTGCTTTGGAAACTGAAGGCGGAGCTGTCCCTGCTTTGGAAACCGAAGGCGGAGCTGTCCCTGCTTTGGAAGTCGAAGGCGGATGCGTAAGGGTGGATCCAAGTAGCATGCCAGCTGGTTCATCTAGGGTTACTGGGAGTGCAGACTCCGGGGAGGTAGATGATAGCCCTTTGAAATCCACACTCTTGCCCAATGATGTCATGGATCGGTATTTAGAGCGGGCAAAGAAGTTGAGGGCAGAGTTGAAGAAGGTCGCAATGTCTGACCATGAGTGGTGGCTGAAGACGTTTGACCTGAATGGCAGTGGGGTTGTGAAACTGTGGTGCGGTGAGTGCAAAAAGGACTGCGGGGGTGGCAGCAAGGATCATACCAAAGCACGTATTGACAATCTGTTCAACAATTTCCGTAGATCGCACATTGTGAGCACAACCCATGTTCGAAATTTCTGTGCTGCCAAGAATGTAAACTTTGATGACCATCCGCAGTCTGAGGCGAGTAATGGAAGGCCACTTACCCTAACTCCAGAGGATCATAAAAGGTTGATTTCTGAGGGGGTTGAGATTTTGGAAGGGGTGAACGCTGCTCTTCCAGATGGGCATAAAAAGTTCACAGTGTTGGGGAATTTAGTGGCAGAGGATACCAGGTGTTACTGGTTTAAAGTGAAGTGCCAATATTGTAGGGAAATGATGGTCCTCTGCCCACCAAAGAAGACACTTGAGGTGAATCTTAGGAATCACCTCTCTGGTCCAAAGCACAAGAAAGCTGTCGAGGTAGCAGAGCATCTATTAAACGAACCAGCAAGGACGGGTCGACCTGGGCGCCCAAGCAGGTCCACGACAACGAGTGTTCACTCCAATCAAGGTGATCTACACACATGGTTTAGGACGACTTCATCAAACAGCGTGGAAGGTACATCTCAAGTAATTGATAGGAACATCCTTGTGAGTTTGATGTGCTATGGATTTCGTGGTCCTTCTGTTGAATACGGGGGTAATACATATGTTGTGAATACTTTATTTAACGACCCCCACTCTGGTGTTGAATGGTATCCGGAACCACATCTTCGTGTCGCTGTAGAAGTTCGTGGTGTTGTTGTAGATGTCAGTGGTACATTTCGGCATAGAAAGTGTATTCGCATGGCTATGTCCCTAGAGCCTTTCCCAAATCTGACTTGCCATATGTGTGCCCAGATCCCACGTGAAAATGATTTCAGAATGAGAATCAGAAGAGAGGACCAGGCATTGGTTAAGAGAGGCCACAGAACCACTGGAGGAGGGATACGGTTAGGGTATTTATCTGTATATGAAGTGTCCAAACATACACGAGAGTTGTCTGCAAAGTATCGGCTAGAAAAGCTACATTACTGGCATGCTAGAACGAGGATTATGCAATTGAAGGCCAGAAGACCAACTATGCGTGAGAGTGCCATAAATGCCACATCAGATAATAATTTGATGAAATTTTGTAACAATATAATTAGTGCCCATCGGATAGGAGCATTTGGAGGCAAACCTGGATTGTGGGACTTCATGAAGGATGTGGCTGGGAACTTGAATAGGAAGGGTCGTGGGAATCGCTTCAGTGAAAACACCAAATGTTTTTCACAAGCGATGAAGACCTATGGGGGCCGCCGTCTATGCGATTTATTTGCTCTCAATTTTGCTGGACCTAGTTATGACACTATTCGAAGGGAGTGTAGAAAAGGTGTACAGTTCATATCAGGTGAGCATGCCGAAATATTTGAATCCATTGCCAGCATCTATAAAGATGCTAAAGTTGCACATGGTATAAGTGGCCCCATTCCTGTTATACTCGCTGAGGATGAAACCAAGGTTAGGGGGCGGGTTTCATGGGAGGCCAGATGGGATACCATGGTGGGGTTTTGTGGGCCGAAAGAGGATCACACTTGTATACCTCATTATAAACCCATTGTTGGGGTTGGTGAGGTAGGTTACAACAAAGTGGTAGATTCGTTTAGGCTCGACAAGGTGGGGGGGTTTGCAAGAGTAATTGTTGTGAATCCGATGCATGATAAACTGCCTCGATTAGTGTTGGTTGCTTGCTGCACCTGCGGTTGTTTTGATTCAAGTTGGGTTAGACAGCAATGGGATAGAATCGATGAGTTGTGGACAAAACATTGCTATTCGGCTGTTGGTCCCATTATAGGACATGCTAGTGATGGGGACTCCCGAAGAAGGCAGTTAATGCTTCAAGATTATAGAGGTTTAGAGGGGCCGAGGTTAAGTGTGGATTGGGAGGGATGGGTTTTCACTTCATCAATGAATGTCGCTGGAGAAGCAACCGGCTTGCATGACCAAGACTACATTCACAATGGTAAGAAATTGTTGAATCCCATTGACAGCAATGTCCGTACTTTGAGGTTAGGGGGTGATATGGCCCTTCACCAGCACATTTGCCAAGTGTTCAACCGCTTCAAAGTTGATGAACATAATTTACTTCAAGAGGATTATGACAGAAAGGACCGGCAGAATTGGGCTAGTGCACAACGATTATGCTCCCAGAAAGTTCGAGATTGCCTGCGGTCCCTTCGTTTGTCTACTGATTTGCACCGTGAACGCACACTTGGAACTGAGATGTACTTAGAGATATGTGCTGACTATATAGATATATTTCTTTCCCCACGTCACGACCTTCGCGATCGGATTGTGAAAGCAGGTAAGGTCTCCTTTTTTTTCCGAATCTGGAAATTGTGGATGAGGCATGGTAACCATGGGGTTATGGGGAATACTGAACATGTAGATCCGAAAGTTAATTTCGTTAGTCAACAATGTTTTTTGGATATACAAATGTCGTGTCATTTCATTGTTTTGCTTATTTGCCATTTCCGTGACAAGTATCCTCACTTGAGTGTGCCATTCCACTTAACTGGTAGTGACTCATGCGAGATTTTTTTCTCTAAGGTTGGGGGCATGGTGGGCATGGAGAGGGCTTATGATTTCCACGAATTGGTGGGTTGTGCAAATACTGTTAATCATTTGTCGCAGATTGAATATGGTCGTAATGGGATAAAGTTTGCAAGGGCACACAACAAGATGAACAACATTTGGGCAAAGTTGCATAAACTGGGAGAAGACGAGATGGAGCCTAACCTTGGAGACTACAGTGGACTATCAACTAATGACGACGTTGTTCAGGCCCTCAAGCAGGGATTGAAAGAAGCGCAGAGGATGATTACTAGCCTAAACATGGCCCCGAATCCACAAGCTGCTGCAAAGCTAAAGGTATGGTTTGATAAACCATGGATAGTTGAGCGGGCTGACAAACAATCTTTTGCCTGGGCGGCCTCTTCAAAACCTGTACGTGGTGAAGATGGCGACATGGAGGTGCTTCGAGAAGACATACATGAAAAAGAAGACGAGCTCCAGCTCCGAGGTGAAAATCATGATATTGAACTTCCCGTAGCAGAGCATGTGGAAGAGGACCTCATTGATGACGGGGTCCCAGCAATTGCAATCGTGGAGAGTGAAACGCGTGATATTATATCCGAGATGTTGAGCAGACACGAATTACAACTACAATCAGTCCCTAAACCAGCAACAGTAGAAGCCTTTGTCGAGTTTGATGGGCACAGGATATACAAATCTACATTGGTCGGGCAGCTCAATGGTAACCCATTTTTGTCCAAGGACAGGTTGACCCGGGTAAGGAACTCGTTGTACTTTAATAATAGTGAAGATTACCTAAGAGCAGCTCAATGCCAAAATACGTGTTTTGTCGGAATTGGGTCTGATGTTGGAGTATACTTTCTTCAACGCACTACCATTACAAGACCGTCGACAGTGACTGCTGCAAAGAAGAGGGGGAATTCACTAGCTAAAAAGACTGGCAGGGTTGCTTCAACCATGCGAGGGGTGGATGAGGGAACCTGGTGGGTTGGCCGCATACAGAAGATGCGGAGGCGTGCTGGTGGGACCTCGTGGGGGTCTTTGAAGCACCCGGTGGATATTGCCAACCGCGATGTATCTACAGGTAAGAAAACTAGCATTGTTTCGAATGTTGAAGTCATCTTGCATTATTATACCCGAGCTCCTGGTCAGTATAAATTCAAGTATAATTTAACCGACTCCAAGTGGATCAGTCTTGAGTCGGTGATAACCAATGTCACTCTTACTTATAAGAGTGAGACTCAAGTTTATAGTCTGGACAGGGGAGATGCTGAAAATTTGAATGAATATGTATCGAACAAGCGCTCTGACTAGCATTCAAAGATAGAAGGTAAGAGTTAGGGTGGGTCTTCGAGCACACAGGTCCTCAATAGATATGTGCTCGGACTATAACATAGCATGAAATTCGACGTGGTTTATTCTTCAATGCGGTTGCTGAATCTGAGTATAATAAGACTAAGTGCTAATAGTTTGCGAATTTATCATTTCATTTACCATTTATCATTTAGATTTTCATTCCCAACTCTACTCAAAGAGTGGGAACTTCAATTTACAGAATGTGGCTTCCAGCTGATGAAGCTTAGACCGGAAATTCGGCATCTAAGCTTAATCTTAGACGGGCAGTCTTGTGAGCGAACAGGGGATACATTTAGTGAAGATGTCCCAAAGTTTACAGAATTGCCTCGAGGGTAGGGGTTTACAGAATTGTCTCGAGGGCAGGGGTTTACATAAATGTCTCGAATTGTCTTTTGCATTAAGTTGATTGGATTAAGTAACTGTTGCATTGGGATACATTTAGTGAAGATGTCCCAAAGTTTACAAAATTTACAAATGTCCATCTTTTAGCATATGCAAGATTATACTGTTTGGATTAATCCATTTTATGTAAAAAAATTTAATTGTCTCGAGGGAAGGGTTTAGATTCACGCGTCATCCACCTGAAACCTGAACCCTATAAATGCCCTGCTCCCCCTAAACACTAAGTATCTCCTGACGCAAGTGCCAGAAGACCAACTGTTGCATTGTCTGCTGTTAGTAAGGAGGTTAGGGGTTTAGGGTTAGAGGATTTAGTTTGCGACCAAGGGTTGAGGGTGGGCTGTACATGCAATTGCGCCTACTTAGGTGAGAACGCACCCAATTTCTATCAAGAGTGTCAGTTGAAGAAGTTATGTATTGGAGCAGATAGACTAAGAAGGATGCCTGTAGATGTTATACTGGGTTAAGGGTTTAAGTACTTGCTTCCCTGGATGCTGGTGTGCACTACTCACTCTTAAGATTTAAAGCTGACTGTGGGTGTTGGAAAGTGCTACTGCTGTGCATGTGAACTAAGGGTGCGTTTTCTAAACCCTACCTTTCTTTTATTATTTACCTTGTAGAACATGTGATTCATGGGTTTAGGGTTTTAGGTTTTGCAGGATTTTATACTTGTGAATGTAGGGATACATGTTAGGGTTGAGTGTTGTTGGGGGATTCAAATGAAAATCTTTTCTGTGTTGAGGGTAAACCTGAATGGAGCAGTACTTTATCAAGTGGTTTTTGTTGATTCTTATAGGTTATTGTAATACCCTGAACCCTGAACCTAATCCCTATCTGCTGCAATGGAGATGCCAAACTTCAATGGGCAAACTATTATAAGCGAAGCACTCCTTGCACATGTCCTTGAATGTTGTTGCCTTGGTGGATGTCCTTGGGTTAACTATGAGCTTCGTCAAAAGGATCGGGGCGCACTGCTGAAGTTGCTTGCAACTTTGGTGAGTGTTTCGGCGTATACACGGGAGAGCGCCATGTACACGATGCAGCTCGCAGCGCTCCGGCTGGCTTCCCACGACGTGGAGCGTGTAGGGGGGGAGTTTTCTCCAAGTCAAAAGATGTCATATGTCCTTGAAGGGTTTGACAACAACATAGAGCTTTTCAGCAAGGATTGGGAGCTGGAATCCCCAATCCCAAAACACTTACGCACAAGCTTGTTGCACGAGCTCAGTGCTGAAGAGTTGTGTCGTCTTCGGGATCTACTTTGTGGAGGTTGGAACAGGGAGATAGCAGCGCGTGGGGGAGACGGACAATCCGAGTCTCCGCGTGTGTGGCTGACACCCCAACACCGAAATTGAGGTAAATCATAGATGTAACCTGAATTATCAGCCCATAGCAATTGTTTGTGTTGCACATAATCCAGTTTGAATGATATTGATATCAATTGTGTTTTGTTGTTTTGCAGGTTTACAAAGATGCAATGAAAGGGCTTTTAGTTTAGGGATTTTTTTTCCTTTGAAGTGTATAGAAATACCCTAATCTTTAGCCTTCCTCAAACTTGGAAGTTGTTGCCTATACCTTACAAAGTAGACATGTGTAGTTGTGAGACTTGTAAATGAACTGTATTGTGTTTTTTAACACAATCCTATAGTTTTCAATGAATGTTATCCTAACCCTAAGCCCCTTGCTGGCTTGCTTCTTTGTATGGACTCATAAATGATGAATGTCTTCATTTCTAGTACAGCGTGTCTACATAATATTGCATGGACTTTCGCAGAGGTGAACTCTCATAATGTCGGTGAATCTTATTGCAACAGCAACATGTCTGTGGACCGGGGTGGAGTGTTGTATTCCTTTTCTTTGTCTTTGTAAAGGCATATTAAACTTCTGAACCTCTTCTGAACTTCTTATGTGAGATCTTTGAGGTCATACCTTTCTTTTCAGTGTCAATTCAACCTTTTTCAATAATGTTGCTGTGACACCCCTGTGTAGTAGTTTCTCATGAGTATCTTTGAGCTGCAAAAAAACCAAGCTCTTGTACCTACTATTTTTGAGACCCCCCTTGATAATGTCATGTTGTTTGATTGACATGTACCATATTTGGCAGTGTCAACAATGCTTGTTTGTGTTGTATTTTGCCTCATGGCACATATTGCAGTACACTCAGCAGCTCAATTTTTCCGTTTCTATTTCGTGCTCTTTGAATTCTGCCTGACCATCACTTTCTTGGGCATGTTATTGTGGTAATCAGTCCCAAACCTCATGGTTTATTTCTGTATGAAGTGAATTTTATGTGAAGCTTCAGAATTCATGTGAGGCTGTTGTATGGTGATGAGGATTTTCATTAGTATTTGTGCCACCACTGTGTTTTTCTTGAGGAGGAATTGTATCAATAGGAAACTATGCAGATTAGCAAGGGGTACTCGTTTGATTGTGATTGTCTTTGGTTTGCTTGAATGGTCTTAATGTCATTTGTCAAAACAAAAAAACCAACAAATTACATGTGCAGAATAAGTAATATCTAATGAGTCACTACAAGTGGTTGTCATAGAAGTGTATGAAGTGTATAGAAGGTTTATGAAGTGTATGAAATGTATGAAGGCTTTTGCACACATGCATTGTTCTGTAGACTCAACACTGTGCAATTTTGAGCATTTTGTGTCTACACCCCTAGAAAATAGGGTCTGATGTTGTATTTATAATGAAGATAGCCTAGAAGTAATTAGTCCAAGAAAAAAATTATAATGAAAGGTAGGGCACATGAAATGAACAGAATTTAGAAATTTAGGTAAACATAGGCCTATAATAATCCACAAAATTTACATACATAGCCCCCATGTAATAGGGGCTTGAACGCACGTGATCCTCAAACACCACATGTAGTGCTCCCCCCGGGATCCACTTACTCCCCTGGTCCCTCAAGCGTAGTGTGAAGTGAATTCGGACCGGCTGCTCCTTTTCCACCAATGAGAGTGCTTGAAGTGCAATGGTCATGAGCCCTGAGTACCGTGTGTGAAGTGGCCCTAAAGTTTGCAGGCTTTATAGGGTCACTCTCCTTCATCGGAAACCACATTTGTGTGGTATATAAGGTAAAGGTGGCTTACACCAACACTTTGAGTTGGTCACACTATTCGTGACACTGATATGGTGACCATAATCATAAGTTTAGGTTAGCATTTCGAAATTGTAAAGGCTAATCCAATAATTGTTTTCTTTGGTTGAGATATGAATATATGTAAGTGGCATACAATAGGCTCCTAATTAATGGCATCCTTAGACCCCTACTTGTGTTCATCTTTCTGGTAGCCTTTCTAGCACTAGATGTTGCCTAGAACTAGAATCACATTTACCTACACCCATAGCCCACCCCCTAGCTTGAGTACACCCTAAACTTTGTAATATCAACCTTCATAATGTTACACTCTCTCTAATATCCTAAAACCCTAGGGAATGGACGTTCGTAGTTCAAATCTCACTCCTTATTGTCGCATTTCTCTCTTTTACATCACAAAATTTGTCATTAATGCAAACCACCAAAGAAGTCAACTCACACCCTCGCATTGCGCCATGTGTCAATACGTGGAGTGTCTTCTTCTTCTTCTTCTTCTTCTTATGCCACTTGTTGAATGTTGGTGCATGAGTCCACCACATCACCCGGGAAGGCCAAATGGACTAGACCACACTAGTGTAGGTGACAGGAGAATGAATTCAAATTGTCCTCACATCTCCTTTGTGTTATTTCATAATGTCACATGCTACACAAAGTCTATAGTATTGCGCATCCATGTTAACACTACAAAACTCCGTAATATCATGTGCACTGTGCACTTTGGTTGCCACATGTGTGATACTACAGAGTTTAGAGTATAGAATGAAGATTAAAAGAGTTTTATGTTGGACTAAACATTGCTTTTGAGAAAAATGTTTGTTTTAGGCTCACAATAATCTTTAGGAGAACTTTTTTCTTGATTTCAATAAACTTTGAAAAGATCCAATAGATGCAAAGTTTACATGACTAAAACTGATTTAATGGTTTGATATTGGAATGCACATATGTAAGAATTCAAATATCCAAAGACTTATAATATGCTTAGTCTACTGATGGTCAAAACTCATTGATGTGGTGGTGAATGTCTCTTACATTAGACTTGGGTGTCATGTGTGATTCGAGGTTTTGCGCAACTTGCTAAACATAGGTGATTCTTACAACATACAATGACCATATGCGAACAACCTTGGCACCCCCCAATTGCCCCCTCGACTTCGTGACCTCGCTTCCTCCCTACAATCTCCATCTCACATGATTGGAGAATCAATATCCTTCATTTGTTTCAAAGTCAAATCACTCGAAATTTTCTTGAATCTATTATTGGATATCGAGGAAAACGTAGAGGTATTTCAAGAGGGGCGCCACCTCAGCCGCGTGCTTAGGAGGAAAAAAAGGGCTTTTAACGGGTATAGAAACAGGTCAACACTTTGACCACGTCAAAAATATAATGGGTTTTGGGCAATGCACCCAACCTGTCATCAAGACAGTCCAATAACTAGGTATTAGCTAGTGCTGCAGGAGAAGTGAAGCCCCTGCTCAAGGCTGACCAACAAATCTCATCAATGACGAAGAAAGAAGAAATAAAAATGAAGGGATACATGTCAATTTATAGAAGAGCAATCATTCAAGAGCAGTGCTGAGAGATAGACAGTCCATTCTGATAAGTCCTGACTATTATCTGTGTGCTTATAGGTCAACCCCAACAGCTAGCTGAAACGTAAAATCTTCGATCAGCTTGTTTAGGTCTAACTTCGAATTAATATCCAACAAAGTTGAGGTGTACGTATTGATACTTGTTGAGCTGATCATGGAGACGATCAATTACAAGAGGCATCAGGTTCGTCAATTGTGGTCTCTTTAAAGTTATGATGCTAAAAGGTAGTGATGTTAAACTGAATGTGAGTTTTCTACTTGTCATGATTTGATTCTGGTCCTATAAGAGATTTGTCAACGTTGCGTGATCTATTGTGAGTCACACATTGGACTTGTGGGGTGTTATAATCAACGTTGGACTG
>Ga0181537_10004727_pt1 | contig 11234 bp, 9 predicted proteins | sample PEATcosm2014_Bin_39_FD_119765 | JGI IMG/M metagenome (GOLD analysis project Ga0181537, IMG submission 119765) | Peatland microbial communities from MTU Mesocosm Facility, Houghton, MI, USA - PEATcosm2014_Bin23_10_metaG | ecosystem: Environmental > Terrestrial > Soil > Wetlands > Peat | place... | reverse complement strand
GATAAAGCGCCATCAGCATTTCGGCCACCGCAACGCCGTCGTGGAAGCTTTCCATCGGCTGGCGCCGGTGGCGAAACGCCTCGACCATATGGCGGTCCTCGCCGATATAGCCGTAAAGATCCGGCTCGTTGTCGGCCACCGGCATCAGCCCCTGCTCGGCATTCTGCTTCTCGACCAGATCCTCGCCTTGACCGCCTGAAACCTCGCGCGACAGAAACACTTTCAGTCCGGTGTTGAGCGAGGAAAATTCCATCGCGTATTCGGGACCGAGAAGCTCGATCACGATGCGCAAACCGGGGCCGACATAAGCCCAGGAATTGGTGGCTTCGACCATGACTTCGTGGCCCTCGGCGTCGCGGAAGGTCAGCAGGCCGCGGGCGAAATCTTCGGCTGGGCGCGCGGCGTAATCGACTTCCGCGCCCATCGCGCTTTTGAGCCGCGCCACATATTCCGGCCGCGTCCATTTCAGATTGGCGACCGTGGCGCTGGCGCTGACGAGCTTGAGATCGGTGCGCGGCGCGCCGGGCCGCGACAACAGGAAACGCCCGACTTCGACGCTGTGGCAGGTCATGTCGGAGAGAACGCCGCCGCCTTGCCGCCGGCCTTGCCAGAACCAGGGCATATGCGGTCCGCTATGCTCTTCAGCCGCGCGCGCCAGATAGGGACGTCCACTGACCGGCACGGCGCGGCGCCAGACGATGTCCTTGCCGCGCTGTACCGCGCTGGCGAACACCTGATTTTCCAGATAGCCGTGGAAAAGCTTGGCGTCTTCGGCGAGCCGCAGCATTTCGCGCGCTTCGCCGAGCGTGCGCCCGAGCGGCTTTTCGCAGGCGACGCCAACGAGCTTCGCCCAGCCGGCTTTCACCAGCCGATGGATTTCGCGCATGGTGTCGAGGCGGGCGAAATTGGGCACCCCGATCCAGACCGCGTCGACTTCGCCGGAAATCAGCATCGCTTCGAGCGTGGGGAAGGCGCGGCAGGGGCCAAGCTCGAGCGCGTTCGCCTGCGCGGCCAGCGCCTCGCGATTGGCGGCGGTGGGGCTATAGATCCCGGTGACATTCACATGGCGGACGGAAACAAGCGCCTGGAGATGGAACTTGGCGATGAAACCGGAGCCGATCAAGCCGATACGCAACGTAGCGATGGGTGCGTGCCCGTTCATGCGTCCCCCCCTTTCTGACGTTTTTATTAGTAGCAAAAATCAGTAGCCCGCCGCCAACGCGCCGCGGGTGCGCGGGTCGGCGGCGCCGGTGAAGCCTTGCGGCGTCACGACAATAGAATTGGCCGACGTCGTCAGCTTCTGCACGACGACATTGTCGCCGCGTGCGCGCAGCGCCGCGATTACATCGGGCGCAAAGCCCGGCTCGGCGATCACCTGGTCGGGCATCCATTGGTTATGCACGCGCGGCCTCGACACCGCGCCCGCGATATCCATGCCGCGGTCGATCACGTCGGTGACGATTTGCAGCACGATGGTGATGATGCGGCTGCCGCCTGGCGTTCCGGTGACGAGATAGGGCTTGCCGTCCCTGAGGACGATGGTCGGCGTCATCGACGATAGCGGGCGTTTGCCCGGTCCCGGAGCGTTGGCCTTGTCGCCGACAAGCCCGTAGGCGTTCGGCGCGTCCGCCTTGGCAGCGAAATCGTCAAGCTCGTTGTTGAGGAGAACGCCGGTGCCGGCGGCGACCAAGCCGACGCCGTAACTGAAATTGAGCGTGTAGGTATTGGAGACCGCGTTGCCGAAACTGTCGATGACGGAGAAATGCGTGGTGTTGCGGCCCTCGGCGCGGATTTCGCCGCCGGCGCGGATGGCGGCGCCCGGCGTCGCGTGCTCAGGCTCGATGGTGGCGCGCCAGTCCGCCGCGTAGCTTTTTGACGTCAGCCGCGCAACCGGCACCTGCACCACGTCGGGATCGCCGAGGAACCAGGCGCGGTCCGCATATGCGCGCTTCATCGCCTCGATCATCAGGAACAACGCCTGCGCCTCGTCGGCGTGCGCCAGATCGTAGCCTTCGACGATGTTGAGCATCTCAACCAGCGCGATGCCGCCGGACGACGGCGGCGCCACGGAGACGACTTCGTAGCCGCGATAGCTGCCCCGGATCGGCGCGCGCTCGATGGCGCGATAATTCTTGAGATCGTCGGCGGTCATCACGCCACCCGCGGCCTGCACGTCGGCGGCAAGCTTTTCCGCCATGGCGCCCTGGTAGAACGCCGCCGGTCCATCCTTGGCGATGGCCTGCAAGGTGCCGGCGAGGTCTGGCTGTACGAGGCGGTCGCCGGGCGCGAGTACGCTGCCGTCGGCTTTGAGGAAAATCTGCGCCGAGGATGGCCAACGCGCGAGCCGCGGCTTGTCGACCGGCAGCGAATCCGCCGTGTCGTCGGCGACGTCGATGCCCGCGCGGGCGAGCGCGATTGCGGGCGCGATCAGATCGGCCAGCGTGAAATGCCCGGAGCCGTATTTCGCCGCGGCTAGCGCGAGCCCGGCGACCGTGCCCGGCACGCCGATGGCAAGCGCGGAGTCGCGCGACTTCTGCGGGTCGGCATTGCCTTGCGCATCGAGGAAGGATTTGGCGTTGATTGCCGCCGGCGCAATCTCGCGATAATCGATCGTGGTGTCGCTGCGGTCGGCGCGGTGGATCACCATGAAACCGCCGCCGCCGATATTGCCGGCGCGCGGATAAGTGACGGCCATGGCGAAGCCGACCGCCACTGCCGCGTCGATTGCATTGCCGCCTTTGCGCAAAATGTCGACGCCGACGCGAGCGGCAATCGCCTCCTGCGCCACCACCATGCCATGTTCCGCGTGGATTGCCGGCGCTTGGCCGATCGGCGCAAGATCCTCTGTGTGCGCAAGGTTTTGCGCCGCAAGCGGCAGTGCGAGAATGGCGGCAAGCCCCAGCGCCGCGCACTTCCGAATTAAACCGTGCGATGGCCGCGCGGTCACTGCACGGGCGCCGGCGCCGCCGCGCCGGTCGTCGCGCCGCTTTTGGCAACCAGCACATAGCCGCGCGTCTTGTTGTCGTTGTCCTTGTCGGTTGTGTTCATCGCGTCGAACAGATCCGAGGCTTTCACCCAGACCGGCGGATATTTGTAGCGGGCGACGTCGAGGATAAGAAAGCGGTCCGCCTGCGCGTCATAGGCGGCCAGCGGGGAGATGTGGCCGCCGGTCTGCTGACCGATCGCCCTGCGCAGATAATTGATGACGACGAAATGATCCTTGGCCGCGAGATAATCGCGCGCGGCGGCGCGGAAGGCGTCGAGCCCGCCGTCGGCGGCATGATGCACTTCAACCGTCAGCGGATGCAGCGCCAATAGTCCGCCGAGCTGATCGAGCGTCATGCCCTGTCGCGCAAGCACCGCCTGCGGCAGTATCGCCTCGGTGCGTTCGTCGAGCAGATTGTCCTGGGTGAAGACGCGGTAGGGCTGATATTCCGGTGTCGTCGGTGCCGGCACGGCCGCCGCGTTGAGCACCATGACGATTGAGGCGACGCCGCAATAGGCTTGCGTCTTCTGCGTGACGAAATTGTCGGCGATGGAAAAGTAGGTGGCGTAGGCGCCGCTTTCGACAAAGTATTTCTCGCCGTCAGCGGAATTCAGATCCGTCAGGTTGCCCGGCAGCGGCAACGTTTCTGCGCGCGCGACAGCCGCGTAAAGATTGGGTGCGAGCAGGCTTAATGCAAGCAAGCTTGCCGCAAGCAGATTTGGCGCGAACAATTTGGAGCGGCCGGGCATCATTGACGTTATCTCCTGCAATAAAGTCGCACGCGACAAACCGTTTGTGCAACCCGGCTTTCAGCGCCGGACCACTTTCACATCCTCAGGCGTGACCGCATCCGGATAATTGTTACCGAAGTGGGTGCGCACGTAATTGACCACGGCGGCGACTTGCGCGTCGTTCATAAAGTAGCCGACCGGCGGCATGCCGCGCTGGCCGTTGACGACGACAAAAGCCGGATAGCGGCCCGCCGCGAGATTGGTGTCGCCGGCGAGCGCCGGATAGGCCCCGGCGCCGACCGCGCCCTTGCCGTCGGGCATGTGGCAGGCTTGGCAGACGCCGGCATAGAGGTCCGCGCCGGTCTCTTCTGTAAATCTGAAGCCGGCGCTCAGCGGCGCGTTTTCCGCGAGCGCCGAAGACGCGGATAGCGCCAGCAGCGCGGCGGCGACTATGTACGTCAATCGCGGCATCTGCACGTCGCTCATGTTTTGATCACGCGCTGATGCAGCCGCGTGATGGCGTCGAGCGACGAGAGGATCGCGCCCTCCTGCCAGGCCGGAATGTATGAGGCGTGCTCGCCCGCGAGCACGATGCGCCCGTCGATCTGGCAAAGATCGACGTAATGCTCGGCGCGCGTTTTCTCGGTCCAGTAGCCGGCGCAGCCGAGCGTAAACGGCACGCGCTGCCACGCCACCGCGACGCCATTTTCGAACTCGGCCGGATATTGCGGATGAATTTGCGCGCCGAACGCAACCGCGCGCGCCACGCGTTCCGCGGGCGGCATCGAAGCGAATTCGTAGGCGTTCGATCCCTCGAAGATGTAGGCGCCGAGAAGCACGCCGCGGCCGCCGCGGTTGAGCCCCTTGCTCGGATAGGCGATCTGCCGGATCGGCAGGTCCGTGTAGCTGATGCCGCCATAGATCGCCTCGTCCTCCTCCCAGAACCGGCGCTTGAATTGCAGACCGATCTTGACGGCCGACGCATAAGGCACGGCATCGATCGCGGCCTTCATGCGTGCGCCGGTGTCGATCGGGATTTGGCTGAGAATGGAAAGCGGAATGGTGCAGACGCACCAATCGGCTTTCGCCGTTTGCGGCGTTGCCGGCACCTTGGCGTCAACGTAAGTGACGGTGACGCCGCTATCGTTCTGGGCAATGCGGATTACCTTGGCGTCGTAGCGGATGAGATCGCCGACCTCGCGGGCGAACGCCTTGCCGATCATGTCCATGCCGCCCGCCGGCTGGAACATCGTGGTCTGAAATTCGAGCTGCGCGAAACTGTGCAGATAGTCCCACAGCTCGGACTTGAGAATGTCTCGCAATCCGATCGGCTCGCTCGGGACCGGCGCCGCGTTGAGTCCGCCGCCGGGGCCGCTCGCATAGCCGCGAAAGTGCGAGGAGATCAGGTTCTTTTTGTAGGCATAGTCCTTGTCGAGCGCGCCCCAGGATTTGAGCGCCTGTAGCAGCATCTCCTTGTCTCCCGCCGACACCGCTTCGTCGAGCTTGCCCTGCGCCGTTGCCTTGGCGAGGAGCTCGGTAACGTGTCCCTGAAAATCGGCTTTGATTTCGCGAATGCGCTGCGGGCGGCCGCCGAACGCGCCGGGTGCATGCAGCAGCGCGTTGTAATTGAGCTCGACGAAAGGCTCGAGCGTGACATTGAGGCGTTTGCAATAATCGAGTAGCGCCCGATGGTGATAAGGGATCCGCCATGGCCCCGGGTTGAAATACTGGCCATCCTCGAAAGCACAGGTCTGCGCGAAGCCGCCGAGCTCGGTGTAGGTATCGCCGCCGCGGAGCGTCCAGTTGCGCCCGCCGGCGCGACTATTGAATTCGAGGACTTGGACCTTGTAGCCCGCTTTGCGCAGCTCCAGCGCCGCGGTCATGCCGGCGAGACCGGCGCCGAGGACCAGGACGGAGGCGCCGCGGACGTCGCCTGACAGTGCGATTGGCCCGCGGTAGGGGGATTCCGCCGCGAAGCCGAGGCTCGTCATCGCCCGGTACATCGCGGCGCTGCCGGCGACGGTGCCGATCAGCGCCAAGAGATCGCGCCGTCTCATCGCCCGTCCGCTTGCCTTGCCGTCCCGCATCCGCGCTCCAGCCCGATCGGCCTAAATCACTACATAGGAGGCGTCCGGCGACAAAACCATTCTCGCTGACGAGACTCGCGATCCCTTCTCCCCGCGTGCGGGGAGAAGGTCGGGATGAGGGGGCCTATCCGCTGGGCTTAGAATCGCGGCCGCGCCCCCCTCACCCGGATTGCTGCGCAATCCGACCTCTCCCCGCATAGCGGGGAGAGGTGAAAAACGCGAAATCATTCTCGCGGCGCGGCTCTGCGCCCGAGCTCTGCCGAGACCGCGTAGGGAAGGTGAAAGCCCGGCGCGGTTGGCCCGAAGCGGCCGGCTAGGCGGCTGGGGGCGAGCGGCTTCGTCGCCGCTTGCTAAGCCGCCTGCACCGCGCGCTCGGTTTGCAGCTTCAGCGCCACCGGCACCGGCGCCTGCAGAATGTCGAGCACCGGGCAGTGCGCGTCGACCACTTCCTTCAGTTTGGCGAGATCGGCGGCGGGTGCGCTGCTTTTCAGATGCACGATGCCGCGCACCTCGTTGAAGCCGGCGCGGACGCCTTCTTTCACCGCGAAGAAGCCGCGCAGATCGAGCGATCCTTCGAGCTTCACCGAAACGCCGTCGAGCGGAATGCCGAGCGCGGTCGCATAAGCGCGATAAGTAATTTCTTGGCAAGTGGCGAGCGCCGCCAGAACAAGCTCGACGGGATTCGGGCCGGTGTCCGTGCCACCGAGGCTCGGCGGCTCATCGACCGTCAGGGAAAACTGGCGGATCTTGGTTTCGCTGCGCAGACCCTCGACCTGGCGCGAGTCGGCGGAAAATGTCGCGAGCGCGTGAGCGGGATTGGTTTTCAGATCGGCTTGCGTCGCGACGATGATGTCTTTTAGCGCCATTGTTACTCTCTCCTGGGTTGGCAACGATACGTTTGTGGCTGCCAATCTTAGGTTCGATGGCGCAAAAACTCTTTAGTCTTTTTTCTAACTCGACAGGCGTTTCATTTGCTGCCGGCGGCATTCGACGGACGTTTTGTTTGGTTGACGCCTGCGTCAGCTCACCTTGATCGGGATCGCGCCCATGAAATCGCGCTTGCCGACGTCGAGGCCGATGTGGCGCAAAATCGCGTAAGCGGCCGTGCAATGAAAATAGAAGTTCGGCAGCACGTAATGGCTGAGGTAGTCGGCGCCGCTCATGTGGCCCTTGGCGGTCGGGCCGATTGGAAAAACGATCTCGCGATCGGCCGACGCATCGATCTGCTTACGGTCGATGGTCTTGAGATAGGCGAGCGTTTTGGCGATGCGCGCCTTGAGCTGTTCGATCGTCGTCTCATTGTCTTCGTAGCGCGGCGCCTCGACGCCGGCGAGCCGCGAGGAGCCGTTCTTGGCGTGATCGGCCGCCACCTGCACTTGGCGGGTGAGAGTGAACATGTTCGGAAACAGCCGCAGATTCAGCAGCACGGCAGGGTCGATCTTCTTGGCCGCGGCGTAAGCCTCGGCTTTTTCGAGTACGCCGGAGAGCGCGGTGAGATTGATTTCGAAGCTCGAAAGCGAAGCCTGCGACATTGAAAACGGCATGGCGTGATCCTTTGTGAATTGATCTTGGGCTTTTGTGAATTGATGGTGGACCGGGAAGATCGTCGTTAGATTGGGGGCAGGCACACAAGCGCCTGTCGGCCGCCGCTAAAACCGCGACCGAAAAGAATATAAACACTCGTTTCGCCGCCCCAAGGGCAGAAAACTGCCGAAAACTCTATGTCCGCAGCATCCGATCCGCGTCTCCACCATGCCCATGTCGCGCGCAACGCGAACCGATCCTCGCTTTGCTCAGGCGCGTGTTGCCGCCGGCCGGCCTCGTGCTCGAAGTCGCAAGCGGCAGCGGTGAGCACGCCGTCTTCTTTGCGCAAGGCCTGCCGGCTTTATCCTGGCAGCCGACCGATCCCGATGCCGCCGCGCTGGCCAGCATCGCCGCCCATCGCGCCGCCGCGCCGGCGCCGAATCTGCTTGAGCCGCTGCGGCTCGATGCAACGGCGGAACGGTGGCCGGTCGCGCGAGCCGATGCGGTCGTGTGCAACAACATGATCCACATTGCGCCGTGGGCGGTGAGCGAAGGACTCATGGCCGGCGCCAGCCGTATCCTGCCGGCGGGCGGCGCGCTCTATCTCTACGGCCCATACCGGATCAACGGCCGTCACACCGCTCCAAGCAACCAGGATTTCGATACCTGGCTGCAAGCGCAAAATCCGGCATGGGGGATTCGCGATCTCGCCGAGGTGACGGATTTGGCGGCGCGCCACGGCTTTGCGTTGGCGGAAACCGTGCCGATGCCCGCCAATAATCTCAGCGTGATTTTTCGGCGCGCCGGGTGAGCGTAGGCGGCATGAGACGGGAAATGACGAGAGATATTTAGGCCGCGATGAGGCCGCCGGAGGCGGCAAGCAGACCGAGGTGATGATCGGCGTCCCCGAATAGCGTGTCGATCGTGGTAACGCGCTTGAAGTAATGGCCGACCTTGGCCTCCATGGTCATGCCGATGCCGCCGTGGATCTGGATCGCCGCCTGGCCGACGAGGCGGCCGGAGCGGCCGATCTGCACCTTGGCCGCCGAAATGGCGGCGCGCCGTTCGCGCGCGTCGTCGGCGTCCGCCATCATCGTCGCCAGCATCGCCATGCTGCGCGCCTGCTCCAGCGCCACCAGCATCTCGGCGGCGCGGTGCTGCAGCGCTTGGAAGCTGCCGATGGTGAGGCCGAATTGCTTGCGCGTTTTCATATACTCCACGGTGGTTTCGTGCATCGCCGCCATGGCGCCGACCGCTTCGGCGCAGAGCGCGGCGATGCCGGCGTCGGTGACGCGCTCGATCAGTGGGAAGGCCGCGCCCGGTTCGCCGATGGCGGCGCTAGCATCGACGCGCACATTGCTTAAAGCCACCTCCGCGGCGCGCAAGCCGTCGACGGTGCCGTAGCCGCGCGTCGAGACGCCGGAGGCCGCGGCATCGACGAGAAAGAGCCCCAAGCCATCGCGGTCGTTGCGCGCGCCGGACAGCCGCGCCGAGACGATGAATTTTTTCGCGCTGTCGCCGTGAAGCACGAGACTCTTGGCGCCGTCGAGCAGGTAAGCGCCGCCGTCGCGGCGGGCGGTCGCCGCCACATCGGCGAGGTCGTAGCGCGACTGCCGTTCGGCGTGGGCGAAGGCGAGCGTCAGATCGCCGGCGGCGATCCGCGGGATCAGTTCGGCTCGCAATGCCTCGCTGCCGCCGAGCCGCAACAATCCGCCGGCGAGCACGACGGTGGCGAGATAAGGCTCGAGCGCCGGCGCTTTGCCGATCTCTTCCATCACGATCATGGTTTCGACCGGCCCGCCAGCGGAGCCGCCGTGCTCTTCGGCAAAGGGCAGACCGAGCAGGCCAAGCTCGGCATAGCGCGCCCACAAATCGTGGCTGTAGCCGCCGGGCTCCTGGGCGTAACGCTTGCGCGCGTCAAAGGCATAACAGTCGGCGAACAGCCGCTCGACGGAATTTTGCAGCAGCCGCTGCTCGTCGTTCAGCGCGAAGTCCATGTCAGCATCCTAATTCTGGCTCGTCATTGCGAGCGCAGCGAAGCAATCCAGTCTTCAGAGGCAAGAGTCCTGGATTGCTTCGTCGCTCCGCTCCTCGCAATGACGAAAGGGAACATCACAACCCCAGAATCGCTTTGGCGATGATGTTCTTCTGAATCTCGTTCGAACCGCCATAGATCGTGGTCTTGCGGGTGTTGAAATACTGCGGAGCAAGCGGGCCCGCCCATTCCGGGCCGACCGGTGGCTCGTTCCAGCGGTCGCTCTCATCGTGCGGCACCTGGTCGGGCAGGGCATAGGGGCCCACCACTTCGAGCAGAAGCTCGGTGATGGTCTGCTGGATTTCCGAGCCCTTGATTTTCAAGATCGAAGAGGCGGGATCGGGCTTGTTGCTGCCGTTGCGGTGACGCTCGGCGGCCACGACGCGCAGCTGCGTCATCTCCAGCGCCTTCAACTCGACCTCGACGGCGGCGATCTTGGCGCGGAAACGCTCGTCGGCGAGAAGCGGTTTGCCGCCGGATTGTTCCAGCGCGGCGAGCTCTTTGAGCCTGCGGATGCGCGACTTCGAGGCGCCGACGCGGGCGATGCCGCTTCGCTCGTTGCCGAGCAGGAACTTGGCGTAGTTCCAGCCCTTGTTCTCCTCGCCGACCAGATTCTCCACAGGCACCTTGACGTCGTCGAAAAAAACCTCGTTGACCTCGTGACCGCCGTCGATGGTCTGGATCGGGCGCACGGTGATGCCCGGCGTTTTCATGTCGATCAAAAGAAACGAAATGCCTTCCTGCTTCTTCGCCGCGGCGTCGGTGCGCACCAAACAGAAAATCCAGTCGGCGAACTGCGCCAGCGTCGTCCAGGTCTTCTGACCATTGACGATGTAATAGCCGCCTTCGCGCTTGGCGGAGGTTTTCAGAGAAGCGAGATCGGAACCGGCACCGGGTTCGGAGAAGCCCTGGCACCACCAATCGTCGAGATTGGCGATGCGCGGCAGGAAGCGCTTCTTCTGCGTGTCGTTGCCGAAGGCGATGATCACCGGTCCGACCATATAGGCGCCGAAGGGCAGCGGTTCGGGCGCCGGCGCCTGCTGCATCTCATCGCGGAAGATATAAAGCTCGACCGGACCCCAGCCGGTGCCGCCCCATTCCCGGGGCCAGTGCGGCACCGCCCAGCCCTTGGCGTTGAGGATGCGCTGCCAGGCGACCATGTCCTCTTTGCCGAGATGGCGGCCCTCGATCAGCTTCGCGCGGATCGCCGGCGGCAGCTTGTCCGCCATGAACGCGCGCACCTCGGCGCGGAACGCGTTTTCTTCCGGCGTGAAGCGAAGGTCCATGACTTGCTCCCACTTGAGACGCGCGCCTAGTTGATCTCGAACAGTCCGGCGGCGCCCATGCCGCCGCCGATGCACATGGTGACGACGGCAAGTTTGGCGCCACGCCGCTTGCCTTCGATCAGCGCGTGACCGGTCATGCGCGCGCCGCTCATGCCGTAAGGGTGGCCGATCGAAATTGCTCCGCCGTCGACATTGAGCCGTTCCTGCGGAATGCCCAGCCGATCGCGGCAATAGAGCACTTGGCTGGCGAAGGCTTCATTGAGCTCCCAAAGATCGATGTCGACGATTTTCAGTCCTTGCCGGGAGAGAAGTTTCGGCACCGCGTAAACCGGTCCGATGCCCATCTCGTCCGGCTCGCAGCCGGCGACGGCGAAGCCGCGGAAGGTGCCAAGCGGCGTAAAGCCGCGCTGCTCGGCGGCCTTGGCGTCCATCACCACGCAGGCCGAGGCTCCATCCGACAGCTGGCTCGCGTTGCCGGCTGTGATCCACTTGCCTTCGCGCACCGGCTTTAATGCCGCGAGGCCCTCCTGCGTGGTGTCGGGCCGATTGCCTTCATCGCTCTTGAGCGTGACCTGTTCGAGGCTC
>Ga0181537_10004726_pt1 | contig 11236 bp, 15 predicted proteins | sample PEATcosm2014_Bin_39_FD_119765 | JGI IMG/M metagenome (GOLD analysis project Ga0181537, IMG submission 119765) | Peatland microbial communities from MTU Mesocosm Facility, Houghton, MI, USA - PEATcosm2014_Bin23_10_metaG | ecosystem: Environmental > Terrestrial > Soil > Wetlands > Peat | place... | reverse complement strand
TTCCCCTTCGCCAAGCAGCATCACATGTCGGCCTGGCTTGCGGGTCTCCTCACCTGCATCGCGCGGCCTGCCATCGACGGGCCGGTGCCCTTGTTCGCGGTCGACGCCACGACGCGCGGCACGGGCAAGACGAGGCTGGTCCAGGCGACGAGCCGCCTCGCCTTCGGGATGGATGCCGCGGCCTTCTCCCAGCCCGAGGACGAGGACGAGATCCGGAAGCGGATCACCTCCATCCTCTACCGCGGCGACGCGCTCGTCCTCATCGACAACGTCGCCAAGACCCTCGGCGGCGCGTCGCTCGACGCCGTGCTCACGTCGACGACGTGGGCCGACCGTCAGCTGGGAAGCAACGCGACCATCCAGGTACCGAACCGTCCCGTGTGGTGGGCCACCGGCAACAACCTCGCGCTCCACGGCGACTTGGCCCGACGAACCGTACAGATCCGCCTGGAGTCCAACTACGAGAACCCGGAGGAGCGCACCGGGTTTCTCCATCCCGACCTCCTCGCGTGGGTGAGCCGCGAGCGCAACAAGCTCGTGACCTGCGCACTCACGATGCTCCGCGGCTACGTCGTCGCGGGCTCCCCGAACAAGGGCGCCGTCTGGGGCTCGTTCGAGAGCTGGTCGCAGCTCATCCCCGGCGTCTTCCGCTGGCTCGACATCGACGACCCGCTCGCCGCGCGCGCGACGGCCGACGAGCTGCTCGACGAGCAGCGCCAGAACCTCATTCACGTGATGATGGGCATGGACAAGCTCGATCCGCACCAGCAAGGGCTCACGGCCCGCAGCATCGTGCAGCGGCTCTTCCCGCCGCGCGAGCGCGGCGAACCGTACCAGGCCGACGGGTTCGAGGACATGCGCGAGGCCATCGAGGGCATCACACGCTGCATGCCGGGCCGCACGCCCGACTCGATCCGTCTCTCCAAGTACCTCTCCAAGAACCGCGGCCGCGTCATTCGGAGCCGCAAGATCGAGCGCACGGGCATCGACACGGACGTGAACGTCATGCGATGGGCTGTCGTCCGCTCCGACAACCCGACGCCGACAGCTTCGAGCAGCTAGCCGAGCTACACTCGGAGAGACGTGCTCTCAAGCTCCACTGCCGTCGGACGACCTCGCGGCCCGCGCGCGAAGAAGCCCGAGGTTCTGCTCATCGAGATCAATGAGGAGAACCGTGCCGTCCTTCGGCAAATGCTGGCCATGCTCCAGGAGCGGCTGCTCACGTCCGAGCGGGAGATCCCTCGACGCCCTCGGCACATCCATCTGACGCGCATCGCCCGGAACGTCGTCGAGACTCTCCTCACCCAGAACCCGCAGAAGCTCCTCATCGACCCCGATGACTTCGCACGGCGAGGCGTCATCTTCTTCCTCGACGACAGCTGCTGGGCATGGATCCAGAAAGAAAAAGCACAGCGCGCCTACGCCCTGGAGCTGGAACGCCAGCGCTACAAGTACTACCGCCGTCCCCCGCCAGGGCAGCAGTACTACGCGAGCAGTCGATACAACTACGGCGACCCGAACGGCTACTGAGGCGAATCGGCCCTAGAGCGCGACGGGACGTCCGTGGCGCAGATCGTCGATCATTTTGTGAAAGTCGTTGCCAGCACCGGGATAGGCCAGCGATGCGATGGTACGAGCCTCGCGCTCGTCCGCCTTGGTGAACTCGCGCTTGAGAACACGGTCGATATCAGCCACGTCCTGGTACTTGTCACCGAGATCACGCGTGAGCGACATCGCCGCATGAAATTTGAGCGCCACGAACGCACCTCGCGTGACGATCTTGAGGCGACACCCGAGGACCGTTGCCATCTTGGAAGCTTTGAACGCCGCCTGAAGAACGGGGTTCGACTCGGCTCCGACAAGATCCGCAATGCTGTCACGCACAGGATCTCCGCCCGTTGGATAGACGCGGATCATGTCCGGCGTAGCCAACACCTTGTAGCCATGAGCCTGCACCTCTTTGGCGATGCGACGAAGCTGCTTGCGATGCACAAGCATGTCCACATCGACGGTTGCTCGCTCCTTGCCGTGGTAGCCAGCAGCGAGACCTCCGATGAGAACGTGGTCGACTCCCACGCGGGAGAGGATGGCCTCCATGAGACCCAGTGCACGGGCGCGTTCGTCCATGATTTCCCAAAAATGCCGGACGACCGCAACCATGGTGCAAAGCGTAGCACGGTCGACCTTATGTTTTACATCAAGTATTACATCAACTGATCGTTGGTTCAGTATACCCGCACGGCCGGTCGCCGCAAGCGGAACCGCCCCACCGCGGGCCACCGCGTCCGTGACCCGAGCCCTACGGCCAACCGGAGGCTTCCGCCGCACCTGCGCGACAGCCGAGGCTCTTCAGCCGGTCACTCACGTCTCGCGCCTCGTCGATGGTCTTGAAATGAGCAACGCAGCGACCACCGGCATCGGCGACCTCAACTCTCGCGCGCTCCAGACCAATGTGATCCGCGAGGATGACCGCGGCTTTCTCTCGCACCGCCATCGGACAAGAAGATAGCCAGACGCCGAACCTACGAGGCATGCGCGTGTTGTTGTACGGCGCGTCATGCTTGAACGCAAAGTCCGGTAGTGCGATTCGTGTGCGATTCGTTTCGAGGCGTGCCGTCGACCGACAGTCGGTGATAGCCTCGGACTCATGCTGACCCGCGAGCATAAGAAGGGGATCCAGGAGTACGTGAGCTGGAAGGGGCTCGACACGGCCTTCACCGAAGGGTACGTCGACTCGCTGGGGATCAAGGACCCGAAGCTACGGGAGTTGACGCAGAAGTACCTGCGTGGCGCTCGCGACTTGTACACGTACATCGGTCTCGGTCGCGGCTCGGAGGACGACCAAGCGCGCCCATTCGAAGAGGCCTTGACCAGGAGAAGCAGGCCCAGGTCCGGCAGCGTGCGTCGTTCGCGTCCATCGCGCGGCAAGCGCTGAAGCAGGACGACAGTCGCGGTGAGCTACCGAGCTTGGCAAGGCGGCACGCCTCCAGCGATGCACGGCAAGGGCCCAACGAGCAAGCCAATGAGCGCAGGTCGCGGCTATCGAGCCACGAGACCCGTCGTCACGCAGGGTGGACTGGAAGGAGTGATCGCTCCGCGGGCGCTTCCCGATCCCATCACGGTCTCCGTCATCTGCCCGACATCGCGCCGTCCGAGTCGCCACGTGCCGCTCTACAAGGTCTTCGAGGCGCAGACCTACCCGCATCGCGATCTCTGGATCCTCGACGACGGCACTCCGAGACCATCGTCCTTCTTCACGCAGCTCGCCAAGAAGGACCCGCGTGTGCACTACCGGCACGCGACCGGACGCCAGTGCGTCGGCTACAAGCGCAACGCCCTCATCCAGCAGTCCACTGGCTCCGTCATCGTTCATTTCGATGACGACGACTGGTACTGCCCCACGTACATCGAGTCGATGGTCGCCCGGCTTGTCGCAGCCGATGCCGACCTCGTGAAGCTCGCCAACTGGAACTCGCGGCGCGAAAAGGATGGCGCCCGGTGGACGGAGCACAGTCCCGGAGACCCGTGGGGCTACGGATTCAGCTACGTGTACCGCCGCTACGTGGCCACCCGCATCCGATTTCCGGAGGTCTACTGCTGGGAGGACACGCGGTTCGTGGCCGCGCTCACGGAGGCCGGCATGAAGCCCGCCCTCGTGAGGGATGGCGCCGGATGGGCGGAGCACCTCATCCACGGCGGCAACACGTCAAGGAAGGAGTAGCGCCATGGTCGGTCGCAGGCTGCATCAGCCGCCCACAGCGTGGCTCGTCGACGCGCGCTTCAAGCCCCACGAAGAGGGACGCCCTGATCTCCTCATCTGGGACCCGCGCGTGCGCTTTCCATCGTCCGAGGAGGCCACCCAGAAAGCAATGGGTGGCAGCGAAGTCTATGCGGTCATGCTCTGCACGGAACTCGTCAAGCGCGGTCACAAGGTAGCCATCGCGCACGGCGGAGGGAACTTCGAGTTCCGCGGCGTGCAATGCGTCAACACGGCGCAACTGCGATCCTGGCGATGCTGGCCGACCAAGAGCCTCGTCGTACAGCGCTCCCACCACATCGGCTACCCGACTCCGCCGCTCCCTCCGACGGTCGTCATCCTCGCCCACGACACGTACAACCACGGCTACGACGTCCACGCGCCCGTCCTCAGCAATGGGCGCGCGCGCCTCATCTGCAACTCGAAGTGGCAGGCCGCCGCCTTCAAGCTCGCCAAGGACAGGCGCGCGGTCTATCCGATGGTCGGCGTGGCCCCAGAGACCGAGAAGGTCAAGGGCCGCTTTGTGTACGGCAGCGGCGTACTCAAGGGCCTCCCAGATACGGTCGGTTTCTGGAAGCACCTCCGGAAGCGCTACCCGGAGAAGATGCGCGATCAGCGCCTGCTCATCATTCACCCCGGCTGGGGCGACGGCTACGGTCGCTACGCAAACGCAGCGTTCGGCATCGAGTACGCGGGCGCACCCTCCACGGAGGAGTACCGGCGGCTCGTGGCCTCCGCCGAGGGTCTCTTCTTCGTGAACACCTACCCGGAGACGTGGTGCAACCTGGCCGTCATCGCCGAGCGCGCCCGAACACGCACCCACATCCTCTGCAAGGTCGGCCGCTGCGGCATCCCCGAGGGCCTCAGCGACAGCTCGCTCGTGACCGACAGCCCGATCGCGTTCGAGCAAGATTTCATCGCGCACCTGGGAGCCCCGCTCCCGACCCATCCCGTCGTCGACCGCAGCCCCGCCGCCATGATCGCAACCTGGGAAGAAGCTCTCGGCCTCGTTACACCGCCGTCCGACGCGGCGCTCGCAGCGCCTGCCGTCGGCGGGCTATAGTTCCCGTGGTGGTCAGCCGGAAGAAAAAGTCGGAGACGGCTCACTTGAGCGACGGGGAACGTCGTGCCCTTGCGGCGGACACGTGCCCGTACTGCGGCTCTCCGCTCGTGTTTCAGACCCACTGGGCACAGTGCTCACGACGCCGCGCAGGCTTGTGCAACTGGCTCTGCGGTAGGTGGCTCGTCGACGAGTGCAAGACCGCGGCAGCTAGCGCGTCGACGTCAGACGGATAGCCACCGACTCGTTCTCGCCCGCTCCGCGACGCGCCACCCACTCGTACGACAGCCGGCTCTCCGCAAGAGCCCGCGCGACGCCGTTGTCGAGCGGCGGCATGAAGAAGTCGTCGATGACGATCACGGCGCCCGGCGCGCAGTAGCGCGCCATGGCGTCGAAAACATCCGTCGCGGAGGAGTAGAGATCGCAGTCGACGTACCCGAAGGTCACCGGCTTCGCCGGAACCCACGAGGGCAGCGTCTCGGAGAAGTAGCCGACCATGAGACGCACGCCTCCGGGTGGCATCGGGATCTGGGGGAGAGCGAAGCGTCCACGCGGGTGCGCTGCGTTCCACGTCTCCGGAAGGCCACGGAAGGAGTCGAAGCCCCAGAACTCCGTCGCGCCGCCGCGGTACTTCGCGATGAGGGACATCGTCTTGCCGACGTACACACCGAACTCACACCACACACCATCGCGCTCGACGAGACCTGGCTGCGTCAGGATCCAATCGAGCATCGAACCGCCACCGATGCTCGGCGCGAGGCGCGCACGCGCGATGACGTCATCGGTACTGACAGACTGCACGGCGCTGGGGGAGACTTGAGCGACCATCTCGATTTGTACGGCCGCAGATGCGCGCCATACAAATCGTCATCCTACACGAGGCTGACCCACGCGTGCACGCTTCGTTGTAGAATCGGCGACATGGCAGCCCAAAAGCGCAGAAGCCGTCGCTCCCGACCTCTCTCCGACTACGAGCGACGCCAGCGAAATGCGCGCGCGATGGCGATGCCGACCATCGGCAAGTGGAAGGGCGGCGACGGCTACTTTCACATCACCTTCGAGGGGCGACGGTACAACGTCAATCGCGCCCATGGCGGCTACACGCTGGCGGTCATCCACTCGAACGGCCACGACGAGTACATCAGCGTCAGCGGGCACGGGAGCGGCGCGACCGCCTGGCTGTTCAAGACGCCCGCCCAGGCCGTCGCGGCCGCGCGGAAGTTTTCGGCGCGCGAAGGGTGGGCCTGATCAACCCCTTCTTCTCCCGGTTCTTCCTCCTAGCGCGTTACGATCGATGGGTAGTACTATCTCCGTGATGCCCACGCGACGTACGCCTATGCTTCCGGATCTCGATCGGTACTCGGCGGAAGAAGCCGCGCTCTATGTCGAGGCTGCGATCTACAGCCTGTTGACATCAAGCAGACACGGACCGGCGGCCGGTGCAGATGCGATTCGTCAGGCAGCGGAGCATGCCGCTGAAACATTCTCACGTGACAGCCGCATCGCCTCTGCCTTGCGACGACTCGCTGGCGCGGCACGGGGGGTATGGAACATCGAACTCGCAAGGCTTTCTGGCCGCATCCCTGACGCCCCGCGCTCACGACGCGCGGACACGTCGCACCGCCGATCGCGGCGTTGATGCGAACCCGCTACGGCGCGTCGCCGAGACCTTCGCCGCCGCCGGCTTCGTTTGCGGAACCGGACCCCTCTTCCGAGGCGCTTGCCTGACGCTTCTTCCACCTCTTCCGGTACATCTCGTAGAGCTGGAAGAGCCAGAGCTTCTGCGCATCCTGAAGCAGTTTGACGATCGCCGTAACCTGTTCCTCGGTGAGCGACTCCAGAAACTGTCCGAGGAGCGACTCGCCCAGAAATTCTGTACCTGGCGCGGTGGTCCCCATGATCCGTGCGAATAGCGCCGGGATCGCCAGATCGAACTGCTTGTCCAGTTTCGCCTGAAAGGCCTTGCCTCGCTCATGCCTACGCTGAAGGGCTTCGAGATACGTCACCTCGGCCTGCATCTCCATTTCCAGCTCGTCGAGTCTCCGCGCGCTGCGTGCGTGCATGAGGGCCGTTCCGAGCGTAACGGCCATCCAACCAGCAGCCCGAGCGATGCGAAACATGGTCACTCCTTGGCCTACACGAGGCCGCGGCGCGGCGAACCGAAGAGCACCGCCGTGAACCGCTGCGGCTTCGACGTGATGTTCTCGACGACGAGCGTGACGTCTTGCCCGACGAGCGCGAGATCCAGGATGAGGTGCACGGTCTCGGCATTCTCCGAGAATGCCGCTGCCGGAAGCGCCTCGGCGCTCGCGAGCTGGCTGCGGCGACCGATCTTGATGTCGCGGATCTCGAAGTGATTCGCGATGCCACTCGGCACGACGAGTCTTTCGCCCTGAAACGTCGTCTGCGGACGGCTCGTCACGTCGACGATGCTGGAGAGGCTCGGTCGAGACTTCCTCGCGCTGCCGCGCCTGCCCGGAACCGCCTCGTAGACGAAGCCGAGCGGCTGATCGCCAAGGCTTCGCAAAACGACGCCGCCCAGGGTAGGGACTGGGTAGGGAGGGGGAGGCCTCCGCGACGACGGGTACGGCGTCGATCGCGGCATGCGGGCGGTAGTGGTGATGGGCGGTACCGTGGTCCCGACGCGCGCTGTTGCGCGCGGTCGATCGCCGTCACGAGCAACGAGATAGCCGACCGCCGCACCGGCGCACGCGCCACCCAGAACCGTCGGCAGCCACTTCGGCATCCGACCGCTGGAAAGCAGCGGCAGCACGATCTTCGTGAGCATGTCAACGAGATCGCCGCCCGGCGCGGGTGGCGGAGGAGGGTACTGGGGCGGCGGCGGGGCCGCATGCGGCGGGACCGCACCAACCACGCCCGCGCCACCCGACGACTCGAACGTCGAGGACGGCTCACCCGCTCCGGACGGCCAGCCGGGGGCGAACGTCCAGTCCGGAGCCACACCCGGCGTTGGAGGATCGGCACCCACCGACGGCGAAGGGGAATTGGGTACGCGACGCGGTCCGGGACCACCGTCAGACACGCTATTCGGATCGACCATGGGCCGCCATCGTATGCACGCATACAACTACGTGCAACTAGGTACATACGTTATACGCAAAGTCGTACGCCCACCCCACGGTGCTGGTTCGGGTTCATCTCGTTGGCGCCGTGGATTTCCACCCTGAACTTCCACACGCCACCCGCAATGCGCTCGACCAGCTCCTGCCCCATGGGGGCCGACGAGACGAGGATCTGCTTGGCGCGCTCGACAACCTCTTGGGGGATGTCCCGGTACTCCGGCATGTGCCACTGATTGGTCGCACAGTTCGAGGGAGGCGCAGGCGCGGGCGCCGATGGGCCCCCCCACCCGGGAACGATCGGAGGCGCGGGCCTGGGCGGCGTAGGCATCAGCGCCGCCACACCTGGAGGTAGCCTAGGGCTCAGGCCTCGACGTCGCTGATCGGCCTCGTGCTGACGGCGGCGCATCATCATGAAGAAGCCGAAGCCCATGAGGATGACGAGCAATTCCATGTCGTACGAATCGTACACGATCGAGAGACACTGAGCCCTCGGTCATGCGACAATCCGATGCGAGCAGATGCCTCACGCACGGATCGTGACCATCGGCACGCCCTTGCGCGCCGTTGCACAAGGGGACCGCGACTTTGCGTCCCTTGCGCGCGGTCGTCGCGCCTTCGATGCCGTCGCGCGCGGCACCCGCAAGTCGAGGCTCTGGCAGGTCAAGGACGCCACAGGACAAGACCTCGGCCTCTACGAGGGCACCTCGGCCGACGAGGCCGTGGCGCGGATGCGCACGACGTTGGGGCCGAAGGGGCACGCCTACTACACCCCCTGGACGAACGGTTTCGGCATCCCCTTCGGACGGCATGCCACCCCGCGGCGCGCGACGCAGCTGTTCCCGAGCGCAAGAGAGTTCCCTCTCGGCTTCTTCAATCCGTCGGTGGGCACCGCCTTCGGCGTACCAGGAACACCCGCCCAAGAGGCGGGTAGCGTTTCGCTCCTTTCGGCCGGGCTCTACGGTCCGCTCGGCAGCCTGGCAGGAACGATCCTTCACTTCACGATCAACGGCGGCGCGACCGTCACCGTCATCCTGTCCTCGCCGGACCCGACCAATGCGACGACGCTCCTCGCCGCGATCAACGCAGTCCTCATCCCCGCGGGGGCCATCGCGACGAGTCAGTCGGGTACGAATTTCATCCTCTTCACGACGTTTCTCGCGACCTCAGGCGCAAGCATGCTCGTTTCTGGCGACGCGCTCTCGCCGCTCGGACTGCCACCGCCGGCCCTCATCACGGGCACGGACCCCGTTCCGGCTGTCGGCGCGGTCAACATCATCTCCCAACCGCAGCTCCGCTTCCGTGGCGAACGGCTCGTCATCCCGTCCAGCATCGCGCCGAGCTTCACGGTCCTCGACATCAAGGTAGGCAACAAGAGCCAGATCGCTGGCTCGACAGTGCTTCCGGCGTCGACGTTCGTGGAGGGGGCCGTGGGCGTCCGGCTCGGGATGGACACCGCCACGATCGCGCAAGACATCAGCCTGACCGTCCAGAACACGAGTGCGACTTCGCTGCCCTTCATGGCAAGCCTCATCGGCACCACGTTCATCGACATGGAAGGCGACGAAATCATGGGCACCCGGGAGACGGGCGTCAGCATCACCGACCGCTCCGACGAAGACGGGCAACCAGGCGAGATGCGGCCAGCGGAGAACTACGATGCCGACGAAGGGTAAGAAGAGACAGAGCCGCAAAGGACGTGGCGCGACGAAGCGGGCGAGCAGGCGAAAGAGCGGTCGCTTCCAGACGTCCGGCCCGCAGCTCATCACCCGACCCGGCTCGAAGCCAGGCCTCGTCAACGTCGTCGAGGTCGACCATCGCGGCAACCAGCTGCGAACAGTCGAGCCGAACGTACCGTACGTCCTCGCCGTCAAGATGATCCGCGATCGCTAGCGCTGCGAACGAGGCTGCCATGAACGTGCTCTCCTGCCGCGCGGGAAACGAACCAAACACGTACGTCGTCATGGTCGACAACGTGCCCGCGGAGGTCGTGTCGGCGGTGATCGCGCGCGACCTGTCGGGGAACAAGGACACGCTCGTCGCCGTTCGGGCGGGCGACCGGCAATGGAACGTGTGGGCCGTGGCCCAAACGGCATCCCAGACGGGACTACGACTGGACGGTCCAGAGCCTCCCGTGGAGGGCGACGCGCTCAGCTTTGAGCCGAACCCGTGAGCGGATCGCGCGCCCAAATATTCGTGACGACGGGAGCCGTCACGACGGGAAGCGGTACGATGACGCCCACGCAGCCCTTCGGCGCCGGGGACTGTCTCGAAGTGCGCGTGGCAACGGACAGCAGCGGCTCTGTCTCCCTCTCGGCCCCCGGCTGCACGTTCAACCCGATCGCGTCCAACGTGGACGGGGGCGGAAATCAGCTCCTCGTGTTCTTGGCGACCGGGCTCCCCGCAACCGCTCCCACCATCACGATCACATGGCCATCTGGGAACGGGCACAACCTCCAAGCCATCGCGTCCGAGTGGGCGGGGCTTGCAGCAAGCCCCTTCGTTCAATACTCCGCCGGCAACACCGTGTTCGCCAACGCCACGACAGCGCCGCTCACGACGACGTCGGGCAACCTGCTGTCGGGAGGCTTCACGGACTCATTCGGTGGACTTGCCGAGGGCTCGTTCTCCGCGGGCACAGGAGAAGTGGCCGGGCAAACAAGCGGCTACGGGACGCCGCCCATCTGGGCTTCGGACTTCATCCCATCGGGACCAGGCGGCAGCATCACGTACACGTCGAAAGGGAGTGGAGGCTACACGAACGCCATCTTGATCGAGTACGCCGTCGCGACAGCTCCACCCACAAACAACAACATCACGACGAACGACGCGATCTTCTTCGGCGTCAATTGTTGAGCGGCGCAACGTACCCTATGCACGCCGTTCACTGATACCATCGCTCTCGACGGAGGTTCTCTCGTGGCCAAGCCGGTGTACGTCGTCGTTGTGGTGAAGCCGAATGAGAACGGGTCACCGTTCGTCGTCGGCCCGTTCTCGGATCATGCAGCGGCAGGAGCTGCGGCGGACGCCCACCTGGAGATCGCAACCAGCGGCGTACGAGCCTACGTCCGCAGTCTGTACGAGCCGAGCGTCCTCCTCTTGCGGCACTCACGCAAGCGCAGCGGCGACACGCGAAAAACGCGTCGCAGCCGCTGATAGCGCGAGAACTCGCTCTGAGGAACGACGACTACTTCCAGTCGGCGCCGTACTTCTCGAAGTCCGGGTCGAACTCGCGGTAGTCCTCGGTCAGCTCTTCGCCCGTCGCGATGTCACGCGCCGCGTAGGACGTGAACCGCGACTCAGTCGTCACCCTCATGTTCGGGTGGAAGCTATGGTTCA
>Ga0181537_10004725_pt1 | contig 11237 bp, 11 predicted proteins | sample PEATcosm2014_Bin_39_FD_119765 | JGI IMG/M metagenome (GOLD analysis project Ga0181537, IMG submission 119765) | Peatland microbial communities from MTU Mesocosm Facility, Houghton, MI, USA - PEATcosm2014_Bin23_10_metaG | ecosystem: Environmental > Terrestrial > Soil > Wetlands > Peat | place... | reverse complement strand
TTCTCCAGGTGCGCGCCTTCGCCGCGCGCGGCGGTGAATACCTCCTGGCGCATCGGATCGTAGATGACGCCGATCTCGCGCTTGCCGCGCAGCTGTACCGCGATCGAGACGGCGAATACCGGAAAGCCATGCAGGAAGTTGGTGGTGCCGTCGAGCGGATCGATGATCCAGACAGTGTCGTTGTCGCCGCTGCTGCCGCTCTCCTCCGCCAGGATCGCGTGCTCGGGATAATGCTTGTGAATGATCTCGATGATCTCGCGCTCGGCGCTGCGGTCGATCTCACTGACGTAGTCGTTGCGCCCCTTGGAGGTGACCTCCAGGCTGTCGAGGCGTACCAGGCTGCGGACGATCACCTCGCCGGCACGACGGGCCGCGCGCACGGCGATATTGAGCAATGGATGCATGGCAGGACAACTGACCGCGATAAACGATTAGGATAACAGGTCGTGTCCTGCCCAATTCGCATCGTCCTGGTCGAGACCTCGCATCCCGGCAATATCGGCGCGGTGGCGCGTGCGCTCAGGAACATGGATCTCGACCAGCTGGTGCTGGTGCGCCCGAAGCTGTTCCCGCACCCGGAGGCCAGCGCCCGTGCCTCCAGCGCCGAGCCACTGCTGACCGGCGCGCGGGTCGAGGACGACCTGGAGCGGGCGCTGCAGGGCTGCGGGCTGGTGCTGGCGACCACCAGCCGCGAGCGTGACCAGTACTTTCGTGTCATCGACGTGCGTGCCGGTGCGCGGCGCGCGGTGGAGGAGTGCGCGCACTCGCCGGTGGCGATCATGTTCGGCTCCGAACGCACCGGGCTCACCAACGAGGAGCTGCGCTATGCGCACGCGCTGCTGCGCATACCGGCCAATCCGGCCTATGCGTCGCTCAATATTGCGATGGCAGTGCAGATCGTGGCGTACGAGATCCTGCGCGCGCGGCTGGAAAGTGACGCAGCAGCGGGCGCCGCGACCGGCGCCCCCGAGGGCGGCGCGGGCAGCGAGCCGGCGCGCGCCACGCCGCTGGCGACGCCCTCGGAGCTTGATCACATGTACCAGCACCTGGCCACGGTGCTGCAGGAGATCGAATTCCACGATCGTACCCAGAGCGGCGGCCACCTGATGAAACGCCTGCGACGCCTGTTGCAGCGCGCCGAGCCCGATGCCAACGAGGTCGCGATACTGCGCGGAATCCTGACAGCGGTACAGCAGCGCCGGCGGCGTGCCGGCCAGGACTCATGAGCGCGCAGATGCCGGTATATCTCGACTACGCCGCCACCTCGCCGGCCGATGCGCGCGTGGCGGCGGCGATGGGGGAATGCCTGACGCGCGAGGGGGTGTTCGGCAACCCATCCTCGATGCATCCGCACGGCCGGCTGGCGCGCGAGCGCGTGGAGCGAGCACGCGTACAGGCTGCGGCGCTGATCCATGCGGAGCCGCAGCAGCTGGTGTGGACCTCCGGCGCCACCGAGTCCAACAACCTGGCGATCCTCGGCAGCGCGCGCGCCGCTGCCAAGCGCGGCCGGCACCTGGTCAGCGCGCGCACCGAGCACAAATCGGTCATCGATCCGATGCGGCGCCTGGAGCACGAGGGTTTTGAGATCACCTGGCTGGACAGCGACAGCGACGGACTGGTCGCACCGGAGCAGGTGCGCACGGCGCTGCGTGAGGACACCGTGCTGGTGTCGATCATGCATGCCAACAATGAGATCGGCGTGCTGCAGGACATCGAGGCGATCGGCGCCATCTGCCGCGAACGGGCCGTGCCGCTACACGTCGATGCGGCGCAGAGCGCCGGCAAGGTGGCGGTCGATGTCACGCGCCTGCAGTGCGACCTGCTGTCCTTCACCGCACACAAGCTCTATGGGCCGAAGGGCATCGGTGCACTGTATTTTGCACCGTCGCGGCGCGCCGCGCTGCAGCCGCTGATGTTCGGCGGCGGTCACGAACGCGGCCTGCGTTCGGGCACGCTGGCGGTGCACCAGATCGTCGGCTTCGGCGTGGCGTGCGAGCTGGCGGCAGCCGCATGGCGGCATGACGCCGCGCATTGCGAGGGGCTGCGTGCGCGGTTGTGGCAGGGGCTGCAGGCGCTCGACGGTGTGCTGCTGAATGGCCATGCGACGCAGCGTGTTGCCGGGATCCTGAACGTGTCGTTCAGCGGGATCGAGGGCGAGAGCCTGCTGATGGGTCTGAGCGAGTTGTCGCTGTCGACCGGCTCGGCCTGCATTTCCGAGAGCGATGAACCCTCGTACGTGCTGCGCGCACTGGGCCGCGATAGCGAACTGGCGCAAAGTTCGCTGCGCTTCAGCCTCGGCCGTTTCAGCAACGAGCAGGAAATCGACGTCGCGATCGCCGCCGTGACGCGCGAGGTGCGGCGGCTGCGGGCGGCGGCGCCATGAATGGCGCGGCGACCGGTCTCGTGGATCCGCTGCCACCGCCGGTGCGGCGGCTGTTCGCCGCGCTCACCCACGCCGGCGGCCCGCACGCCGCGGGGGCACAACCGACCGCCGGCCAGCGCTGGGTGAGCGGCGAGGCCGGGCGCGAGCGCCACGGCACTCGGGTACGGTTCCTGTTGCGGCTGGATCGCGACCGGCTGCTCGAAGTGCGCTATCGCGCCTATGGCTGCCCGCACACGCTGGCGGCCTGCGAATGGGTCTGCCAGCAGCTGGAAGGGGCGGGGCGCGCTCCGGCCGAGCTGCGCGCTGAGCGCATCGGCGGACCGGCCGACTGGGCTGCGGCACTGCAGATTCCGCCGGTAAAACTGGGGCGGCTGCTGGTGGTCGAGGACGCCCTGAAGGCGGCCCTGGAGGCTGCTGACAAATCGATGACCGATTGGTAGTAAAGTGGGGCTGCTGGAGAGTACCGATGGCTATTTCCCTAACAGAATCAGCGGCAGAACGCGTCCGCAGCCGTATCGCCACCCGCGGGCGGGGACTGGGGCTGCGCCTGGCCGTCAAGGCTAGCGGCTGCTCCGGCTATAGCTACGTTGTTGATTACGCAGATGAAATCCGCCCCGACGATCTCGTATTCGACAGTTCCGGCGTCAAGGTGTACATCGATCCGGCCAGTCTCGCGGCGATCGACGGTACCCGCATCGACCTGGTGCGCCAGGGGTTGAACGAGAGCTTCCGCTTCGAAAATCCGAACGTTGCCGGGGAATGTGGCTGCGGCGAGAGCTTCACGGTCTGAAATTCCCTAATTTTCCGGGACTTCCGCGCCCGTCCGGTTTGCCGGCCTAGCCTTCGAGCCCCTATACTGCCGCCCTTTTTCAGGACGGAGGTTCCATGGCGGTCGAGCGTACCCTTTCCATCGTCAAGCCTGATGGCGTTGCCGCAAACGTGATAGGCGACGTCTATCGCCGCTTCGAGACTGCCGGCCTTCGTATCATCGCCGCGCGCATGCTGCGGCTGAGCGAGCAGCAGGCCGAACTGTTCTATGCGGTGCATCGCGAACGCCCGTTCTACCGCGACCTGGTGCGCTACATGAGTTCCGGCCCGGTGATCGCCCAGGTACTCGAGGGCGAGGGGGCGATCGCCAGGAACCGCGACATCATGGGCGCCACCGATCCGAAGAAGGCCGCGCCGGGCAGCATCCGCGCCGACCTTGCAAAAAGTATCGAGCAGAACGTGGTGCACGGTTCGGATGCGCCGCAGACCGCGGCCAGCGAGATCGCATTTTTCTTCAGCGCGACGGAGATCTGCCCGCGCAACTGAAGCGCGCCGGCAGTCACATCGATGAGCATCGGGGCGGGCGAGATCACGGCGGAGGATGCGGCGGGCGCGTCGGCTGCGCCCGCGCGTATCAACCTGCTCGGCCTGCCGCGCACCGAGCTGGAAGCGTTCTGCGCCGCGCTGGGATCCAAGCCGTTTCGCGCGCGCCAGCTGATGAACTGGCTGTACAAGCGCGGGTGCAATCGCTTCGAGGACATGAGCGACCTGGCGCGCGAGTTTCGCGCGCTGCTCTGCGAGCGCGCCGAACTGACGCTGCCCGAGATCGTTACCGAACAACGCGCCGGCGACGGCACGCGCAAATGGCTGCTGCGCGCCGATGCGTCGCAGGCGTTCGAGATGGTGTACATACCGGAGGCCGACCGCGGCACGCTGTGCATCTCCTCGCAGGTCGGCTGTGCGCTCGATTGCTCGTTCTGCGCCACCGCGCAGCAGGGCTTCAACCGCAACCTCTCCACCGCCGAGATTGTCGGGCAGGTGTGGCTGGCGAATCGCGAACTGGGTTTCGAGCCCGGCGGCGAGCGCATCATCACCAACGTGGTGCTGATGGGCATGGGCGAGCCGCTGGCCAATTTCCGCAACGTGATGCCGGCGCTGCGTATTTTCCTCGACGACCTGGGCTTCGACCTGTCGCGCCGCCGTGTGACGCTGTCGACCTCGGGCCTGGTACCGCAGATCTACCGGCTGGCGCAGGAGATCAACGTTGCGCTGGCGGTGTCGCTGCACGCGCCCGACGATGAACTTCGCAGCCAGCTGGTGCCGATCAACCGGCTGCATCCGATCGCCGAGCTGCTGGCGGCCTGCTGGCACTACATCGACGAGCAGAACGGGCGCAGCGTGACCTTCGAGTACGTGATGCTCGACGGGGTGAACGATTCACCGGCACAGGCTCGTGCGCTGGCGCGGCTGCTCGCCGGGCATCCGGCGAAAGTGAATCTGATCCCGTTCAATCCGTTTCCCGGCACGCATTACCGCCGCTCCAGCGAGGCGGCAATCGCCCAGTTCCGCGACCTGCTGCTGCGCGCTGGCGTGATGGCGACGGTACGGCGCACCCGCGGCGATGACATCGATGCGGCCTGCGGCCAGTTGGTCGGGCGGGTGACCGACCGCACCGTGGTGCGCCTGGGCAGCCGCGTGGAGGCGGCACGCGCGCGCGCGGCCGGGTTCAGCGCATGAGAGCGGCCTGCCTTTGGTGCGCGGCAATGTGCCTGTTGCTGGTCGCGTGCCATAGCACCCCGCGCGTCAACCCCAATTACGCCGGCAACAATAACAATGCCACCACCGACGCCAGCACCAGCGAGGCGCGCGCCAAGTCCGCCGCCAAGATCAACCTGCAGCTCGGCCTCGGCTACCTGCAACAGGGCAACCTGCCGATCGCCAAGGAGAAGCTCGAGCGCGCCCGCAGCCAGGATCCGCACAATGCCGAGATCTACGGTGCCATGGCACTGCTCGACCAGCGCCTCGGCAAGGACAAGGAGGCGGACAAGGAATTCCGCACCGCGCTCGACATGGACTCGCGCGATCCGGCGATGCTGAACAACTATGCGGTGTTCCTGTGCAGCCACCAGCGGCCCGATGAGGGCGTGCGCTACTTCGAGCAGGCCGCAACCAATCCGCTCTATACCACCCCCTGGGCTGCCTACACCAATGCCGGGGTGTGCCTGCGTGCGGCGCACCGCGATGCCGAGGCCGCGCGCCGCTTTGCACGCGCACTGCAATCAAACCCGGCCTATTCCGAAGCCGTCTACCAGGCCTCGGACCTGGACCTGCAGCAGCAGAAGCTCGCCGACGCGCGTTTTCGCATCGAACTGTTCCTGCTCAACAACCCGGCGACACCGGATCTGCTGCTGCTGGCCTATCGCATCGCGCAGACACAGAATGACGCCGTCGCGCAGCAGCGCTATGGGACGCGCCTGATGCAGGAATTCCCCAATTCCGAACAGGCGCACGCGCTCGCGGCGAGCAAGATCACCTCCGGCTGACGCATGGAAGAGGGGGCAGCGCAATCTCACAGCAGCAGCCCGGGTGCGCGGCTGGCCGCGGCACGCGAGCAGGCCGGCATGACGGTGCAGCAGGCCGCCGAGAGCCTGCGCCTGGACGTCGCCACGCTGCAGGCGCTGGAAGCCGGGCGCTTCCAGACCCTGGGCGCAACGGTGTTCGTGCGCGGACACCTGCGTCATTACGCCGAGCTGGTCGGGCTGCCGGTGGACGAGATCGAGGCTGCGTATGCCGCCTCGTCCGCCAAGCTGGCGCCGCAGCCGGATCTGCGGCGCACCACGACGTTGCCTGGCAATGCGCCGCCGCGCGGCGTGTCGCTGCCGCCGCGCGCGGCACTGATCGGCGCCATCGTGCTGGTGCTGGCCGCGCTGGTGTGGTGGGCGATGCGGGTGCCGCCCGGGCGGCGAGCCGGGGCGACTGCGCCGCCGGCAGCCAGCGTGCAGGCTCCCGCAGCGCAGACCCCGAGCGCTGCGGCGGGCGGGGCAGCGGGCGGCGCGGTGGACGCAGGCCCGGAAGTGCCGGCTGCCGGCGCGCCAGCGGCCGCTCGCACCGAGCCGCCGAGCCCGAAGGCGGCGCTGCCGGCCGCCAAGGACAGCACCGCCAGGGAGGGCGGCTCCAGGGACACGACCGCGATGGTCAGGGATGTGGTGTTGGGGACCAAGCCGGGCGCGGCAGCGGCGGGCAAGGAGGCAGCCTCGGTGCGTGTGCGACTCGCGATCCGCTTCAACCAGGACAGCTGGATCGAAGTCTACGATGCGCACGGGGCAACGCTGTTTCACGATTTCGGCGGCGCCGGCTCGGAACGGCGCGTGAGTGGCATGGCGCCGTTGCGCGTGCTGCTTGGCAATCCTGATGGCGTCACGGTCGAACTCAACGGTCATCCGGTAGCGTTGCGACCTGCAGCCGAGAGCGGCAGGCCGCAGCGCTTCCTGCTCGATAGCGATGGCGGCATGAGCGATGTGCCGGCGTCGTCATCGCAACGGCCCGCGTCGGCGTCCTCCGCGCCGCCGTAGCCGCCCGTACCTGCTGGAGGATCCTTGAGCAAGCAGATTCAGCCGGTGCGCGGCATGAACGACGTGCTGCCTGCCGATATCGGCGCCTGGCAGCACCTCGAGCGCATTGCCCGCGGCGTGTTCGAATCCTACGGCTACGCTGAGTTGCGGGTCCCGATCGTCGAACACACCGAACTGTTCAAGCGCTCGATCGGCGAGTACACCGACATTGTCGAGAAGGAGATGTATACGTTCCAGGATCTCGGCGGCGACAGCCTGACGCTGCGCCCCGAGGCCACCGCGGGTATCGCGCGCGCCGCGATCTCCAACGGCATGCTGCGCGGTGCGCGCCACAAGCTGTGGTGCCTGGGGCCGATGTTCCGGCACGAGCGGCCGCAGAAAGGCCGTTATCGCCAGTTCTACCAGTTCGACCTCGAAGCGCTGGGCTTTCCCGGGCCGGATGTCGACGTCGAGCTGATCGCGCTGACTGCACGGCTGTGGCGGGCACTGCAGCTGACGCGCGTGCGGCTGACCATCAACTCGCTGGGCACGTCCGAGGCGCGTGCCAACTACCGCACCCAGCTGCAGGCCTACTTGCGCGCGCACCAGGGCGGGCTGGACGAGGACAGCCGCCGGCGCCTGGACGGCAATCCGCTGCGCATCCTGGACAGCAAGCAGCCGGCCATGCGCGCGCTGATCGAGGGCGCGCCGCTGCTGAGCGATTACCTGGATCCGGAGTCGCAGGCGCATTTCGCCGCGCTGCGGGCCGGGCTCGACGCGCTCGGCGTGGCGTACGAAGTCAATCCACGGCTGGTGCGTGGACTCGACTATTATTCACGTACCGTGTTCGAGTGGGTTACCGACGCGCTCGGGGCCCAGGACGCGGTGTGCTCGGGCGGGCGCTACGACGGGCTGATTACCCAGCTGGGCGGGGAGCCGACCGCGGCGGTCGGCTTTGCGATGGGCGTCGAGCGGGTGGTGGAGCTGCTGCTGCAGGCGGGCAGCGTGCCGCCGGCGGCCGCGCCCGAGATCTATATCGTCGTCAACGGTGAGCGGGCGGAACGCGAGGCGCCGCGCCTGGCCGAGCAGCTGCGCGACGCGCTGCCGGGCCGGGGCGTGCTGCTCAATCTGGGCGGCGGCAACTTCAAGACGCAGTTCCGCCGCGCCGACCGCAGCGGAGCGCGGCTGGCCCTGATCCTGGGGGACTCGGAGCTCGATCGGGGCGTGGCGGCAGTGAAACCTTTACGCCGTGAAGACGGTCAGATCGACTGTCCGTTGAGCGAGCTGCCCGCGCGCATCGCGTCGTTACTGTAGAGCTTGTGGGAGATCCGAGTGGAAGAGTATCTGAACGAAAAAGAACAATGGCAGCGCGTGCTCGCCTGGCTGCGCGAACAGGGCCCCTGGATCCTGGCCGGCGTGGCACTGGCGCTGGCCGTGTTCGGCGGCTGGCACTACTGGCAGAACCGCACCGAGCAGCGCGATCTTGCGGCCGCAAGCCGCTATGAGCAGGTGATCGACGCCTTCAGCGGCAACGATGTCAGCGCCGGCATGCGCCTGGCCGACGAGCTGGGCAAGGCATTTCCGGGAACCGCGTATGCGGACCAGGCCAACCTGGCGGCCGCGCGGGTTGAGGTTGAGCAGCGGCAGCTCGACCAGGCGGCCGCGCGCCTGCAGCAGGTGCTCTCATCCACCAGGGATACCGAGCTGGCATTGATCGTGCGGCTGCGGCTGGCGCGCGTGCAGCTGGCGCAGGGCAACGCCGACGCGGCTCTCAAGACGCTCGATGCGGCCAAGCCGGGCGCGTTTGCCGCCCGCTACGCGGAGGTGCGCGGTGATGTGCTGCTTGCCAAGGGTGACCGCGAAGGGGCACTGAAGGCGTATCGCGAAGCACGCGGCGCCGGCGCCGGCACACTCGACACCGGACTGCTCGATCTGAAGATCGGCGAGCTGGCGCACTCGTGAGCCGCGTGCGGCTACTGTTCGGCGTGCTGATCTGCACGGTGCTGGTGTGCGCCGGCTGCAGCAGCGCCGCCAAGGCCAAGAAGAAGGCCGACTCGCCGGCGGTACTGGTGCCGTTCGCCAATCGCATCGAACTGCAGCGCGTCTGGTCCATCAAACTGGGCGGTGAAGCGCCCAAGCTGCGGCTCGGGCTGGGCGTGGCGGCCGACGGTGAGCGCGTGTTTGCCGCCAACCACAAGGGCACGGTCGAGGCCATCGAGGTCAAAAGCGGGCGCCGGTTGTGGCGCCGCGAGGTGAAGGCGCCGCTCGCCGGCGGGCCGGCTGCGGCCGCAGGACTGGTCGTGGTCGGCAGCTCCAAGGGCGAGGTGATCGCGCTGTCGGAGAGCGACGGCAAGCTCGTCTGGCGGGTGCGCATCAACGCCGAAATCCTGAGCGCCGCCGCCATCGACGCTACCCTGGTGGTGGTGCGCGGAGTCGATGGACGACTGCATGGCCTGTCGGCCCGGGACGGCAGCGAGCTGTGGCTGGCCGAGCAGCAGGTGCCGCGACTGTCGCTGCGCGGTACCAGCCCACCGCTGCTGGTGGGCGATCTGGCGATCGCGGGGTTCGATAACGGCCGCGTTGCGGCCGTCATCCGCAGCAATGGCACCAGCGCCTGGGATACCGCGGTGGGACAGTCGCACGGCAGCACCGAGCTGGCGCGGCTGATCGACGTTGATGCGCCGGTGGTGGCCGACGGCGATGATCTATTTGCCGTGGCCTATCAGGGCCGCGTGACGCGGCTGGCGCGCGAGACCGGGCAGGTGATCTGGGCGCGCGACCTGTCGAGCTATCGTGGACTGGCGGTGGACGACAACGGCGTCTACATCGCGGGCGCGGATGGCGACCTGGTGCGCCTGGACCGCCAGAACGGCACAGAGCAGTGGACGCAGAAGGAGCTGCTGCGGCGCCAGCTCACCGCGCCGGTGATGTATCGCGGCCGGCTGGTGGTCGCCGATGCCGGCGGCGTGCTGCACTGGCTGGATCCGGCCACCGGCAGCTTCCTGGCGCGCGCGCAGGTCGGCAGTTCGGTCGGCCGCAACACGGTGATCACCTCCAAGGGAGTGGCCTACAAGAAGCGCGTCAGCAGCCCGCCGATCGTGGCCGACGGCCTGGTGCTGGCATTCACCGACAACGGTGTGCTGAGCGCTTTCAGCGCGCCGCTACCCGTTGCCGCCGCGGCCAGCTCCGCGGCGCCGGCGGAGGGCGCGGCGGCCGCGGATCGCGCCAGGTAAGGCGCACCCCCCATGCTGCCGATCGTCGCGATCGTCGGTCGGCCGAACGTCGGCAAATCGACGCTGTTCAACGTGCTCACGCGCAGCCACGCCGCCATTGTCGCCGATGTGCCGGGCGTTACGCGCGATCGCCAGTACGGCTATGCGCGCGTCGGCCGCGTGCCCTGCGTGCTGATCGACACCGGCGGCCTGATCGAGCACCCCAAGGGCCTGGACGCGCAGATGCGCGAGCAGACCGAGAAGGCGGTGGCGGAGGCCGACCACCTGATCCTGGTCGCCGACGCGCGTGCCGGCATGACCGCGCAGGACCAGTTCATCGCGCGCGAGTTGCGCCGCACCGGCAAGCCGGTGGTGCTGGCGCTCAACAAGGCCGAGGGACTCGAGGGCGACGTGGTCGCTGCGGATTTCCACACCCTTGGACTGGGCCTGCCGCTGGCGATCGCCGCCAGCCACGGGCAGGGCTGCCTGGAACTGCTCGACACGCTGCTGGCGAACCTGGAACCGGAGAGCGCGCCGGCGGAAGACACCTCGGCGATCCGTGTCGCCATCATCGGCCGGCCCAACGTCGGCAAGTCGACGCTGGTCAATCGGGTGATCGGCGAGGAACGTGTGATCGCCAGCGAGCAACCCGGAACCACGCGCGACAGCATCCTGGTACCGTTCCAGCGCGACGGGCGTGAATTCCTGTTCATCGATACCGCCGGCGTGCGGCGCAAGGCGCGCGTGGAGGATGCGGTCGAGCGCGCCAGCGTCGCGCGCACCCTGCAGGCGATCGCCGGCGCGCATGTGGTGATCCTGGTGCTCGACGCGCACGACAATGTCGGTGAGCAGGATGCGAGCGTGCTCGGGCAGGCGCTCGATCGCGGCCGCGTGATCCTGATCGCGGTGAATAAATGGGACGGCATCGCGCACGACCAGCGCGAGGAGATCAGGCGACAGCTGACCCTGAAGCTGGATTTCGTGCCGTTCGCGCCGCTGCACTTCATCTCGGCGCGTCATGGCACCGGCGTCGGCGCACTGGTGCGCGATGCGATCCGCGGCTACGACGCGGCGATGCAGGCGATGCCGACCCCGGCCCTGACGCGCACGCTGGAGCGCGCGCTGGTGGCGCACCAGCCGCCGCTGGTGCGCGGCCGGCGCATCAAGCTGCGCTATGCGCACCAGGGCGGGCGCAATCCGCCGCGCATCGTGATCCACGGCAACCAGACGGTGGCGGTGCCCGAATCCTATCGGCGCTACCTGGCGAACGTTTATCGCGAGGCGTTCAAGCTCTATGCGACACCGGTGGCGATCGAGTTTCGC
>Ga0181537_10004724_pt1 | contig 11240 bp, 9 predicted proteins | sample PEATcosm2014_Bin_39_FD_119765 | JGI IMG/M metagenome (GOLD analysis project Ga0181537, IMG submission 119765) | Peatland microbial communities from MTU Mesocosm Facility, Houghton, MI, USA - PEATcosm2014_Bin23_10_metaG | ecosystem: Environmental > Terrestrial > Soil > Wetlands > Peat | place... | reverse complement strand
GACTCGTTGCGGTGATCGCCCCGGGAGCGGCGCGATTCACATACGTGATGTTTACCGTCTTGTTGTTGATGATGGTCGTGTTATAGACATTGTTGATCACCGTGGTGTTCACGGTGGTATTCGATACGTTGATGTTGCGCATGTAGTTCGGACTGACCGGATAGCGCGGCACGAAAACCTCGCGCGGGCCCAAGGCGAACCAGGCGATCGCTGCGCCGGTTCCAACCCAGGCGACCAAGGCCGGCGCGTATACAGGCCGCAGATACGGTCCGTGTTCCGGCCGGGGCGGACAGGGTATCCACCCCCAGGCGCCGCCACGCCAAATCCAACGGCCGTAATGAAAGGGTGCGAAGCCCCAAGGTTGGTCATCCACCCAGGTGTAGCCCCAGGGCGCAATATACGACCAGTGGCCCGCTTGGTACGGCGCCCAACCCGGGGCGACCCCGCTCGGGTACCACACGGCGCCGTACTCGGGCGTATCGCGCCACGTGCCTTGATCATCGAGATCTTGGTAGCCGACCACATCCGCGGACACGTAACGGGCCGACGGGGAGCGATCCCAGCGGCTGTCTCGCTCGGAGCTCCACGCATCGAAGCCATCCGGATCCGGCGGATTCGGTTGGGCCTCGGCGCTCAATGGACCGGTACCCGAGAACAGGTCGTAATCCCCGGATTGCACCGTGTAAGCAGAGCCGCCGCCGCTGACCTCGCCTTGGCCGCTGTGCACGATGATGGCTGTGGAATTGCCCGAAGGATCAACGCTGATTCGATACGCGCCGGGCCGCAGCACTGAGAATGCCAGGTTCGGCGTGTCGACTTCGTAGGTTTCGTTGTCCTCGAGCCGCCGAACCTCCAGTATCAGCGTCCCCGAGCTCAGCTGCAGCTGAGTGATGTCGTTATCGAGATTGACGAGCGTCAGCTCCGACGAATTCGACAACCGGACCACCGATCCGTCGAGCTGCAGCTCCGCGCGGCTGCTGCTATCCGCCCACAGGACATCGCCCGTGGTCAGCGGCCGATTCAGCGGCGCCGGCACCCAGTCCTCGGTACCCGCGGGTTGAAATGAAATCGCACCCTCGGCGAACGAGATGCGCGCAACGCGGGACGGCGGATCGTTGCCGTCGGCGCGCGCGCCCGCGGCCGCCAATAGCATCAATGCCGAACAAAACCCCGCCAAGGCGCCACGCGCCAATTGCTGTCTTGCCACCGAATCGCCCCCGGTTCACTGAGATTGTTTTGAGTCCGCCCTTTACCTTATTCTCGTCGGGCGCACATCTCAAGCCGGCGGCGTCGTTGCTTAGAACCCGGCCGTGATTCTAATCCCCGCATAGCGGTTGGTGTCGCGCGCCGGCTGCGACACGACCACGTTGGTTGCGCCCCACGGCGAACTCCAAAAATCTTCCATGTCGACGACGTAGTGTTTGTCGAGCACGTTGTCGACGAAAATCGTCGCCGAAAACTTGCCGGTCTGCGATTTTAAGCCGGCGCTCAAGTTGAGCAGGCCGTAGGACGGCCGGATGGCCTGCGGGTTCTGATCGGCGAGCATCTGCGTCGCGGCCGTGTAGGAATAATTGCCTCCCAACACGAAGTCATACCCCAACGAACCGAGCGGCAGTCGCTGCTGCGCGCCGATCACAAACTTGTTCTTGGGCGCATTCGGCATCACATCCCCGGACACGTTTTGCGTGAACGGATTGAGCGGGCCCGCCGGCAGTGCCGGGTTCTTCAAGGTGCACCCCTCAGCGGCGGATTCCCCGTACCAGCAGGGTGCACCTTTGTAATCATTGAATTTCGCATCGATGTAAGCGTAGTCGAAGTTCAACGTGAGCAGTTTGGTCGCAGCCCACACGGCATCGAACTCGAGGCCCTTGGTCTCGGCCTCGCCCGCCGGCGTCAGGATCAGCGGCGGATTGATGGATCCGGTGCTGGTGTCGAAAATTTGCACCTGGAAATCCTTGTACTTGGTGTCCCACACGGAAACGTTCACGGTCAAGCTGTTGTCGAGGTAGGTGCCCTTGGTGCCGAGCTCGAAATGATCGATCGTTTCATTGGGCACGTAGCCGAGCGTCGGCTGACCGGGAGTGCCCGGACCAAATAAACCCGGGGCGGTGATCGCCTGCGCGGTGTTGTAGGCACCGGGTGAGTAGCCGCGCGCATACGTCGCATAAACCATGGAATCTTTGGCGAGCTGTTGCTGCAGACTGACATCGCCGACGACGGTCGAGGATGTATGGCTGCCGGAGGCGGAGATGGGCCCCTGAATCACGGGAGGCGGAAAGGCGGCTGTGTACAGGGCCTGATTGACCACATAGCTGACATCATCGTAGTTGTAACGCAGACCGGTCACCAGCGAGGTGGTGGGTGCAAACTTCCACGTCACGCGCCCATAGAGATCGGTAGTTTTGGTGTCCGGTGTCACGGAAGTATTGTTGAACGCCGGCAGCAAGCCGCGCGCCTCGCTGGTGTCGACTTTCGTATCCGAATAGAAAACGCCGACCACGTAGTTCACCGCGTCGCCGGCGGGCGATACCAACTTGGCTTCCTCGCTCAGCTGCTTGATACTTTCCTTCTGTTCCTGGAAGTTGAAAAACGGCGGCGTCGGATTGCCGGGCGTGCCGGCGCCGGTCAATTCATTCCAAAAATATGCATTGACCGCGAACAGATCTTGGACATTATCCTGAGTCTCGTGCTGGTACGCCGTGGTCGAGCCCAGCGTGAAGCCGCCGGGGAGGCGATAATTGACGATCGCCGAGAAATCGGTGTCGTTGATGTGCGCACCGGAATTGACCGGGCTGGAGTAGTTCGTATTGCTGATACTGGGCGTGATTCCCGGCAGCAGGGCGGCAACGCTCAGGAACGGCGGCCCGCCGGGCCCGACCAGCAGGGTGGTGCCCGGCGTGATGTACGTGTAGGCAAAGTTGAATCCATCCGACTGGCTGTGGCCGTAGTGCCCCACCAAGGTGACATCGAGATCATCGGTGGCCTTGAGCAAAATCTTCGCGCGGACACCCTCGATCTCCTGATTCGTATGCTTGTCATCGTAGAGATTCTTGACCGGTTGATTCAAGGTGGTGCCGTAGGCCGAGACGCTGAAATCAACCTTGTCGCTGATCGGACCCGAAATGAAGCCGTTGACCCGGTATTCCCGATCGTCCGTGGCCACGGCACTGAAGTCGCCCGTGAAGGTGTCGCTCGGCGCTTTGGTGACGATGTTGATGACGCCCGAGGCCGCGGTCCGGCCGCCCAATGTCGCCTGAGGACCCTTCAGGACTTCAATGCTTTGGACATCTTCGAGTTGATTGCCATCGACTGAATCGGACGGCACAGGTACGCCATCGACCAGGATCGCGACGCCGGAGGAGAGTCCTACCGTACCTTCATTGGAGACCGACGAGATGCCGCGCATGCCGGTAGGTACGCGGCCATTGTAACTGCCATTGAGGTTGACCGATGGCACGAGATTGTTGAGATCCGAAATGTCGGTAATGTTGTTTCGCGCGACCGAATCGGCGGACACCACCGCGGCCGACACCGGCACGTCCTCGAGTTTCTCCGTGCGCTTCTGCGCCGTGATGACGATTTCCTCGAGCGTTCCACTGGTCTCCGAGGCCTCGGACACGCTTTGCGCGTTGGCGGCAGGGGGTGCGGGGAGCGCCGCGGCAGCGAGGACCGCACCCAAGGCCACACTGATCGATCGGAAGTTCATTGCGAGCCAGCCTTTCGCAGTCATAAATATCCCTATGTGTCAGGAACCCAACTCTCGTGTCGAATCATTCGGGCGGCGGCGCCGAGCACGGCAAATCCGACCCTTGTTGTATTGCTGAAGCTACTCCCGGCATGACGCGCCTGGAAATCACTTCTCACAATTGCGTGCATCACGGAACGCAATGCCGCGAATGCGCCACACTCAACCTGTTGTATGAACGCTACCACGAGCTCGCCGCTGTTCTTATGTGTATCACAATGCGGTTAAATTGTACTGTGAAACGGTATGCTTACCCGCAACAATAGTCAAGAGTTCAATCGCAAGTGCAGATGACTGTTCTATCGCCGCGGAGGGGATGCCGCCGCGGGGGAGCCCGCCGCGGTGGCCTCCGGACCCGTGATCGGCGTCGAATCGATTGCGTACAGCCCGGAGATGATGGCTTCTTGTGGGTGCTGTTGGGGATGGATCGTGAGCCGGCGCGACACCTCGTCGATGTCGATGATGATCGGATCGCCGTGCACCACGGCCGCCCGGAAATGCAGCCGGTAGGGCGTCGCGCCAAGATCGAGCCAGGCATCGTCGAGCGGCATCATGCGCGGGTCAGGCGCCGGCGGTGAGTAGCGTCCGGCGATGTAATGTTGAAGATTCAAAAGCCGCACGCGATGAGTGTGCGGATCGACGGCAGCGGCGTCGTAAACGATCCGCATGCGGTCGATGTCGCCCACCTTGGTCGGTGCGACTTTGCTGCGTTCGGCGCTCACATGGTCGAGGGTCACCTCCATATTCAACATGACGATGTGCGCAGGCTTGGGGTCCGCGCCGGCGGCGCATGCCAGCAGGGTGCCCAAGGCGCCGGCCACCCATGCGGCGGATTTGGGGCTAGTTGATTTCAAAAATTTCCTTCGGCGTACGGTGCAGGCAGGCGGAAGGGCCCTGCGCCTCGATCAGGTAGATGTCGGTGTTATGGACGAACATCCGCTCGTTCAGAATGCCCGGATGACACACGATGGCCATGTTTTCGGCGATGCGCATTTCCTCGTCATTCCTGATGAGCGGCCGCTCCACCATGTCGTAGCCCATCCCATGCACACTCAAGCGGCGCTCCTCCGGCATGTCACGTTGCCGCAGGTACGCGTTATGCTGCGCGAACACCTCGCGGGCGGACGCACCGGGTTTCAGCAGCGAGAGAGCAAAGGCCTGCGCTTCGATCACCGAGCGGTGTGCGTCCTCGAGTTCGGGCGGCGTGCGGCCGAGAACGAACATCCGCGATAATTCCGTGTAGTAGCCGCCGGCACCGTTATTTTCGATCAACAGCGAATATACATCGCCGCTTTGCAAGGTCCGGCCCTGCATGGAGCGGGGACGGAAGCTCGCGGCCTGCCCCGGGGGCGCGGATGAACACAGGAAAATCCCCTGTTCGCTGCCAAGTTGCTGGCCCACATACTGAGCGTAGGCGCCGATCTCAAAATCCTTGAGCCCCGGGCGGATGAACTCGCGCACCTTCGCCATCACTTCATCCTGCATCGCCGCCACCTGGCGGATCAGAGCGCGCTCTTCGGCGCTCTTGATTGCCTTGATGGCGTCGACGAGGTCGGTGGCGTCGACCACGTCGATGCCCGCGAGAGATGCCTGCAAACGTTGGCCGAAGCTGTGATACATCGAGGCGGGCGCGACGAGTCCGACGCGTTTCGCGCCGAATCTCTCGAGTTCGCTCACCGCGATATCCGCATCGTAACCGCCCGAGTAGCCGACCGAGGGATAGCTCGGCGTCGTGAGTCGCCGCGCGATGCCGGTGGCTGCGATCTCGGCATCATTTGCGATGCGCAAACCGCCGAATGGACCCTGTTCTATGAACGACATGCCGCCCGTGGCGGGAAATACCACGCTGCTCGGATAGCCGTTGGTGGCCGGCTGGTTGCTGAACCAGCGGATGTAGCCGCCCACCCAATCGCTCGAATTCTGGATGACCAGAGCGTCGATGTCCTGGGCACGCATGGCGTCGCGCACGGCGCGCCAGCGGCGGTGCAGTTCGGCGGAGGAGACCGCGTTGAGAACCCGTGAAGAGTGGCTGGACATGGCTCGATGTGGTTGCTGTGATTAATGAGGAACGATGTTGCGCATCGCTTCCGCGTGGCCGGCAAGGTAGTGTTGCAGATTGTCGCGCACGATGGGATAGGCCTGATCGAGATACACATCGCTCATGCCGCCGATCAGCGGAGTGACGATCACGTGCTCGGCGCGCCACAAGGGGTGATCGGGCGGCAGCGGCTGTTCGCGGAACACATCGAGGGCCGCGCCCGCGATGCGCCGTTCGCGCAGGGCCTCGAGCAATGCCGCCTCGTCGAGCACGCCACCGCGTGCAACATTGATCAAATAGGCGCCGGGCCGCATCGCGGCGAGCACCTGCGCATCGATCAAATTCTCCGTCTGCGGCGACAAGGGCACGATCAGCACCAGGAAATCCGCCATGGCAGCCGCCGCGTGCAACTCGGTGCGCTGGAACATCCCATCGAATCCCGGCGGCCGGCGGTTGGCGCCGGAAACCCCATAGACCTTCATGCCGAAAGCCTGGCAGCGCGGCGCCAAAGCCTCGGAGATCGCACCGACGCCGACGATCACCACCGTCTTTCCCCAGAGCAGCGGTTGCGGCCAACGTTCCCAGCGCGCCTGCGCTTGATTGCGCTGCAGCCGCGGGAAATCGCGCAACAGTGCCAGCATCTGCAAAAAAACCAGTTCCGACATCTGCGGGCCGTGCATGCCGCGAGTCGAGGTCACCGTTACATCCGATCGCAGCGCCGCAAGCTTGAGAATTGCGTCGGTGCCCGTGGTGAGAGATTGGATCCAGCGAACGTTCGGAGCGCGCTCGAGCATGTGGTTGTCAAATTGAAAGTGATGGCCGATCAGCACCTCCGCCTGCCCGATGACGCGCGCGGCCATCTCCCGGTCATTGGTGGCCAAAAGATCGATCCCCGGGAAATCGGCACGGGCGCGCGACTCGAACGCCGCCGCTTCGGCTTCCGGCGCGCCAATGTAGATGATGCGGGGGTGCGGTGCCATTTGGATTGAGCCGTTCAGTACCTGACGTGAGCCTTGCCCTTGAGACCCAATATCTGGCGGGCTTCGGCCGGCGTCGCCGGTTCGTGGCCCATCTCCGCCAAGATCCGCCGGATCTTCAGCACCTGCTGCGCGTTCGATTCGGCCAACTTGCCGCGTTCGATGAAGATGCTGTCTTCGAGGCCGACGCGAACATTACCCCCCATCAGCCCCGCCTGCGTCACGAACGGCATTTGATGGCGCCCGGCGGCGAGCACCGACCATTGAAAGTTCCCCGCTCCGAACAGCCGGTCCGCGGTGCGTTTCATGAACATGAGATTGTCGAGTTCGGCGCCGATTCCGCCGAGAATGCCGAATATCATTTGCACGAAGAACGGCGGCTTGACCAGGTTGCGTTCGATGAAATGCGCGAGGCTGTATAAATGACCCACGTCATAGCACTCATGCTCGAACTTGGTGCCGGCATCGCTCATGGTTTCGAGAATGTAGGCGATGTCGCGGAAGGTATTGCGGAAGATGAAGTCATCGCTGTTGCGCACATAACCTTCTTCCCACGGGAATTTCCATTGCTTGATGCGACCCGCGGCCGGAAAGATTGCGAAATTCATCGATCCCATATTGAGCGAACACATTTCCGGCTGGAAGCGCTGCGCGGCGGCCAGGCGGTCGGCCACCGACATGGTGGGGCTGCCGCCGGTCGTCAAATTGATGACCGCATCGGTCTCGCGATGAATGTGCGGCAGGAATTGCGCAAAGACCTCGGGACTGCCGGTGGGTTCGCCGGTCGCCGGATTTCGGGCGTGCAAATGAATGATGGCGGCGCCGGCATTGGCGGCCTCAATGGACTGCGCGGCGATCTGCGCCGGCGTGACCGGCAGGAACTCGGACATCGTCGGCGTGTGCATGGCGCCGGTGATCGCGCAAGAGATGATGACTTTGTTGCTCATGATGTGGATTCCTCCAGAGTGGCGAGCGCCTGCGGCGTGCGGTCCCGAATGGCGAGGCAAAGCAGGAAGCCGATCCCCACCATGACGATCGGCAGCCACAGCACATGTTCGATGCCGAAGCGCTGCGCGAGATGTCCGACGATCAGCGGCGCCAGGCCGCCGCCGAAGAGTTCTCCCACCGCGATCACGAGACCGGACGCGGTCGCCATGAGGGTGGCCGGTACCGCCTCGGAACACAAAGGCCCCACCGTGAGGGTGATGAGCGCATTGTTGAAAAAGTGCACCAGGAAGAGATATGCGAACAGCAAGCCTGGGTTGTCTCGGGTGTTGACCAACAGCACCAATGACAGCAAGACACCGACGCTCGAGAACGCCATGATCGTCCTGCGGCCGAACCGGTCGGAGGCCCATGGCAGGAGCAACGTGCCGGTGGTCGCGCCGAGACCGATGGCCGACATGATCTTGGCCATTTGCGGCAGCGGCAGGTGCAGATAATCGACCAGGTAGTTCGGCATGAACGCGCTGGTCGTGATCAGGCAGGTCAGCCAGCACAACATGACGGCCGCGGCGATGCGCACGTTGGCGTAGGCGAGCGCCGTCTTCCAATCGGCGAGGCGGCCGTCGTGGATGTTCATGCGGTCGGAGATCTCGCGAGCCGGAATGATTTTCCACATCGCGGCACTGAGCGCCAGGCCCGGCAATACGAAGAGGAGAAAAATGTAGCGCCAGTCGAGGACGCGCAGGATGCCCGCAACCAGGAGCGGTGCCAGGCCCAGGCCGAACAGGGGCATCATCATCTGCTGGATGCCGATGTTGAGACCGCGACGCTGCGGCGCGGAGGCCGCCATGGTGGCGGCGATGCTGACCGGCGTGTAGGCGCCGTCGGCAAGTCCCATGATGACGCGCACTGCGATCAAGCCCATCAATCCGGTGGCGAGACCGGAGGCTCCGATGAGCAGCGAAAACACGATGAGAGATACCGTGAGCACCACGCGGCGGCCGATGCGATCGGAAAGATTGCCCATGAACAACGCCGACAGACCCCAGGCGATGGCCAGCGCCCCGGTAATGGTGCCGATGTCGCCATAGTCGAGGCGCAGATCCTTGGCAATTATCGGGAACATGGTGGTGATGAGAAACCGGTCGATGCCGACCAGGCCGAAACCGAGCGAGAGGATGCCGACCGCGCGTATCTCATGGCGTCGGGTCATGCGGGCGGTGGCGGTCAGAGTCATGGCGGCACGCGTTTCTGCCGCGCTTCCAACAGGTGCGCCGCAAGTTTTTCGCGCAGCGCCTGCATCTCAACGGCTGACCACGCGCGAAATCCCATGCCGGACTTGAACCCCAACCGTCCGGCGGCGACTTGCGCCTCCAGGTAGGGGTTGGGACGGTCAAGCCGATCGAGTTCCGGAATGATGATCTTGTGAATGTCCAAGGTGAGGTCCAAGCCGACGAGATCCGCGTTCTCGAGCGGACCCAAGACGGCCAACCGCAAGCCGAAACTATTCTTCACGCAGGCATCGAGCGTCGCGGCATCGCAGACGCCTTCGGCCACCATCGCGATCGCTTCGCGCCACAGGGCATGCTGCAGGCGGTTCGCCACGAATCCGGGTACGTCCTTGGTCACGTGGGCCGGGACCTTGCCGACCGAGGTCAACAGCGCCATGGTCGCGGTTACCGTCGCGAGTGAGGTCCTCGCCGATTGGATAACCTCGACCAGCGGGATGAGGCCGGGCGGATTCCACCAATGGGTGCCGAGAATGCGCTCGGCCGTCTCGAGCCCGGCGGCTATCCGGTGAATTGGAATGACCGAAGTATTCGAGGCGAGGATCGCCGCGGCAGGAGCCAAACGCACCAGGTCGGCGAATATCGACTGCTTGAGTTCGAGCTTTTCGGGTACCGCCTCGGTCACATGGTCGGCACGCGCCACCGACTCGGCCAAATCATCGGTGACCAGCACTGCATCCGCCAGCGCCTCTTCGCGCTGGAACAGGCGCAAATCGGCCGCGATCCGCCCGCGGACGGTGCGGCGCACTTCGGCCAGCGGCTCGAACACGGTGACCCGATGGCCGGCCGCGGCGAACACTTGCGCAATGCCGGCCCCCATCAACCCGCCACCCAAGACTGCAATGGAAGGCGATGGCGCCACGGGCGGCCTATCCTGCCGTGTAGCCGCCGTCGGCGTAGATGATATGGCCGGTATGGAAATTCGACGCGCGCGAGCACAGGAACAGCAAGGGCCCCGCGAGGTCCTCGGGTTCTCCGAGCCTTCCGATCGGCACCCGGGCAAGGAAGCCCGCCCGCACTTTGTTCGCGTTCTCGTTGTCCTCGAACATCCAGGCGGTCAACGGCGAGCGAAACACCGTCGGCGCGATCGCATTGACGGTGATGCTGTGCTTGCCCCATTCGCAACCGAGCGCCTTGGTCATGCCGTCGACCGCCGACTTCGATGCGCAATACGCCGAGTAGCCGGCCGGATGGCCAAGTTTGCCGCGGGCGGATGAGGTAAAGACCACCTTGCCGCCGCGCGCTTGCGCAATCATTTGCCGGCCCACCGCGCGCGCGATCAGCCATGCCCCGTCGACATTGGCCTGCATCACGCGTGAGAACCTTTCAGGCGCCATATCGACGATCGGCGACACATCATTCGTGCCGGATGCGACCACCAGGATATCCACACCCCCGCAAGCCTGAACCGCCTCTTGCACGATGCTCGCCGCGTCCGCTTCGCTGTTGGAGCGGCGCGCAATCGGGTGCGCTTCGATGCCCGCCGCGGCAAGCTCTTCTGCAAGCGCCGCCAATTCCGCCGCATTGCCTGCGGCGATGGTGAGTTTGGCGCCGGCGGATCCCAATGTCGAGCAGGCCACCTTGCCGAAGGCCCCCGTGGCGCCCACGATGATGGCCGATTTGCCCCGCACATCGAAAAGTCCTGCCTGATCGATCTTGGGTAAGGTCATGGCCGCGGCTCCGGATGGGGCATGACGACGAGCATGGTCGCCACCGCATTGCCGTCATTGCGGATCGAACGCGCCTCGCCACCGGGAATGTGGCAGCTGTCGAGCGCCTGCAGCACGTGGGTGCTTCCATCGCCAAGTTCAATGGTGACCGCACCTTCGAGCACAACGTAGATCTTCTCCAATGGACCCGCATCCATCTGTGCGCCGCCCTGCGGCAGGAAGTGCGAGATTCCGACCCAGGCGAATTTCGCGGCGCTGAGGTCGAAGCCCTGCAGCCGCAGCGAGCGCATGTCGAAGTGTTTCGGCGCGTCATAGCGGCGCGCGTCGGCGAAACGGGTAATTTGCATGTGCAGCCCTTTGAGGTTATGCGTCGCGGCCGGTTTCTATCCTGAATTTTCCGCTCGGATCGAGCATCGCCACCAGGCGCACGATACACCCGTCCCCTTTCTTCCAGCGCCACGGAAAGGCCGCGAAAGTGAGGCGTTTGCCGGTCACCTTGTCGATGTCGCCGCCGATGTTTTCAAAACCGCAAATGCCGACCGACAGAATCGCGTTGTGGCAGGGCTCCCAGAACGG
>Ga0181537_10004722_pt1 | contig 11242 bp, 13 predicted proteins | sample PEATcosm2014_Bin_39_FD_119765 | JGI IMG/M metagenome (GOLD analysis project Ga0181537, IMG submission 119765) | Peatland microbial communities from MTU Mesocosm Facility, Houghton, MI, USA - PEATcosm2014_Bin23_10_metaG | ecosystem: Environmental > Terrestrial > Soil > Wetlands > Peat | place... | reverse complement strand
GATATCTTTCGCCGCATCATTTTGCCGGGCGTCCTACCCTCGATCGCGGTCGGCGCAGCCGTCGGAATGGGCATCACATGGAACGTCGTGGTTGCCGCCGAGATGATCTCGGGCGGCGCCAGCCAGGCGACCGGCGCGGGCGGCGGCCTCGGCTTTTTCATCTGGAATTCGTACGTCGGAGGCTCGTATCCGCAAATCGTCGTCGGCATGATCAGCATCGGGATTGCCGGTTACCTTTCCAGCGAGCTGCTGCGCGCGCTCGGCGACCGCGTCACGCCCTGGCTTCGGAGGCGTTAACGATGGCGACAAGCGGCGAAGTCGTTGTCACGAACGTCAGCAAATCGTACGGCATCGGCCTGTTTGAAAAAGAGGTCGTCAAAGAATGCTCGCTGACGATCGAATCCGGCAAACTGACCGTCATGGTTGGACCATCGGGGTGCGGAAAGAGCACGCTCATTCGTCTCCTCGCCGGCTTTGAGCGGCCGACTGCCGGAACGATCACGATCGACGGCAAGAACGTCAGCGGACCGGGCCGCGACCGGCTGGTGGTTTTTCAAGAGACCGCGCTGTTTCCGTGGATGACGACCTACGAAAACATCATGTACGGTCCGCGCGCGTGCGGCGAAGACAATTCAGAAAGCCGCGACCAGGCCGAATTTCTTCTCGAGAAGGTCGGGCTGAACGGTTTTCGCGACAAGTTTCCGAGCCAGCTCTCGGGCGGCATGCAGCGTCGGGCCGAACTTGCGCGCGCGATGATCAACAATCCCGCGGTGATGATTCTCGACGAGCCGTTCCGCGGCTTGGATGCAATGACCAAATCGCTGATGTGGGACTATTACGCGCGGCTCTTCGAAGAGAACCACCGCACGAACTTCTTCGTCACGACGGATATCGACGAAGCGATCTATCTCGCCGATCGCTTGATCATCATGACCAACGTCCCGACCCGCGTGCGCGCGGTGCTCGAAGTCGATCTTCCGCGACCGCGCCAGGTCAAAGACCTCGTCGAAAACGACCGCGCCAACGACCTGAAGATGCAAGCGCTGTCGTTGCTGCACGAAGAAGCGATGAAGTCGTTCTCCGCGGGCAGCAAGGCCGCTGCGGATTTCGTCGACGCGTACTCGCGCCGCGTCGCGCCGCACTAAGCCCGCGAACGGCGGGCGGAAACCCAGGTCTTCTCGAGCAGCGTCGCGATCGTCGCGGGGCCAATTCCATTCGGCATCGGAACGAGCGCACCGGCGACGCTCGCGATGCTCTCGACGTCGACGTCACCGGTAACGCCGTCCTTCGTCCGATTATAGCCGGCATCGACGACCGTCGCGCCGGCACGTATGTGCGAGGCACCGATCAGCCCAGGACGCTCGGCGCAGCTCACGACGATATCGGCTTCCCGCGTAATCATCGCCAAGTCGCGCGCATCCGGGCTCGCCAATTGCACCAGCCCGCCTTGGGATTCGTGCTGCAACAAGAGCGCGAGCGAAATCGCGATCTCAACCGAGCTGCCGACGATGACCGTGCTCGCGCTACGCACGTCGATTCCGCAATGCGTCAAGAGGCTGACGGTTCCGAGCGGAGTAGCGGGGGCGACGGACGTGTCGCCGCGCGCGAGCTCTCCGAGCGCCCGCGCGCTTAGACCATCGACGTCTTTCTCCATCGGAATACCGTTGAAAATCGCGCCCGCATCGAGATGGGGCGGTAAGGGCAGCTGAACGAACACGCCGTGCACCTCAGGTGAGGCGGCAAGCTCATCGACGGCTCGCGCAACCTCGGCTTGCGTCGAGCGCGGGCATAGCTGCGCATGACGAAACTGCATCCCAGCTTGCTGGGCGCGCACGTGCTTGCGACGGGCGTTTGAGAAGTCGCGCGGATCGCCACTGACGAGTACCGTCCCCAGACACGCCGGCGGATTGCCGGCTGCGGCGATCTCCGCGCGCAGCCGGCGAACCACTTCTTCGAGGTATCGCGCACCGTCGATGCGCGCTAGAGGTCTACGAAAGTCCGACGATCTCCCCGTTATCGTCGAGCCCAATCTTGAACGCTGCGGGATCCGCACCGAGACCCGGCATCGTCCGCATGTCGCCGCAGATCGGATACACGAAACCGGCGCCGACCGATGCCCGAACCTCGCGGACCGGCATCGTCCACCCGGTCGGCGCGCCTTTCAGCGACGGATCGGATGAGATCGAATTCTGCGTCTTCGCGATGCAAACCGGGAAGTGTCCGTAACCGTTCTTTTCATAGCTGTCGAGCTGCTTCGAAGCAGCTGGACTGTACTCGACCTTGGCTGCACCATAGATCTTCGATGCGACGGTTTCGATCTTTTCGCGCAGCGATGCCGTGTCGGAATAGAGGAACTTGAAATTCGAAGGCTCGTCGCAGGCTGCAGCGACGGCTTGCGCGAGCTCGACGGCTCCCTTGCCGCCCTCGACGAAGTGCGTGCAAACGGCTGCGCGCGCGCCCATCGATGCGGCGATGTCGCGGATCGCTTGGTGCTCCGAAGGATGGTCTCCCGGAAACGCATTGATCGCGACGACCGGTGAAACGCCGTGGATGCGGATGTTCTCGATCTGTTTGCGCAGATTCGCACCGCCCTCCATGACTTCGTCCGGATTTTCCTTGAGAATCGCTTCGGGCAGCGGTTTCCCGCCGACGATCTTGTGCTTGCCTGAATGCGACTTGAGCGCACGGACCGTTGCGACCACGACGGCCGCATCCGGTTTGAGCCCCGAAGCCCTGCACTTGATGTTGAAGAACCGCTCGGCGCCCATGTCTGCACCGAAACCAGCTTCCGTGACGAGATAGTCACCGGTGTGGATCGCGACCATGTCGCCGACGATCGACGAATTGCCGTGCGCGATGTTGCCGAACGGACCCGCGTGGACAATGGCAGGCGTGTTCTCCAACGTCTGCATGAGATTCGGCTGGAGCGCGTCGCGGAGCAGCACCGCCATGGAGCCCGCGCCTTTGAGCTCGGCCGCGGTAACGGGCTTACCCTTCTTCGTATAGCCGACGACGATGCGCTCGAGACGCGAGCGCAAATCCTTGAGCGACGTCGCGAGCGCCAGGATCGCCATCACTTCGGATGCCGCAGTGATATCAAATCCCGTCTGACGAGTTACGCCGTCATCCTTGCCACCCAAACCGATCACGACGTTACGCAACGAGCGGTCGTTGACGTCGAGAACGCGTCTCCACGTGATGTTGTCGAGCTCGTGCTCGTTGCCTTGATGAAGACTATTATCGACGATGGCAGAGAGCAGGTTGTGCGCCGCGGTAATCGCGTGAAAATCACCGGTAAGATGGAGATTGAGCGACTCCATCGGAACGACTTGGCTGTATCCACCGCCGGCCGCACCGCCTTTGATTCCGAACACCGGCCCCATCGAGGCCTGGCGAATCGACATCGTGGCGCGCTTGCCGATGTGGTGAAAGCCTTGTGCGAGACCGACGGTCGTCGTCGTCTTGCCTTCGCCCAGCGGCGTCGGCGTAATCGCAGACATGACGATGTATTTGGCGCGCGGACGTTTCTTGAGCTCGTCGATCGCTTCGAGCTGAACCTTGGCGACGTACTTACCGTATGGTATGAGAAAATCTTCAGAGATACCGATCTCGGCCGCGATCTCGCGGATCGGCTTCATCTTGGCTTCGTGCGCGATCTCCAGGTCGGATTTGAACTTAACGGCCATATGGTTGGGCGACACCTCTCTGTGGACTGCCCGCCTTCATTCGGGCACATTGCAGCGTATTTTCAAGAAGGAGAGCAACGGTCATCGGACCGACGCCCCCGGGGACGGGAGTGATCGCGCCTGCTACGCGAGACGCGGACTCTAAATCGACGTCGCCAACGATGCGGATCGCGCCATTGTCTTTGACCACGCGGTTGACGCCAACGTCGATTACCGTTGCGCCGGGCTTTATCCAATTCTCCTTTACGAGCTCGGGCTTCCCAGCCGCGACGACAAGCAGGTCGGCGCGCCGGCAGACTGACTCGATGTCGCGCGTCTGCGAATGTGCAACGGTGATCGTGCAGTCCTCCATGAGGAGCAGCTGGGCCGCTGGTCGTCCGACGATCGTCGACCGGCCGACGACGACGGCTTCAAGTCCGCGCAACGACTCGTGAACGGTCTTCGCCAACATGACGCAGCCGCGCGGCGTACAGGGTACGAGTGCCGGCTTGCCCAGTGCGAGCAACCCGGCATTCTGCGGATGAAAGCCGTCGACGTCTTTGGTCGGGTCGATTGAGTAAATGATGCGATCGGCGCTGATATGCTTGGGCAACGGAAGCTGGACCAGGATTCCGTGCACGTCGTCGCGCTCGTTCAGCTCGCGCAACAGTGCCAGAAGCTCCGCTTCCGGCGTTTCTGACGAAAGCTTGTACTCGATCGAACGAATGCCGGCGTCCTTGGCGGCCTTCGTCTTGGTGCGCACGTAGACATGACTCGCCGGATCGTCACCGACGATGACGACGGCGAGCCCCGGAACGATACCGTGCTCGCGCCCGAGAGCGTCAACGCCGTCGCGCACGCGGCCGCGCACGGTCGCCGCATACGCTGCGCCGTCGATGATCCGTGGCGCCGAGCTCACCGAGCGGCGACCGGCTCTCTCTTCTCTTGCCAGTCCACGAGCTTGCGCAGCTTCTCGAGCTCATCCGGCTTCATGAACACGCTATGCTCGCGTCCGGGGTACGCGCGCGATTCGACGTCGGCTTTGTAGTCTTCGAAGACTTTCTGCATGATGGGCATGAGCTCGATATACGTCTTCGAGTGTCGCGGCACGTGGCGGTCGTATAGACGAAAGAGATCGCACGTGATGATGTGCACGCCATCGGCTTTGTTACCGGCTCCGAGGCTTATCACCGGCACCGGCAGCACTTCGGCCAGATACTCAGCGACCTCTGAGGTCGTGACCTCGCAGAGAATCGAGAAGCATCCCGCCTCGACAAACGCCCATGCATCCTCGATCAGCTCCTTGGCACGGTCCGCGGTTTTGCCTTGCGCGCTGAATCCGCCCAGCTGCGCTTCGCGCATCGGCGTGATCCCAATATGGCCTTGAACCGGAATGCCGGCCTTCACGATCGCCCCGATGTTTTTGGCGTGATGCTTGTTGCCTTCGCACTTCATCACTTCTGCGCCGGCTTCGGAGACGTAGCGCGCTGCGTTTCGAATTGCTTGCTCTTCGGAGAGATGGAACGACATGTACGGCATGTCGACCATGCGCAGCCCGTACTTCGAGCCGCGTTTCACGGCTTGCGCCATGTACAGCACTTCGTCGAACGTAACGTCGAGCGTCGACTCGTGTCCGAACAGCGCCATCGCGCCGCTGTCGCTCACACATAGGATATCGATGCCGACACGATCGGCGAGGATCGCGCTCGGATAATCGTAGATCGCCATCTGCGTGATCGGAACGCCTTGTTTCCTCTTCTCTGTAAGAGATGGAATCGTGACCTTCTTACGCTTGACTTCAGCCGGGCTAGTCGACATCTTGGTCTCCGTTTCAGCGGCGAAAATCGCACCGCATCAATTCAAGGCTAAGCTGAGCGCCGACTAAATCCTGCCGCGCCGAAGCTTCCTAAAAACGAGCAAAATATTTGTTAGGCTTGCGAAGTCGAATGGGCTGCTACGTTTGCCATCCACCATTCGCGCAGCGTTCCCACGATGTACGTCGAGCCGGTCACCAGTATGATCTCATCCGCTGCTGCATTGCGGCGCGCGATCGTGAACGCTTCGACGGGACTGTTGACGGCACGGCCCCAGGCTCCAAAATCCTGAATTAAGTTTGCAAGACGGGTCGGCGCGATCGGCGTACGCCCCACGGCATCGAAGGATGTAAAGATGAACGACGCCGGCAAACGCGTCAGCTCTGCGAGAATGTGCTTATCGTCCTTGGCGTCGCCGATCGCGACCACCGCGACGAAGCGCCGATCCGGGAACGTCTCGAGCAGAGCGTCGACCAAATTCCGCGCTTTGTCCGGATTGTGCGCGATGTCGAACACGACCGACGGGTGCGATGGAAAGAACTCCATGCGTCCGGGGATGACCAGCCGGCTCATCGCCATCTCGACGACCTCGCGCGAAGGACGCAGATCTTCTTTGAGCTGCTCAAGCGCAAACAGCGCGGTTGCAGCATTGCGTTGCTGGAAGCGGCCGAGCACCGGCAACGAGAGATCGTAGCTCGCGTTTGGCGTCGTGATGCGAAAACTCTGACCGTACGGTTCGCTTGGCTGCGACTCGATCTGCACCAGGTCGCGGACCGAAAGAAACGGCGCACCGACTTGCGCGCAGATCCGCTCGATCTCATCGCGCGGGCCCGCATCCGCAACGTCCGAAACGAGCGGAACGCCGCGTTTTGCGATGCCGGCTTTGTCGAGCGCGATGTCTTCGAGCGTGTTCCCTAAGACGTCGGTGTGATCGAGTCCGATGTTGGTGATCACCGAGACTTGCGGCTGACGCAAGACGTTCGTGCCGTCGAGCGTGCCGCCGATGCCGACCTCGATGACCGCGACGTCGACCTTCAACTCCGCGAAGTAGAGGAACGCCATTGCCAAAATCGTTTCGTAGTACGTTGCGCGCCCGAATTCCGGAGCTACGGCTTCGATTGCGGGACGAATGTCGCTGAGCAGGCTTGCGAAGTCGTCGTCGGAGATTGCGAGACCGTCGACTCTCATGCGCTCGGTCAGCGACGTGATGTGGGGCTTCGTGTGGAGACCGGTTCGCTTTCCCGATTGCGTGAGAACGGCTGCCAGCATCGTCGAGGTCGAACCCTTGCCGCTCGTCCCGCCGACGTGCAACGTCGGATAGGTTTCTTGCGGATCGCCGAGCGCTCGCAAGAGCGCGCGCATGCGTTCGAGCCGGTGCGGCTGATGCCGCGAAACCGTTTCGTTGATCGTCCCCTGCAAATACGCTTGCGCTGACGCGAAGCTCATATTACTACCATTCCCTCGGTTCGCGCTCAACCATCCTTAACGTCACCCGCAAGAAGGTCGAGCGCGTGAGGCAGAACCGGGAGAATCACGTCGAGGGTTTCTCTGACTGCCTTGGGACTGCCGGGCAAATTGACGATCAAGGTCTTGCCTCGCACGCCGGCAACCGCGCGGGAAAGCATTGCCGTCGGAACACGCGCTACGGACGCGGCGCGCATCTGCTCCGCGATTCCGGGGACTTCGTAGTCGATGACCGCCGACGTAGCTTGCGGCGTGCGATCGCGTGGTCCGAGTCCCGTCCCCCCGCTCGTTAAGATCAACGCGAGGCTGCGCTCGTCGGCAAGCTCGATCAGCTCGGCCGATAGTGCGGCTCCGTCGTCGGGGAGTATGCGCGATTCCTCAATCGCATAGCTGGCCGAAAGCAGCTCGCGCATCACGGGAATGCATGCGTCCGCGCGCTCGCCGCTCGCCGCTCGATCGGAAAGCACGACCAAGCCGGTGCGATACGTCAGCGGCTCTTCGCCTCCCACGTTCCGCTCTTGCCGCCGGACTTCTCGAGCAGACGAACGCGTTCGATCGTGATTCCCTTGTCGACGGCCTTCGTCATGTCGTAGACGACGAGGGCTGCGACGCTTGCGGCAGTCATCGCTTCCATCTCAACGCCGGTTTGCGCAACGGTGCGCGCGCGCGCATCGATGACAAGCACGTCGCCTTCCCATGCAAACGTTACGTCGACCGATGAAAGCGGAATAGGATGTGCGAGCGGTATCAGCGCGGCGGTCTGTTTTGCCGCCATGATGCCGGCAAGCTGCGCCGTAACCAGCGCGTCGCCTTTTTCGAGCGTTGCTTCGCGCACGGCTCTTGCAGCCTTCTCGCCGAGGTTCACTTCGGCTCGAGCGCGTGCGCTGCGTTCGGTCGCCCCTTTGCCGCCGACGTCGACCATGAGGATCGAGCCATCGGGTGCAATGTGGCTCGGCCTGCTCACCGGACTCGCGACGGTGATGCGCTTTGGAACCGGAACCAGATCAGGCACAGAATGCCCAAGCCCGCAAACAGCACGGCGTGCTTATGATGCGGGCCGGGTTCGTGCGTCGCGATCTGCAGTGTCCCGGTCCAGTAGAGCACCGCGATGACGAAGAACGCGATCGCGAGCACCAACGAAAGACCCTTCATGCTTTCACAATACCGGAAAAGAACAGGATGAAGCAAATCATGCCGGCGCCCAGGCAGTACCAGCCGAACGGGCGCAGATCGTTCGAGCGAAAATAGCGCGTCAGAAACGCAAGCGAAATATAGGCGGTAATCGCCGAGAGAACGCCGCCAAGAACCGACTGGACGAGCGCGAGATGTGCGGCCGGATCGAGCAAGCGCGGGACTTCCAGCAAGCCCGCGGCGAGAATGACCGGAGTTCCCAGCAGAAATGAAAAGCGCGCGGCTTCGGCCTCGGAAAGATTCATCAGAAGACTCGCAACCATCGCCGTCCCCGAGCGTGAGATCCCCGGCAAGAGGGCAAACGCTTGCGCAAAACCGACCTTGACTCCGTCGACGTATGATAGTGAAACGAGCGCGCGCTGCCCATCGTCCTTGCGCTTGAGCCACTCGCCTGCAAACATCACGAGACCGTTTGCAGCCAAGAAGAGCGCGACCGGAATCGGCGAGGCAAACAATCCGCGAACTTCGCTCTCGAAAAATAATCCGAGCAATCCGACCGGAATCGTTCCGGCGACAAGCAGCCATGCAGTCTTCTCATCCGTGCTTCCGGAAAAACGTCCGCGCACGATGCTGCCCGCAAAGGCAAGCGCGATGCCACGCCACTCGCGCCAATAGAACACGAGCAGTGCGAGCGCCGTGCCTAAATGCAGCACGACGACGAACGACAAGAAGCTCGGGCTGGCGAGATCGATGTTCCAGTGCAGCAAGGCCGGAATCAACACCGTGTGTCCAAGGCTGCTGATCGGGAAAAGCTCGCTGAAACCCTGTAGGACCGCGAGCAGCATCGCCTGTAGGAACGTCACTTAAGGTCCGGTAGCAATGACATTCCCCTCGCGGGACGTTCGCGTTTTCCCCTCCTGGAAAAACGCTCGCTCGAATTCTGTCGCGCTCCCGCCATCCAGGCTCCGCGCGTCATTCAGACGCCCGCTCTGGAAACGTCATTGCACTCGGACCTCGGCGAGATTGCCGCTACTGGCTCTCGAAGGTCACCACGTAGAGATAGCTGCCGGGAGTCTTGACGCAGTTGACGATATCAGGCGTGTACTTCGATTGTTGCGCGGCTTGCAGGGCGGCTTTGTCGAGCGCCGCGTTGTGCGTCGAGGTTTGAATCGACGCAGCGGTAACGGCGCCGTTCGCATCGAGCGTCACTTTGACTTGCGCGGTTCCGCTTGCACCCATCTGACGCGCGATCTCGGGCATATCCGGCGTAACCTTTTGCGTCGCGGATGCAGGCGCGTTCGGCACGGCGCATGCGGCCTTGGTCGGCGTCGGAGCCGGCGTCGCGGTTCCCGGCACAGTTGCCGGTGGACCGGTGTTCGAATTGCCCTGCGGTACACCGTTCTCCGAACCTTGCGTATTGGTGTACGCCTGCTCGGACGAGCTGCTGGTGTTTGAAGAATGCGTCTTGGGCGGATGCACGAGCAGCTTTTCCACCTTTGGATGCGGTGGTTGCGTCGGCTGTGGGGTCTGCTTCGGCGGCGGTGTCGGTGTCTGCGTTGGCACCGGCGTCGGCCTCGGCGTGTGCACGATCGTCTTGATGCTGACGCTGTAGACGGGTTCCGGCGTACCACCCGTCGACGGTTTCCAATCGACGAGCGGCCCGAACAGCCCATGCAGCAACAGCGAGAGCGCAAAACCGTACAGAATAAACCGGCGCGAGTACGCGAGGACGGCGCCGACGGTATTCGGCGGCCCCTTAGGTGCGGGAGCCGGAGCTTTCTTCTGCTGCGCCATCGTGTGGGGGTTTAGCTCTTGCCGCCGGGCGGTGCGGCTGGACCGTTGGAGCCCTGCGGCGTACCCTCGATGTGATTCGCGAGACCGAAGTTGACGAGATCTTCTTTCTTCGCCGCATCCATGACTTGCAGCACGGTACCGTACGAAGCGCCCGGATCGGCCTTCACGATAACGCTGTTATAACGGTGCCCCGTATTGTCCGCGAGCCGTTTGAACGCTGCGGGCGCGTCGCCGATGTCGACCGAATCGGAGCCGATCTGAATCTTGTTCTTCGCGTCGATGATGACGACGATCTGCGAATCCTTCACCTTGTCCGAGTTCTTGGCTTCCGGCAGCTTCGGTTCTTTAGTGACTGCCGCCAAGATGATGAAGATGATCAACAAAACCAACAACACGTCCGTGAAGGGCGTGATGTTGATCGTCGACATGACTTCTTCGCCGTCTTCGCCTGTGCTGACTGCCATACGTTACCTTGTGCGCTCCCTATGAAGTAACGAAACCGACGTCGTTCAGGCCGGCCTGCTTGGCCGCATCAAGGATACGGATGATAATTCCGTACTTGGCCTTCGCATCGGCGACGATTGAAACGTGAAGTTGTCCGCGATGCCGCTCGACGTCGTACATGTCGTTGTAAATGCTTTGCTCGGTCGTGCGCTTGCCATCGATGAAGATGGCGTCCTTTTCGTTGACGTCGACTTCGATCGTCTTCTTCTTATCGTCGTTGTTGGATTGATTCGGATTCGATTTGTTGGGGAGCTGCTTTTGGAAGCCGGGCGGCGTGATCAGCGCAGCCAAGATCATGAAGATAATCAGCAGCACCAGCAACACGTCGGTGAATGGCGTGATGTTGATCTCAGCCATGACCGAATCGTCTTGCGCTGCGCCGGTAAGAGCCACGGATTAGGCCTTTGCCGGAGCGTTCTTCGGTGTATACAGATCGGTCGGGATCGGCGCTCCCGTGTTGTGGAAGTGCAGCATCTCGGCCAGCTGGTTCGCGGCGACGATCATATCTTGGTTGTACGCCTTGATCCGCGTCTTGAAGTAGTTGAAGAAAATAACCGATATGACGGCGACGAACAGCCCGGCTGCGGTCGTGATCAACGCTTCCGAAACACCCGCCGCGACGACTGCCGGCGTCGAGTTGCCCTTCAGCGCGATGTCTTGGAACGCGCGGATGATACCGAGAACGGTTCCGAACAGCCCTACGAACGGCGCGATGACGGCGGTGGTGCCGATGATGCCGAGGTTGCGCTCGAGCATGTTCAGATTTTCCATGAGCGCGATCGAGAGCGCATCCGTGATGTCGGCGCGATTCTTCTCGCCGCGCAACAACCCGAACTCCAGAATTCGTGGCAACATGCCGCGATTCTGACG
>Ga0181537_10004721_pt1 | contig 11243 bp, 6 predicted proteins | sample PEATcosm2014_Bin_39_FD_119765 | JGI IMG/M metagenome (GOLD analysis project Ga0181537, IMG submission 119765) | Peatland microbial communities from MTU Mesocosm Facility, Houghton, MI, USA - PEATcosm2014_Bin23_10_metaG | ecosystem: Environmental > Terrestrial > Soil > Wetlands > Peat | place... | reverse complement strand
CCGGCAAGGCGACCGATCGGTCAAAGTGGACGGCTTTTATGATGGCGCTGGCACGTACCGCATTCGGTTCATGCCTGACCAGACCGGGGAGTGGTCATTCCGGACCAGCAGAACCGACCCGAACTCGACGGAAAAAACGGCAATTTTACCGCGTCAGCCCCATCCTCCGGCAATCATGGGCCCGTGCATGTGGCGAACACCTATCACTTTGCCTATGCCGACGGAACTCCCTACTGGGAAATAGGCACGACCTGTTATGCGTGGATTCACCAGGGCGATGATCTCGCGGAACAGACCTTGCTTACACTGAAGACGGCGCCATTCAACAAACTGCGGATGTGCGTTTTCCCCAAGTACTACCCTCATAATCACAATGAACCCATTTATTATCCTTTCGAGGGCACTCCACCGATGGGGTGGGATTATAGGCGTTTCAATCCCGTCTATTTTCAAAATCTCGAAAAACGAGTGGGCCAGTTACAAAATCTGGGGATTGAAGCCGACATCATTCTTTTCCATCCTTACGATAAAAACCATTGGGGCTTCGATCAAATGGGGGCGGAAAACGATGACCGCTATGTGCGGTATGTGACGGCCCGGCTTTCCGCTTATCGTAACGTCTGGTGGTCGCTGGCCAATGAGTTCGATGCCGTCAACGACAAGAAGGTCGAGGATTGGAATCGGTTGGGAAACCTCGTTGCGAGCAGCGATCCTTACGGACACCTTCGCTCCATTCACAACATGAGGGCACCCTTCGATGCCAGCCAATCATGGATTACCCATGTCAGTCTTCAGAGTCACAACATGACTCAGGGCGTCGAACTGCGGAAAAAATACGGCAAGCCGGTCATCTATGATGAATGCCAGTATGAGGGCAATATCCCGGAAAACTGGGGTAGGCTTACCGCCGAGCAAATGGTGCAACGTTTCTGGGAAACGACGACGGAAGGCCTCTACTGCGGCCATGGCGAAACCTTTAAGGATCCGAAAGAGATAATTTGGTGGGCCAAAGGTGGTGTGCTGCACGGCCAAAGCCCGGAGAGAATTGCTTTTCTCAAGAAAATTCTCCAGAACGCTCCGGCCGAAGGCTTGGAACCCCTCCTCGATGCGCATACCGCCGGCAAAGCCGGCGAGTATTACCTGACCTATGTTGAAGGCCAGCCGACGAGCTATAAACTCGATCTACCCCAGGGGGCGCGCTTCAAAGCCGACGTTATCGACACATGGAATATGACCATGACTTCTCTGGACAAGGAACTTCAGGGTTCGGTTGAAATCCCTCTGCCGGGCAAGCCCTGGCAAGCCATACGACTGGTCAAGGTGCCCTGAGTGCAGGCGAAATAAGAACCCTCCCATATGCCGCGCCTTTTAATTTTGCTAGGAGCGCTTGCCTTGAGTTTGAATGGCGCTTCCGCTCAATCTCAAGGTGCCCGGCAAACGCAAGTTTCCATTCTAGGCGACGATTTTTACATCAACGGCCAGCCGACTTACGCAGGCCGCAGTTGGAACGGCCATCGCATCGAAGGATTGTTATTGAATGCGCGGATGGTACAGGGGATTTTTGACGATTTGAATCCTCAAACGGCCAGTCGCTGGAACTATTCCGACACCGGCAGGTGGGATGCCGACCGCAACACTAGCGAGTTTGTCGCGGCGATGCCGGAGTGGCGCAAGCGGGGCTTGCTTGCCTTCACGCTCAATCTTCAGGGCGGTTCGCCTGAAGGCTATTCGCACAACGGACAGCCATGGATCAATTCCGCCTTCGATTCGGATGGTTCGCTGCGGCCCGATTACTTTGCACGGCTCACGCGCATTCTGGATCGCGCCGACGAATTGGGGATGATCGTTATCCTGGGTTATTTCTATGGAGCACAGGATAAGATTCTCACCAATGAGGACGCGGTTCTTCATGCCGTGGACAACGCGACCGGCTGGATTCTCGATCACGGCTACCGCAATGTGATCATCGAAATCAACAACGAGTGCGACCAGCACTACGCCAACGCCATCCTCCATCCCGAGCGCGTGGATGAGCTCATCACCCGCGTGCACAACACGGAGTGCAACGGGTTTCATTTGCTGGTCAGCACGAGTTACAGCGGACCGTTGCCGAAGCAAAATGTGGTCACTGCCGCGGACTTTGTTTTGGTGCACGGCAACGGCGTGAAAGCTCCGGAAAAAATCGCGGAATCCGTCCGCAAAATCCGACTGATGTGCGACAAGCCGAAGCCCATTCTTTTCAACGAGGATGACAACTATAACTTCGACAAACCAGAGAACCATTTTATCGCCGCCGTCAGTGAGCACGCCTCGTGGGGGTATTTTGACTACCGCAGAAATGGCGATAAGCTCAACGAAGGTTTCCAGAGTGTGCCGGTGGATTGGACAATCAACAGCGAACGCAAACGCGGCTTCTTCCAATTACTTTCAACCATCACCGGAGAATCTGTCGCCGGATCAAACTAATGTTCCACAACAAATGAAATCCCATTCTCGTAAACAAAAGGCGGCGCATGTTTTGTGGAAGTCTCGGTTTGCCGTTTTATAGCAACTTTTTTCGCTCCCGGAGTTTTCGAATAAATGAACGCACGTCACATCAACGAATGGGCCGGATCGCTTCTGGTGTCCTTGGGCCTGCTTTCTCTATGCTGCTCCTCCGCTGATGGCGATCCCCTTGCGTCGGCGCCTGCGCCGCAATCGGCCCAGAGAGATTCACTCTACAACGCAGGCTGGCGCTTTTTTTGCGAGGAGGGGGTGGCGACAAGCCCGTCGGGAAGCGACTCCGCAGGTGACGCCGGAGCGGCGGCGGAAGGCAACGCCGACTTCGACGATAGTTCCTGGCCGGTCGTTAGTCTGCCCCACTGGGACCGTCTGGAGACTTACGATACCTCCCGCCCCTATCAAGGCGTTGCCTGGTATCGCAAGATTCTGACCCCCGGCCCAGAAATGAGCGGAAAGCGCGTGACCTTGGAATTTGAAGGAGTCATGCAAGTGGCCGATGTGTGGGTGAATGGCGAGCACCGCCTCACTCACTACGGCGGCTACCTTCCTTTTACGATTGACCTGAGCGACGACGTGAAAGCTGGTGCGCCGGTGACCATCGCGGTCAGAGTTGACAGTCGTGACAACAATCTCGTTCCGCCGGGAAAGCCGATCAACAAACTCGATTTCGAATACTACAACGGGATTTATCGGGATGTCTCGCTGCACGTGACCGACCCAGTTCACATTACCGATGCCATCGTCGCCAATAAACCGGCGGGCGGGGGAATTTTAGTCACCTACCCGGCAGTCTCCAGTTCCGCTGCCACGGTTCAGGTCCAGACTGAGGTGGCAAACGAAACCGCGGTTTCGCGCCCAGTTGGTGTGGCGACGACCCTGATTGATGCCGCAGGACAGGAAGTGGCTGCGAGCCAGAGCAAGCCGCAGGACATTGGACCCCATTCAAGTTCCGTTTTTGTGCAAACGATGCAGGTAACAAATCCCCTGTTATGGCACCCGGACCATCCCAATCTTTATCAGTTACGCGTCGTGGTCAACGACGGCACTCAACACGTCGACGAACAAACCCTGCGGGTGGGCATCCGAACGATTGCCATCGATCCTGAAAAAGGATTTCTCCTCAACGGCGAACCTTTGATGCTCTCGGGGGCCAATCGCCACCAATACTATCCGTGGATCGGCGGGGCGCTTTCCGATGAGGCGCAGTATCGCGATCTCTGGAAACTAAAAAACGCCGGATGGAATTTCGTCCGCCTCGCTCACTACCCTGAAAGCCCCGCCGCGATGGATGCCTGCGATGAACTCGGCCTGGTGGCGATTGTTTGCAATCCCGGCTGGCAGTATTGGAAGGATGATCCGGTCTTTTGGAGCCGCATGGAGCAAGACATGCGCGAAATGGTACGCTGGCACCGCAATCATCCCAGCGCGGTCTTCTGGGAAGTAACGATTAACGAAGCCTACGCGCCGAAAGTACACGTCAATCAATGGCATAAGGCCGTGCACGAGGAATTGCCGGGCGATCAGACATTCACCTCGGGAGACACGCGGGAATACTCCCGGGTCAAAGGAAAAATAGCGACGGCCGATCCGGCCGGACTCGATCTGGATGTTCCCTATCCGTCGTGGGAATACAAGGAAACCGTTCCCGCCGATGCCAACTCCCGCAAGCGGCTGGTGCGCGAGTATGGGGCCATACGAGACCAACTGGCCGACGGGGACACGGTTTCGCTCCAAAGCGCCCAGTTTCGCCTGGCCCAATACGACTACTGGCTGGGCCAACCAAGCACCTGTGCCCTCGCGCTCTGGAGTTATATGGACTACATGCGGGGAAACTCGCCTGTCAATTCAGGGCGCGGCGCGGTCGACCAGGCCCGGCTCCCCAAGTTCAGCTACTTTGCTTTCCAAAGCCAGCGGGATCCGAAGCTGATCCGCAAGGATATCGAAAGCGGGCCGATGGCTTTCATCGCAAATTATTGGATGGCTACGTCGCCCCATGATGTCGTCGTGTTTTCCAATTGCGACGAAGTCGAGCTGTTCGTCAATGGAAAGTCGTTCGCGCGGCAGCCGCCCGATAAATTGGCCATCCCCCATCCCGCCTTTACCTTTCCCGAGGTTCCTTATGCATCGGGAGAATTAAAAGCCGTCGGCTACATCGGCGGTCAGGCGGTCGTGACCACCCTACGGAAAACCCCGGAGACACCCACGCATCTGAAACTGATCGTGGACGATGCCGGACGACCCCTGCTCGCCGATGGCGCCGATTGCGTCTTCGTTCGCGCCCAGGTCCTGGATGACCACGGCACCGTCGTACCCGATGCCAAGGCATCGGTGCAATTTGAAGCCAAAGGCGACGTTCAGATTGTCAGCGAAACGTCGCGCCCCGCCATAGCTGGAGTGGCCTCGACCTTGATTCGAGCAGGGCTGCATCCAGGGACGATCACCCTCTCGGCAAGCTCTCCCGGACTTTCGCCCGACGCTCTTGAGATCGAACTCACCCAACCTCCCTATCAAATTCATTAAAGTTGGAAGGATGCCCGGCTCCTGACTGGTTTCGCGATCATCCCCTGCATTATTTCAACAACTTTTCTCACCCAACCAAGTCTAATAGCTTATGCTTTTCCCTAAATTTACCGTCCTCAAAGCATTCGTGCTGGTTCTCCTTTTCGGAAGCTTGCTGAATGGTCGCGCTGCCATCGTCCACCCTGGCGGTTGGGTCACCGCGGACGACATCCAGCGCATACGCACCCATCTGGCGGCCAAAGACGAACCATGGACTGACGCTGAAGCGAAACTCATGTCGGGGGGGCCTAAGGAAGATTACCAGCCGCGAGCCGTCGTTACAGTCACGAGAGGTGGTGGAGGGGCTGACCAGGGTGGCAACAGTGCTCTTCAGCACGAAGCCAGCGATGCCTATACGCTGATGATTAAATGGGTGGCCACCGACAATCCGAAGTACGGCGATGCAGCAATCCGGATTATTGATGCATGGTCAGAAGTCCTGACTAAAATAGGAGGCAGCGATGCGCGCCTGGCGGCGGCCATCTATGGAAACAAGTTTGCGCAAGCCGCCGAACTAGCCGCTTATTACAAACCCGATTGGCCCAACAAGGCGCGGGCGCAGAAAATGTTTCGCGAGGTCTTTTACCCCGTCATCAAAGACGGGGCCGGAGCGAACTGGGGAACTGCTTGCATGAGCGGGATCATCTCCATGGGCGTCTTCTGCGATGACCAGCAGATGATCGATGCAGCCGTGGACGCTTACAAAAACGGGTTTCCCACTCAGCATACGATGCCCGCCGTTTCCCAATATATCGATGAGACCGGCCAATGCGCCGAGAGCGGACGGGATCAAGCGCATACCCAAGGCGGCATCGCCCATTTGCTCGAGACTGCCACCACGGCATGGAACCAGGGCATCAAGCTTTTTGATGTCGCCAACAACCGACTCGTCGTTGGTTTTGAATACACCGCCAAATACAATCTTGGCAATGACGTGCCTTCCCATCCGTTCAAGGACTTTGACGGCAAGTTCATTTATCCAAACGGAATTTCCGTTAAACAGCGCGGGAACTTCTCGCCGATCTACGAAATGGCCTCGGCGTATTTCGCTCGGGCGGGCATCCCGGCGCCTTATACCGACCAGGTTGTCGCTCATCCCGGATATACTCCGGAAGGCACGAACAACGATCATCCGGGGCTGGGCACACTCGTGTTTAGAAGGGATCCCGTCGCACCGAATGGGGCGGTTCCGCCATCGCCCGCGTCGAGCACAAATTCAGGAATCCCGTCTGATTCAACGCCCAAGTAGCGGCACATACCGTCAATCTCTTGATTCCACCGACTTTCTCATCATCCAGTTTCGAGGAATTCCGTCATGAAATACTCTGGCATCCGATTGCAAAATTCGATAGTTCTGATCGCGCTGGTATTTTCCTTGCGCATCTCCGACCAGAACCAGGACCTGGATTTATAGGCGACGACGATTCTCCGGCAGAATCGGAACTTCTATGTCGCACCGTGTCTCAATAACACAGGGGAAGGCGACTAGGTGGATATCTACTTTTTTACAACACATACGGTGGCCCCCAACAAATAGACTCGTCAATTGTATGATTTTAAAATACGCCTTGGTTCAATCTCTCTTTCTTTTGCCTATCATTTCTGTCTCGCATGGAGACCCGCTTACGATCGATCTCACTAAGGAAATTCCGGCCGCCTCCGCCTGTCCCTATGGCCCCGGCACGACCGCGAATTCGCGGGGCCAGACCTTCACCGCCGACCAGCGTTCCTTTTTCCTCGATGGCAAACCATGGATTCCCGTTGTCGGCGAATTTCACTACGCCCGCTACCCGCGTGAAGAATGGCGGGACGAGCTGTTGAAAATGAAAGCAGGCGGAATCAACACCATTTCCACCTACGTCTTTTGGATTCACCATGAAGAAGTCCAAGGCACCTTCGACTGGAGCGGCAATCATTCCCTCCGCGACTTCATCAAGCTCTGTCAGGACATTGGATTGAAGGTCGTCGTCCGCATGGGGCCCTGGTGCCATGGAGAAGTCCGTAATGGAGGTTTCCCTGATTGGGTCGAGCATTCCGGCGTAAAATTGAGGTCGAAAGATCCTGCATTCCTGAATCGGGTCCAGCCTTTTTTTCAGGAAGAGGCCAACCAGATGCAGGGACTCCTTTGGAAGGATGGCGGCCCCGTCATCGGCGTCCAACTCGATAATGAATGTCCCACTCCAGACTACCTCATTGCCCTCAAAGACCTTGCCCAAAGCGTTGGCGTCGATGTCCCTATCTACACCATCACAGGATGGCAGGGGAACCTCCCCCATTCCGAAGTAATTCCCCTTTTTGGCGGATATTCCGATGGATTTTGGGGCGGGAGCCTTGAACAGTATCGCCGGGAATACGTCTTCACCGACGTCCGCGCGGTCAACGACCTCGGGGCGCAACTCACGACAAAAAATCCTGCTAATAGCGCGCTCATCGCCCAGTTTCCCTACGCCTGTGCGGAAATCGGCGGAGGCATGATGTCCAGCTACGACAAACGGATTAAGATCGATCCGAACAGCATCGCCTCATTGGCCCTTTCCAAGCTCGCCGACGGCAATAATATGCCCGGCTATTACATGTATCAGGGTGGCATTAATCCCGAGGGGAAGCTTTCGACGCTTCAGGAGGATCACCCCAACCGGATGCCGGTGAAAGATTACGACTTCCAGGCTCCACTTGGTCTCAATGGCCAGGTGCGTGAGCACTATCATCTGCTGCGCGAACAGCATCTTTTCCTGGAGCAATTCGGCCCGGCGCTCGCCCGTATGGTGCCGTTCTTTCCCGACGTGCGGCCATCGGGCCTGAAGGATTTCGATACACTCCGTTGGGACATCCGTTCCGACGGCACGAGTGGTTTCCTCTTTTATAATAATCAACAGCCCTACCAGCCGTTGCCAGAGCACAAGAACGTCCAGTTCTCCGCGAAAACCGCGACGGGCACGATCCTCATTCCCCGCCAGCCCGTCACGATTCCCAGCGGCAGTTACGGCATCTGGCCGATCAAGCTGGATTGCGATGGCGTCATGCTCGATTATGCCACGGTTCAGCCGCTCTGCCGCGTCGAGGATAACGGGGGCAATCCAGTCTATTTCTTTACCGAGCTTTCCGGCGTGCGCCCCGAATTGACTCTCGCTGGACAGGATCCCCAAGTCGTAAATCCGGGCACCGCAGCGGCCCTCACCACGAAGAATCCATCAGGCAAAACCGTCACCTTCGTCGTCCTCACCGCCGACGAGGGGAAAGACCTTTATCGCATCTCCCTCGCTGGACGCGACCGCGCCATTCTTTCCAAGGCGGCGATTCTGGCGGATGGCATAGATCTGCGCCTTCAGTCCGATTCGACGGTAAACTTCGCCCTTTCGATCTTCCCGCCGGTTAATTCAGCAAAATTGTCCGGCACAACCGATGGGATCTTTACGCGCTTCGTTCCCTCGGGCCTCAAGGATCCGGCGCCGATTGAAGTCATCGCCACGCTCGACCAACCCGCGGGCCCCGCGGCCACGACCTTGAATGGCACCGACGAAAAGACATGGGACGACGCGGCGGTTTATCAATTGAGCATTCCATCCTCGGCGCAGAGTCGAAAATGTATCCTCGACATCCATTACATCGGCGATGCGGCGCGTCTCTACATCGGAGACAAATTGTACGACGATAATTTCTACAACGGCGATCCTTTCTCGATTGCCTTGTGGCGCATTCCGGCTGCTGACTGGCCGAACATCCATCTGAAAATTCTGCCCTATTCCGACGGCCTTTTCGGGCGCCTCCCCCAGCAAGCCCGCGACGCGGTCGACCAGGCGAAAAAGGATTCGACTCTGGACCAGATTACCATAGTCGCGAAGGATCAATTGGAACTTAAAATTAATCTCCAATAGTTGTTTTGGAGACACTATAGGAGAAAGTTTTGTTCGTCGATTCCAAGTTTAAGGCCAGCCTTAGACGTGGTTACGCTAATTTAAACTGATAGTAAGTAAATCGGCATTGTCCTCTTGACCATGGGGAAATTTCCTCGGGTGGTCGGTCATCCCCGGGGCTTCTTCCGGCAAGAGCTTGAATCATCCCCGCCCCATGTTACTGTCCAAATCTAACCCGAACCTCGCGATAGTTTTGGTAGTGCTAGGGGATCCGCTCAGCTTCTATGATTAAGAATGAAGTCCTTCCGACGTTCCTAGTTGCTTTGCTTTGGGCCACACAACTGAACCTCTCGTTCCTTGAAGCGCAGACCGTGTCAGAACCCGTGAAGCTGAGCGTGACCGATTTCGGAGCCGTCGCTGACGGCACGACGCTCAACACGCTCGCCATTCAAAAGGCGATTGATGTATGCAGTCAAAAGGGCGGAGGGGTCGTGGCCTTTCCGGCGGGCCGATATCTGACGGGAACCGTGCAACTCAAAGACGGAGTCACCCTCTACCTCGCCAATCAGGCCGTCATCCTCGGCAGCACGAACGCGAATGACTACCTCAACCTCGATCCTTTCAAAAGCGGAAGCGACGGAAACGAGCAAATGGGTTACGCCTTGATTATCGGAAAGGACGTGAAGAACGTCGGATTGGACGGCCCGGGCGTCATTGATGGCCAAGGGTCCGCCTTGCGCAAGGCTGAGGGCAAGTATAACCGGCGCCCTTTTCTGGTTCGATGGGTTCGCTGTACAGGGGTTGCCGTTCATGATGTGACGCTGACCGGTTCCGGAGCCTGGACAATGAACTTTTTTCAATCTCAAAACGTCTCGATTCAACATGTCCTCATTCACAGTGTCGGATTGGGGAATAACGATGGGATCGATGTGGATTCAAGCCAATCCGTCAGCATATCAGATTGCGATATTGAGAGCGGCGATGATGCCATCTGCCTGAAGGCCACCAGCGTGCTACCCTGCCGGGACATCACTGTGACCGGCTGCGAGCTCAATACTTCGTGCAGCGCAATCAAGCTCGGAACGGAATCGCTTGGAGATTTCGAGAATATTCAGATTAGCCAATGCGAAATCCGTAAGGCTCGTTTGGCAGGCATCGCGCTTTATTCAGTCGATGGTTCTCATCTCCACGACGTGACGCTTGACCATATCATCATGGACAACGTTGGCGTTCCCATCAGTGTGCGGCTCGGGTCTCGTCTGAAAACCTTTCGCCCAGGAGATCTTCCCAAACCTCTGGGCGGCCTTTCCAATATCATCATCAAAAACGTCCAGGCGACCAACGCGCAAAAAATAGGTATTCTCATCAACGGAATCCCGGGGCATCCGGTGGATAATCTTAACCTGGAAAACATCCAGATTGAGATGACCGGCGGTGGCAAGGCGCAGGACGCTGCGATGCCGTTGCCCGAAAATGAAGCGGCTTATCCGGACATCGGTATGTTTGGTCATGCAATACCCGCCTATGGTCTTTACCTGCGGCATGCCAGCGGGATTACGCTGACAAATGTCACCATAAGTTCTAAACAAGCCGATCAACGTCCGGTGATGATGTGTTTGGATGTGGACGGGTTGACCCTGGATGGCTTCACTGCGCCATTGGTCGAGGGCATTGCCCCGGCGGTTTATGATGAGGTTGAACATCTCGTGGTTAAAAATTCGCCAACCTTGGAATCACTCAGGCAATGAACGGGAAGAAAGCCGCTCCATTACGGCCTTTCCTTTTGTCGCCGCCCAAGACCTTGAATTAATTCTCATCAAACCACATGACACGAACTATTGCCATCGCCCTCGTTCTGTCGCTTGCGATCCCAGTACTTAACGCCGCAAACAATACGCCTGTCACCGTTACGATCGTCAGGCAATCACCGATTGAGACGCTTTCTTCAAATGGAACGGTCAGTGGCGTCAAGGAAGCGACCATTGGAACCCATCTGAAATTGGTGAGCGTAGCGGGTTCGGAAGTTACTCTGCAAGATGACCAACAAATCTGCTATCGGATCGCCATGAGTGCTACCGACTATACGCCCGCAATCGATGGCTCCCTCAATATATCCCGAAGTCAAGGCGCCCCCTCTCAGACGCTCGCTCCGGGTCCAACACCTCCAGCCCCTCTCAAAGCCGACAGGACGCTTCTGAATCAGGGCTGGAAATTTCTTCGCCTCGACACGTCGTCACTCAACCTCGGGGACGACCAAGCTGCACCCGAGTTCGACGATTCCTCTTGGGAAACCGTCAGCCTCCCTCACACGGCCCACGTCGAACCGCT
>Ga0181537_10004720_pt1 | contig 11244 bp, 9 predicted proteins | sample PEATcosm2014_Bin_39_FD_119765 | JGI IMG/M metagenome (GOLD analysis project Ga0181537, IMG submission 119765) | Peatland microbial communities from MTU Mesocosm Facility, Houghton, MI, USA - PEATcosm2014_Bin23_10_metaG | ecosystem: Environmental > Terrestrial > Soil > Wetlands > Peat | place... | reverse complement strand
CTTCGTGGCTGTGACCCAAAGCGCGGGATCGTCCAAAAACAGACGCGGCGCTAAATCCAGCTCTCCGCCATGGCCCTCGGGGTCGACGAGCGGACCTTGCGGGTCGATGTAGAAGAAGCTGACGCGAGTCAGTGCGCGCGGGACCTGCCAGCCGGAAAACTCGCCGCCCGCCGGGACAAAGGTCAGCCGCCGACTGAACTCGCGACGGGTCGAACGCGACAGGCCTTCGACAAAGGTCTCGCCGTCCTGCCGGTCGCCGAGATGCGAGGCGATCAGCAAATGGCGCGGCGCGCGAAGCCGGTATTCGAACGGCTCCAGCCGCGACGCCTGGACGATTTCGGCATCGATGCCGCGCCAAGAGGAAACTTGCCGCGTCACGATGCTTGCGGGGGAATAAACAACGCCGGTTGTCTCGATCATGTGACCTCGACGGATGCGGCGTTTCCGACCCTGCGCAGCGGCAAGCAGCCGCTACGCTCATTCGGAAGCTATATGGCCGGTCACGTCGATCGGCTCCCCGCAAAATGCTGCATTGCAGCATTGCGTCCCGCGAACGGGATGAAGCCGAGAAACATCAACTCTCGGATTTAACGGCAATAATCCCGCGACCCGGCGCGAGTTCGCCCTCGGCGAGGCGTGGTTCGGGCCTTTTGTGCGGCGCGGCATAGAGCCGCGCGCTGAGCCGGTCGAGATACAGATAAATGACCGGCGTCGTGAACAAGGTCAGCGCTTGCGACAGCAACAGGCCGCCAACCATCGCGTAGCCGAGCGGCTGGCGGATCTCCGACCCGGTCCCGGTGCCGAGCATCAGTGGCAGTCCACCGAGCAGCGCGGCCATCGTCGTCATCATGATCGGCCGGAAGCGCAGCAGGCAGGCGCGGCGGATCGAGTCGACCGGGGCCAATCCCTCCTCGCGCTCGGCTTGCAGCGCGAAGTCGATCATGATGATGCCGTTTTTCTTGACGATGCCGATCAGCAGGATGACGCCGACCAGCGCGATGACGCTGAGGTCGAGATGCGCGTACATCAGCATCAATAGCGCGCCAAGCCCGGCCGACGGCAGGGTCGACAGGATGGTTAGCGGGTGGATGTAGCTTTCGTAAAGCACACCGAGAATGATGTAGACGGCGATAAGCGCGGCGGCGATCAAATAAGGTTCGCTGGCCAGCGACGACTGGAAGGCCTGCGCGTTGCCCTGAAAACTCGCGAGAATCGTAGGCGGCTTGCCCAGCTCGACCTGAGCGGCATTGATCGCGTTGACCGCTTGGCCAAGCGCTGTCCCAGGCGCCAGGTTGAATGACAGGGTCACCGACGGAAACTGCCCTTGGTGGTTGATGGACAGAAAGGCGATCGGCCGTGTGGTGTATTTGACAAAGGTCGATAGCGGCACTTGCTGACCGTTGATCGGCGATTTGAGGTAGATTTTGTCGAGCGTCGCCGGCGACCCATGCATTTCCGGCGGCACCTCCTCGATCACGTAATAACTCGCGAGTTGCGTGAAATACTGCGTGACCTGGCGCTGACCGAAGGCGTCGTAAAGCGTGTCGTCGATCAGTTGCGGCTGGATGCCAAAACGCGCTGCCTGGTCGCGGTCGATCGCCAATGTGACGGTGCCGGCACTCGCCTGTTGATCTGTCGCGACATCCGCGAGTTCCGGCAAGGTTTTCATCTTGGCGAGCATCTTGGGCGCCCAGGCGTTGAGCTCGTCGAGATCCGAATCCTGCAATGTGTATTGGTATTGCGTGCGCGCCGCCCGTGCCCCGACGGTGATGTCCTGTGCTGCCTGCAAAAACAGCGCGGCGCCTTGCACCTTAGCGAATTGCGGCCGCCAGCGGGCGATCAGCTGATCGGCCGAGGCGCTGCGCTCGTCGCGCGGTTTGAGCGTGATGAAGACGCGTCCGTTGTTCAATGTCTGCGACCCCGCCGCGGCGCCGACAAAGGAAACGACATTGGCGACATCGGGATCGCGAATGAGAATGTCCGCCAAGACGTGCTGCCGGCGAACCATTTCAGCAAAGGAAACATCCTGAGCGGCCTCGGTAAAGCCGGTGATCAGGCCGATATCCTGTTGCGGAAAAAATCCCTTCGGGATGATGACGAACAGGTAGCCGGTCGCGACGACGGTGGCGACGAACACCGCCAGCGTGAACCGCTGATGCCGCAGCACGAAATCGAGACTACGCTCATAGGCACTGAGCATCCCGTCAAAGCAGGCCTCGACAAAGCGGTAAATCCGGCCGTGTCGCTTCTTATGTTCGTCGATCAAAAACCGGGCACACATCATTGGCGTCAGGGTCAGCGAGACGATCGCCGAGACAAGGATCGTCATCGACACGACAATCGCGAACTCGCGAAACAGCCGGCCGAGAATACCGCCCATCAACAGAAGGGGGATAAACACCGCGACGAGCGACAGGCTGATCGAGACGATCGTAAAGCCGATCTCGCCTGCGCCGACGATCGCCGCGTCGAGCGGCGATTTTCCTTCCTCGATGTGTCGGTGGATGTTTTCGAGCATGACGATGGCGTCATCGACGACGAAGCCGACCGCGATCGTCAGGCCCATCAGCGAGAGATTATCGAGGCTGTAGCCAAACAAATACATCAGTGCGAGCGTGCCGATCAGCGCCAGCGGCACGGTCACGCCCGGTATCACCGTCGCCCAAACTGTCCGCAAAAACACGAAGATCACGGCGACGACCAGCGCGATGGTCAGCAGCATGGTGAATTCGACATCGGCCACCGAGGCGCGGATTGTCGTCGTACGGTCGGAGGCGATGTCCACCTTGACCACCGGCGGGATCGCCCGGGTCATTTGCGGCAGGCTTGCCTCGATGTGATCGACCGTGTCGATGACATTGGCGCCGGGCTGCTTGAAGATGACGAGAATGATGCTCGGCGTCGTGCCTTCCCAAGCGGCGAGTTCGTCATTCTGCGGCCCGTCGACCGCGGTGCCGACATCGCGAACGCGCACCGGCGCTCCATCGCGGTAGGCGACGATCACGTCGTTCCATGGCGCGGCCGACATCAGCTGATCGTTGTCGTAGACCGCGAAGTTGTGCGTCATGCCGTCGAGATTGCCTTTCGGGGCATCGGTCGTCGCGCTGAGGATGACGCTGCGCACGTCTTCGAGGCTGAGGCCGAGCGAGGCGATCTTGGCCGGGTCGATCTGGATGCGAACCGCCGGCTTCTGCTGCCCCCCGATCGCGACATAGGCAACGCCGGAAATCTGCGAGATCTGTTGCGCGACGATCGTCTCCGCGTAGTCGTCGACCTTGGTCAACGGCAGCGTATCGGAGTGGACAGCGATCACCACGATCGGCGAGTCGGCCGGGTTTACCTTACGGTAGGTTGGCGGCGTCGGCAGTGTCTTTGGCAGTTGCCCGGCGGCTGCATTGATCGCGGCCTGAACGTCGCCGGCCGCCGCATCGATATTGCGGTTGAGGTCGAATTGCAGACTGATCACCGTATTGCCGAGTGCGCTCGTCGAGGTCATCTGCGACAGACCCGGGATCTGCGCGAACTGGGTTTCGAGCGGCTGCGCGACCGAGGAGGCCATCGTTTCCGGGCTGGCCCCGGCGAACTGCGTCGTCACCTGGATCGTCGGAAAATCGACCTGCGGCAGCGGCGCGACCGGCAATAGCGGGAAGGCTGCCGCACCAACCAGCAAAATCCCCAGCATCAGCAACGATGTTGCGATCGGCCGCCGGATGAACGGCGTCGACAGGCTCACGGCGCCGCCTCCGCGGTTTTTTCGGGCTTGGTGGCGGGAGGCTCCGCCGCGACGGCGACCTTCGCGCCGGGTTGCAGCCGGTACTGCCCCGCGGTGACGACTTGATCGCCCGATTGCAATCCGGCGGTCACGACGGCGACGCCTTCGCCTTGGGGACCGATCTCGACGGGCTGTATTTGAACCGTGCTGTCCGGCGCCACGCGATAGACGTAGAGCCCGGAGGCGCCGCGCTGGATTGCGCCCGAGGGAACGGTCAGCACATCGCGGTCGGTGCGCAGCAAGACGCGGATATTGACGAACTGGCCGGGCCACAGCCGATTGTGCGGGTTGGGGAAGGTGGCCTTGAGGCGCAGGGTCCCGGTGCTCTGGTCGATCTGGTTGTCGACAAGCGCCAGCGTCCCGCGATCGAGTTCGCCCTTTTCGTCGCGATTGAGTGCGGTGACGGAGACCGGCCCCTTCTCCTGCGCCTCGGAAATCGCCGGCAGATCGTCCTCCGGCAGCGTGAAGATGACCGAGATCGGTTGCAACTGCGTCAGCACGACAATGCCGTTGGTGTCGGTGGCGTGCACGATATTGCCCTGATCGACCAGGCGTATGCCGGTCCGGCCGCCGATCGGCGCCGTGACCGTCGTGTAGCCGAGCTGGACGCGGGCGTTTTCGATCGCGGCCTCGTCGCCCTTGATCGCTGCCTCGAGCTGGGCGACCGAAGCCTTTTCATTATCGACGGTCTGTTGCGTCGCATATTGATGGGCGACGAGGTTCTCGTCGCGCTGGAGATTGAGCCGGACATTGGCGACTTGCGCCTGGTCCTGTGCCTCCTTGGCAATCGCCTGGTCGAGCTGAGCCTGGAAAGGCCTGGGGTCGATCTGAGCGAGCAAATCGCCAGGCTTGACCATCTGGCCTTCGGTAAAGCCGATTTTTTCCAGCTCGCCGTCAACGCGGACCTTGACCGTGACCGTGTTGAAGGCCTGGACGTTGCCGAGGCCGGTCTCTTGAATAGGCACATCGGCGCGGCTCACCGTCGCCGCCTGCACCGGGATCGCAGGCGGCGTGGGGGGGGGGGGCGCTTGAGCTTTGGCCGGCTCGCCGACCCAATGCCACACGCCGATGCCAAGCCCGCCCAGCGCGGCCGCACCCGCGATCAGCCCATATCGTTTCATCCTAGCTACCCCCTTTGGGACGCGCCGCGAGGCGCCGATTTTCCGCCTCGCGGCCCGCCTCATCTAGGCATCGGCCGTGCCGGGCTCGTGTTGGGAAACGTCATGAGTTTCGGGATTCGGCCACAAAGTCCGTCCGTCCCGCCGCAGTACGCGTGAGCAATCGAACCCTTAGCTGCAGGTGCTGGCCGGCTGTGAAATCGGCGCGCGATTTCCTTTGTTGAGTGCCGAGAGACGCGTCGGCCGATCGCTCGGGCACAGCGCATAAGCCGGGTTTCGGACGCCGGCCAGCGGGCACGGGTCCGGCGCCTGGGCCGTATGTATTGTTTCCGCTGTGGCTGGTGGCGCGACCGTCGGTCGCTCGGACGTCATCGCCAATGCCGCGCCGGCAATGCCGGCGCAAATGACCCAGGCGGCGGCTATCTGTCGCGAATTGAGGGTGTGATCTCCAGGCTCGTATTCCATCGATGCCTCGGTCTGGTGGTCGGGCTCCGGACCTGGGGAAGCGCCACGCGAAGTTCTTTGCCATTACGGTCGCGATTTTCGCGGGAAAGCCAAAAGCGGCCAGCGCCTCGTCGCGGACATCACAACTTCCCGTGAGGCGGTTTCCCGGTTGACACTGGCGTTTGCGCGCCCACATACGCGCATATACACCTATGTAACCAGGCTGAGGGGTCGAGCATGGCAACCATTCCTTATCGGACCGCATTGATCGTCGGAGCGGGCGCGGGCATCAGCGCGTCGGTCGCGCGCGGCCTCGCGGCGGCAGGACTTAAGGTCGGCCTGGCGGCGCGCAACGTCGACAAATTGGCGCCGCTCGCGACAGAGATCGGTGCCCAGAGCTTTGCCGTCGATGCCTCCGATCCGGCGGCTGTCGCGCATCTGTTCGAGGCGGCGGATGCGCGGCTCGGAATTCCCGATGTCGTGCTCTACAACGCCAGCGCGCGGGCGCACGGTCCGATCGCCGAGCTCGATCCCGAGGCGGTGCGCAAAGCGGTCGAAATATCGGCCTTTGGCGGCTTTCTGGTCACTCAACAGGCGGCGCGACGCATGATCCCCCAGGGTCACGGCGCGATCTTGCTGACCGGCGCCAGCGCGAGCGTCAAGGGCTACCCGCTCTCCGCGGCCTTCGCGATGGGCAAGTTCGCGTTGCGCGGCCTGGCGCAAAGCATTGCACGCGAGCTTGGCCCAAAAGGCATCCACGTCGCGCATTTTGTGATCGATGGCGGCGTACGCGGCGCCCGGCGTCCGGATCCGAACGAGCGGCCGGACAGCACGCTCGACCCCGACGGGATCGCCCAGACTTATCTCGAAGTCTTGCGCCAGCCGCGCAGCGCATGGTCATTGGAGGTCGAGATGCGCCCCTGGGTCGAAACCTTCTGACGATAGGGGAAGCGAAAGGAGGCGTCGTGGAACCGAGACACCTGTCGGTTGCGGTAATCGGCGCCGGCGATTACATCGGCGCCGCCATCGCCAGGAAATTTGCCGCGGAAGGTTTTGTCGTCTTCGCCGGGCGACGTCGCGGCGAGAAACTCGCGCCGCTCGTCGCCGAGATCGAGGCTTCGGGCGGGCGGATCGTCGGCCGCTCGCTTGACGCACGCAAAGAGGAGGATTTGGCCGGTTTCCTGTGCGATGCCGATGCGACAGCCCCGCTCGATGTGTGCATTTTCAATATTGGCGCCAACGTCAATTTCCCGCTGCTCGAAACGACCGAACGGGTGTTTCGCAAGGTCTGGGAGCTGGCGTGCTATTCGGGCTTCCTCGCCGGTCGCGAGGCGGCGCGGCTGATGCTGCCGCGTGGCCGCGGCAATATTTTCCTCACCGGCGCCACGGCCAGCCTGCGCGGCGGGACCGGCTATGCTGCGTTTGCCAGCGCCAAGTTCGGGCTGCGCGCGGTCGCGGAAAGCACCGCACGGGAACTGGGGCCAAAAGGCATCCATGTCGCCCATTTGATCATTGACGCTGGTGTCGACACCGAATGGGTACGCGAGCGGATCAAGGCGCGCGAGGGCGAAGACGCGCTCGCCAACCTCGATCCGAGCCGGCTGATGCGGCCGGAAGCGGTCGCCGACGCCTATTGGCAGATCTACCAGGAACCGCGCGATGCCTGGTCGTTCGAGCGCGAGATCCGGCCGTTTGCGGAGAAATGGTGAAGTCATGGCCAAGGCTGAATTTCATTTCGATTTCGGCAGCCCCAACGCCTATCTGGCGCATCGGGTGATCCCGGAGATCGAGCAGCGCACCGGCGTCAAATTCGACTATGTGCCGGTGCTGCTCGGCGGTGTGTTCAAGCTCACCGGCAACCGCTCGCCCGCCGAGACGCTTGCCGGCATCAGGAACAAGCCCGAATACGCGACCCTGGAAACCGAGCGCTTTTTGCGGCATCACGCGATCACCGACTACCGTCGCAACCCATTTTTTCCGGTCAACACGCTGACCCTGATGCGCGGCGCCATCGCCGCGCAGCGGCTTGGCGTGTTCGCGCGCTATGTCGACGAGATGTACCGGCACATGTGGTCGGAACCGAAGAAACTCGACGACCCGGCGGTGTGGCGGGCTGCCTTGATGGAATCTGGCTTCGATGCGACCCGCTTCGAGGAGCTGGTACAACAGCCCGAAATCAAGGAGGAACTGCTCGGCAATACCCAACGCTCTGTCGAACGCGGCACGTTTGGCTCGCCGACCTTTTTTGTCGATGACGACATCTTTTTTGGCAAGGACCGGTTGCCCGACGTCGAGGAGCTGCTGCTGACGCGATACCAGTAAGCGCTGCCTGCATCGGTTTGAATGGCATATCGCTTGCAGATTTTGTCGGGGTAACGACCGCGGTCTGGGTACCCCATGGGATGTCGCTACGTCGCCGCTGTCGCCGCGCCGCTCCTCGCCACCTTCGCATTTCTCGCCTTGCTCGCGAGCTTGCACTGGGCGGCCGCCGCGGACCTGTTGCCGCTCGTGGTCTATGCCGAGCCCGATGTGGATGCCGACTCGCTCTTGATGGCGGACGCCAAGGGTTATTTTAAGGACGAAGGGCTCGACGTCCAAATCCGGTTTTTCCCCTCCGGCACGACGGCTTTCCAGACTTTCAAGACCGGTACCGGTGACATCATCTACAGCGGCGATCTGCCCGCGTTGCAATATTGGCAGCGCGGCGGTTCGTATCGGGTGATCGCTCCGTCCGAGCGCGATGCCAAGGGCTATATCGCGGTCGCCCCCAACGCAATCACGTCGGCCAAGGATCTCGTTGGCAAGACCATCGCCACGCGGGTCGGCTCGACCGGCTCCTGGTTCGTCGCCGAATATCTGAGCAAAAACGGGGTCGACGAGAAATCGGTCACCGTCAAGAATCTCGACCCACCGCTGATGCCGCCGGCACTCTGCCGCGGCGATATCGACGCCTTCTTCATCTGGCAGCCGACGCCGGGAAAAGCGCTGCAGATCTGCGGCGACAAGGTGCACTACCTGAGCACCGCGGAGGGCTACATCAAAGGCTACAGCGTCGCCGGCGCGCGGGCGGAATGGCTGGCGACCCCCGAGGGCTCCGACAAGGCGACCCGCTTCCTGCGGGCGGTACGCAAAGGCGCCGAGACCGCCGGGGCCGATTTCGCGGCGGATGCGGCCATGCTCAATCAGAAATTCGGGATGACCGAAAAGGATGTGCGCGAAGAGGTCGACATCATGGAGCGCGTGCTCAAATTCGACCAGGTGTTCTTCGACGATTTCTGCAGCGAGAACCGCTGGCAGCAGCGCACCGGACTGCAGAACGCACCATCGGATCTCGGTCAATGGGTCTGGCCTGACGGGCTGAAATCGATCGATCCCGCGCTTGTGGTTAAGGCGCCCCCGCCGTGCTAGCCGGGTTGCGGACGCCGGCGCGGGATGCTGCCGGGCCTTCGCCGCTTTCCGCGAGGCACGCTGAGGTATTCACGGCCCGCAACCTCTCCAAAGTGTTTGGCGACGAACAGCCCTATATCGCCCTCGACGGTATCGATCTCGTGATCCGCAGCGGCGAATTCCTGTGCCTGCTGGGTGCCTCCGGGTGCGGCAAGAGCACCTTGCTGAACCTGCTGGCGGGATTTGAGAAGCCGACATCCGGCGAGCTGCTTTATCGCGGCCGCGAAATCCGGGGCCCGAGCAAGGATCGGGTCATGTTTTTCCAGGACGCGAACGCGGCTTTGTTGCCGTGGCAGACAGTGCAGCAGAATGTCGAGTTCGGGCTTCGCTTGCAGGGCTTGCTTTATAGCGAGCGCCACGAGCGTGCCGAGGAGTGTCTCGAACTGGTCGGCCTGGTCGAGCATCGCCATAAAGTGCCTAGCGAGATCTCCGGCGGCATGCGGCAGCGGTTGCAGATCGCGCGGGCCCTCGCGGTCGACCCCGACGTGTTTTTGATGGATGAGCCGTTTGGCGCGCTCGACGCGATCACCCGTCGCCGCATGCACGGCGCGCTGCTCGATGTCTGGCAGCGCACGCAATGCACGATCGTCTTCGTGACCCACGACATCCTCGAAGCGCTGGTTTTGGCCGACCGGATCGCGGTGATGAGCACCGGGCCCGGCTCGCACATCGCCCATCTTGTCTCGGTCGAGCTGGATCGTCCGCGCCATCCAGGCGACCCGTGCCTCGGACAGCATTTCGAAGAGCTCGAGGGCTTTCTCCACACAACCGCGCTGAGCGCCTGAAGCCGCGATGGCGTCGATCTCCGGTCTCGACCCGACGAGCGAGGGCGTCGTCGCGGCCGCATCGTCTCCGCGGCGCTGGCTCAACGCGCGCTGGCGCGCCCGGCTTCGCCGCTTTGGGCTGGTGCTCGTCTCGCTGACCCTCGGTCTCGCGGCCTGGGAAGCGGTGTCGCTTTGGGTATTCGGCCCGTTCCTGATCCCGCCGCCGCAAGCGGTTGTGCAGGCGTTCATCCCGATGAGCGCGTCGGGCGAACTGCTCCACGATGCGCTGATGAGCTTGTCGCGGGTCTTTGTCGGCTACGCCGCCGGCGGCGCTGTGGCGCTGTTTCTCGGTCTGCTGATGGGCCGTATCCGGCTGTTCAACGATCTCGCCGACCCAATCCTCGACTTCATGCGCTTCTTGTCGCCGACCGCAATGATCCCGATCGCGGTGGTGTGGTTTGGCATCGGCGAACTCGCCAAATATGCGCTGGTGTTTTGGGCAACGATTTTCATCGTGCTGATCAGCACGGTCGCGGGTGTCGTTCGTACGCCGCGGATCCGGCAGAACGCCGCGCTATGCCTGGGCGCGTCGCAGGCGCAAATCTTTCGTCTGATCGTGCTGCCATCGGCGGTTCCCCACATTGTTGTCGGCTTGCGGTTGGCATTGGCCTCCGCTTTTGTCAGCATCATCCCGGCGGAACTGCTGGCGGCGGATTCGGGATTGGGATACCTGCTGCAACAATCGTCGCTGCTACAGCAAACCGATCGCATCTTTGTCGCCTTGGTGATGATCTGCACGATCGGGTTTTGCGCCGATCGGCTGTTTCAGCTCATCACCGGGACGCTCTTGCGCCGCTATCTGGCGGTGACCTGAGCCGACATCCTTCAGGAGCATATCGATGAGTGACTTGGAGGTGAGAGCAGTCGCCAGCCTTGCCGGCAGCGGCATTCCCTACGCCTATGCCGTCAAGGCCGGTCCGTGGATCTTCCTTACCGGTCACGAGGCATTCGATTTCACCACCGGCGAGGACGCCGCAGCAGGGCCCGCCGGCTACCCGGCGTTCGGTCGGCCGCGCTATCGCCGCGAGGGCGATTTCATCCTGCAGCGCATGCGGCGTATTCTGTGCGAGTTCGGCTCCGATTTGTCGCACGGCGTGCGGCTTGACCAGTACTACCCGTCGGCCGCCCCGGTCGATCCGTATCATCTCGCGCGCCGCGCCGAGTTCGGCGACTACATCCCGCCGAGCACCTCGGTCATCATGCAGCGCTGTTTTAGCCGGGCGATGGCGATTTCGTCATCGATCATGGCGGTGGTGCCGGGCCCTGATTACACGATCGAGAAAATCTATCCCGCCGACGTGACGGCGCCGCGTTCGTCGGGGTTTGTTCCCGCCATCACCTGCAATGATTTCGTCTTTATCGCCGGCCAGATGGCGACCGAGGATCACGGTCTCGACCCGCGCGCTCATGTGGCCGATTACGCCCGGTGGGGCGGTACCGAAATCCGCAAGCAGACCGAATTCCTGATCGAGCACAAGCTGAAGCCGGCGCTGAAAGCCGCTGGATCGGCGCTCGAACATTCGGTCAAGGCGCAGGTCTACATCGAGAAGACCGAGCATTTCCCCGATTTCCTCGACGTCTGGTCCCGCCATTTCGCAAACATTCCGTGCGCCCTGACCGTCGTACCGACGACCTCGTT
>Ga0181537_10004718_pt1 | contig 11245 bp, 8 predicted proteins | sample PEATcosm2014_Bin_39_FD_119765 | JGI IMG/M metagenome (GOLD analysis project Ga0181537, IMG submission 119765) | Peatland microbial communities from MTU Mesocosm Facility, Houghton, MI, USA - PEATcosm2014_Bin23_10_metaG | ecosystem: Environmental > Terrestrial > Soil > Wetlands > Peat | place... | reverse complement strand
GCTGCTGACATGTCCAACCAGCGTCACGATGCCATCTTTCACTTCGACACCTATCTGCGCTGCGTTCACGGCTGATTCCCAGCCCAGCTCGGCGATGACATCGCGCTTCAGGTCCATATCGGTCTTCATAGTTCATGCTCCTGTGATTGGGTCGCGCAAGCTAGATCACGTGTGACAGTGCCTCCGTACGTTGGCCCACTGAAGTCAGCGCGCTATCGACCGTGCAAGGCGCCCATGCGGGCGATTCGCGATCCCAATCAAGCTCTTATCTAACGGATGGAAAACAAAACAGAAATGATTGAACTGACTTCGGCTCCCTGAACAGGGCTCTCTTGCCGAACCAGGAACTGGTGCGCCGCGACTATGCGCGTCCGTAGGAGCGCGATGTTGGTCGGTTCAGGGGCAACGGGACCCTCAGTGGGGCGCGTTATTTAGGCGCAGCGGCAGCGCGCGGTCCCAACTGGTATCGAACGGTTAAGCCAATCAGATTGACGTTGTCCCGGTAGGGCTGAATACCCAGTGCGAGCAGATTGGGTATCGTTGATGGGTTGACCCCCATCAGCGCCCAGTCATTGCTGTTGTAGGTCTCGCGCTCATAGCGCAAATGCAGCTGCAGCGCTGCTGTCCACTGATAGGTCACTCCGAGGCGCGCTGAGTCAAGCTTGGTCCACGATTGTGGGAAGGCCTGTGACAGACCGCCGACTGCGGAGTCGGTGTCCTCGTAGGTCGGGGCGATTAGATAATCGAGCGTGACAGTCCAATGCGAGCTCGCAACCCAGCGTCCCCCGACATCCGCATTCCAGAATCGCTCGGTGTCGGAGGCGGCCCAGGGCCCCGCATTCGGACCCACGTAGCCATTTTGCAGATTGAACAAACGCTCATAGCCCGCATCAAGATACGCGCTCAAGCTACTCGCCGGGGTCCAGGTGAACGCACTCGAGAGGTGCTGCTCATGCGTGCCAATCAGGCCCAATGTCGAGGAGCGATAATCGTTCTTCGACACTGCGCCCGCCAGCGACCAGTTGAGCTTCGGAGAGATCGACCATGCACCGTCGACAGAGGAGAACACGCGGTCGCGCGGCGCATATTCGTACTGGAATATTTGAGGATTTTCCACCAGGGGCAGCGCGGCGGTGTCAAACGAGGAAGCCTTGCGCAAGCCGTTGCCCGCCTTTAGCGTGAAGTTCAGCGGCGCGATGGGGCTGAAGGTTGCTCGTCCCCAGCTCTCTATGTCCTGGGTCCAGTTCACAATTTGTCCTGGGCTGTAGTGGATATCATCGATCTGACCGCCGACGCCCACGCTCAGCCAGGGCGCCACTGCATAATCGGCCCCTCCGTCCAGATGCGTATGATCCTCGCTGAAACGTGGCGTGATGGCAGTTCCGCCCGGAAACGTATCGGTCACTACGTAGGCGATGGCCAGCGGGTTGCTCTTGTCATCGCGTCCGTCGTAGATGGCGTTACCGCGCAAGCTCAACTTTGACAACGGCCGGGAAGCGAGTCCGAGCGCGTAGTGCGAGAGTAGTACCTCACCATCGAGCGAGGCCGGCGTGGGTGTCATCGCTCCTGGCAGCGTGCTGATCGGCATGAAGGCGTCGTTCTGTCGCAGCGTGCCAAGCGAGGCAGCATAGGTCAGTGTGGAGGCGAACCAGGGCAACCGCACATTGCCGGCTGCCGCCAGCTGCTGCAGCGTGTTGCTCGGTGGCACGCCCAGCCGTCCTTCAGTAGAGCCTGGGACAATCGGCAGGTAGGGATTCGCGAACATCAATGGACTGCCCTGATCCTCGAACCACGAGCCGCTGTAGCTCAGGCGCAAACTTGCCCTGGACCCTGCCCATAGCGTCCCGGCGGTTATTGAGTCCGTGACATAGTCAATCGGCTGCGGCAACTGCACCGCCTCAGTGAGAAAGCTCGCGCTGGTCAGATCGGTGCCGATCTTCTCCTGGCGTTGCAGCTCTCCGAACACGGTCCAGGCGGTGCTGGCGTAATAGTCGCCCGAGAGGTCAATGGTGCGCCGATCGAACGCCAGCTCATCCGGCGCGAGGCTCGCGTTCAGCGCGCTCATGCCGGCGGTGCCACCTGAGGCCACCCAGCCGGGCGGCAGGCTTAGCTTCGACCCGTTGCCCTGGAAGGGCGTGACGGCTGTGTCATAGAGGCGTGTTGGCTGGCCATCATAACTGATGCGCAGGTCGTACAGGCCTTCGCTGCCCGCTACTACAGTGCCATCACGCGAGGCGAGCCCAAGCCGTTCGAAATCGTAGTTTGCATACTGCCCGCTGGCGCTGCGTAACTCACCAGACCCACCGACGTCGGCGTAAGCACCACTGCGATCAACGCCGGTGTAGCGGCCATAGCTGGCGTTCGCGCCGTCGGCATTCAAAGCACCCACTTCGGTCTCACTTTCGTAGCCTTGCAGGAACGGGCATTGTGTGCACTTCCAGCTACTGGTATCCGGACGGGCTTCAGCCGCTGGCGCATCAGCCATCGACACGCTCGCCACCAGCATTGCTGCGGTTTCCAGCAGAAGTGGTGCGTATCGGTACCGGCAGAGTGCTTGCATGAGTTGCGGCTACCGCATCAGAGCGCGGCCCGAAGGGCTGTTGGATCCATGAATCTGGGAGTGACAGTTGATACAGCCGCCGGCGAGCAGGTAGGCGCTGGGCATGCGGCCCGGCAAACCATTTGGGGTTTGGACGATCGAGGGATGGCCTGCGCCCTCATGGCAGGTCTGGCATAGAAACGGCGGGCGCAACTTGAGCAATGACGACTGTGCCGAGCCGTGAGGATCGTGGCAGGTTGTGCAGTTTTCAGCGACCGGCTGGTGTTCCCACAGAAACGGGCCGCGATACTCAGCGTGACAGCCCGTGCACGTTTCCGTCACCGTGCTCTTTGTCAGCAGCGCCGGCCCAGTCGAACCGTGCGGCGAGTGGCAGGAGGTGCAGGCCATTTTCCCTTCGCGCATTGGATGATGCGAGGGCTTGAGCAGATCGGTGCGCTGGGCCTTGTGGCAGGAGGTGCATACGTCGATCTGAGTCGGGGCGCTCTGAACTGGATCTTTGTTTGCGTGCAGTGTGTGACAGCTGGCGCAGGCGACATTCGCGGCGGCATGCGGACTTGCCGCCCAGTCGTGGGCGGTATTGCTCTGATGGCAACCCAGGCACACGGCGTTTTGTTTGGGTGCCGGCGTGCTGGCCTTGGGACCAAAATCAATCATGCCCGCCAGCGGACCGCCGCCGGCCTTAACGTGTGCACCGCCCGGACCATGACAGGCCTCGCACTGCAGCCCGCCCTGTCCGAACGGACCCCTGCGATCCCCGGGACGCGCGTGCTTGGTGTGAAACAGGCCCGTGACGGTCGAATCGCTATGGCAACCCAGACAGGAATCGGCACCCTGCGGGCTGTACCCGGCATCGGCAGGGTCTGGCGCGGCGACAGGTGGGGTCGGAGCGGGAGCGTCGAGCGCATGCACCTGCGCGCCGGCACCCAACATCAAAGCGAGAGCGGCCAGCACTCCGGCACGCGCAGAGCGCCGCACTCAATTCACCGTGGCGGGGATGTTGTGCACGACCCTCACGTCGGCGACGCCACCGGGACCATGGCAGAGCCCGCAGGTCTCAACCAGCGCCGGAATCGTGCTGAGGATCGTCCGCCCTTCAGCATCTTTCAGAACCTGCGTCGAACCGCCGTTCTGTTGCATGTGTGCCAGGCTTAGGGCATCCACATGACAGCCGGAACAGACCGACATGTTGGCAGAAGTGGAGATCGGATTATCGATGTTGGTCGGATTGGGTAACTGGCTCGACAGGCCGGTCAGGAGAGTCGTTGCCTGCACCAGAGAATCGCTCACCGGATAGTAACTGGTGCCCACATGGCAGGCATCGCATCGGTTGAGCTGCCCTGGGTAGACCACGTCCGTGAAGTTGTTGGCCTTTTCGCCGTAGCCGTAAATCACAAAGGGCGAGCCCGCCGCACCGCGAACGCTACCGTCATGAATGGCATGGATCATGTGTTTAAAGTCGATAGTCTGTTCCCATAGGCCGTCGATTCCAGGGACCGTCGCAGCGAGCGCCTGGCGCTGGCTGACATCGGTGGACGCCGGGTTGTGGCAGGCAACGCAGACCTGGACATTGTTATTGCGATTCGTGCCGTGAAGGCTGAGCAGGCTGTGGCATACATCGCACTGAGCGATCGAGACAACCACCCGACGGGGGACCGGCGCTGCGCCTGTGACGTTGCCATAGCCGACGGCACTTGTAACCGGGATGGCGGTTGCACCCGGGCCAGTCGTGACGATTCCCGGGTGGCCTTCGATTACGACGCCGATGTTGGCAATCGGCGCGCACGGCGTGCCGCCCCCGGGCGGACAGTCGAGCGCCGGCGCGTTCGGCAGCGGCGTGGGTGAGGTGAGTGTAAAGGCGCCAGCCGCGTTCGGCCCGCTCAGGGCGCTGGCTGGCACGCCGGCGGCACAGCCCGGCGCAATCAGCGGATTGAACGATAGCGGCTGTCCCCAGGTGGCCGGGGTCGAACCGCTGCCCCAATTGGTGTAGTCGCTGGTGTCCCAGGCGATGTCGATCGCCAGTCGCGCCGCGCCACCGGGGGCGCAGACCGGCAAGCCGGTGCCCGGATCGGTTGCGACGAAAGGCGCGGCCGTCAGAATGTTGTAGGGCGCATTGCCGTTGGTGGGATCAACAATCGTGAAGGTCACGATCGGATAGACACCTCCAGCATTGGTCGTGAAGCTCACGCTGTTGACCTGGTACTGAAATTTTGCCGCTGCAACGACTTCAGGAATGACGTGCGCCGCAGCCACCTGCAGTGCCCCGTTGTCGATGTTTGAGGTGGTGCCGTGACAGGTTGTGCACTGCGCGTCGGTGGCAACGATATTTCCCGAGCTGTGATTGGCGCCGGTCGAAAAATTGACGGTGTCGTGGCAGGCCCCGCAGGCCTCCGCGGTGGGCACCGTCTCGAAGTTAAGCGCCTGCGTGGCCTCCGGGTCGGTCTGTGAATGGCAAGTGACGCAATTGCGGGTGTCCTGCGGGTAGAGCAGCGTGTTGAAGTTGGACAGCGATTTCATATAGCCGACAATCCAGTAGCCAATGCCTAGCGTCGGCGTCGTATTCGGTCCGCCCGGCGTCTGGATGCTCGGCAGTGTGTTGCCGGAGTGGATCTTGTGCACCATCACTTTCATATCGAGCGAGTTGCCGCTGTAAGGATCCGTGTTTGCAGGCGTGTGGCACATGACGCAGTACCGCACCTCGACGCGGGCACCGCCGTGGGCGGTCAGCATCGTATGGCAGGTATCGCAGGTCGAAGTTTCGATGATCTCGCGCTCGAAGATGCCCTCGGTGTCGCCGGTCGAGGGTTGGAAGGTGTAGGCGCCGTTGTTGGCCTGGGCGAGACCACGGATCTCAAAGCCGACGCGATGGGTCAGGGTGGCGTCATAGATGACGGCCGTGCCCTTCGTAATGTCGGTGTTGAAGGTGTACTGGTAAGTGCCATCCAGGTTATCGACGAGCGTACCGCTCGTGGCGGCCTCGACGGTCGGTTGCGTTGCGGGCGCGGTATCGCAAGCGGCTACGCCGGTCGGGCAGCCCACCGGGGTAACTGTGGTGTAAATATAAGAGTTCCACTGGCTGGACATGCCATTCTGACCGGGGACCAGCTGCGCAATCGACCAACCCAGATCCGCCGCCGGCAGGCCCTGCAGTGGCGCCCCGTTTTCATCGACCAGTTGAAACTCAACAACGGGCGGCCCGCTGATCGTGACACTCGTGATGGTTCCGGTAATGGCTGTAGCCGCGGTTACGTTGAGCACCGCACCAGAGCTGGGCGGTCCCGCAGGTCCGGTGGACCCTGTGGCGCCGGCGGAACCTGTCGAGCCCGTGGTGCCACTACAGGCCGACAGCAGTCCTGCCAGCACCAGGGCGGTCGCTGCCAATTGAAAAAGCCAGCCTCTTGGGTGCGCAGCCAAACGTCTCTCCCTGGCTCGAAACCTCTCCGGGCTTCAGCAGCGACTAATTGCGACAGGAAGACTGGATCCAAGGACCAGCATCCGTGTATGAAAACTAATCCGGGGTAAGTGCTCGGTCGGTACGCTACCGCACAGATCTCAACCACTGCGCGCGTTTGAGATTGGGCACCACGCGCCATCCTCTGCAAATGTGGCTTGGTGGCGCTTCCTTCTTCTGTCAATCGGGACGTCGCGACGCGTATGCTCATCGAGGCCCTCGGGCGCATTTTGCCCTTCAGCCCCGAGCAAGTGTTCGACGTGATCGCTGATATCGAGCGCTACCCCGATTTCCTGCCTGGATGGCGCTCAGCACGAATTATCCGGCGCCAGTCCAACACCTGCTACGTTGACCAGGTCCTTACCTTGAGCTTCCTGCGTGTGCAGATCGCCACCGAGGCGGTGTTGGTTCGCCCCTCACGCATCGAGATCAGCTCCTCGGATCGCAGGTTCCGCGCATTCAGCTGCTCGCTACGGATTGCCGAAGCCGGCTCGAGTGGTTGCACGCTCAGCATTGTGGCGGAGCTGAAGCTGCGCTCCGATTTTCTGCAGCAGGTCCTGAATCGGGCGCGGTTGATTTCCTTCGACGGCATCCTGAGCGCGTATGAGGCGCGTGTTCATCAGATCTATGACGCTAGTCGGCGCTGAGGCACCAGCGCAACCCACTTCGCTGCACCAGGCCCGGGACGACAGGTCGCGCGTTCTGTACGCCAGCGCACCGAGGCGGGTTCGTCGGGGAGGTAATTTAATGGCTGCCCCGAGCAACGCTCGATCGGGCTGGTTGTCTGTCAACGGACGATAGGAACTGCAAATGGCTGGATTGAAGGGCCGCAGTGAACTCGCCTGAATCGGTGCATCGGCGTTTCGGAGTCTGGCTCTGGAGGCGACCTCAGCGCTGGTTCCTGCTCGGCATCCCGGCTGGTGCGCTGGTGGCGTTGCTCGTGGGTGTTGGCCTGACCGCTAGCTTCGTTGGCGGCATGAAGCTCATGGGGACCGACGCTTTCTGCACCTCCTGCCACGAGATGGATGCGCCGCATCAGGAACTCATGCAGAGCAGTCACTTCTCCAACGTTTTTGGGATTCAGGCGAGCTGCGGCGATTGCCACGTGCCACCGACGCTGCTGGCCGGAGTGGCGCGTCACATGCAGTCGTACTCGGAGGTGTGGGGCCACCTCACTGGGGAACTCAACACCCCTGCAAAGTTTGAAAGCCACCGCCTGGCGCTTGCACAAAAAGTCTGGAAGGAACTCGGCTCGAACGACTCGGCCGAATGCCGCAGCTGTCACACGTCCTCGACCATGGCGTTTTCAAAGCAGCCTGCGTCAGCGGCTAGCTCACACCAGGCCCTGGCCAAGGGCGGCAGCACCTGTATCGACTGCCATCGGGGCATTGCCCACACGCTCCCGCAGGGCAGCTGAGCAGTTCCTCAATGTGGATGGCGCGCGCTCACACCGCTGGCGGGCCTATGGCGCTGGGCCCTAGATCACACGCACCTTTATCAACTCCTCGCCATCCGGATCGAGCACATGAACGGCACAGGAGAGGCAGGGATCGAAGCTGTGGATGGTGCGCAGGATCTCAAGTGGTTGCTTGGGATCGGCAAGGCTCTGGCCCCGAAGCGCGGCCTCATAGGGGCCTTCGGTGCCCGCTGCATCGCGCGGCCCGGCGTTCCAGGTAGTGGGCACGACGGCCTGATAGTTTGAGATCTTGCCCTCATCAATATTGATCCAGTGGGCCAGGCAGCCTCGCGGCGCCTCGAGGAATCCAACGCCGCGCGCATGTCGCGGCCACGCCGAGGGCTCCCAAAGCTTCTCGTTGAAGGTACGTACGTCGCCTGACTTGATATTGGCCATCAGGCCCTCGTACCACTGCGGCATGGCATCGGCCAGCAGCTTGCATTCGAGCGCCCGAGCCGCTGTGCGACCCATCGTGGAAAACATCGCCTCGAGTGGCAGCTTCAGCTGCGAAAGCGCCTTGTCGGCCAGATCCCGTGTCGGCTCGTGCCCGCTGGCGTAGAGCATCAGAATGCGCGCCAGCGGTCCGGTCTCCATGGCGTGGCCCTTCCATCGGGGCGACTTGAGCCACGAGTAGCTCGCCGACGTGTCCAGGTGCTGATAGGGGGTGGGGGGGCCCGAATAGTTCAGGTGTGTCTCACCCTGATACGGATGCAGCCCGACTTCCTTGCCGCCACTGTAGTCATACCAGGAGTGCGCTACGAACTCCTGGATGTCCTCCTCAGAGACCAAATCCACGGCATTGATGTGCGACAGGTCCCGACTCAGAATGGCACCGCGCGGGATCAGGAAAGTCTTGGGATCCTGACTGCCCAGCGCCGGGAAGTCCCCGTAGGTCAGGAAATTGCCGGTGCCTTCCCCGCAGCCGACCTTGAACCAATCCTTATAGAAGGAGGCGATCGCCAGGACATCGGGCAGATAGACCTGATCCACGAACTGGCGCATCTGCTCGATAAGTTCGGCGACTCTTTGCAGGCCCACCTCGTTGACGGCCGTGGTGCCGGTTCCGCCGCCGGCATGCACACTGATCGCCGCGGGGACACCGCCGACCAGCACGTTGGGGTGTGGATTCTTGCCTCCGAAAATCGTTTGCAGCTGAATAATCTCGCGCTGCCAGGCCAGCGCATCCAGATAATGCGCCACGGCCATCAGATTGGCTTCGGGCGGCAGCTTGTAGCCCGGATTGCCCCAGTAGGCATTGGCAAAAATACCCAATTGACCGGATTCCACGAGTTTCTTGAGGCGCTGCTGCACGTCAGTAAAGTATCCGGGCGAGGAGCGCGCGTAGCCAGAAATCGATTGGGCAAGCGCTGAGGTGGCTTTCGGATCCGCCTTGAGTGCTGAGACCACATCGACCCAGTCGAGCGCATGCAGGTGATAGAAGTGCATCACGTGGTCATGCACAAATTGCGTGGCGATCATCAGATTGCGAATCAACTGCGCATTGGCGGGGATCGTATAATTTAAGGCATCCTCGACCGCCCGGACCGAGGCGATCCCGTGGACCAGCGTACACACGCCGCAGATGCGCTGCGCAAAGGCCCACGCATCGCGCGGATCGCGACCCTGAAGGATGATCTCGATACCCCGCACCATCGTGCCGGAGCTGAAGGCTTGCGTGATCAGCGAGCCGTCGAATTGCGCCTCAATCCGCAGGTGCCCTTCAATTCGCGTGACCGGATCTACGACAATCGTCTGTGCGTTCACGCGGGACCCGTCGTTGAAACCAGATTGGCCGCTACCAGCTCGAGCAAGCTCTGGGGCGTCTTATCCCACTTGAAATGAGCCTGTGCATCATCAAAGGTGCGCCGGCAATCCGAGCAGCTGGTGAGGAAGGTGCTCGCCTGGGTCTCATCTACTTCACGCAGCTTGCTCTCGAGCGTCCGATACCGAAGCGGTGCGGCCCGTTCGATGTCGATGACGCCACCACCGCCGCCGCAGCAGAAGCTGAAGCCGCCGTGGTTCTCCATCTCATGCAGATCCACCCCCATAGCCTTCATTAGCTGCCGCGGTGCTTCATTGACGCCGCCTTTGCGAGCCGACTCGCATGGATCCTGAAAGGTGGTTGCACCGGTTGCGGCTTTGCCCAGCTTCAGTCGGCCCGCCTGTAGCTGAGCAGCCAGAAACTCAGTCACCTGCAGCACTTTGAACGGCAGCGGCGCCCCATAGAGTTCCGCGGCCTCCCAGCGCAGCGCCGCGTAAGCGTGCCCGCACTCCGGTACCAGCAGGATCTTAGCCTTGCAGGCAATGGCCTGATCGATAAGTCGGCGGCTGATCTGGCGCTGCCAGTCCTTGCCGCCGGCGTAATAGCCGTAGTTCTCGGCCACCAGGCCATCGCTGCGAAACGTGCAGGAGACACGAAGGTGTTGCATCACCCGGGCGAGGGCCGCCACGGCGCTCGGATAGTGCTCGATGTCGGTTCGCGGCAGGCACAGCATGATCTCGGCTTCGTCTTTATCGAGGGGTATCTCGACCTGAAACCGGCTGCCGATCGCGAGCAGTTGTTCGCGGTAGGGCTCGGCACTTGCCTCGGGCTGGCCGGTCGCCCGCTGGTGTGCGGCCTTCTCATACAGCTCCCGGGGTGCCAGGCCGGCATCGAACATGGCATGGCGTCCCTGCTCGATCAGTGCGGCCACATCGATCCCGATTGGGCAGATCAGACTGCAGCGGCCGCACATGTTGCAGCTGTCAAAGAGCAGGTGCTGCCACTGCTCCAGTTGATCCGCCGTCACCTGGTGTTTAAAGCCGAAGAGTCGATATAGCGGAGCAAAGGCGCTCGCCTCACGCTTGTAGGCGGCCTTGAAGGGTTCGACCTTCCAGATGGGGGTGTACTGGGGATCCTCGGTAGCGATGTAGTAGTGGCAAGCATCAGCGCAGATGCCGCAGTGGATGCACGATTCGAGTCGAAACGCGCTTAAGGCGCCCAGCTCCTTGGCGAATCCGCTCATGGCGCCGGCGACGCGATCCGCCGGCGCCATGCTCTGCGCCGGCGAGAGGTTGGCCACTGGCAGGGGGGCGCTGTCGCTCATGAAGGAGCTCCCTTGCGCGCCAGCAGTGCGCCGTTGATCGCGCGCGAGGGAAAGATATAGAAGGCATGCATCAGCTTGCCGAAGGGAAACCAGATCAGCAGCAGATCGAAACTGAGAATGTGCAGGCCGAGCAGCCTCTGGTAGGGCGCTCCAAAGTGCGCCGTGGTCGCCAGCCCCGTGACGATCACGAGCAGGGTGACAAACCAGCTGAAGTAATCATCGAAGTTAGAGAGCATCCGCATGACTGGGTTGGTGACACGCCTAAACAGCACCGCCAGTAGCAGCGTCAGGGTGATGACCGAGATGATCGTGATTACGCCGCTGGGCAGTCCGGGCCATGTGATCCCGACAAGGCTGCCGAGAAACAGGATGTGGGGCGTAAAGAGCAGGACCAGGGCAAAGAGGCCCAGGTGGTAGCTGTAGCCCAGCGCTTCGCCGGCGCCGGTGCGGGCAATGAATTCCGGGTGCGGCCAGGATCGCGTACCAATAGTCAGCAAGCCACGCGCCAACGACGCTGGCACTGACGCACGTGGCCGATTCAGGTCGCCGCGGATGCGCAGCAAGACGAATGCGACGATACGCCAGGTCACCGCAAGACAGAAAACGGAGATCGCGACCTTGAGCGCCGGACCGCGGGCGAAGTCCAGGAGGGTCATGACTCAGAGTTCCTTCTTGTCAGGTTCGGGCGGCTTGAG
>Ga0181537_10004717_pt1 | contig 11247 bp, 12 predicted proteins | sample PEATcosm2014_Bin_39_FD_119765 | JGI IMG/M metagenome (GOLD analysis project Ga0181537, IMG submission 119765) | Peatland microbial communities from MTU Mesocosm Facility, Houghton, MI, USA - PEATcosm2014_Bin23_10_metaG | ecosystem: Environmental > Terrestrial > Soil > Wetlands > Peat | place... | reverse complement strand
TGGTACCGGGGCGGCCGATGAATTTTGGTACGTGGCTCAAGCGCAAGTGCACTTGGGCGGCGCAGGCCGGATCCAGCGCAAGCATGTCGCCGACCTTGAGCCGAGAAATTTCACCAGCAGACATTTTCAAGCCATGCCATTCGGCAATAACCGGCACCTTTACTTCGTCAAATTGCGTATTCCACTTGGGTCTGGCGGCGCGAGTCGGCATGGCTTCCCCGCCGGGAAGCGACGGCGAAAGCAATCGCACGAGCGGCTCAACCGTTGCGTAGGGAAAAACAATTTGCATCGGTTCCGCTTGCTCGCCGACGCCCCCATTCATTGTCAAAACGAGCATCGCCGCGTCTGGCGAGGCGGTTTGCAAATACCGGCTGTTGCTCTCGTGGCCGAGGAGCGAGGGCTGTAGCCCGCGCATTTCCGGCCAATGATTACACCATTCGCCGATGACCAGCGAAGCCACCTGGTCAATCAAGGCAATTTCAATTTCACTGAGATCGCGGGCTTCTTCAGTCGTTTGCCCGGGACCGCCCAATAAACGATCCACCAGCGCCAAGCCGAGCCCCGGAGGAATGATCAGCAGGCCCACTCCTTTGAGTGGATCCGTCTTAAACAAGGTGATATGCGTCGGCGTCGGAAGGTTTTCGATGAAATTCTGGTAGCTCGCGATTTGTATCTTTGAAAGTTGCAGGCTGAACTCCAGTCGCAGGAAAATCGCGAGTCGCGCTGCCAGCGAGCGGACGAATTGCTCGTGGCGCTGGCGAATCCGGCGCAGTTCGCTGGGCGCAAGAAACCCCGACTGCCGAAAATCGTGCCCGCGAATGTCCTCAACTTTGTGCTGCTCGCGCATGCCATTGGCAGTCAAGACGGAGACTTCTGCGGCGGAAGTCGTTGAATCGGATTCGCTCATTGCTACTGAATGGCAAACTCCGTGAAATAAATGTCTTGCACCACGGAATCGCCAAGAATGTTGTTAAAACCGGTGATTAACTCCGTGCGAATCAAATTTCTCGCGCCGGGCTTTTCCAAGTCTGCCAGGGTCTTGGTCGACAGCGAGCCGCACGCCATGTCCCGCAGTTGCGCATCATGGTCCTGCATCCTCTGTTTGAAATCCGAACCTGTGCCCTCCACGGAAACACTCACCAGCAGATATCGCGCGCCCATCGTCCCGGACACGTTGACCAGCATTTTGCTCATCAGGACAGATTCCTGCTTCGCGCCGGGAGATTCTTTCTTACTTTCCGTGGAACCGCCGGATGACGTTGACGCCGCCTTGATGCCCAATCCCTTTTGGAGTTGCGGGAGAATGACATACTGCGCAACACCAAAAGCCAATGCCGGCATGAGCAGCATCGTAATAATGAGGGGCAGCCACGCTCCAATGCCACCGGATTTTGGCATGGGCGCCGGCGCGGCCTTTTCTGCTGCTTCTTCTGCTTTGTTGTCGTCTTCGGGCATGGAATTAGTGTTTCAAATTCACGAGATCTTGCAGAACCTCATTACTGGTAGTGACCGTTTGGGCATTGGCTTCAAAACCGCGCTGCGCCGTAATCAAGGCGGTAAGCTGGCTCGCCAAATCCACGTTAGACATTTCCAATGAACCCGAGACGATCGTCCCCAGGCCATTCGATGTCGGGGCTTGTGGCGCCGCCAAAGGTCCGGCACTGGCCATCCCGTTGTAAAGGTTGTTCCCCACACTCGTAAGCTGCGTCGGCGAAGTAAAATTTTGCAACAGGACTTGCCCGCCCGTGAATGTTGTGCCGTCAGCCAGCTGGATGTTCACACTGCCATTGGAGGCAATGGTATAGCTTTGCACGGCTGAAGTATCTCCGTTCGGCGCATTGGCATTGCTGATTTGGATAGCGCCGGTCGTTGTGCCGGACCCACTGGTGTAGCCCTGCACTTCCATCCCAGTGCTGTTCACCAGATAACCACTGGAGTTCACCGTGAAATTGCCATCGCGCGTGACATATTGCTCCCCGCTGGAAGGATCTTGCACCACGAAAAAGCCGTTGCCGTCAATGGCCAGGTTGCTGGGCACACCCGTGCTGGTGATGGAACCTTGTGCGAATGAATCGGTAATAGAGCTGGTCACCACACCAGTGCCGATTTGCTCGACCCCGGCAGAATTTGACCCAATGGTTTGGCTCAACGCGTCGGCAAACTGCATGTTGGCCGATTTGAACCCAACTGTGTCCACGTTGGCTATGTTGTTGCCGATGACGTTCAGATCCTGCTGGAACTGGTCAAGGGCGCTGACACCTGAATCCAATGATAGAAGCATATTTTTTTCTTTTTTGGTTATGGTTGATTGGTTTAGTTGCCTGTTGTGCCCGCCGTTGATGTCTGGTTGTTGTTTGCCGTCGCAGTTGCTGGAGTTACTGACAGCACTGAACTCAAATCGTAGGCAGTGCCGTTGATCATGATTTGCGGCGTGCCATCGGAGGACTCCGCTCCGGTCTCGACAGATTGGACTACCCCGCTTGTCGTGCTCTTCGAGTCCGGAATCTGCACTGTCACCGTGCTGCCAATCAGGCTGTTCGCCTGCATCATGGAAAGCGATGACGACATCGCGCTCGTTTGTGATAATGAAGTGAAATGCGCCATTTGCGAGGCCATCTCTGTGTCTGACTGCGGCTGGAGCGGATCCTGGTTTTCCATTTGGGCTACCAAAAGCTGCAAAAAATCATTGTTGGTCAATGTCTGTTGTGGCCCGCTAACAGAGTCCTGAGACTGGGTGGAGTTGACTATGTTATTATAGTTGGTGTCTACCGAAGATGTGGCTGACATATGATTAATTGGTTATTACGCCCAGGTTTCCCAGCCTTGATGAACTGATGTTTTTGCCGGCTCCAATGTGAACATGCCCGCTGGCGCGTTCACCAGGGTCATTTCCGGCACAACTTCATTTGACTGGTTTTGTTTGTTTTGAAACGTTTCACTACCACTGTTGCTGCCGGAAGCGCCGTCATCCGTCAGAGGCGCCAGCCGGATTCCCTTTTCCTCAAGACGGTGTTGGAGGTCAGGCCATTGCTGGTTCAAATGATTGAAGTCGCCCTGTTGTAAAGCAGCCTGGACTTCCACGTTTCCGCCTCGCTGGCGTAATTCCAAAGATAATTGCGTTCCCGAGTCTGGCTTGATCACCACTTGCATCGAATTGTTGCCCGAATCGGACAGGCGCGCGGCGCTAACCGTTACTAGTTCCTGGGTGCGCTCCAATGCGCTAGTGCGGTTGTTCGTTGCCACTGCGACCGCCACTGAATCGGCGGGCGGCGCTGACAGCCCGTCAACATTGTCTGCCGTAGAAGAACCAGCAGTGGCTGTTACCGTTGTTGCAATAGAGTCGGTCGAAAGGCTTGATGTGCTCCCACGTGCGGCATAAACGGCATTACCCGGCAAAACTTTCTCATTTTGCCCGGCAATTTTGTTCGTTTTTTCTGCCTGTTTCATCGACATATCCTGTTTAGCAATGGATGTGCCATTGGAAGCGGACTGAGGTTGCGTCCCAGCTCCGGTGTTCGAATCGGAAGTCTGGGAAGTTGCATTTCCAGCGTCAGTGGTCGCTTCTGGTTTGGTTAGGCCGACGGTTATCTGACTTTCAGGAATTTGAAAGCTCGAGGACTTGATCGTTATTATCGCCGTCGGACTCGCCTGAGTGGGGGTAACCGAGGCAATGCTTTTGGTGGGCAATGCTAGTTCTTTGGCCGCAGATGCATTTGCTTGTTGAGCAGCAGCGCTCGGCTCAACCGTCGGCGTCATTTGACTGGCAGAAAGCTGGGGAGTCCGAACTTTCGTCGTTGCCGTGGAAGCTGGATTTGTCGAGGTAGAGGCAGCAGGGAGGGTCGCACTTGCCTCGGAAACTGCCGTTTGTGATGGCACGGCAGAACCAGAATGCTTGGATGTCTTTTCGCCGCCCGATTTGCCAATTGGATCTACAATTAAAACCGGTATCGCAAATATTTGATCTGTAAATGTTTCTAGAGTGGTGGGAGTGCTCGAAGGTTCAGTTGATGCCTGAGCTTTTTTATCCTTGTTGGAGATCCCGTTAGTCTGCGTCATTGTTTTCGAACTGGTTTGATTTAACGCGGCGGTTTTTGATTGGATTCCCAGGTTGCTATAAACGGCTTCAGGGGAAGTGGAAACCTGTGCCGCATGATGCGCAGTGCCGGTGTGCCCCGGCATTTTATTCGAAAAGTTTACCGGAATCTGTGTGGTGTTAACGGATGTCTGCGACACGTGGCTTTCTTCTTTTGGCGTGGTGCTGCTTCCTGAAGGAGTTGATAACGCATGCGTCATCACCTTTTCAAAGGCTCCGATAAGATCTTTTGATTTTTCAGAAAAACCCGTCGTATCCTGTTCGCCTTGCGGAGGCTCGACATTAATCATTGGTGGGATGTGGAGAAATGTTGACATTAGGGTGTTGCAGAAGCGGTTGTAGGTGCCTGTTCCGGCAAGACTTGATGCAAACGTTCAGTCAACTGTGCCGCCCGTTTGACCTCGTCGGGGCTCCCTTTACTTAACGTATCCAGGATGAGGCTGGCCTCATCCGGTTTCATGATGTAAAGGATGCGAACCACGTCGTCATCGGACATTTGGCTCAGCATGGCCACAGCCCCTTCAGGCGACATGGCCGAAATCACTTTGGCCTGGTGTTTGACGTTGTCGGTTTCCTGCGCTTTAAAGCGAATGACGTCCTCGTCAAAGTTTGATTGCAGTTGCGCAACCGTTTGCGTTGCCGTGGAAACTTCCTGGAGTTCCAGGTTCAGTCGTGTTTGCCATTCGTCCAGTTGCTGCGACCGCAAATCCAGCCTTTCCTTTTCATTCTGAATGTCTGAAACCCATTGATTGAATTCCGGGTTGCGGAACCTCCATGAAGGATCGTCATCGGCCGAATAGTCCGGCGGGGCAGGATGTATCCCCGTAAATTTTGACGGGCTTAAGACAAAGACGGTGGTTCCCAAATACAATAAGCAACCCACCAGGGCAACGAACCAGCCGGATTGGAGAATGCGTGTCATGCTTCGATTAAATCTTGCGAAATAGCGGATTGCAGCAGGTTGCCTGCGCCGTTGAGCTGGACGGCCAGCTCGTCAAAATTCTTTTGTTCTTCCCGTAAAACGTCCTGCTCATGGGCGTGGCGCGCTTTGTCATAAAAACGGTCGAGCCCTTCGCGATCCCTCATGGCGGCGGTCATTTCCAGGAGTGCCAAATCGGCCACGCGCTTGGTTTCATTAAAGGCCGCCCTGCGTTCGTGCTGGTGGATTTCCAGCGCCATGCACCACGTTCGCAGGTACACAATCCTGCCTGCCGGAGCTCCACTGGTAAGCTCTCGCATCAGCAAATCACGTTCGGCATCCAGTTCCTTTACCGCTTTTTCGAGCTGGGCGGCGGCCGTTTTACACGCGAAAAGCGACCGGGCATAACGTTGTTGCGCGGCGCGTTCCTTCTGCTTGCGCAGTGTTCGCAATGATTCGAGTGGAAAACGAAAAGGTTTCATTGCGGTTTATTCTTTTGCGTGGCGGTCTTCTCTACCGGGGTTGACAGAGTGGCCGTCAGCAGCTTCCAGCTTTCTGTGGTTGGAAAACCTTCGTTTATGCCCTGCCTTAAAAAACGGTTGAGCGGCTCATGAAATTGAATGGCCTTGTCGATGCCGGTATTACTGCCCGCCGGGTACGCCCCGATGTTGATCAAATCCTGGTTCTTCCGGTAAACCGCCATATGCTCGCGCGCCGCCACCGCCAGGTTCAACTGCCCTGGGTTCAGCAAATCGCGATTAAGACGGCTGACGCTTTCCAGCACATCGATCGCCGGATAATGATTTTGGGTTGCCAGTTCGCGGGTCAAAACAATGTGACCGTCCAAAATGGAACGTGTCGCGTCGGCAATCGGGTCATTCATGTCATCCGCCTCTACCAGCACGGTAAACAGCCCGGTGATGGAGCCTTTTTCGCTGGTGCCTGCGCGTTCCAGCAACTGCGGCAATAGTGAAAAAACCGACGGCGTGTAACCGCGGGTCGTTGGCGGCTCTCCCACTGCCAAACCGATTTCCCGTTGTGCCATGGCAAAGCGCGTCACCGAATCCATCATCAACAAAACATTTTTTCCCGTGTCACGGAAATACTCGGCGATCGCCATTGCTAAAAAAGCGCCTTTTACCCGGTTGAGCGCCGGTTCATTCGACGTAGCAACAATGACAACCGATTTTTTTCGGCCCCGTTCATCCAAGTCACGCTCCAAAAATTCCCGCACTTCGCGTCCTCGTTCTCCGATGAGTGCGATAACATTGACGTCGGCTTCCGACTGCGATGCCATCATCCCCATGAGGGTGGACTTACCGACACCACTCCCTGAAAAAATGCCCAGCCGCTGGCCGCGCCCGCAGGGAGTAAATGTGTCGATCGCTTTAATCCCCGTTTGGAAAACATTGGTGATCCGCTGCCGTTTCAACGGATGTGGCGGACTTAGTTTTAATCCTATACTTTGCTCGGCTTCGATGGGTCCGTGTGCGTCTATCGGGTTTCCCAAGCCATCAATAACGCGGCCTTTGAGCGAGCCTCCCACCGCCACCCGCAACGGAGCCCCGGTGGCGATGACTTCGCTGCCGGGATGAATGCCGTGAATTTCACCCAGCGGCATCAGCAATAAATGATGATTTCGGAAACCGACAACTTCCGCTAGGGTGCTTCCGCCATGCCGTCCGGATAGGATGTGGCAAACTTCGCCCACGGCTGCGAGCGGCCCTTCAGATTCGACCACCAGCCCAATCAATTGCACAACCCGCCCGCATGTTTCGGTGACGCGCGTTTCCCGAACACGCTGAATGGCGCTGTGCAGGCGATTGGTGGAGCAGGGAATTCCGCTCATAAATCCACCGCCTTTCGAAGCTGCTCCAGTTTGGTTTCTCTCAGTGCATCAACCAGCCCAAACCGTGTCTGGATAATGCAACCGCCGCGTGTTACTTCGGTGGAAGCAGCGAACCGCAGTGGGCCGGTCTCTGGCAGGCCCTCCAGCAGGGGCGATTGATGTTGTCGCAATAATGCGAGATCTTCCGGATGAAGCCGAATGGAAATCTCCGACACGTCCTGGACTTGTTTCAAGGCTTCGCGGACGACGGCTTCGACCGTCTCTAATTTAATTTCCAATCCGGCCACCAATTTTCTTGCCGCTTCCAGCGCCAGTTGGACGAGCGCCGATTCCGTTTCCAAAATCATCTTTGGTAACATTTGCTTGATCGAATTGATGACGCCGTTTTGCAATTCGGCCATTTCATTCCGCTGTTTCACCAACTGTTCGCTTAAAGACTGCTCCCCATCCTGGCGGCCCTGGTCATACGCCGTCTTTTCACGGTCGCGCAAGTGCTCCTGCCAGTCCTGGGCCGGCGCTTTCGTCAGCAGGCGCACGTCCGTAAGCGGCTGCCGAAGGCTGATGGAATTAGACCATTTCATATTCCGATTCTGCCTGTGTGGAAGAACCAATTTCGATCTCTCCTTCTGCCTCCAGTTTGCGGACCGCATCGATAATGCGGAATTGCGCCGCTTCCACGTCGCGCATCTTGACGTGGCCAAGAAAGGCCATTTCCTCCTGCACTGACGCCGCGGCGCGGCGCGAAATATTGGACAAAAGCAATCGCTTGAGTGGTTCGCTGACTTTTTTGAGTGCCACCGTAAGATCGCGCATGTCCACTTCCCGCATGATGCGCTGGATATAAGGCGGATCCAGCGAGAGCAAATCTTCGAACGTGAACATTTTCTTGCGAATGGCCTGCGACAAATCGGGATTGTGCTCCTCGATGTGTGTCAGTAATGCGCGGCTTACGGTTTTGTCCATGGCGTTCAGCAAGTCGGCCACACTGGTAATGCCGCCGGTTTGCGTAAGTGCGCGTGTTTGTTTGATGCCGAGCTTGGCATTCAACACATCGACAACTTTTTCTCCTACTTCCACCGGCGTTGGGGCCAGCGTGGCCAGTCGTTCGATGACTTGGTCGCGCTGTTCCGGGCGAAGCATGTTCAAAACCTGGGCCGCTTTTTCAGGCGATAAATGGCTGATGATGAAGGTAATGGCTTGTACTCTTTCATCGCGCAGCAGGTTGAAAAGATGGCGGGCGTCCATGTCGGCGATGCTTTGCATGGCACCGATCGTAGGACGTGTTGAAGTGACGCGGCCAAGTACATCGCTTGCCTTGAAACTTCCCAGCGCTTTTTCCAGCGTGTGGCGTGTGACTTCGATGCCGGCGGAAACCGACGTGCTCGCCGCCACTGCTACATTTGAAAATTCCATCAGGATTTCCTGCTGTTGTTCACGTGTGATCAGGTTGAAGCGCGCCATTTCCCGTGAGATGGACTCGATCTCGCGCGGTTGGAATTGTTTCAAAATCACCGCGGCGCTTTCCGTGCCCAGCATCACCAGCAGGGCGGCCAGTTTTTGGTTCTTATTCAGTATGCCGGATTCCACCGGGGCTTCAGATGTTTCAGTTGCTGCTGGCATTTTAATTCTCCGATGTGGAGCCTTTATTCATCCAATCGCGAATGGCTTGCGTCATGTTCGCGGGATTTTCTTTGATCAAACGGTTTAAAACATCCACGGTCACGACGCCCGGCTGAGGCTCAAACTCCTCGCCATAACGTCCATGCCCATTGCCATTTCCGTTCCCATTCCCGTTTTGTTTTGCAACCAAACGGCCAACAGGAACGCCAAGGGGAATCTCCTGGACGGGGGTACTCTTGAAAAGTCGCAACAATACAAACAACGCCGCGATGCCCAGGGCCGGGTAGAGCGCGTTGCGTCCGATATTGATCCAAAAGTCATGCTGCTGCTGCTGGTTTAATTCCTTGGTGACATCCGTGGCAAACTCCTCATTGAATGGCAATTCTTCCAGCGAAATCGTGTCCCCACGACTGGTATCTATGCCCACGGCGCTGGACACGAGCTTGGTCAACTGGTCGATTTCTTGCGGCGTGCGCGCGACGGGTTTTCGGTCTGCCCCTTCGCCTTGCATCTCTTGCGCCACCGTTACCGACGCTGTCAGCCGTTTGATACCCCCTGCGGCCTGGATAAGGCTGCTGGTCGTCCTTCCGTTTTCATACTCGATCGTGGAAGTCGTTTTATGGTTCTGCATATTGTTGACCGGGCTGTTCGCTGCCGTCGCGGAAGTTGTATTCGTGCTGATATTTGACGTAATTCCCACCGGGCCTGAACTAGTCTGCGAAGTAGTCGAATCATTTTGCTCTTCATTCTTGGTTTCCGTCTGTACCACTTGGCCATCGGGATCGTACTTTTCCTGCGTTTGCGTCAAGGTATCGTAATTGATATCTGCGGAAACTCGGACAATCGCTTGGCCGGGACCAAGGACTTTTTCCAGCATATCCTGAGCTTTTTTAGCCAGATATTGTTCCAGGTTGCGGCGGGCCCCCAATTGCGTGTCCGTGAGCCCGGTCAACGAATCATCATCCGTGTTCTCGGCCAGCACATTGCCGAGATTATCTACCACAGCGACATGGTTGGGCTTGAGACCTTCCACCGAATTAGCGACCAGGAAACGGATCGAATTGATGGACTGCTGGTCCAGCTGCGAATTGCCCCGCACATGGACAAATACCGACGCTGTCGGGTATGTGTCCTTATCCAGCAACAACCGGTTTTCTAGCAGCACGATCATCACCCGCGCGGCCTCGACCTCGTCAATTTGACTAATCGTGCGCGCCAGTTCGCCCTCTATGGCGCGAACGTAATTCGCATGTTGCACAAAATCGGAGATGCCAAAATTCGGCTTGTCAAAAATCTCAAAGCCGACGCCGTCCCCACTTGGAATGCCGCGCCCGGCCAATTGCATCCGTAATGTGTAAATTTTGTCCGACGGCACATAGATCGAACCATTGCCAGTCTTATAAGAAACCTTGGAGTCATCCAGCGCGGCGATGACTTTGGCCGCTTCACTGTCTGACAGTCCGCCGTAAAGCAGTCCATAATCTCCCCGCGATGACCAAAGCGAAAGCGCGGTCAATCCGGCCACGAGCACAAACGTCGCCGCTACCACACTCACGCGCTGGCTCGCGCCGAGTTGGCTCCAGATGGCGCGTAACTGGTTCAGCAGTTTGGAAAGGTTCTGGTTCATTCAATTTGTCTAAATCTGCATGCGCATGATCTCCTGATAAGCGTCCAGCATGCGGTTTCGGACTTCTACCATCAGTTGAAAGGAGATATTGGCCTCTTCCATGGCGATGACCGCCTGGTGCAGCGGCACGTTTTGTCCGCTTTGCAAAGCACTTACCGCCTGGGCCGAAATGTTTTGCTGCGCGCTGACGTCAGACACCATTTTGCCCAGCATGGATGAAAAAGAATCGCTCGTTGGTTGCGCAGCGCTTGTGCCAAACGGCTCCGTCAACTCTTCAGGCATCTGAATGCCAGTTGACGGCATCGGTGTCGCCGCCGGGGTCATTATGCCCGCATTCGGCAGCACTCCCGCCGCTGCTGTAATCGCTGGAATCGGTGACATACTTTAGTTGCGATTAAATCAATGTTTGCCGATGGAAAGCGTTTCCATCGCCATGGCCCGGGCGTTTTTAATCACGGCCAAATTGGCTTCGAACGTGCGTGACGCCGAAATCATGTCAGCCATTTCTTCGCTGACATTGATATTCGGCGTGGAAACCATGCCGCTGGCATCAGCATCGGGATTGCCCGGCTCATAAACTTTGATCGGCGGCGAATCATCCTTCTCAATACGGGCCACCTGGACGGGTGGCATTTGGACGCTTCCATCGCTGCTCATCGCCTGTTGCAAAGCCGATTCAAAAACCACCACCTGGCGCTGATACGGTTTGCCGTCCGGGCCGTGGGTCGTGTTGGCATTGGCGATATTTTCGGAAATGACATCCAGCCGCGTCTGTTCGGCGGACAACGCCGCTGCCGAATTTTGAACCCCGGTGAGGATTTGAATCATATGTTAGTCCTTTCCGGTAATCGCCATTTGCATCCGTTGCAGCATTCCGCTGACGAGCTGGGTTTCGAGCGAATGCTCCACGGCATTTTCATTCAATTGCATCAATTCATTTTCCAGATGCACGGTGTTGCCGTCGCGGCTGCTGGCCACCGCCGATGAATCAACGGTAAGGGAGGGGTTTAAAGATTTGATCTGTTCGGGATCTCCCGAAGACGCAGCCTTCTCCAATTCTGACTCGAATGATGGCGCCAAATCCACGCGCTTATAACCCGGCGTTTCCAGGTTTGCGATATTATTGGCGATCGCCTGCT
>Ga0181537_10004716_pt1 | contig 11247 bp, 13 predicted proteins | sample PEATcosm2014_Bin_39_FD_119765 | JGI IMG/M metagenome (GOLD analysis project Ga0181537, IMG submission 119765) | Peatland microbial communities from MTU Mesocosm Facility, Houghton, MI, USA - PEATcosm2014_Bin23_10_metaG | ecosystem: Environmental > Terrestrial > Soil > Wetlands > Peat | place... | reverse complement strand
CGGACACCTGGGACAGGATGACGGCCCGGTCGCCGCCCTCCCGGAACGCGAGCTCAAGGGAGTCCGCGATGCGGCTGCGGTGCTCGGCGCCGGCGACCAGCCGGTCGACGACGACGTCGACCGCGACCTCCGCCGCGCCGGACGGCATGATGGAGGCGTCGTCGAGCTCCTTGACGACACCCGCGATCCTCACCCTCTGGAAGCCGCGTTGGCGCAGGCGTGGCAGCTCATCGCGCAGGACGCTCGGCCTCGCCTTGAGGACGGGCGCGAGGATCATGATCCGCTCTCCCGGGCAGCTGGCGAGGATCCGGTCCACGTTGTCGTCCAGGGAGCGGCGCACGACCCGCCCCGCGTCCTTGGGGCAGCGCTGTTCACCCGCGATCGCCCAGAGCAGGCGCGAGTAGTCCGAGACCTCGGAGACGGTGGCTATCGTCGTGCGCGGCGAGACATGGCCGGTACGCTGCTCGATCGCGAGGACGGGAGAGAGGCCGTGGATGAAGTCGACGTCGGGGCGCTTCAGCTGGTCGAGCGCCTGGCGGGCCTGGGTCGACAGGCTTTCCATGTACTTGCGGTACCCCTCGGCGTAAATCGTGTCGAATGCGAGGGAGGACTTGCCCGAGCCGCTCGGGCCTGTTATGACCACGATCTTCCCCCTTGGGATCCGCAGGTCCAAGTTCTTTAGGTTGTGCTCGCGGGCGCCTTTGACGTGGATGTGTGTAGCCGCCTCCATGATCGCAAACCTCAAACGTATCCAAAAGCGCGCCGGAGCAAACGCTTTCGGGTACTTTATCCGCCTCGGCTTCGCCGCCGCGCTTGCGGCGGGCGCGGCGCAGGCGGCCCCGGTGATGGGGCTTCGCGACGGCGAGGCGCTGACCTACAGCGTGCGCTGGGGGCTCATCCCCTCGGTGGGCCGGATCAAGATCACGGCCGAGACCATCGGCGCGGGAGCCGACGCCGTGCTCCGAGTGACGACCACGACCTCATCGTGGGGACTCGCCCGCGGCATTTTCCCGTTCGACGCCCGCGGGGAATCGATCTACAGCCTCAACTCCGGCCACCTCCTCTCGGTCAGCGAATGGAGCACCTACCGCACGAAGGAGACCAAGGACTCGATCACGTTCGACTACGGCAAGATGACGGCGATGTTCAGCGACGACATCCATCCCGAGAAGTCGCATGAGCTGCCGATGCCCAAGGGCGAGCCGTCCGACCTGATCCTGGCGCTGATCCAGACCCGCGACTGGAACCTGGCGCCGGGCCAGTCCCGCGACACGCTCGTCATCTTCAAGGACCTGCTCTACCCGCTCACCATCCGCCCCGAGGATGAGCCGGAATTCGTGTTCAGCTCGCTCGGCATCTTCAAGTCGACCGTCCTCGTCCCGCGCATGGAAAAGGCCACTCCGATCGGCATGTTCAGGAAGGGCGGGACGGTCAGGGTGTGGATCGCAAACGACGATCCGCGGCACCTCCCCGTGCGCTTTGAGGTGGGGTTCAAGGTCGGGACCGGAACGGCCACGCTGATCGACTATCAGCCGCCAAAATAGCCTTGCTTTGACCCTCTCAAAACGGCTTAGTCAGCGGTTTTATTTCATGAAAGCCACGATCAAGACACAGGGGCAGCAGTTCACCATAACGGAGGGGGATATCCTCATCGTTAACCGCTTCCCGAACACCGAGGCCGGTGCCACGGTCCAGATCAAGGACGTCCTGACCGCCGGCGAGGGCGCTGACTTCAAGATTGGCCGCCCCACCCTGGCCGGAGCCAGCGTTTCCGCCAAGATCCTCGAGAACAAGCGCGGCGATAAGGTGATCGTATTCAAGAAGAAGAAGCGCAAGGGATACGAGCGCAAGCAGGGCCATCGCCAGGAGCTTTCCGTCATCAAGATCGAGTCCATCAATATCTGAGGAGAACCAAGCCATGGCGCACAAAAAAGGTCAGGGAACATCCGTAAACGGCCGCGAGAGCCACTCGAAGCGTCTTGGTATCAAGAAGTTCGGTGGCGAGGTCGTCGTTTCGGGCAACATCATCGTCCGCCAGCGCGGCACAAAGCACCATCCGGGCAAGAACGTGGGCGTCGGCCGCGACTGGACCCTGTTCGCGCTCAAAGATGGTGTCGTGAAGTTCGACAAGCAGCACCGCAAGGTCTCGGTCGTCACGGCCTGATTAGACCGGACGGACACCCGTGTCCGACCGACTGGACGAGCTCAGGCGCCAGAGGGACCTCCTTCGGGAGAACCTGGCCTTCATCGAGCGGGAGATCGCGGCCGAGTCCCGCTCCCAGGGTGGCACCCTCCCTCCCCCGCTCCGGATCCCGGACCCCGCCCTGGAACGCACCGCCGAGGCCATCCTCGCGGAGTACCAGCGCCCGCCCGCGGCGATCTCGCAGCAGACCAAGGTCGGGTGCATCGCCTACTTTGCGGGAGCAATGCTGCTCATGGCGGCGCTCCTCGTCGGGGCCTACTTCTACTACCGCTCCGCCCGCGGGCATTAGCCCGCGCCCCCGTCAGGTTGCCGACGGGTAGCTTCCGAGCCACTTCACGAGCGGGCAGAACTTCGTCAGCTCGCCGAGCGCGGCCTTCATCTTCGGGTCGTCGTAGTGGCCCGTCATGTCGATGAAGAAATAATAGTCCCACGGGCGCTTCTTGCTCGGACGGGACTCGATCTTCGAGAGGTTGATGCCCCGCTTGCCGAAGGGCATCAGCATCTTCAGGAGCGACCCCGAGTGCGAGGAAGCCTCGTCGCCGAGCGAGATCAGAAAGCTCGTCATGTCCTTGCCCCCGCCGACCGGCCCCGCGGGCTTTCGCCCCAGGATGAAGAAGCGCGTCGTGTTGTCGGCCTTGTCCTGGATGTTGCGCACGAGGACCGGCACACCGTGGTGGGCCGCCGCAGCCTCGCTAGCGACCGCCGCCGCCGTGGGGTCGTCCTTTGCGATCTGAACCGCGCGGGTCGTGCTCGGCGCCTCGCACAGCTGCGCGTGGGGCAGGTGCCGCTGCAGCCAGTGGCGGCACTGGGCGAGCGCCTGGTCCTTGGAATACACCCGCTCGATCTTCTCGAGCGGCGACTGCGAGATCAGCGCGTGGGCGATCTCAAGGTAGATCTGCCCGACGATCTTCAGGTCGCTCTCGACGAAGCTGTCGAGCGCCTCGCGCACGCTTCCCTCGGTCGAGTTCTCGATCGGGATCACGGCGTTGTCGGCCTCGCCCTTCTCGACCGCGGTGAATATGTCCTCGATCGTCCCCATCGCGTGGTAGGCCACGCTCGCGCCGAACTTCTTCTGCGCCGCGGCGTGCGTGTTGCTCGCCTCGGGCCCGAGGTAGGCGACGAGGAGCGGCTTCTCGAGCGCGATCGCCGCGGACATGATCTCGCGGTAGATCGCCCGCAGCGCCTCGTTCTTGATCGGCCCCTTGTTCTGGGCGCTCACCTTGCGGAAGACCGCGTCCTCCCGCTCGGGGACATAGATCTCGCCGCCCGTCTTGCGCTTGATCTTCCCGATCTCCGCGGCGAGGGCCAGGCGCTTGTTGACCAGGTCGACGAGCTTGCCGTCCAGGGCGTCGATCTTCTTGCGGATGGGACCGAGGTCCATCAGGGTGCGGCGGGTTCCTGCGGGGCGGGCTGCGCCTCGGCGGGCGCGCCGAGCGCCAGCTCGTCCAGGCCCATGTCCGCGTCGTTGGGGGTGTGCCCGGCCGTGCCGCTTTTCAGCCACTCGTCGATCTGCCGGGAGGAAAGGACGTCGGAGGCCGGGAGCTCGTCGATCGACTTGACCCCGACGAATTCCAGGAAGTGGTCGGTCGTGCCGTACTGGATCGGGCGCCCGGGAAGCTCCGCCCTGCCCACGACCGTGATCAGCTCCCGCTCGAGGAGCTTCGCAAGGCCCGCGTCCGCGGAGACCCCGCGCACCGACTCGATCTCGGCGCGGGTGACGGGCTGGCGGTAGGCGACGACGGCGAGCGTCTCGACGGAGGACTGGCTGAGCTTCACCGGGGGCGGCTCCTCCCTGAGGATCCGGATCCAGCGCGCAAAGCGGGGATGGGTCGCGAGGCGGTAGCCGCTCGCCCCGTCGACGAGCGCGAGCCCGTCATCGGCCGCGGCCAGCTCGGCGGCGATCTCCGCCATCGCGTCGCGGATCTGCGCGGAGGTGATGAGCGAGGGGACGTCCTCGTAGAGGTCCGGGGAGTCCGGCCCCTCGGCCGGGGCGTCGGCGACTTCCGCCGGGGCCGCCGCGGAGGCGGTCGCGTCCGGCGCCGGGGCCGCCTGGCGGTGGAAACGCTCGAAAGCGGCCTGGATGTCCTTGATCGCCAGCGGCTGGCTTGAGGAATGGAGCAGTGCCTTTAGCACCTTATTCAGGTTGAACGCCATGCGGGGGATTGGGGACGAGTGAATGGCCTGCCTGACGGGCCACGCAACCATGAAAACACCGCTTGCCCGCCCCTCTGCGCTGTGGTGTCCTCGGCGTTCGCACATGAGCGCTCCCAAGGACAAGCTACGCCGGCATTCCTCAACTGTGGTAGACGGACCGGACAGGTCCCCGAACCGCTCGATGCTCCGGGCCGTCGGCTTCTCCGATGCCGATTTCGGCAAGTCCGTCGTGGGGATCGCCTCCACCTGGAGCATGGTCACCCCGTGCAACATGCACATCGACAAGCTGGCCCTCGAGGCCGCCGCGGGCGCCGACGCGGCCGGCGGGAAGGCGGTCGTCTTCGGGACCATCACCGTCTCGGACGGCATCAGCATGGGCACGCCCGGAATGCGCTACTCGATGGTCTCGCGCGAGGTCATCGCCGACTCGATAGAGACCGTGGCCGGCGCGGAGGGTTTCGACTCGGTCGTCGCGATCGGCGGCTGCGACAAGAACATACCGGGATGCCTGATCGCGCTCGCGCGGCTCAACCGCCCCTCGGTCTTCGTCTACGGCGGCACGATCCTTCCGGGGATCCACCCCGGCACCCAGAAGGAATGCGACATCGTCTCGGTCTTCGAGGCGGTCGGCCAGCACTCCGCCGGCAAGCTGGACGACGCGGGACTGCGGGAGGTCGAGAACTGCGCGATCCCCGGCCCCGGCTCCTGCGGGGGCATGTACACCGCGAACACGATGGCCTGCGCGATCGAGGCGCTCGGGATGAGCCTGCCCAACAGCTCGACCCAGCTCGCGATCGGCTCCGAGAAGCGCGACGACTGCAGGCGCGCCGGAGCGGCTGCGCTCTCCCTCCTGAAGGCCGGCATCCGCCCGAGCGACATTATCACGAGGAAGGCGTTCGAGAACGCGATCACGGTCGTCATCGCGCTCGGCGGCTCGACAAACGCCGTGCTCCACCTGCTGGCGATCGCCCACTCGGCCAACGTCAAACTCTCGATCGACGACTTCACCCGGATCGGCAAGAAGGTCCCGGTCCTCGCCGACCTGCGCCCCTCCGGCAAGTACGGCGTCTCCCATCTCGTGCGTATCGGCGGGCTGCCGCCGCTCATGAGGATGCTGCTCGCCGAGGGGCTCCTGCACGGCGACTGCATGACCGTGACCGGCAAGACGGTCGCCGAGAACCTGCGCAGCGTGGCACCCTACCCCGCCGACCAGGACGTGATCCGGCCGTTCACGAACCCGATAAAGCCCGACAGCCACCTGCGCATCCTCTACGGCAACCTGGCGCCGGGCGGCTCCGTCGCGAAGATCACCGGCAAGGAGGGGCTCCAGTTCTCCGGCAAGGCCATCGTCTTCGAGTCCGAGGAGGCGGCCCTCGCCGCCATCCTCGGCGGGCGCGTGAAGGCGGGCCACGTGATCGTCATCCGCAACGAGGGCCCCGTCGGCGGCCCGGGGATGCGCGAGATGCTCGCGCCGACGAGCGCCGTCATGGGCAAGGGCCTGGGCAAGACGGTCGGGCTCATCACCGACGGGCGGTTCTCGGGCGGAAGCCACGGCTTCGTCGTAGGCCACATCACGCCCGAGGCGGCGGTCGGCGGCCCGCTCGCCGTCGTGCGCAACGGCGACCCGATCACGATCGACGCCGAGGCCAACACGATCTCGCTCGGCCTGCCTGCGAAGGATATCAAGGCGCGGCTCAAGGCCTGGCGCCCGAAAAAGCCCAAGGAAACGCGCGGAGCGCTTGCGAAGTACGCCCGGCTGGTCACCAGTGCGTCGGAGGGAGCCGTGACCGACAAGGAGACCACCCCATGACCTGGAACCGATTCAAGGAGCACCGCCTCGAGCTGGAGGGGCTCGGCATCGCGCTCGACATCAGCCGCATCCCCTTCCCGGACGACTACCTGGGCTCGATGGAGCCTCGCATCCAGAAGGCGTTCGCCGAGATGGCCGCCCTTGAGAAGGGCGCGATCGCGAACCCGAGCGAGAAGCGCATGGTCGGCCACTACTGGCTACGCGCCCCGCAGCTCGCTCCGACGAAGGAGATCTCCGAGGAGATCACCTCGACCGTCGCCTCGATCAAGGACTTCGCGGCGAAGGTGCACTCGGGCGCCATAGGGGGACCCAAGGGCAGGTTCACCCACCTGCTCGTGATCGGGATCGGCGGCTCGGCGCTCGGGCCGCAGCTCGTGAGCCATGCGCTCGGCAGCCCCGGCAAGGACCCGATGAACGTGCGGTTCTTCGACAACACGGACCCGGACGGCATGGACTACGTCCTCGCCGAGCTCGGGCCCCACCTCGCCCAGACGCTCGTCGTCGCCATCTCCAAGTCGGGCGGGACGATCGAGACGCGCAACGGCCAGCTCGAGGCCGCGGCCGCGTTCACGGCGGCGGGCCTCTCCTTCCCCGCCCATTACGTCGCCGTCACCGGCGCCGGCTCCAAGCTGGACCTCCTCGCGCAGAAGGAGGGATGGCTCGCCCGTTTCCCGCTGTGGGACTGGGTCGGGGGGCGCACAAGCGAGCTCTGCGCGGTGGGCCTCGTGCCGGCGGCGCTCCAGGGCCTGGACATCGATGCGATGCTGGCCGGCGCCGCCGCCATGGACATCGTCACCCGCGGCAACGTGACCCGCTTGAACCCGGCCGCCCTTCTCGCGCTCATGTGGTTCTTTGCGACGGACGGGCGCGGCGCGAAGGACATGGTCGTCCTGCCCTACAAGGACCGCCTGCTCCTCTTCTCACGCTACCTCCAGCAGCTCGTCATGGAGTCGCTCGGCAAGGAGCTCGACCTCCAGGGGAAGGTCGTCAACCAGGGCATCGCCGTCTACGGCAACAAGGGCTCGACCGACCAGCATGCCTACGTGCAGCAGCTGCGCGAGGGCGTGAAGAACTTCTTCGTCACCTTCATCGACGTGATGAAGGACCGCGCGGGAAAGCCCCTCGAGGTCGACCCGGGCATCACGAGCGGCGACTACCTGCAGGGCTTCTACCTCGGGACCCGGGACGCGCTGAGCGAGAAGGACCGCGCCTCGATCACGCTGACGCTCCCCGACGTCACGCCGCGCACGCTCGGCATGCTGATCGCGCTCTACGAGCGGGTCGTCGGTTTCTACGCGTCGCTCGTCAACATCAATGCATATGACCAGCCGGGGGTCGAGGCGGGCAAGAAGGCCGCCACCGGGATCATCGCGCTCCAGCTGAAGCTCGTCGCCGCGCTCAAGGCCGCGCCGGGCAGGGCGTTCACCGCCGAGGCGCTCGCGGGCCAGGTGGGCGGCGACGCCGAGATCGCCTACAAGATCCTGGAGCACCTCGCGGCCAACGGGTCCGTGAAAAAGACGCCCGGGAAGCCTTGGTTCCAATCGACCTACGGCCTTTGAACAGAGCCGACTTGCATCCGCTGGGAATGGCCCTAATTTCGGCGCAAGAATGAATTCGCCCACGAAACGCGTCGCGGCCCTCCTCCTCGTGCTCCTCGGGGCCATGCTCTCGGGCTGCGCCTCGGATGCCCCCGTCGCGTCGTCCATCCCCTGGAACCAGCCTGCGGACTGGGAGGGGCAGATCCCCGGAATGACGGGCAGCGGCAGCCAAGTGCATTGAGTCCCGGGACGGCGAACACGTCGCTCGAGGCCCAGCCGGGCCACCTCTACGTCGTCGCGACCCCGATCGGCAACCTTTCCGACCTCTCGCCGCGGGCCCGCGCCATCCTCGGCTCGGCCGACCTTGTCGCCTGCGAGGACACGCGTACGACGGGCACGCTCCTCGGCCTCCTCGGGATCCGGCGGGAACTCGTCGCCTACCATGAGCACAACGAGCTCGAGGCCGCGGAGAGGATCGCGGGGCTCGTCGCCTCGGGCAAGTCCGTCGCGCTGGCCTCCGACGCGGGGACGCCCGGCCTCAGCGACCCCGGTTTCAGGCTCGTGCGGGCCTGCCGCAGGCGCGCCCTCCCCGTCATCCCGGTGCCGGGCCCGGTCGCCTTTGCCGCGGTGCTCTGCGCAAGCGGGCTGCCCACGAACGGCGTCCTCTACGCCGGGTTCCTTCCGCCGAAGTCCTCCGCACGCCTTGCATTCTATAGCCGGCACAAGGACTTCCCATACACGGTCGCGCTGTATGAGAGCTGTCACCGGATCCAGAAGGCGATGGACGACATCGTCGCCGCCCTCGGGCCCGAACGGGTCGTCTGCGTGGCCAAGGAGGTCACGAAGCTCCACGAGACCTTCTGGGTCGGCCCCGCCGGCGTCGTCCGGGAGAGCCTCGCCAAGGCGAGCCTCAAGGGGGAGTTCACGCTCCTCATCGCGCCGGCGGACTTCGTCCTCTAGCCACCCTTCCGCCATGCGCGCCGCCGTCATCGATGTGGGAAGCAACTCCATCAAGCTCCTGGTCGCCGACCGAAGGCCGGACGGACTGCTGGTCGAGACCGCCTCGCGGACCCTCGAGGCGCGGATCGGCACGGGCCTCGGCGCCGAGAAACCCCGGCTGAGCGAGGAGGGAATCGCGCGCGGCGTCGCCGCGGTCGGGAACCTCGTGGCCGAGGCGAAAGGGCACAAGGCCGACACGGTTGTCGTGGTCGCGACGAGCGCCGTCCGTGACGCCTCAAACGGGGAGGAATTCCGGGACCGGGTGCGCGCCTCGACCGGACTCGAGGTCCGGATCCTCACCGGCAGCGAGGAGGCGGACCTGATCGGCCGGGGACTCACCACGGATCCCGCGCTGGGGGGCCTGCGCAACTTTGACGTCTTCGACCTCGGGGGCGGCAGCCTCGAGTGCCTTTCCTTCGTCGACCGGAGGGTGGAGAGGGCGATCAGCCTCCAACTCGGCTGCGTGCGCCTGACCGAGAAATTTGTCTCCTCCGCGTCTTCGCCGCTTTCGGAGGCCGATTCCAGGCACGTCGGCGCCCATGTGAAGGCGGTCCTCTCAAAATCCGGTTTCCGGCTGCCCGTTGCGCCGGGCTACGGGGTGGTGGGGACGGGCGGCACGCTGACGACGGTCCGGGCGATCATCGCGGCCGGAAAGGGCGTCACGCTTGATAAGTCCGACCCGACGATCCGAACCTCGACCCTGGGCGAGGTCCTCGCCTGGGTCGGGCCGCTCAACCTTGCGGCGCGCCGGGAGATCCCGGGGCTGCCCCCGGGTCGGGCCGACGTCTTCCCGGCGGCGCTCGTCACGCTCCTCGCCCTTGCCGAGCTCGGAGGGATCGAGGCCTTCAGGCATTCGCTGAGAAATCTCAGGTGGGGAGTGGCCGCCCAACTCATGGCATAGTCATCCGCGGCCGGGTCGCTCTCTAGTCGAGGCTCTTCTCCATGAGCGGCAGGTACCGCTCCACTCCCGCGACATGGGCGGGCACGCGCCCCACCGCGGTCGCCCCCATCTCCAGGTAGAATCCCTCGGCATTGGGGTCAGACTCGATCCGGAGGACGGCCGCACCGTCCCGCTTCGCGATCATCTCGCAATGCCTGAAGAGCATCCGCCCGACGCCCCTGCCCTGCTCCATGGTCCGGACCCAGAGGTGCTCCATCCTGGCCTCCTCGCCGTCGATCCGGATCGAGCAGAATCCCAGGATCTCGGCGTCTGCGACGGCTGCGAAGGTGGGAAAGGAGGTGATGTATGCCGGCGTGATCGCGAGCGTTTCCGCCCATCCCTCGATCCAGCTCTCGGGATAGCCCCATTGCCGCTTGGCCTCGAAGGCGATCTCGGACAGCACCCCCGCATCCTCGGGCTTCGCGCGGACGATGCGCATCGCGGTATTAGCCCTTCTTGAGCGCCTTCATCTGGGCCTTGAAGTCGGCCGGGAGCGGCGCCTTGAGGTCGAGGACCTTGCCCGTCACCGGGTGGACCACGCAGAGCCGGGCGGCGTGGAGCATGACCCGCCTCGGCTGGCTCCTGATCCTCGAATTCGCCTTCCAGCCGTAGGCCGAGTCGCCGAGGAGCGGGTGGCCCATCGAGGACAGGTGGACGCGGATCTGGTGCGTGCGGCCCGTGTGGAGGGTGCAGGTGACGAGGGCCGCGAGGTCCCCGTACTTCTCGACGACCGCCCAGTCGGTCCACGAGGCCCTCCCGCCGTGGCCCTCCTCGACGACCGCCATCTTGTGGCGGTGCCGCACGTTGCGGCCGATCGCCTTGTGGATCGTCCCGCTGAGGAGCCGCGGCACCCCGGAGACGAGCGCCAGGTATTCCTTCACGACCGTGCGCGCCGCGAACTGCCTCGCGAGCTCGCGGTGGGCGATGTCCGTCTTCGCGACGATGATGACCCCGGAGGTCTCGCGGTCGAGGCGGTGGACGATACCGGGGCGCTCCACCCCGCCGATGCCGCTCAGGCTGCCGGCGCAGTGAGCAAGGAGCGCGTGGACAAGCGTGTCCTCGCGCGTGCCGGCCCCGGGATGGACGACCATCCCGGCGGCCTTGTTGACCGCGAGGAGCGCCTTGTCCTCGTAGATCACGTCGAGCTTGATCTTCACCGCCCGAAGCTCGTTCGAGACCACGTCGGCGAAGGAGAACTGGAGCACGTCGCCCGCGTGGACGGTGGCCGAGCGCTCGATCGGCTTTCCGCGCAGCACGACAAGCCCGGAGTCGAAGGACCTCTGGAAAGCCACGCGGCTGTGCTCGGGGAACGCCGTCGCGAGCGCCTTGTCCGCGCGCGCGCTGCGCACGTCCTCAGGCACCGTGTGGCTCTGGACCGCACTCACGCGGCCACCACCCGGTCGATCTCGGCGAGCCACCGTCGGCGGTCGCCCTCCGGGATGTCGGCGACGGCCCAGCCCGCGCGCGCAACCTGGGCCAGTTCCGCCCGCGTGAAGCCGCCCTCCAGCGCGAGCGCCATGTACTCGTCGCTGACCGTGTTCGCGAAGTTGAGGGGGTCGTCCGTGCTGACCGTGCAGTTGACGCCCGCCTGCATGATCTCGCG
>Ga0181537_10004715_pt1 | contig 11249 bp, 8 predicted proteins | sample PEATcosm2014_Bin_39_FD_119765 | JGI IMG/M metagenome (GOLD analysis project Ga0181537, IMG submission 119765) | Peatland microbial communities from MTU Mesocosm Facility, Houghton, MI, USA - PEATcosm2014_Bin23_10_metaG | ecosystem: Environmental > Terrestrial > Soil > Wetlands > Peat | place... | reverse complement strand
CGCTTCAACCTGCTCCAGCTGCGGAGACCACATATCGCCCGAGCGGTAGCTCACCAGCAATTCGTAAACTCCCTCCTGGCTGGTGATCTTGACGCCCTTGTCGTAGACTTTTACCTTTTCGTCGGCCTCAAGGTCATTCCACACGATCATTCGCTTTTCGCCGCCGATTAAGGTTGTTCGGACTTTGACCGGAGATAGCCAGTTGACGTTGATATGCGCAATGACCTTTCCTGGAAAATAGAGCGTCATAAACGCGACATCCTCATGCCCATTCAGGTGTCCTTGTCCTGTTGCGACGATTGCTTCGGGGCTGCACTTGATGAGATGGTCCATGATGGAAAGGTCGTGTGGCGCGAGATCCCATAGCACGTTGATATCGTGTTGAAAGAGACCAAGATTGACTCGAGTCGAGTCGTAGTAATAAAGGTTTCCCAACGCGCCCTCGTCGATGAGCTGCGCAATTCTCTTGACCGCGCCGGTAAAGAGAAATGTATGGTCAACCATAATCTTGAGGTTTTTTTGCTGCGCAAGATTGACGAGTTCCTCTCCCTGCGCAGCTGTACTGGTGAACGGCTTCTCGACAAAGACATGTTTGCCATGCTCCAGTGCCGCTTTCGTGAGGTCGTAGTGTGTCCACACTGGAGAAACGATGGCGACCACGTCGATTTCGGACGACGAAATCACCTCCATCGCGCTAGGTGTGACCTTAACCCCTGGATAAGCCTTGCGGGCGCGTCCCTGCGCGGCGGGATTGATTTCCGCGATGGCGCGCACCTCGGAACCCTCAAGACTCATAAGGTTTCGCACGACATTTGGGCCCCAATACCCATACCCAATGACACCGAAGTTCATACTCTATTAGCTCCTCTGAAACTGCCACTGAGCCGAACCTGAGGTCCGACACAAGGGGATACGGCATTCTGGGGAAAGGAGTGAAAAATAACTGGAATGCAGATTTCTTATGATTGTGCCGCGTCGGAAGGTTATTTCCGCGCCGTAGAAGCAAGACCCCGGCCCGCATGAATCAATCGGCATTGCGTGCGGGCACGATCTTGAAGAGGAAGGTTCCTGGCTGGCACTTAATATGCGCCTGTTCCTTTGATGACTGCCAGGGGTGTACGCAGAAGGATCTTAAAGTCGAGCCACGGGGTCCAGGTGGAGGCGTAGCGCAGGTCCAACCGTACCATCTCATCGAATTGGACGGTGCTTCGGCTGATTACCTGCCAAAGTCCGGTGATTCCGGGTTTCACCCCCAACAGGCGGCGACGGTGCCATGTTTGGTAGGCAGCTAACTCATAGGGGATCGGAGGACGGGGCCCGACGAGCGACATATCACCCACGAGCACATTAAGAAATTGCGGCAGTTCGTCGAGGCTCGTTCTCCGGAGGAACTTTCCCACATAGGTAATTCTTTTGTCGTTCGTAAGCTTGAAAACGGAGGAGCCAGCTTCCTGCTTTTGTACTTCCACTGTCTGGCTCGCGATGAGACGCGTCACGAATTCCTTGTGAACGGTAGGGTCATTATTGACGTACATCGAGCGAAATTTGAGGAATGTAAATGTCTTTCCATACCGTCCGACTCGCCTTTGTCGAAAGAACACGGGGCCTTTCGAGGAGACCTTAACAGCCACGGCAATGGCAATCAACAAAGGTGCGCATAAGATCAACATAGAAACACTGCCAGTGATGTCGATGACGCGCTTGAGCAAGAGCACGGAACGCCGGCCCTTGTCATGGCGAGTTAGATCAGGATAGAGGGTCTCGTTACTGGCTCGTCCGGGCTTCTCGTGGTCCCAATCATCGGGGAAGAAGTGAAAGGATATCCTTAGTTTATTGAATTGATCTTCCGTCAACTCCTCCTTCAGCATCGCATTAATTTTGGCCAGGAAGGTTTCCAGGATCGTACGTTTATCGTTGACGACTAGCCCCGTAAAGATTGCACCCAGAGTTACACCTTGCTGGTACCAACCAATCAGGTCAGTGTCTCTGCTCGACGCAATGAGCGCCTTTGTGGCAGTGTCAAGCGTGGCGCGGTCCTGCTTTGATCCCAGATCGCTGTCAGCTTCGAGCAGCATCAGCACGAAAGGCGCCTTAGAACGCTCGGTTCGCTTGCGTTCAATTGCAATCATTTGCCGAAACGTTGCCTCGTCAAGAGGCGCACGTTTCAGAACTGGCGCGGACTCCAGCAAAGGATCATCGATGTGAAGTGATTTGTTCTGATGTGAAAGGGACACGATAGACTCCTCTCCCTGCGATCGCTTGCATGTCGGCCGATCTTAACGGCAGGTTTTACGCAGATCGGCTTGTGGCACGTCGTTCATTGTCTTGATGAAAGCCACAGGCGGCATCGATCGCAACTGTCTTTGCAGCGAACATCATGCGGCTCGCGCAACTTGCATAATCTGTGGTGAGGTTGGCGCGGGCCAGTCTCAGTTAATTGAAGGGGTCGAGCAGAGCTTCGGGCAGTTAGGACTCAGCTGATGAGCGGTAATAGTAATCACTGTAGGCGGAGGTTGCAGCGCAGTTCAAAACTGCGCCAAGCAGCTTTTTCTGTTCAAGAGCTTCGAGTCCCCTTTGCAGCTGCTGCTTTTCGCTGGTTCCCTGCCGCACGACCATGAGGATTCCATCGGCAAGTCTCATCCAGATGCTCGTATCAGCCAAAGGGAGGACGGGGGGAGAATCAATAATGATCCAGTCAAAGCATGACGCTAACCAATCCATCATCGCGGGGATCTTTGGCGACTGGAGGACTTCCAACGGATTGGATGGAGCGTGGCCGGTTGGCAGAAGCCACACTCCCGCGCCTTCGAGATGGTAGATGCAATCCGAGAGGCTGCGATCTTGCTCGACGAATTCACACAGACCCGGGACGCTTTCGACCCCAAACATCTGCCGCAAGGCGGGGATCCGCACATCGCCTTCTATAATCAGGGTTTTTTCTTCGCTCCCATGGGCCAGAGCACAGGAGAGATTGGCAGACATCGTAGTCTTGCCCTCTCGAGGGATCGAACTTGTGATAAGCACGCTCTTGAGGGGCCGGATGCGCCGGAGATCCCTGAGCCGCACGCCCAAAAGGCGCATTGCTTCAGACGTCGGACTCTCCCGGTCGGCGAGGAATACCAACCGGCCTTCCGATGCGATCGAAACGGGAAGCGATTGGATTTTGCCGAAGAACGCCGAGCGCTCCTCAGCGGACCCGGCGTCAGAAACGGCCGACAAAGGCTTGCCTGAGGCGTCGGTTCCAACCGCCGGTCCTGAGGGATGAGTCCCTCCCGCGCCGTTTGAGGTTTCGCTGCCGTGGCTCCCATTTTCTAAAGCGATGCCGGCAGTCTCAGCCTGGGGGCCTTTTGCTTCCCACTTCGTGGCCGCGTCCCGCTCAGCACGCCGAAGCAACTCGGCGCCCTGAGGTAGGGCTGATTCTTGTCCGGACCGCTCGGACTCCGATTTCTGTAAGGCGTCAAAAATTTGGCTCATTGATTCTCTTTTGCTCCGTGGGCTGATTCAATCCGCAACGAATCGCGAAATCGCCCGCTACCAGTACCGGCTCTTGCTGGATGCGGCATTCTATTTGGAGATTTGTTGAACCGGTTTCACGCGAAAGGAGGCATTGCATCAGCCTCTTGCGAGGGCCGAGCAAAACCAGCTTGATTACCAGCGGATGATTGGCCATTCGGGCGATTGTGGTGATGAAATGGCCTTTGACGATAAAAGTTGGACCGGCCTCTCAGCCTTGTTCCACCCGCACACTTTGTTCAGGATGCCAGAATGATTCAAGGCGGAACTCAGTCGCCACGTCCTCAATAATGCGAGCGGTCACAGTTGACACCTCTTTTGCGTACGCGCTAATCAGCGCATTTTCGCAAAGGATGTTGATGAGGCGAGGGTATCCGCGCGAGTAGGAATAAATGGCGGCGACCGCCTGAGGCGAAAACAGCGGTTGAGCGTTAGGATCGGCTCCCGCAATCCGCAATCGCTGCTCGATATATTCCTGAGTCTGTTTGGCGGTCAACGCTCCAAGCTGCGTGCGAAGCGCGATTCGCTGCTTCAGTTGGCGAAGCTCGACCGAGTCCAGTTTCTTGTCAAGCTCAGGCTGTCCAACCAGGATAATCTGCAACAGTTTGTCTTCCGTCGTTTCGAGGTTAGACAGAAGGCGCAATTCTTCCAGTGTGTCCACTGGCAAGTCGTGCGCTTCATCGACGACGAGGACCGTGGTCATTTGCTTTGTGCCCCGCGTGACAAGAAACTTGCTTAGATCGAGCAGCAGTTCACATTTGTTCTTCCCCGACGAGGGGAGGCCGAAGTCGGCGAGTATGTATTGCAGGAAATCCGTAGGAGAAAGTCTGCTATTAAACAGGTAAGCGTAGGCAATGTCCTTGCTGTTCTCGAGCAGACGGAGGAGGCAGCGAAGCAGCAATGTCTTGCCAGTGCCGACTTCGCCGGTTACCACAACGAAACCCTTGTGGCGGCGTACGCCATAGTAAAGGGCCGCCAGCGCCTCATTGTGTCGTGGCGTCGGCACGAAACAATTCGGATCTGGCGTCAGATCAAACGGGTTGCGCGTCAGATGGAAGAAGGCTTTATACATTGAGTGAATGTACCTAGCTGGACAGATAGCTGTATGCCGAACCGGCAAGAATGGTCACCATGACAAATGCGGTCGTGACCCATCCTAAAGTAATTCTTCTTTTCGCTCTCTTCTTATCCAGCACAGTTACGACTTCGGGAATTTCGGAAATAACCGCCACCGGAAGCAGGGCTTTGATTTCCTTTCCGGTATGGATGCGATCGTCCATGAATTCAAGTCCGCCCGCTATGGCTATACCAAGCAGCAGCCCGACGCCTATTCCCAGTCCGCAGAACTTAAGGCGATTGGGAAAGTCCGGGCTGGTCGGCAAGCTGGGGGGATCGAGTGTGATGAACCGCTCACCCTGCTGCATTTGCTCCATGCTCGTCGCCATTTTCGAATCGTCTTTTTTCTTCAGCAGCGCGTCGTAGTTTGCCTGGGACTGAGTGAAACCACGGTTTAGATCATCAAGCTGCTGCTCGGTGGCGGGCTCTGCGTTCAGCCGCCCCTGATAGTCACTGATTCTTGCCTTGAGATTGCTGATTGAGTTTTCTCTGTTGCTGATCTCAGCCTGATTCGCCTGCAATTGGCTCTGCGTCTGCTGCATCGGCGCGCTCGCTGATGGATCAAGATCATCAATCGATGTGGGACTGGTCGGGACGGGCTCTTTGCTCCTGGCTTTCGCGGCCGCGATGAGATTTTCCCGGACAGCTTGCAATCTGGCGATCTGGTGCTTAAGGCTCACGACATCGGGATACTGCTCGGTGTAGCGCGAACTCAGATCGTCGAGCTGCGATTGCAGTTTTGCCAGTTGCTCGTTGACCGTCGGCAGGTCGGTTGGGGTGGAAGAAGCCGCACCGGGCCCGCTGACAGGCCGCACCTTACTGAGAGAGGCTTTCTGCTGTTCCAGCAGCGCCTGAAGGTAGACGCGCTGCTGCTTGGCAGTACTTAAGGCGCCCTCTTCACTTTCCAGCTGAGACTGCAGTCCCGATAGAATCTGCAAATTACTGGCCTGCTGGGTGGGCAAGGCCCCTTCGTGCATCGCCTCGTACTGATGAACTTTCGCTTCCTGATCCGCCAGATTCTGGCGCGCGTCCTCGAGTTGCTTCTCAAAGAAAGTTGTCGTTCCCTGAGACTCATTCTGGCGCTCTTTATCATTCTCTGAGATAAAGACGTCGGCGAGTTCGCGGGTTACTTGTTGAGCAATATTGGGGTCGGGGGAATTATAGGAAATCTGAAAAGCTGTGACGTCAAACCTTTGCGGGTCGCGCACCAGAGTGACATCGAAATCATCGCGCATCTGCTCCACACGGGCATCTTCCGTTGCCGGGTCCTTTGCTCCACCGTACAAGTGAAGCCGATCAATGATCATCAGGAGGCGCGTTTTGCTCTGCAGCTGAGTCTTGATGTTCTGCACGCGGGCCTGCAGGTCGTCACTTACATTGGGCTGCACGTAATCCTGCGGCATGGAGGGCTCTTCCACCATAATGGTGGTGCTCGATTTGTAGCGGGGCGGCAAGACCCAACTGGCCCCCCATACTGCCGCCCAGCCGACGAAGAGGGCAATGAGAAACGGCAGGTGCCGGCGACGCACCATTCCGAGAACGCGATCGAGATTGAGTCCTTGTGATTCTTCTTCCAATTGATCGGGCATTCTTATCTCCCCAAAGGCCGCTGGAATTGATAACCGAGCGTGACATAAACTCGATCGCTATCCGGGTCAGCGGCGATGACTGCGATTGTCGGGTAGAACTCGTGAAGGCGCTCATAACCGAAACTCAAGTTGGCATGCCGGCCCAATGTGCGGCTCATCGAGGCCGACCCGGAAATCGTGTCCCCTGTGGAAAGAGGCGAAATGCTTGATGTGGTGATATCGCCTACGCTCGCATAGGAACCGTACAGCCCAAGGCTCCACGCTTTAGAGACTCTTAAGCCGGCAGACCCATAAAAACCGTACGAATTGTAGACGTCAAGCAATCCTCCACCCGTTACGACACTCCGGCTGAAACTGGCGGCGAGGCTGCTTCGCTTCCCTTGCCATCCAACGCTGGCACCAAATGTCGGCTGCCATGAATTGCTCGGATTCAGATATTGACTGGAGGGAAGAACATAACTAAAGCCGACAGAAACCGAGGCCGAAGTATTCTTGCTTATGTAAAACGTATAGAAAGGGTGCAGGGAGTTGACCTGAGACTCATATTGCAGGCCCGGAGCATCGTCAACCGACCATGAATAATCGTCTCCGATGCCCATATACTGCTTAGCGGTCAAGCGCCGGTCGTAAAAGACGCTGACGTCGCTTCCAGTTGAATTGTAAAGACCGCCGCCAGCTTGAGGATTTAAGAGATTAAAAGTGGAGTAGGAGCCACTGCCGCCGATCATCGCATTCTTGGAAATTTGGACGCTTAAACCGCCTGAAACAGAGTTCACCATCTGCCCCTGGAACGGCGCGATTACGATTTGCTGCGTCGTTAGTGTCGAACCTGAGATCGGGTTTGAAAAGGGATAGGACTCGTTGAACGCGTTCGTTGTTCGAAGAAATGAATCGGACACATTGGCAGAGACATGCGGGGTGAGGCGGAAAGAGAAAGAGAGAGAAGCGCTATGGCCCACAGTATCCAGAACGCTCGTTGGCTCGTAGAAAGAGAAGCTGGGGCTGTAACTCAAATTTTCACTTTGGCGCGCAGTCGTCCGAGTGAGTGAAATGCTCGGGCCTATCGAGACGGAACCTTCATTGATAGGCGCTACTGTTTCGTTTGGCAAAATGTTAGTCTGGTAGGCCCCCGAAACACCCACCGAAGCGTTGAGGGAGTTTGATTTTGCTTCGCCGCTGGCGTAGGGCATCCCGCTTACGGGTGGCGGAGTCGACATCGAACTGTCGTCTTCAGAAGAAGAACCGCCCGACGCGCTTGGCTCAACTTGCGCCGCCAATGGCCGTGACAGTGACAACACGATGCTGAGGAAAATTGTCAAGAAAAGCAAGAGTTTGGACATGACGACCCTTCAGGGCACAACAATGGTGTCGTGAGGCTTCAGCGGAATGTTCTGCTTTGTGTTCTTTCCCTTGATAAAGTCCTCGTAATTGAATGTAAAGCGACTCTCTACGCCTGCCGAGTTAATTCGCAGTATGTAAATTCCTTTTTTCTTTGCAAAATCCTTGAGGCCACCGGCCAGCGCGATCGCGTCGACGATCGTTGTTCCGCCATTAAGTGGATAGGAACCCGGTTTTCCGACTTCGCCAAAAACATTGTATTTCAAGCTATTAATCTGCTGGACGATAATGGCAACTTGCGGATCTGTAATGTAGCCCTTGAGTTTGTCGGTGATATCCAACTGAAGTTGCAAGGGCGTTCGACCCGCAGCCTGAATGTCACCGATCAGAGGCAGCGAAATCTTCCCATCCGTTCTTACCGGAATTTGCTTTGTAAGATCGGGTTCTTTCCAGACGCTGATGGCGAGAACATCTTCAGAGCCAATGATGAACGAATCGTCTGCCCGCGAAGGCTTCGCAGCCGGATCGATTGGTGGCGGATCTGTATTCAGTGTGGGGGATGCCTGTGCGCCATTGCCCTGCTGGGCCAATGCCGCTTGCCCGAAGCAAAATCCAGAGACGAGAAGAGACAGCAGCAGTGTTGCTTTCGAAAATTGAAACTTAAGACTTTTCATAACAATCCAGTTCATTGAGCCTCGCGAGCAGAAGTTGAAAAATGCGCCACCCCTTTTGCGCGTTTAGCGTACCGAGTGGCCAGTCCCGCATCGATAAGCAGGTTTGCTTTTTCAAGGCTCTGGAGCGAATGCCGATCGATCAGTCCCAGCAACCTTCAACTTATAGTGTATTAGCCTGGAAGCCCAGGAGCTTCAATCGCTCTGTAAGCGTGCCCGACCGGCGCGAATTGAGGCGAAGAGAGTGACCCTGCACTACTCGACGCGGCACATGGTTCCACGTCGGCAGCGTGGACCTCAACTGCCACCGATTGTGCAAGCATATCCACTGAGAGAACAAGACGCCAAAGATTCTTCTTGCGAACCAGAATCCCCTCGACACCTTCGAGCGGACCCCGCGTGACGCGGACGCGCATGCCGCATTTCAGAAAGGGAAAAGGCTCAACTTGCACTGAACCTGCGACTGCTCTTTGAATCGCCCCGATCTCCTGCTCAGGTACGATAGCCACCTGATCGCCGCGGCGAAGAATCATGTGGACGCCCGGCGTGGTTACGACCTGCAGCCTCCGATCGAGGCCTCCGCGCACGAAGACATAGCACGGGAACAGGGGCAAAGAGATGACCTTCCTTCTGTCTTTCCAGCGGCGCGTCGATTCATAGAGCGGAAGGAAGATTTCGAAACCCTTTGCTGTGAGCATCTCGGCGACGGCCTTCTCGTGCTGATGGCGGGTGTAAAGCGCCCACCAAGGTGATCCGTCGAGGAATTCGGCTTTGACGTCACCGGGAGCCGTCATTTGATGTTTCTCCTTGAAGCAATTCCTGGAAATGGCCACATTTGAATGTAGCTTCGCCCTGTGAGTCACATTACTGGCTCAGCTCCACGCCTAAAGGAAGACGTTTCAACCCTGATTAAAGGCACAACACGGGGAAAATCCCCCAAAATGAGGGCCCTGGAACTACGTTCATCATCACGGCCTGTGTTGCAAGTGACAATGCCCCAATGGTGCTAGCGCTTGTGGAACTTGGTAACACGTCCGAGTGACCGCAAGTAACGGCTCCAAAAGAGTTTCGATACTTGCCGATTGGCCGACACATCCGGCTCTAAGTCCTGCTCACCGCAGCGGCCGTATCGCGGATTTAAGAGGCACGCTGAAGGCTGCCAATGGGTCCCCGATCGCTGCCCCGGCGCTGCTGAGAAAATCAAGTTCATGAGCTTCCTTTATCGCCTCCAAACGAACCAACTTCGCGGAAGGCGGCCCCTCGACCGATTCGCGCTCCGGTTTTAATCGTGTAACGGCGGGAGCCCACGGTGAGTCCTACGCCGTGGAGGCGGGCCGACTTCGCGCAATCTATGCAGCAACGAACGATAGCTCATGTTCAGCTCTTCGGCTGCTTTTCTGCGATTCCAATGATTTGCCCGCAGAACCTTCAGGATTCCAGCGGCAGTGACCTCCGAGGAGCTCCTGCGGGGGAACCCCTTGAACGCGCCGAAGCGCGGCTCCTGATACTCCAGTAGGTTGGAGGCCGCTGCCTGGCGCCTGAACTCGCTCCCAAGAGCCGCTTCGTCGCCAAGGATGATGACGCGCGCGACCCAATTCTCCAATTCGCGAAGGTTGCCGGGCCAGTCCCATTGCTTGAGTAGCTGCAAGGTAGCAGGGTTGAGCTGGGGCGCGTTTCTGCCAAATTGACGGGCCAATTTCCTCAGGAAGTAATCGCAAAGCTGTGGGATATCGTTTTTTCGATCGCGCAGTGCGGATAATCGCAGAGAGACAATGTCGATGCGACAGAAGAGATCCTGGCGAAATGCGCCCGCTTCTACCGCTCCTCTGAGGTGAATATTTGTGGCGCAGATGATTCGTACGTTCCCGCGCCTTTCCTGACTTCCCCCAACTCGAACATAAGTAGCGTCTTGCAACAACTGCAACAGCCTGCCCTGCAGGTCCCAAGGGAGGTCAGCAATCTCATCGAGAAAGAGAGTGCCGCCATCGGCAACCTCAACCAGCCCTTGCCGGTCGTCGTTGGCGCCGGCATACGCGCCCTTTTCACGGCCGAAGAGCTCGCTTTCGAGCAGGCCAGCCGGCACGGCAGCGCAGTTCAACCTCACAAACGGCGCATCGCGCCGATTTGAGCGAGAGTGCAAGAATCTTGCGACTACTTCTTTGCCAGTTCCGGTCTCGCCTTGAATGAGCACGGGAAGGTCGCTCGAGAGAACGCAATCGATCGTATTGCGGATTTCACGCATAGCGGCCGTGCAGCCAAAAATGACTGCTTCAGCTGGTAAATCCGCCGGGTCGATTTGATAACTCTGTTTTAATTCTGAAGACATAATCCGATGACAAAGCAAGAAAGTTCTGCTTGAACCTGCAGCACGTGCGAGGCCAATAAGGGGCCTCAATGTGAAAGTCCGACGACTGTCTTTATTGCTGAATCTATTGCCGTTAAGTCCAATTTTCGACGTTGGATCATGGCCGCTCTATCTATGCCCTGCGGAAGTATGCAAAACTTTGCATACTTCTTACCAATCGATTGCAGACTCATGCAAATTCGCTGGCTGTGACACGTAGCGAAAAGCACCGGACTCGCTCTTATTTCACGGCGTTTGGGGCACTCAGAGATTCCGCCGGCTGAATCCGGCGGCGGCAGAGTCGACCTACTCATTTTTGTCTCGGGGCCAATAAGCTATACGGCATTCTGCCGCGCCGAAGTAGTGTTTTGAGCAGGTTGACGAGGATCCCCTGTCTGGCAGGGTCGAAGGCTATGCTGCTGGATTTTATAGAGCAGGCCGCGATAGCTAATGTTGAGGTATTGCGCCGCCCGGCGGCGATTCCAACCAAAGAATTCGAGGGCATTCTGTATCATCTGCACTTCGGTGCGTTCTTTCACGTCGCGCACGGCAGACCGAATTCCGGCGCACGGCGGCGGCACGTCGGTGGATCGATCCTGGGGAGCCGTTGTGGCTGATGCAGCCACTTTGGCTTCAAGTTCCTGAGCAGCGGCATCGGGATCTCTCATGACGATGGTT
>Ga0181537_10004713_pt1 | contig 11250 bp, 6 predicted proteins | sample PEATcosm2014_Bin_39_FD_119765 | JGI IMG/M metagenome (GOLD analysis project Ga0181537, IMG submission 119765) | Peatland microbial communities from MTU Mesocosm Facility, Houghton, MI, USA - PEATcosm2014_Bin23_10_metaG | ecosystem: Environmental > Terrestrial > Soil > Wetlands > Peat | place... | reverse complement strand
TCTTCGATCTGCTTGGTTACTGGTTTGCCGGCGCCGTGGCCGGCTTTGCTTTCGATTCTTAGCAGGATTGGCCGGGTGCGGCTGGCGCCGTTTTTGGCTTGGGCTTGCATTTCGGCGGCCATTTTTTTGGCGTGCATAGGGTCGACTCTCGTATCGGTATCCGCGGTCATAAATAAGACGGCGGGATACTCGGTGCCTGCTTTCACGTGGTGATACGGGGAGTAGGCGTAGAGCCACTTGAACTGCTCCGCATTTTCCGAGCTGCCGTATTCGGGGATCCACAATTTGGCGATCTGGAAATCCTGATAGTGCAGCATGTCGAGCAGCGGGACCTGGCAGATTACGGCGCGGAACAGGTCGGGGCGCTGGGTGATCATGGCGCCCATGAGCAGGCCTCCGTTGGAGCCGCCCTGGATGGCGAGGTGATTCTTGTCAGAATATTTTTCGGCGATGAGGTGCTCGGCGGCGGCGATCATGTCGTCGAAGACGTTTTGTTTTTTGTCGAGCATGCCCGCGCGGTGCCAGTCTTCACCGAACTCGGCTCCGCCGCGCAGATTGGCGACGGCATAGACGCCGCCATGCTCCATCCAGAGATAAGCGGTGCGGCTGAAAGTGGGCGTGAGGCTAACGTTGAAGCCTCCGTAGGCGGTGAGCAGCGCGGGATTGCGGCCGTTCTTCTGCAGACCCTTTTTGAAGACGACGAACATTGGAACATGCGTGCCGTCTTTCGAATTGAACCACTCCTGATGGACTTCATACGCGTTGGGATCGACGGTGGGGGCATCAACTTTCGTCCAGAGAGAAGTAAGGCCTATCATGTCGCCGGACGGTCCTGAGGGTTTGGTCTCGACGTGCATCGGCGTTAGCTCGACGCGGTAGATGCTCGGCGGCATGGTGAACGATTGGAATCCGAAGAAAGCTTCGTCACGATCCCACCGGCCAGTGCCTCCGAACACCGTGCCAATCGCCGGTAACCCGATGTCGCCGATCTTCTTACCATCGAGATCGAAGAGCTTTAACTGTGACGTGGCATTCTGCTCATACTGGGCGAAAAGTTTTCCACCGTACACCGCCGCGCTTTGCAGCACGGCATCGGATTGCGGGATGAGTTCCCTCCAGTTTGCGCGATCATAGTTGCCGGCATCAGCGACGAAGACGCGGTAGCGCGGAGCGTCTTCGTTGGTGGTGATGTAGAGCTTGCCGTCATAAACCTCGGCGCTGTAGAGAAAGTTCTTTCCGGTCGTGACGCGGGTAGGCGGCGTGCCTTTCTTCAGGTCCATCAGAAAGAGTTCTGACTTGGTCCAGCCTTCCGAGACGTTGATGAGCAGCCAGCGGCCGTCGTTGGAGAGGTTCACGCTGGGCCAGTCTTCGGGGTCGCGACCCTCTCCAAAAATGGGCTGATCGTCATCTTCAGGACGAGCGCCGGCGTCGCCGCTGAGTTCGTGGTAGAAGACGTGGCGGTTGTACATCTCCTGCCCGTCGGGGACATCGCCTTTTTTCGGATAACGGGTGTAGTAGAAGCCGGAGTTGTCGAGCTTCCATGCGATCGAAGCGGCGCGCGTGCGTTCGATGGTGTCTGGGAGGATCGTGCCGGTTTTCGTTTCGATGATGTGCAGGGTGCTCATTTCGGAACCACTGGGCGAAGTGCCGTAGGCGACGTACTTTCCGTTTTCGCTGGGCTGAAACCAGTCGAGCGCGATGGTGCCGTCGGCGGCCAGCTGGTTAGCATCGAGCAGAACACGATCAGGGCCGTCCAGCGAATCCAGTACAGAAAGGATGGGCTGGTTCTGCATGCCTTCACGCCGGGTATAAAAGTAATGGCGCCCGGCGATGACCGGAGGGGTGACGCTGCCGATGGAGAGCAGTTCGGTGAGCCGCTGGTGGAGCGCCTCGCGCCCGGCGAGGCCGTCAAGCATGCCGCGGGTGTAGGCCATTTCCTGCTCGACCCATTTTTGGGTATCGGGATTCTTGCCGTCCTCGAGCCAGCGGTAGTTGTCGATGACTTTGACGCCGTGAAACATTTCAGCGATAGGCTTGACGGCTGCCTGGGGAGGAGCCGAAAGAGAAGCGGAAGGAGGAGCGGAAGACTTGGAGTCGTCCGCGGAATAAACCGCGGAAGCGAGCAGAAACATGGAAGAAAAACCTAAGAGCAAGCGCAAACCTCCTGCCATAAACACCTCGAACCCGCAACTCGAATTCAACCGGCTAGCCTAACACCTTCGATGGTTTTCAGACTTCCGGCGGGAATGCTATGATAGGTCGTCGGCCAAAGACTGCGGCCCATCCGCGGTCTTCCACACTCCTCAGTAGCTCAATGGCAGAGCATCCGGCTGTTAACCGGAGGGTTGTAGGTTCGAATCCTACCTGAGGAGCCATTTCTTTTCAGGCGCGTATTGCATGCGCGGAGCGCGCACAGAATGGCGCATCGCGGCCGAGGTCTGCAGTAAGGCGAATGACTGAGGCGGCGATTCTACGACGTTAAGGCTATTGTCCAGGGGCGCCCGTAACCGGCATTTGCCGTTTCTGCTTGCTTTCCGCCAAAGGTACACGACGCATGAGACTCCCTCCTACCCGATCCGCTTTGCAAACAACAGGTTGCCCGTCGAGCAAGAGGGCCACTCAAATGCACAAGACTGGATCGAGCGAGCATCCTTCTCCTCTTTCAGGTTTCTGAAACTAAGTCAGCCCATCTGAAGTTCTTTCCTCTTAGCCACCACAACCCTTAGGAGGTTGCCTATTATGTTTGCACGCAATGTCTCTTTCCATCTGAAGGCAAATACCTTGTCTGATTACACGCGAACTTTTGACAAAGAAGTCCTGCCTTTGCTTCGTAAACAGAACGGCTTCAAGGACGAAATCATTTTCGCCGGTCCCGGCGGAATTGATGTGACGGCAATCAGTCTGTGGGAAAACAAGAAAGATGCGGACAACTACAACGCCAGCATGTATCCGCAGGTGTTGAAGACTCTGGCGAAATTTATCGAGGGAACGCCCCAGGTTCACACCTTTGACGTTGTCTCCTCGACCCTCCATCTGCACGAACTCGTCACCGCGTAAAAGGCACGCTGAATTGGGTTGGCACGAGAAGACGGGCATTTCTTCCGTCTTCTCGTGCCACCCAACGACATGAACTTGACCCCGCCAGGAGGGCAGGCATGCACCTAGCACTTCAGAACGCAGAGACTATCAATCGCCTGGTAGAACAGGGCGAATCTCTTCTGACGGCTTTCCATGATGAGCACCGGAAAAACCCCGAGGGTGCGGAAACGGAGTTCGCACGCGGCGAACTGGCAGGTTGGCGCAGCACCTTACACACGTTGTATCGGGATTGCGCGGAAGAGATCGTGAACCGCGTGACCACCAGGACAGGCTTGAACATTCCCGACTGCGAACTCACACCTCATGAATGTCCGCCGCCTGTGCGCAGCGCCGCTTGAATCACGCCATCTTCTAAGAACGCAAATAAAAGAGTATGCTGTAAACGGTCTAGCGACGAACCCGGGGGTCGTTGATGAATTGTGCCGACCATGCAGTTGTGAGGCCGCGAGATGGCCGCGGACTCCCGGCCTAGCCGTTGGGAGATCTGCCGCCAGGGTACGAAGTGCTGTTGGTATAGCAAGAAAGTAAATCGACTTAATTGGCTTACCGCTAAGAGACGAAACCTTCCCGCCCGCCTAATCCTATCCCTGCTTTTCGTTCTAACCTCTCTCGCCGCCGTCGGACAGGCTGCGGACCCGGACCGTCGCACCCTCGTTCACGGGTTGATCGTGACCGCACAGGGGCAGCCGGTGAGCCGCGCTACGGTGGAGATGCGAGACCTCCGCGGGATGAAGATGGCCACGGGTTTTACGGACACCGCTGGAAACTTCGCCATCACAACCGCTGCAAAGCCCGGTGAGTATGTACTGATTGCCGCGAAGGAATTGCAGATCGGGGATGAGCGCATCACCCTCGATCAGGCGGATCGTGAAGTAACAATGTCAATGGCGTTGCCCCTTGCCGCTGCTGTGGGTACGTCGCAAATGATGTACACAGTTTCCGCGCAAGCTCTGCGGGTGCCGGCGAAGGCGTGGGCATATCTGAAGTTGGCACGCGTGAAGTTCAGTAAGTCGAACTTCGCCGGAGCCCAGAGGGAGATCGATCGCGCCTTGCAAGTAGATTCGACTTGCGCGGAGGCATTCTCCATGCGGGCTTTTCTGCGGCTGTCTTCGCGCGATTTCAACGGAGCCATCGAAGATGCGACGCGCGCTCTGGCCCTTGATCCCAGCGACGCGAATGCCAACCTGGCGCTGGCAACTGCCTACAACTCAGTCAGCGAATTCCAGAAGGCGGAAGCGGCCGCCCAGCAGGCTCTCGGGATGCGTCCTGATTTCTGGCAGGGGCGATTAGAGATGGCCAAGGCTTTGTATGGTGAAGGCCGGCTGGTTCTGGCGTGGCGCGAACTGGACGAACTAAACAAGGATTTTCCGGATGTTCATCTGGTTCGAGCCAACACCCTCCTGGCTCTTACTCGCCGGGTGGAAGCGGCGCAAGAATTTGGTCTTTTCTTGAAGGAAGCTCCCGGCGACCGCCGCAGCGATCAAATCAGGAGAATCGTTGCCGGGATGAACGAACTTGCTTCCCCATCATCTTCTTTAATCCTTCCCTAACCCTTCGCTCCTCGATCAGAGACTTCCTTCCCGAGTCCTTCTGCCTGCCGGCGGATGTGGACCTTCCGAAGCAAAGTTTCGATTACTTGTAACATAATTTTAATTATTATGTCCATTGACATACTAGACATTGTGCGCGTATATTCCTTCTGCGATCTTAAACCGCGATAAGTTATGCCCACCCCCGCCATAACGCTGCAGTGTACGACCCGGATCATGAGCGCTCGGCAACGACGCATGATCCGGACTGCAAGGCAACACAGCAGTTTCGTGCGCTAGCTGTCTCAGAGATTTTTTCGCGGCGAATCAGTTGAGAACGCCAAACCGTGGGCGTTCCCTGCTCAAAAGCGGACTGGTTATCAAGAAGTGACTCGCAGTCAAAGGGGATTTGTCATGAAACAATTGGGGCGTTTTGTGGTGTTCAGCGTGCTGTTGGCCGCTGCGGTAGCCTTGCAGGCGCAGATTGTCGAAACCGGCACCATCACTGGCGTGGTGCGGGACAGATCGGGTGCAGTCATCGCCAAGGCCCAGGTAAACATTCGCAACGCCGCGACGGGCCTGACGAGTGGCACCCTCTCGGACTCGCAGGGCATCTACGTCTCGCCCCCACTGGATCCCGGCGACTACCTTGTCTCGTTTCAGGCACCCGGCTTTGGCACGGTGCAGGAGCACGTGCGGCTGGAGATAGGCCAACGCGCCGCCGTGGACGCGGCCCTGGTGGTGGGTCAGACCACGCAGACCGTCACGGTCGAGGCCACCAACCAGCTCCTGGAGAGCGAAACTTCGACCGTCTCCAACCTTCGAACTGAAGAAGCCGTTAAAGATCTTCCTCTGAACGGCCGCAACTTCGCCGAGCTGCTGGGCCTGGGCGCAGGCGTGGTGCCGGCGCAAACCCAGATCGTGAGCATTCCTTATACCCAGCAGCGTGGACCGTCCTCCTATGCCTTTAATGGCCTTCGCTACCAGGAAAACCGCCTGCTGCTGGATGGCATCGGGGACAACGAAAACCATAACGGTCTGGCGGTTGTGATTTTTCCGCCGATTGACGCGGTGCAGGAATTCTCGGAAGAGACTACTGACGCCGATGCGCGCTATGGCCGTGGCAATGCCGGCACCATCAACCTGATCTACAAGTCCGGCACCAATCACTATCACGGAGAAGTTTTTGAATTCCTGCGCAACTCCGCTCTGGACGCTCGCAACTACTTCGATACCGCGGGCAAGCCCGGTTTCCGAATGAACGAATTTGGCGGCACTTTCGGGGGACCGCTCTTCACCCGAAAAGATCCGCAGACCTTCTTTTTCGCGGACTACTCCGGGCAGCGCACGCGTCAGGGCTTGACCTACGTCGACACTGTGCCGGACTTCAAGCTGACCAGCACCGGCTATGATTTCTCCGCTTATCCCCAAGCCATCAAGAGCCCTATCACGGGCACTCCCTACACGAACAATTTCATTCCGCTGGGCGACCCCGCCATCAACCAGACCGGCGCTAACATTCTGAGTTTCATCCAGCAACACGCGGCGCCCAATATCGCGGGCGCCACGACTGCCAACAATTTTTTATTCAATCCCGAGCGCTCGGTGACCGAAGATGCCTTCGACGTTAAGGTCGATCATCGCTTCTCGGATGCGGACAACGCCTTCGCCCGTTACAGTCAGGCTCGCGACAATATCGCCCAGCCCGGCATTCTCCCAGTGCCGCTGGTAGGCGACGTCATCTGCGGACCGGCAAAGGATCCGGCTCGTCAGGCTGTGATCGGCGAGACCCACATTTTTACGCCGAGCACCATTAACTCCGCGCGCTTTGGCTGGTCACGATTCTTTGTTTACGCCGAGAACTGGGACGCGGGTTTGAACCTTCCCACTCAACTGGCTATTCCCGGAGTCGAAGTTCCCGGAAATCCTGCCTCTGACGGACTTCCGGTGATGACCTTTGCCGGCGATTCGCCGATCGGCGATGCGGGAAACAGTCCCACCCACATCGGAACCAACAACTATCAGTGGGATGACAACGTCAACCTGGTCCGCGGCAAGCACTCTCTCGATATCGGTTTCGAACTGGTTCGCTTGGAATACAACATGTTCCAGACCGGAACCGAGCACGGCTCCTTCTCGTTCGGCACCGTGTATAGCGGATTGGCTTATACGGATCTGCTTTTTGGAGCGCCCAAGACCGGGTCATACGCATTCCCTAACGGCAATGACGGATTCGGATTCCGGCAGACCGACCTGTCGTTTTATGGGCAGGACAATTACAAAATCAGCAGCCGGCTGACCCTCAACCTCGGCCTCCGCTATGAGAACTTCCTGGGCTGGCCTTGGACCGAAGTGGAAAACCGGATGTACAACTTCGTTCCTTCTCTCTCGACGACGCAACTTTATCAAGTGGGGACGAATGGCATTCCGCGAAGCGGGGCGAATGGCAACAACTTGAACTTCATGCCCCGAGTGGGATTTGCTTTGAAAGTAACTCCTAAGACGGTCGTACATGCAGGCTACGGCATTTACTACTCCGCACCCAACGTCACCAACTCCGATGGCCTGTCAAACAACGCGCCAGCCCTCGACTACTGGGCGTTTAACAATTCGTCGGTATACGGTTCGGCGGCCAGCAATGGCAGTCCCTTCAATTATGCTTCCGACGGGTTCGTTCACACACCCGCGACGAACGCCAGCGCGTTGCCGTCGGGCCTGCCCGTGTACGCTCAGGATCCGCACGCCAAGACGCCCTATAGCGAGCAGTGGCACCTGACCATTCAGAGGGAACTGGTGCCCTCAACCACGCTCAGCATCGCCTATGTCGGAACCAAGGGAGTGCATCTTGACGACCTGGTGGACATCAACGCCGGTTCGCCGGGCACCACCAACGTTACGGTTAACCGTCCATACCCATTTTTCGCCCAGATCTTCCAGTTGCAGACCAACCAGATCTCAAGCTACAACGGATTACAGGTCACGGCCGAGCGGCGCGCACGCAACCTGACGTTCCTCGCCTCCTACACCTACAGCCACGCCCTGGATGAAAACACGAGCAGTCCCGGCGCGGTTGTAAATCCCTATAACATCCGCGCCGACTACGGAGATTCGGACCTGAACGTTCCGAACCGTTTTGTGGGCAGCGTGAATTACCAGCTGCCCTTTAAAGCGGAAGGTGCACTGCAACCCTGGGTACAGGGTTGGCAGCTGAACGCGATTCTCAATTACTTCGACGGTCTGCCGTTCTCGGTAACTTCGGCGAACGGAGTGGGCGATGGTCTTACGCCGCGGGCCGAAACCGTTCCCGGCTTCGGCAACGGATCGCTGCCGACGGGCAAGCGCAAGCTGCAGGAATGGTTCAACACCTCTGCTTTCGTGAGTATTCCCTTGACCGGGCCGCTGGCGAATGGGGAGTGGGGGGATTCCGGACGCAATATCCTTCAAGGTCCGGGAACAAAAGACGTCGATTTCTCGGTCTTCAAGAATTTTCAGGTCGCCGAGTCGAAGAACCTGCAATTCCGCGCGGAGTTCTTCAATCTGTTCAACACTCCGCAGTTCAACAATCCGTCCGCGGTGGCCCCGGGGCCTGCCGCGACCAGCACCACGCTTGTGCCGAACATCACGCCTGGCTCCGCTTACGGAACGATTGCCTCGGCGGGTTCCCCCACAACCTTCCAACGCATCTCGCGCGAGATCCAGCTGGCGATGAAGTTTACTTTCTAGCCGCCGAAGTTGGCGGCGCAACTGCCACATCGAGATGCGAGGGATGCGATGCGATTGCAAGACTTCACGCTGTTAGGAAAGAAAATACTGGTGGGCATTGTGGTCACGGTGGTGCCGCTTCTGATTCTTCTGGGCAGCCTCTATCTCACTCGCAAGGTGCTGACCAGCGACGGAGCGACCGAACAAGTCTCATCCCCAGCCACATCCCACGCCAAATGACTGGAGGCCTGTGCTTATGAAAATGGATGCCGAGGTTCGACAGAAAATCATCAGCAACAGCCTGGCGAGCCTGCTGATTTACGCACTGCCGGTCGCCCTGATGCTTCTTACGTTTTCTATCACCGGTCAGAGGCCGTGGCTGCAGGCAGCGCCCACGGTTTCCCTGCTCCGCTTCTACCAGTCGTTTGAGCACGCGCTCGGTCCCTTGCACGATTATGGGCTCACAATTTTTGTGGTCGTTCTGGGGATCGTGGAGTTCTCGTTCGGCCTGTACGAAAACCGCTGGACGAAAACCGAAAGAGCCACTGACATTGCCTGCTTCGCGGCGTCCTACATCGTGCTCCGCCCGTTTTTCACCTATGTCGGGTTGAAGCTTCTGCCGGCCGTGCTGCCCGGGCTGAAAAACCGCTTCGCGTGGGTTCCTTTCTTCTGGGGAGTGCTTATCATCTGCGTCGCCGACGACCTGACGCAATACTGGTATCACCGGCTGCATCATCAGGTGCCGTGGTTGTGGAGATTCCACCGCACCCATCACTCGGCCGCGTATATGGGCATGGCGATGGCGAGCCGGCAAAATGTGATTTACACGATCTTCTTTTCGCAGATTTATCTCACCGCGGCCTTGGCTTATCTGGGTTTGGGTGGTCCGGCTGTAATCGCTCTGGTGTTGAAGAGTGTGATCACCACTCTGGCGCATTCCAGCATTCCCTGGGACAAGCCTTTTTATAAGTACAAAGTGCTGCATCCCGTCGCCTGGGTGCTGGAGCGGCTGATCTCGACGCCCGCCACGCACCATGCCCATCACGCCGCCACCACCGATGACGGCATTGGCTACTACAAAGGCAATTTCGGAAACATGTTTTTCTTGTGGGACGTCATCTTTGGTACAGCGCATATCTCCCGCGAATATCCCAAGTCTTATGGGATATCGCACTACCAGGGCGATGAGTGGTACGCACAGCTACTTTGGCCGATTTTCAAGTCAAAGGTCGAAGGCAGCGAACTGGCAGCCAATGGACCGATGGTGAAGTAACCGATGGTGAAGTAAGCAGTCGTAACGCAAAACAATTCCCCGGGGATGAGCTTCTGTGAAAAAAACTAACGTGTTGAGGAAGTTGGCACTGACGGTAGTTCTTGCCGCGAGCGCGGATCTCGCACTTCATGCTCAAGCGACACAGCCGTACCAAGGAGTGGTTGGCAGAACCCTGGCCGAGTCAAAAGAATGGTGGCCGGAACCTGTGAAGGCGCCTGCCGGCGCCCCGAACGTAGTTTGGATCCTGATCGATGATGTGGGCTATGGAGCAGCCGGCACATTCGGCGGGCTGATCCAAACTCCCACCTTCGACAGCCTGGCCAAGAATGGATTGCGCTATACGAACTTCCATACGGCCGCGATCTGCGCTCCCACCCGCTCCGCTCTTCTGACTGGCCGCAACAGCGCGTCGGTGCACGTATCTGGATTCTCACACGTTGGCACGTCCGCCGGTTTTCCCGGCTGGGACGGCCGCCTGCCTGCCACGGCAGGAACCATCGCAGAAATTCTTCGCGACAATGGCTACAACACATTCGCCGTTGGCAAATATGGTGTGACCCCAGACGAAGAGGCGACGGACGCTGGCCCATTCGATCACTGGCCGACCGGCAAGGGCTTTGACCACTTCTTCGGATTTCTTGGTTCGCAAACCGATCAATACAAACCCGACCTGGTGGAAGACCAGGCGCACGTGACCCCTGACGGCCGCCACCTGAGCGAGCAGATCACCGACAAGGCGATCTTCTATATCGACCGCCAGAAGAAGGCCGCGCCGGACAAGCCCTTCTTCCTCTATTACGCGCCTGGCGCAACACATGCGCCGCACCAGGTCGACAGATACTGGAGCGATCAGTACAAGGGTCAATTCGACAAAGGCTGGGACGCTTATCGTCAGGAGGTTTTTGATCGTCAGAAGAAACTCGGTGTGATTCCTGCCAACGCGATCCTTCCGGACCGCAATCCGAACGTCAAGGCCTGGGACACGCTGACGCCGGACGAGAAGAAGCTCTATGCGCGCTTCATGGAAGTGTATGCCGGCTATTTAACCTACACGGACTTTCTGGTCGGCCGCCTGGTCAACCACCTGAAGGAGATCGGACAACTCGACAACACACTGATCTTCATCTCCATCGGCGATAACGGCGCCAGCAAAGAGGGGTCGCTCGAAGGCGCCATCGACCGTTCCATTTCGCGCAAACCGATCACCGAGGAACAGAATATCGCCTATAACCTGGCCAAGATCGACAAGATCGGCACGCCCGATTCGAGGAATGGCAACTATCCGCTAGGCTGGGCGCAGGCCTGCGACACTCCGTTCAAGTACTGGAAATCAGATGCCAACAGCGAAGGCGGAACGCATAATCCGCTCATCGTCTACTGGCCAAAGGGCATCAAGGACAAGGGCGGCATTCGCACCCAGTACGGCCACGTGATCGATCTTCTTCCCACCACTCTTGACCTGATTGGCATCAAGGCCCCGGAAGAGATTCGCGGCATCAAGCAGCAGCCGATTGAAGGAACGTCCCTGGCCTACTCAATTAACGATGCCAATGCGCCCAACCGGCACACGCTGCAGTATTACTACATCTTTGGTTCGCGGTCGATCTACGACAACGGATGGAAGGCGGAGTTGGCGTATCCCAACGA
>Ga0181537_10004711_pt1 | contig 11252 bp, 12 predicted proteins | sample PEATcosm2014_Bin_39_FD_119765 | JGI IMG/M metagenome (GOLD analysis project Ga0181537, IMG submission 119765) | Peatland microbial communities from MTU Mesocosm Facility, Houghton, MI, USA - PEATcosm2014_Bin23_10_metaG | ecosystem: Environmental > Terrestrial > Soil > Wetlands > Peat | place... | reverse complement strand
TTCTGCCGCATCAAAGACTGGCGCCGCATCGCAACCCGCTACGACAAACTCGCCCGAAACTTCCTTGCCGCCGCAGCCCTCGTCGGCGCACTCTATTGGATCAAGTTGTGAGTCCAGACCCTAAGGCGCCCGGCCCCGCTATCGTCCTTGCCATGATCGTGACGCACCGCATCGAGGGCTATGCCATCGTATCGGCCGACGGCATGATCGCCGACGCCGACGGCGTCATGCCGGCGTCGATCCGCAACAGCGCCGATCAAAAATTCCTGCAAGCCGCTCTCGACGGCGCCGCCGCCGTGGTTCATGGACAGCATTCGCACGAAGGCGGCCCGCGCGCCGCCATGCGCAAGCGGCTGATCTTGACCCGCCATGTTGCGTCCATCGCGCCCGATCCGTCGCAGCCCAATGCCCTTTTGTGGAATCCGGAGGGCGCCACGTTCGAACAGGCGCTCGCCGCCCTTGGTGCCGCGGCCGGCACTGTTGCAATCATCGGCGGTACCGAGGTGTTTGGGCTGTTTTTGCCGCACTACGACGCTTTCCACCTGACCCGCGCCCCGGCCACAATTCCGGGCGGACGGCCGGTCTTTCCGCAGACCTCATCACAGAGCACGCCGGAAGACATTCTTGCCGCCGCCGGTCTGCGGCCTACGCCGCGCCGCGACATCGACGCCGCGGCCGGCATCACGCTCACGACCTGGAAGCGTTGACGCAAATGACGCGCTTCGCGCACCGGCGAATTTTCCCAATTTTGCCGCCATGACCTTGCGCCCGCCCCGATCGAAAACACCGCAATCGCGCGAGAACGCCCTCGACTACGAAATTGTGCAGGAGCAGGCGGCCGCGCTCGGCCGGCTTGGCCGCGCGCTTGAGGCGGCGCTGGCGGCTCTTTCCACTCACGATCGCCAGCAAGCAGAAGGCTGCCGCGGCGACATTGCTCCGTCCATTCGCCAAAGCCTGGTGCAGGACGCCAGCACCGCGCTGTGGTGCTTTATCATTCAGCGCGAGGCGTGCGGGCTGCGCGACCAGCGGCTGATCATGCGCAATTATCAGGTGCCTCGCGAGGTGCAAAACCGCATGGGCGTGTTCGGCCCCGGCCGCCGCTCACCTGCCCGCCCGACCGATTCATAATTTGTTAAAGCCGTCACCGAACACGCCGCCGAAAGCCTTTGTTCACCGTTATCGCGGCATTGTCACCGGCGTTTCAATGGGTCGGCGCCCCTGGCATGTTGCGAACCCTTCCTATCATCGGCGAGCTTGAGGCCGCGCTCGCTTCCGGAGCGGGCGCGCGCCGCATCGGGATACTCGCGCGCATCACCGACCTCTTCGCCGAAGGCGCTTCATCTTACTCCGAGGAGCAGATCGGTATTTTCGACGACGTCATGGTGCGGCTCATAAGCGGCACCGATACGGAAGCGCGTGCCGCGGTCGCGCGGCGTCTGGCGCCGATTGCGAACGCTCCGTCCAACGTCATTCACATGCTCGCCTTCGACGAAGACATCGCGGTGGCGGAGCCGATCCTGCGGCAATCGCAACGGCTGCACGATCCCGCTTTGCTCGCCAACGCCAAGACCAAGGGCGGCCGGCATTTGCTCGCTATCGCACACCGCGGATCGCTGAGCGAAAAGGTGACCGATGTCTTGGCCGAACGCGGCGACCGCGAGGTCATTCACGCGCTGGTCAAGAACGCAGCTGCCAGGTTTTCCGACGCGGGCTTTGGCATGCTGGTCAAGCGTTCCGCCGGCGACGACGATCTCGCCATGATCATCGGCACGCGCGGCGACATCCCCAGAGCACATTTTCTTGTGCTGCTGGAGAAGGTTTCGAACGCTGTGCGCACGCGTCTTGCCGCCGCGAAGCCGCAAGCCGGCGGCGTCGGCGAAGAGGTGCCCGCCGCGATCGTGGCCGGTATCCGCGACCACGCCCGCAACGCCTCGCCCGAGTTCGCCGCGGCGCGCGCTGCCGTGGAGCGGCAGAATCGCATCCGCCGCATCGGCGAAGCGGAAATCTATCAATACGCGCGGGATCGCAAATTTGAGGAGACGGTTATCGCGCTGTCGCAATTGTGCGAAACGCCAGTCGACGTTGTCGAGCGGGCGCTCCTCGATCCGCGTGCCGAGATCATTCTTATTCTCGCCAAGGTGGCGAGTTTTTCGTCCACGACGACCAAGGCCCTCTTGCAGCTGCGGGCTGCCGATTGCGGCGTGTCGGCAAAAGACCTCGGTCAGGCCCTGGAGAGCTTCGAGCGGCTGCAGCCCGATACCGCCCGGCGTGTCCTCGGCTTCTTCCGCACGCGCGTGAAAAAGGCCGCCGAGCCCACGGTCCCGCCGGCAGTGGCCGTCAACGGCTAACGGCGGGTAAGCCGCTCTCAATAGCCGCAATAGTTCGGCGCCAGCAGTGGCGACCAGGCCCCGTTCGGAGATCGGTAGTAGCAACCGCCCCGCCACCAAAAAAATACCGCCGCGCCGGCGGGCGGAATCGATCGCACAAATCCCGCTGAACGATTGTAGAGCAAGCGCACGTGACGATTATTCTTCAGAATCAGCTTGACTCAGAATGGTTTGCATTTATGTCGGGACCTCACCGCCACTGGCCGGCACGCGCGGGATTCGATCGAGCGGCTTTCACTTTCCGCGGCGCCGACTCACCGGCATCCCGAGTTCTTACTTTTGGTTCGGGAGGACGGCATGATGAGCCGGAACGCCCTCTTGCGATCGGGGAAGGGCTTGGGAATCCCAGATACCGCCCGAAGGGAAGACACGAAGATAAAACTGAAAGTGGCCGCTCCGGCGCCGGCGGAAGACCGGCAAAGTCATTTCGCGCTTCGCAAGGGCGTGCGCTGCGCCGGCGTGCATCTGATCGTCGACCTACATGGCGCTAAGCGCCTCGACGACCTCGAGCATATCGAGGCGACTTTGCGCCGCTGCGTTGAAGCCGCGCGCCACGCTGCTGCACATCCATCTTCATCATTTTCAGCCGAACGGCGTCTCCGGCGTGGCGGTGCTGGCGGAGAGCCACATCTCCATCCACACCTGGCCCGACGCGCATTACGCCGCGCTCGATGTATTCATGTGCGGCTCCGCCGACCCCGACGCGTGCATTCCCGTCCTGGCGCGAGGCATTTTCCGCTAAGCGCGTCGGCGTGAACGAAATCTTGCGGGGCAACGGCGCCTGAGAGCCTGCGCGGCTCGGGCTTGAGCGGCCGGGCCCTGCATCCCGGCCGTTTGCGTCTCCAAGAGCGACAGAGGGTGTCATGAGCGAAAAGCGCTGGATCGCCGAGACACTGTTTGACGTGCTCGGGCTGCGCATGAGCTACAGGGCCGACAAGGTCATCCGCGAAACGCGGACCGGCCACCAGCATCTGGTGCTGTTCAAGCATCCGTTCTTCGGCAAGGTGCTGATGCTCGACGGCGCCACGCAGATCACCGAGCGCGACGAATTCGTCTATCAGGAGATGATGTCGCATGTGCCGCTGTTCGCGCATGGCCGGGCGCGCGAAATTCTCATTATCGGCGGCGGCGATTGCGGCATTGCCGAGGAAGTGCTCAAGCACAAGACAGTGAAACGCCTCACCCAGGTGGAAATCGATCCGGCGATCATCGCATTATCCAAGGAGCATTTCTCCGCCTTCACGCGTCCGGTGTTCGCCGATAAGCGTTTCGAAAGCGTGATCGGCGACGGCGTGAAATACGTGCGGCAATCCGAGCGCCGCTTCGACGTGATCATCGTCGATTCCACCGACCCGCAAGGAGCGGGGAAGGTTTTGTTCAGCGAAAAGTTCTATGCCGCTTGCAAAGCCTGTATGAACAAAGGCGGCGTTCTGGTGACCCAGAACGGCGTGCCGATCTTCCAACCGCGCGAGCTCATATCGAGCGTAACCCGATTTCGTCGGCTGTTCACCGACGGTGGCTGCTACCTCGCCGCGATACCTACCTATATCGGCGGTCATCTGGCCATGGGCTGGGCAACCGATAACCGAGCCCTGCGGCATGTCTCGATCAAGACGCTTGCTGCGCGCTACCGCAAGGCCGGCAATTTCTCCACAAAGTATTGGACGCCGGAAGTCCACGCCGCGGCTTTCGCCCTGCCGCGTTTCATCGCCGAGCTCGTGGCAAAGGCGAAGCCGCGATGAATCTTGCTTCGGCGGCACGCCGATGTGGGATGTTTTCCAACATTCCGCGGATTGCGGGCGTTGCCCATCGTGTCGCACATCTGATTGAAGTGGGCAGCACGCCGCATTCCCCGCGTCGCCGAGATGCTCTACAATGGAACAACGGAAAAGCCCGACTTTGGGAGGATTATTGCGATGAAGCTTTACATGCATCCGATATCGATGACGAGCCGGCCAGTTCGGCTGTTCATTGCTGAACAAAAGATTCCGGTCGATGAAATCACCGTCGATCTGTTCACCGGCGAGCACGTGAAGCCGCCCTATTCCGAGCTCAACCCGAGTTGCATGGTGCCCATGCTGGAGGACGGCGATCTGCGCCTCACCGAAAGCTCGACCATCCTTAAATATCTGGCAGACAAGATCGGCTCGCCGACCTATCCGAAAGACTTGAAGGCGCGCGCCAAAGTCAACGAGGTGATGGACTGGATCAACACCCAGTTCTACCGCGACTGGGCGTATAACCTGATTTATCCGCAGATATTCCCCAACAACAAACGGCGCAGCGACGAGGCGCAGGCGGCCACCGTCGAACTTGGCCAGCAGAACGCAAAAAAGTGGCTGAAGGTCCTCAACGATCACTTTATCGGTCCGAAAAACCAATATCTGGCCGGCAATCAGATTACGATCGCGGATTATTTCGGCGCCGCGCTGGTGACGCTCGGCGAAACCGTGCGCGTCAACTTTTCGAAATATCCAAACGTGCAGCGCTGGCTCGACAACATGAAAAAACTGCCCAATTGGGGCAAGATCAACGAGGTGTTTTACGGCTTCGTCGAGTCGGTAAAGCAACAGCCTTTCCACGCCATCTGAACAACGGACCGATACCGAAGGACGGACGACAAGGAAGCGGCGACAAGTCCGCCCTTTTCGTCTGTCTTCCATTCTCGTGAAGCCTAAACGCCGTTTTGCCGTAGGGAGCAAGCAATGAGAATAAGCCGCGACCATATTCTAACCAGTCAGGCGGGAAGCCTGCCGCGTCCCGACGATCTGATCAAAGCCAATAGCGCGCGCGAGGCTGGGGAAACGACCGACGAAGCGGCGTTCCAGAAGACACTTGAAGCGACCGTCATCGACGTCGTGCGCCGGCAAAAAGAGATCGGCATCGATGTCCCCGGCGACGGCGAGTTCGGCAAATCGATGGGCCACAAGGTCAACTACCGGGCGTGGTGGAGTTATTCCTTCAATCGCCTCGGCGGACTCGATCTCGCTGGTCCCGGGCTCTACGACGCGAACGTGCCGCCAAAGCGCTCCCGTCCGGGAGAAATCGCGCTCGCGAGCTTCGCGGAACGCCGCGATCGAAACAAGTTCCTGGCAGTCTATAAGGAGGAAGTGTCCACCGGACCCGGCATGGCCAAATGGCCGGTTTGCGTCGGCCCGGTCACCTATAAAGGTCAGGACGCCATCAAATCCGACATCGCCCATTTCAAGGCCGCGCTGAAAGCAAGCGGCGTTGAAGAGGGCTTCATGACTTCGGTGGCGCCGGCAAGCGCCGCGCGTTTCGCCAACGTGTACTACAAGACCGACGAAGAGTTCATGTTCGCCATCGGCGAAGCCATGCGCGAGGAATACAAGGCCATCGTCGACGCCGGTTTGATCCTTCAGCTCGACGATCCCGCAATCGCCGAAAATTGGGACATGATCAATCCCGAGCCATCGGTGGAGAATTACAAAAAATTCTCCATGGTGCGCATCGAGGCGCTTAATCACGCGCTGCGGGGACTGCCCGAGGACCGCATCCGCTTTCACTTGTGTTGGGGCAGCTGGCACGGTCCGCACACCACCGATATCCCGATGCGCGACATCGTCAACGTCATGCTGGCGGTCAAATGCCAGGCTTATTCGTTCGAGGCCGGCAACGTGCGCCACGAGCACGAGTGGACAGTGTGGGAAGACGTCAAGCTGCCCGACGGCAAAATCATTCTCCCCGGCGTCGTGAGCCACGCCACCAACGTGGTCGAGCATCCCGACCTCGTCGCCCAGCGAATCCTGCGATTCACCAAGAGTGTCGGCCGGGAGCGCGTTATCGCCGCGACCGATTGCGGGCTTGGCGGCCGCGTCCATCCGATGATCGCATGGGCCAAGCTCGAAGCGCTGGCGCAGGGAGCGGCGTTGGCAAGCCGCCAGCTTTGGGGATAAACGTCATGGCCGGCTTTATCCCGGCCATGACGAGGCGCGTTATTGCACTTCTTGCTACGCGGCGTACCGCTGCGTCTTCATCCAGGCGTCGATCTCGCGCTCGGCTTCGGCCCTGGCGAATCCGTAACGCGCTTGCAGGGTTCTGGCCAAAAGCTCGCGGCGCCCGTCGATACGCGTGAGATCTTCCTCGGTGAGCTTGACCCAATTCATCCGCACTTCGCTCTTGAATTGCATCCAATTGCCCTGAATCGTGTCCCAGTTCATCGTTGTCTCCTCGTGGCGTCAGGAAGGCGGCGTCGCCCGTCGCCCTTCCGGGGAACGCGGGAATGTCAGTCCCGGGACGTGGCCGCAATTCGGCGAGATCGCGGTCATTCGGCGAAAAGCCGGAACGCGATCGGACGCAGCTAGCAAACAGTAAATGAACACGCAAAGACCTCGTCATTGCGAGCGCAGCGAAGCAATCCAGTCCGGCGCGAGAGAACTGGATTGCTTCGTCGCTACGCTCCTCGCAATGACGAGCCAAGGTGCTTGACGCCGTTCGCCCGCTCGCCGAAGAGACATATTATGGGCTCGCTTTCCCCATCCGCCGACGTCGGCCGGCTCGCGCGCGGTATCCGCACCGGCGACCGCAGCATGCTTTCACGCGCTATCACGCTGATCGAAAGTAAGCGCGCCGATCACCGCCGCAGCGCCGCGGCGCTCACCCAGGCGTTGCTCGGCGCGACCGGCAACGCCGTGCGCGTCGGCATCACTGGCGCGCCGGGCGTCGGCAAGTCGACGACCATCGACGCCCTGGGGAGCATGCTTACCGCGCAAGTACGCAAAGTCGCGGTGCTCGCCGTCGATCCGTCGTCGCGGCGTACCGGCGGCTCGATCCTTGCCGACAAGACGCGGATGGCGCATCTGGCCAACGATACCAACGCCTTCATCCGGCCTTCTCCCGCCTCCGGCACGCTCGGCGGCGTCGCGGCAAAGACGCGGGAGACCATGCTGCTCTGCGAGGCGGCTGGCTATGACGTGGTCCTGGTGGAAACTGTCGGCGTCGGCCAGTCGGAAATCGCCGTCTCCGACATGACCGATTTCTTCCTTGTGCTGATGCTGCCGGGCGCCGGTGATGAGCTTCAGGGCCTCAAAAAGGGCGTCGTCGAACTCGCCGATATGATCGCCGTCAACAAAGCCGACGGCGACAATGTTATTCGCGCCAAGTCCGCCGCCGCCGAATATCGCGCCGCGCTGCATATTCTCACGCCGCGGTCGGCGAACTGGTCCCCGCCCGTCGTCACCTATTCGGCGCTGACCGGCGATGGCATCGCCGATCTCTGGGCGAAAGTGCTCGATCACCGCGAAAAACTCGCCGCATCCGGCGAGTTGGCCTCGCGCCGTGGCGAGCAACAGGTGAAATGGATGTGGGAGATGCTCGAAGAGCGCCTGTTCGCGCCGCTGCGTTCCGACCGCACGCTCAAGGCTGCATTACCGCGGCTCGAAGCCGAGGTCGCGGCGGGACGACTGGCGGCCAACGCGGCCGTCGAGCAGATTGCCGATATGCTCGGCAAATGATGCGCGTCCTTCTGATCGGCTTTGGCCCCTTCCCCGGCGCGCCGTTCAATCCCAGCCCGGTTTTGGTGAAGGCGCTTGCTCGCAGGCGGCGGCCGGCGCTCGCCGATATTTCGGTCACGACCCACATATTCGCGACCGACTACGCGGTGGTCGGTCGTGAGTTGCCGAGACTGTTTGCCGGGGAGCCCGACATCGTGCTGATCTTCGGACTTGCCGCGCGCCGGCGCGCGATCTGCATCGAGACCCGGGCGCGCAATGCCGTCTCGGTGCTGTTCCCCGATGCAAGCGGACATCGACCGCCGCGCGCCGAGATTGTCTCCGGCGGCCCGGCGGCATTGCGCGGCGCTGCGCCCTTTGCCGATCTGCTCGGTGCGCTTCGGGGCTGTCCGATTGCGGCGCGTTTGTCGCGCGATGCCGGCCGATATCTGTGCAATTACGCCTACTGGCACGCGCTGGGACTTGCCCGCAACAGTCGGCCGCTGGTCCAGTTCATTCACATTCCGGCTGTCAGGTTGGGGCCGCGGCCACGATGGCAGCTGCGACGGCGACAACCCTCGTTTGCCGCCTTACTCGCCGCGGCCGAAAGGCTGTTGATCGCGCTGATCGCGGCAAGCCGCCGTTAACCGTGGCGGGAATAGTGTGCCCTGCCCGACCGGAACGGTCCTACGGCACGTGGCATCACGCGCCCGTCGCGTTTGCGAGGAGCCAACCAAATGACCCTCGATCGCCGCCGTCTGTTCGCGGCTCTAGCCGGCGCCGGTGCGGCTACTGCAGGGAGCGCAGCCGGACAAGCGCAAGCGATGCCCGCGCGCGAAGTCGGTCTGCGCGGCGAGATCGATGCGGCATCACTCGGTATCCGGCCAAATGCAACCGATGATCAGACGCAAAACTTTCAGCGCGCCATCGATCAGGCCGCGGCTGCGCGCGCAGTGCTACGCCTACCTCCCGGGGTCTATCGCACGGGCGCGCTGACATTGCCGCCCTACGCAACCATCGCCGGCGTCGCGGGAGCAACCCGCATCCTGATGACTGGTGGATCCTCGCTGATGTCGGCCACCGGCAGCGACTATGTCGGCCTCAACGGACTCCTGCTCGATGGCGGCAATATTCCCCTCCCGGAAAAACGCGGGCTTTTACACTTTGCTCAGGGGCGTTTCCTGCGCATCGCCGATTGCGAAATCATCAATGCCGGACGCAACGGCATCGCGCTCGAAGCGATCGACGGTGAGGTGACCGGCAACACGATCAGTGCCGCCGACGGCGCGATTTTCTCGCTCGACGCGCGCGGGCTTAAAATCGCCGGCAACACGGTACGCGGCGCCGGCAATGGCGGCATCCTGGTGTGGCGCAGCGAACGCGGCGACGATGGCACGCTGGTCATCGACAACCGCATCGAAGACATCATGAACAAAGCCGGCGGCTCCGGTCAGTATGGCAACGCCGTCAACGTCTTTCGCGCCGACAACGTTATCGTGCGCGGCAATCGCATCCGCAACGCGGCGTTCTCCGCCGTGCGCGGCAACGCCGCGTCCAACCTGCAGATCGTCGGCAACACTTGTACCAGCCTTGGCGAGGTCGCGCTCTATGCCGAATTTGGCTTCGAGGGCGCGCTGATCGCCAACAACATCGTCGACGGCGCCGCTGTCGGCGTGTCGGTCACCAATTTCAATCAAGGTGGCCGGCTCGCCGTCGTGCACGGTAATCTCATCCGCAATCTCGTCGGCCGGCGACCGCCCGGCACCGATCCGAACGATAGCGCCGGCATTGGCATCGGCGTTGAAGCCGATACATCGGTGACGGGCAACGTCGTGGAAAACGCGGCGAACGCCGGAATCGCCGCCGGCTGGGGCGCCTATCTGCGCGATGTCGCCATCACGTCGAACGTGATCCGCCGGGCCGATTTCGGCATTACTGTTTCCGTGGCGCCGGGCGCAGGCGCAGCCGTGATCGCCGACAACATGATCTCCGATGTGCGCAGCGGCGCCATCGTTGGCATGGAATGGAAGAAGCCGGTCACCGGCGATCTCGCCAAGGACGGCGCCGCGCGCTACGCGCAATTATCGATAGGCGGCAACCGCGTGCGCTGAGCCGCAGCGATGCTCAAATTGCTTCGGTGACGCGCAAGCTGCCAACCTCCATACCGTTCCAGTTGCGCAGGATCGGCTGCGTGAAGCGCGTCAGCGCAGCGCGTTCCTGTTCGGCGAGCGGAAGAAAGCGCACAATCAAAGCCGCCATGATCGTTTCGGCGGCGCGGCCGGCGCCATCGTCGCATTTGATTGCGATGCCGAGCCCTTGTTGCGGCAGCGCGCCGCAGAACACGCCTTCGGCGCCGGTCTTTACAAGAGCCCGTGCGCCCAGCAGCCGCATAATCTCGGTGCAGAACCGGCCGGTGCCTGCGACATACCACGGCTCCTGCGCGCAGGATTCGCGCAATCGCCTCGCGGCCCCCGCGCGCTCAGGCGCAAGCCCCTGACCGGTGCCGAATTTGGCGAAAGCGTGCGCTAGATTCTGCAGCGGCACAGCCCAGGTCGGGACCGAGCAGCCGTCGATGCCGCAGCGATCTTGCGACAGCGACGCGCCGGTCAAATCTTCGAGCGCGCCCCGGACTTCAAGTTGCACCCTGTGCTGCGGACGCCAATAGCCGACATCATCGACGCCGATCGCGCAGGCGGCGCAAAGAAAGCCCGCATGCTTGCCCGAACAATTGTTGTGCAGCGCCGACGGCGCGCCGATCCGCGCCAGCGCGAAGGCCGCCGCTTGCGCGCTCGGCCAATGGGTTCCGCAGGCAAGCGCTGACACGTCGAGCCCGGCTTTGGCGAGGATACGCGCGACGCCCTCGACATGCGCCGGCTCACCGCCATGTGAGGCGCAAGCCAGCGCCAGCTCCGCGGGCGTGAATGCATACCGGTCAGCTGCGCCCGATTCGATCAGCGGCAGCGCCTGCAACGGCTTCACGGCCGAACGCGGGAACACCGGCGTGGCGATGTCGCCTACGGCAAAAACAATCCCGCCATCCGCATCGGTAACCGCGACCGCGCCGCGATGGCGGCTCTCGACCAAGCCGCCACGGAGCACTTCGACAAGGACCGGTTCGCTCATCGGTTAGAGGCGCGACGCCGCCCCGGGCCATAGCGCGGGAGCGGCCCGTTGGTATTGCGGCGGACGGGCGACTTCACCGCCAAGCGCTTGTGCGGCACGCCAAGCCCAATGCGGATCGTCGAGGAACGCACGACCAAGCGCAACCATGTCGGCATGGCCTTCGGCGACGATGGCTTCCGCCTGTTGCGGGTTCGCGATCAACCCGACGACGCGCGTCGGCAAGCCTGCCTCGCGGCGGATTTGCGCGGCAAGCGGCACGTTATAACCAGGATTTCTCGGCACGCTTGCCTGC
>Ga0181537_10004710_pt1 | contig 11252 bp, 11 predicted proteins | sample PEATcosm2014_Bin_39_FD_119765 | JGI IMG/M metagenome (GOLD analysis project Ga0181537, IMG submission 119765) | Peatland microbial communities from MTU Mesocosm Facility, Houghton, MI, USA - PEATcosm2014_Bin23_10_metaG | ecosystem: Environmental > Terrestrial > Soil > Wetlands > Peat | place... | reverse complement strand
CAAATTCGGAAGCGCCGGTTGCCTTGTTCTCCAGACGACCGCCTATGACGGTGATTGCGGGGTTTTTATTGACCTTGTTCGTCAGCGAGATCTTGCTGGCGCTGAGGCCGGAGGTAGCCAAATACTGCATGGCAATCTCGCCTGTCGGGCCGATGGCTTGAACCTGACCGCTGCGAAGCAGTACCGCCTTGTTGCACAGGGTGTTGATCGCCCCCATGTTATGGCTGACAAATAAAACGGTCCGGCCATCAGTGCGGGCCACATGATTCATCCTGCCGAGACACTTTTTCTGGAACTGCACGTCTCCCACCGCCAGAACTTCGTCAATAATGAGAATTTCCGGCTCAAGGTGCGCCGCTACGGCGAATGCCAGGCGTACATACATTCCGCTCGAATAGCGTTTGACCGGGGTGTCGAGGAATTGTTCGATTTCGGCAAAGGCGACGATCTCGTCAAACTTGCTTTTGACTTCCGCGCGCGACATTCCGAGAATTGCTCCATTGAGAAAGATGTTTTCGCGGCCAGTTAGTTCCGGATGAAAACCTGTGCCTACTTCCAATAAGCTGGCGATGCGACCTCGCACGCGGATTTGTCCGCTGGTGGGTGGCGTGATCCGGCTAAGAATTTTTAAGAGCGTGCTTTTACCCGCCCCATTCCGGCCGATGATGCCCAAAACTTCTCCCGTCTTGACCTGGAAGGAGACATCCTGGAGGGCAAGGAATTCGCTCGACTCTTTTGCTTTGTTATTAGCGAAAAGAGTCTGAGGTGAAGTAAATAAAGAACGTACTCCCCGCTCAAGCCGATGCCGCAACCCATCGCCGGCCGAACCGAGTTGTCCCAGCCGGTATTTTTTCGTGATATTTTCGACTGAAATGCAGTAGTCGCTCATGAGTCGGTTTTCTTAAATCATATCCACAAACGATTTTTCCGTTTTGCGAAAATGGAAAATGGCGGTGATGAGAAGGATCAGACTGGTATAGATGGAAATGACCAGCCCCGGCCAAAAGACGGGGACCGCGCCATGAAAAACCGCCCAGCGGAATCCATCGATCGCCCCTACCATCGGATTCATGGAATAGAGGAGACGCCCGAAACCATGAAATTTGTCGCTCGGATATATAACCGGTGAAACGAAGAAGCCCGTCTGGACAATAAACGGAGCGATAAAACGAAAGTCACGGTATTGGACCGTCAGCGCGGACATCCAAAAGCCGGCTCCTAAAGAGGCCGTCAAAGCCAAAAGAATAAACAGGGGCGCGGTTAGAATTCTGACATCGGGAATAACATGATACCAGATCATCAGCACGGCTAAAATCGCCAGCGAAATAAGAAAATCAACGAAGCCGACGGCCAATGTCGATGCCGGAACCAGAAGACGTGGGAAGTAAATCTTGGAAATCAGATTGGAGCTTGCGAGGAGGCTGTTGCCGGCATCCGAAAAGGCACTGGCGAATAATCCCCAGAGGAGCGTGCCCGCGGTAAGAGAAAGGGGGTAAGGCACAGTGCCGAATGACACTGGAATGACTTTCTGAAAAAGGGTCGAAAAGATAACAATGTTGATAACGGGACGGATGACGGCCCACGCCACGCCCACCGTCGTTTGCTTGTAGCGAACCAGGATGTCGCGCCAGGCGAGAAAATAGAGGAGTTCCCGGTAACTCCACAGGTTCCTCCAATAATTCTTTTCCTCGTGCTCGGCGGATATAATCAATTCTTCCATGACAATTTTCAGGTGGCTCGCATCAAAATAAAGGAATCAGAGTAATCTTGCACGCTCCGATACGCAACCATTCTGAAATTCGATAAAAAAACGGGCTACGCCTTTCCGGAAGGCAAAAATTCTTTCGGCGCGACCCGCGCGGATTTTTCGAATAGCCTCTGGGAGTATGACGGTTTCGCTTCAACAAAAAATCCCGGCAAGAGGAATGCGAATCTTGAACGTCGTATCGTCGATCGACCCCGCGGCCGGAGGAGTCTCCGAGTCCATTCTGCGCTTGAGCAAGGCGGTCATGAATTTGGGACACGAAGTGGAGATCGTCAGTGTCGACGCCCCCGACAGCGCGTGGCAAAGAAATCTTCAGGTTTCCGTCCACATGAAAGGCCCCGCGCGCGGGCCGTTGGAATACTCCCGGGACTTCAATCAGTGGCTGGGGCAAAACAGCGGAAGATTCGATGCGATTATTTCCCACGGGCTCTGGCGATTCAACTCGCACGCCACCCGCCGGGCGGCCCGGTCCGCCGGACGTCCCTATTTTGTCTTTCCGCACGGGATGCTTGATCCCTGGTTCAAGCGCTACTATCCCGTTAAGCATTTAAAAAAATGCTTCTTCTGGTGGCTCACCGAATATTCCGTTTTGCGGGACGCCCGGGCCGTCCTGTTTACCTGCCAGGAAGAGCTCCTGCTCGCACGGGAAAGTTTTTGGCCCTACCAATGCGTCGAACGGGTCGTGCCTCTGGGCACGAGCGAGCCGCCGGAAAATAAGGAGGAGCAGATCAAGGCATTTAGCGCGGCTTTTCCGCAACTTGGGACCAAACGCGTGATCCTTTTTCTGGGACGGTTGCACGAGAAGAAGGGTTGCGACCTTCTCCTGCGTGCGTTCCTCAATCTCCTGGAATCCAAGCCGCGGGAGATATGGCGCGACCTTCATGTGATGGTCGCGGGTCCTTGTTCGCATCCCGACTATCTGCACTTGCTCAAGCAACTCGCCGGTCGGTGCGAAGACCTCTCTCCGGGAAGTGTCTCGTTTCCCGGCATGTTGTCGGGCGACCTCAAGTGGGGCGCGCTTCGTCGGGCCGAGGTTTTTATTCTCCCCTCTCACCAGGAAAACTTTGGCATCGCCGTCGTGGAGGCGCTCGCCTGCGGCACCCCCGTCCTGATTTCACGTCCGGTCAACATCTGGCGCGAAATCGAATCGAGTGGCGCGGGCCTGGTCGATTCCGATACCGTCGAGGGATGTTCCCGCCTGCTTGAGCAGTGGCTTAACCTCGACGACAAGGGTAGGATCGCGATGGCGGCCCGGGCGGTTGACAGCTTCAAACAATATTTTGAAATCACGCAGACGGCCGTGAGTTTGATTGATACGATCAAGTCATTCGAGACCAACCCGGTTGTCCCATGAAACTTTACCAGCAAACATCCATCTACGAATCTCCGTGGAGTTTCGGGGAAAAGATCAAAATGCTTTTGTGGGAGGTCGCCTGGCGGCTTCTCTGTTCGTGGACCCCGAAGCCGCTCAATGGCTGGCGGGTATTCTGGTTGCGGGCCTTCGGCGCGACGCTCAACGGCAAGCCCTTTATTCACCAACGCGCCCGCATCCAAATCCCCTGGAACCTGACCATGCATGACCGCGCCTGCATCGGTGATAGGGCCAACATCTACAGCCTCGGTCCGGTTGAACTTGGTCCCGAGTCCACCGTGGCTCAGGAGTGTTATCTGTGCACCGGTACGCACGATTTCGAAAAAACCATGTTTCTTATGACCGCAAAAATTACGATTGGCGCGCGCGCCTTTCTGGGGGCCCGGACCTTTGTCATGCCCGGCGTGACCATTGGTGACGATTGCATTATTGGAGCCTGCTCGGTCGTCACCAAGGACACGGCCGCCGGAATGATTTGCTGCGGAAACCCGTGCCGGGTCGTCCGTCCCAGGTATCCGGAAAAGGCCACAGGTGAGCTACGTTAACGCCTCGAAAGTCACTCCGATTCTTCCTGGATCTGAATGTCATCGATGTAAAACGTGGTTTGGCCCGTAAAGCGAAATTCAAAGTGGTAACCCCAAGTTGTGGCGGTTGGATCGTCCGGATTCGAAATTTTGATTTCATCAGACACTTCCGACCAACTCGATCCGGCATTGACTGGGTTCATAACGTCGTATCCGCGAAATCCGTTTCGATCAAATTCATCCGCCCTGACCTTATAACGGAGATCGTTAAGATTGCGATCCCCCTTGATCCAGAAATGGATTCGATAGGTTTTATTTAGATCAAGAGTGAAGTGTTGTGAACATCCAATGACGTGTTCGCTCCATTGATTTTCAACGGGAGGATAATAACGCTCTGGAAAATAATTATTTTTTACCGGCCAGACAAAATATTTAAGCGCATATTTGGATTTCTCACCTTCGGGAAAGGTAAAGCCCGGCTCCAGTTGGGGGTTGACGGCAGCAATCAACTCGTCGGGAGCGCCCCAAGCTCCGATCTTAAACCAGTCTTTCGGGTAGACATAGTGATAGTTGGGGGGAGAATTCCCTTCAAGGGCGTGGCCGGGATGTTGAATGCAGGTGCGCCCAATTTGCCGGTGTTCAGCGCATACGCAATCGTTCAGTCGTCCCGGCCGATCAGGAGGTTGGGCAGGTGATTGCCCGTGAGATCGCAAACGGTCACGGTTGTGGCCCTACCCAATTGTTCCACGCCCGCAATCTTGACATGAACGCCTGGCGCAAAGGTGGGGTTGGTGGGATCTGCTGAGTTGTTAAGATAGAGATTCAAATAGCCGGTGCGATTCCCGCAGATAATATCAGGCTTGCCATCATTGTTCCAATCGACGACGGCCGGGGTAAGCTGTTCCAAGCCCATGCCCGGTATGATCATTTGCGTGTGATCCTCGTCGAAAGATGGACTCGCGTTTGAACCGGTATTGCGCAATAAATAGATGCTGTTCGCCGAGTAGGTTCCTTCGCCCATGATCAAATCGAGCACGTTCTGGGAACTAAACAGGTCGGTCAGGCAGGGAGCGAGATAGTTGCACCAGAGAACTCCATTCTTGCGGGTGTTGATCAGGAGCATAGTGGGGTCAACAGTGGGCTTAAAGTTGGGCTGCGAGGAGGACCCGATGTTGGAAATATGGAAAAGCTTTCCTGCATAGGTTCCCGCCGCGATACCCAAGCACTTGTTACCTTCAAAATCGACGAGTTGAATGCGGGGGACAACATTATCAACGCCCTCCTGCTTGTGGATTGAGCCATCCTCGCCCAGCCAGATCGGCATGACTTCGCCTTGGGTAAAGGCGGGTTTTTGCGGTGTCCCGCTGTTGGGAAAGAACCAGAAAAAGCCATAGGAATCGGCGAGCACGAGATCGGGTTTCCCGCTTCCGGTCATTTCGCCCACGGCAACGCTGGGGCCGAAAGTGATGCCACGGATGCCTCCATCGTCCCCGACGGCAAGCTGGTAGCCGTCAAAGCCGTGGATGTTCCCTTTATCATCCACTCCTGCCCACGGGACATAAGCAGGCTTCACGTTTTCAAAATTACCCGCCGGAAGAATGTTGGGGCCGTACGTCTGCGCACGGGCAAGCGAAGGTAACAAACAGGCCAGCGCCATGACGGCGAGGCAAAAACGCCAAGACACATCGAGCGATGAAAGCGGCTTTTTTGCCAACAAATATTCTTGTTGCATAAGACGAAAATAAAAATTAACCACCTCACTTAACCGCAATTGAATCTGTGTTGCAATGATTGTTACCCAGCATTCATGCGCTCGTTGGCAGAAAGGATCAGTTTAGCATCTCAACAGTGCTGGCTCGGAGAGTGACGATAAGAATTGAAAAACTACCGCTTCAACCCCAGCACATCCTGCATGGAATAGAGGCCCGGCTTTTGGGTGCGGACCCATTGCGCGGCGCGGAGCGCGCCCGAGGCGAAGGTATCCCTGCTGGAGGCGCGGTGCGTCAGTTCAAGCCGCTCGCCGATAGTTGAGAAATGAACGGTGTGATCGCCCACGACATCGCCGCCGCGCAGGGCATGCATGCCGATCACGCGCTTGGGCCGCGCGCCCACATCCCCATGACGGCCATGGAGCGTCAGCTCGTCGTAGGTGCCGCCCGCTGCTTCGGCCAGGATTTCTCCCAGGCGCCGCGCGGTTCCGCTGGGCGCGTCGAGCTTCTGCCGGTGATGCATCTCGACGACTTCCTCGTCGTAATCTTCGCCCAGCGTTTCCGCCGCGATTTGGGTCAGGTAAAAAAGGAGATTCACGCCGACGGAAAAATTGGGCGCAAAAACGATGGGAATACTCCGTGAAGCCGTTTCGATGGCCTTGCGCTCGTCCGCGGTATGGCCCGTCGTGCCAATGACCATCGCCTTGCCGTGGCTCGCCGCAGTCTTAGCCAGATCGCCCGAAAGCGAATGATGCGCGAACTCGATCAGCACGTCGCAACGGTCGATGCAATCGAGCACGTTATCGCCCTTGTCGATACCGGCGATCAGTTCCAGCTTCGGATCCTGCCCCGGGAGACGCAACAGCGCCTCGCCCATCCGGCCCTTCGATCCGACAATAATGATCTTGGTCTTGGTCGCGCTCATGTCATGCCTTAAAGCCCGAAATGTTCGAGGGCGATTTCCAGCCGGTCGCGGTTTTGCGGTTGCAACGGAACGAGCGGCAGCCGCACCTCTTCCGTCATCCAGCCCTGGCGCGCCATCGCCGTCTTCACCGGCACCGGATTCGCCTCGATAAAAAGATCGCGGAAGAGCGGATAATATTTCCGATGCATCTGCTCGGCTTCCTTGGGCCGGCCGGCGAGGAACGTGCGCACCATGTCGCCGACTTGCTTTGGGATCAAATTCGACGCGACACTGATCACACCCGTCGCCCCGACCGCCAGCGCGGGAAGCGTCATCGAATCGTCTCCGCTCAAAATCGCGACGTTGTCCGGAAGCGCCTGGCGCAATTGGCTGAAGCGCTCGATCGACCCGCCCGCTTCCTTGATCGCCACGATGTTCGGGTGCTTGAGGGCGAGCGACGCCATCGTATCGACGCCGATTTCCATCCCGGTACGGCCTGGGACGCTGTAGGTGATGATCGGCAGCCAGGTCGCCTCGGCCAGGGCCGAGTAATGGGCGAAAAGCCCGGCCTGCGAAGGCTTGTTATAGTAGGGAGTGACGATCAGGAAGCCGTCCGCGCCGAGCTTTTTGCCTGCCTGCGTCAGGTAGATCGCTTCCGTCGTGCTGTTGGAGCCGGTCCCGGCAAAGACCTTCACCCGGCGGTTGACCACCTGAACTGCCAGCTCGATTACGCGCAGATGTTCCTCCATCGAGAGCGTGGCCGATTCCCCGGTTGTGCCGACAGGAATCACGCCGTCGATGTCTGCGGCGATCTGCTCCTCCAGCAGGCGCGTGAAAGCGGCTTCATCGACGAGGCCGTCGCGGAAAGGAGTGACCAGGGCGGTATAAGTGCCCGTGCAGGGGGCGGCAGTAGAAGAGGGCATTGGGAGGTTAACCTTAGCGAAGGTCGGGCGGCTTAGCAACCAGCCTTAAGTGGATTTATAGGCAAATGCAAACCAAGCCGCCCCGGCCAGAAAGCCAAAACTGACCATGTAGTTCCACTTCAGGTTTTCTCCCAAGACCAGTTTGGCGAAAACGACAAAGACAACCAGGGTGATGATTTCCTGGAGAATTTTGAGTTGGTAACCGTCGAGCAACTTGAAGCCGATGCGATTCGCGGGCACTTGAAAGCAATATTCAAAAAAGGCGATGCCCCAGGAGATCAGAACCACAATCCAAAGAGGTCTGTCGTGCAGATATTTGAGATGGCCGTACCACGCCCAAATCATGAACGTGTTTGAGGCAGTGAGAAGAAGAATTGTTTGAATTACGGTTGAAAAAGGCATGAAACAAAATACAAGATTTTTCCCAATGTAAAGGCGCGTGTTCGGTACGATTCATAAAATTCCAGGCGCTAACCTTCTCTCTGGAGACCTCTGCGAAAGTCCTCTCCACCAAGTCCGTCATCCTGAGCGAAGCGAATGCGCAGCATTCGCGCAGTCGAAGGACCTAGCTGATTTTACCCGAGGCTTGTTAAGCGGACAGGGTTTCATCGCCCTTAGCCGCTTCGTCGCCTTCTCCTCGAAAGGACCCGTCATTATGGCACTCTAATGCCCGCTATCGGCCACCAAGGTCCTTCGACTCCGGCTCGACAAACCGCGACTGGAAAAGTGCATCCTCCGTTCGCCTCGCTCAGGATGACGGAATTGAGAAACGACATTTTTGCAGAGGTCTCCTCTGTACTAAAAAAGTCCGGTCAACCTCCTTTTTTAGGCCATAACTTTCCGAGGAGCGTCCGCGGGCGATATTCGGGCGGCAAACGCTTCAAGGCGGAGCGAAGGGGAGGGCGATAGTCCCGATAGGGCGTGGTTTTAAGAATTCGCCAATAATGACGCGTGAATGGATTCGGATTGAGATAATCCCACGGTTTGTAATCCGTGGTGAAGTGAACAATTCCCGGCTTATCCTTCAAACTTTGGTGCTCTTCCGGTCGAAGTTTCAATTCCTCAGCCGTTAGTTTGAAAATGCGGTTCGAAACATTCCATCTCGGATCCAGAGCATAAATTTGGTCAAAAAGAACGGCATTCAGCGCGTCCTGATCCCAGTTCTTCAGGAGACCGGCATTATTCTCAATGTAATCGATCAACTTCCCGGTAAGATTCCGCGATCTCCAAAGGTCCAGATTCATCAGGAGTACGCCCGAGTTGACGTAATTTTTGTCGTCGGGAATTCCGAGCGATTTCTTGTGCGCATCATGAACGACCGGGACGGCGGCAAGAGGATAAGCCGTGATATCTGTTTGCCACAAAGGACGAATCGAGTCGGCCACGTATAAATCGCAGTCCAGGTAAAGAACCTTCCTGATTTCGGGCGACACAAGCTCGGGAATAAATATCCGCGCGTAGGCGGCCCATGAAATATGGCCGTCGACTCGGAAATGGCGGTAAGAAGAGGAATCGAGTTCGACGAATTGAAGGCTGACCAGAGGCTTGCCTTCGACGATCTGGCCAAGGCGATCCTTGTGAAGCTTATTGATGCCAATCGACATCACGATCAAATGGAGGACTTCATTCTCATTTTTTTCGATCAAAGAGAGAATGGTTACGGCCAGGTGCTGGCAGTAATTGTTGTCCGAGGCGAAGACAACGGTAATCGGATCGTGCATATCCGCTCCTTTCATAAGGACTTCATTTTAATAACGGGAAGGGTAGCAGGGAAAGCGTCGGCGAGTCATGAAGGTATTTCTCAGCCAGGACCGATTAATGAGTCTTGACAGATTCAATTAAATAAATAAGTCTACAGACATTATAGAGAATATGAAAAACATCCTCACAACAACCATCGTCATCCTTGTGCTCGGTTTAAGCGCCACGCTTGCCCAAGCCAAACAGATTGCCCTGCTCAATGTCTCCTACGATCCCACCCGTGAGCTCTACGAAGATTACAACAAGGTCTTCGCCGACTATTGGAAGAAGCAGACCGGCGATGATGTCACCGTCAACCAATCCCACGGTGGTTCAGGCAAACAAGCCCGCGCGGTGATTGATGGGCTGGAGGCCGATGTCGTCACCCTCGCACTCCCTCCCGACATTGACGCGATCGCGGACAAGGCGCATCTCATCGAACCGAAGTGGGAGACCCGCTATCCCGACAACAGTTCGCCCTATACATCGACCATTGTCTTCCTGGTGCGCAAAGGCAACCCGAAGGCGATCAAGGATTGGTCCGATCTGATCAAGCCCGGCATTGAAGTCGTCACGCCCAATCCCAAGACCTCCGGCGGCGCGCGCTGGAACTTCCTGGGCGCTTACGGTTACGCCCTCAATGCCAACAATAATGATCAGGCCAAAGCGAAGGATTTTGTGAAGGCCCTCTATGCCAATGTGAAGGTGCTCGATACCGGCGCGCGCGGTTCAACCATCACGTTTGTGCAACGCGGCCAGGGCGACGTGCTCATCGCTTGGGAAAACGAAGCGCTGCTCAGCGTAAACAAGCTCAACCCGGGTGAATTTGAAATCGTCTATCCGAGCCAGACCATCCTGGCCGAACCTCCTGTGTCCGTGGTCGATTTGAACGTCGACAAGCATGGCACTCGCGATGTTGCCGTGGCCTATTTGAAGTATCTCTACTCGCCTGAAGGCCAGGACGTGATCGCCCGCAATTACTACCGTCCCCGCGACAAGGATGTGCTGGCGAAATACGCAAGCCAGTTCCCGGCGATCAAGCTCTTCACCGAGGCTGAAACATTTGGCGGCTGGGACAAGGTCCAGAAAGACTTCTTCGGCGATGGCGGGGTCTTTGACCAGATTTACCATGCGCCGGATGCGGCGAAATAACCTTCAACTCCAAAAACAAACCGGGCGAAGCGCAAGCTTCGCCCGGTTTGTCGTTCAGAGATAGATTCGGAAGAGAATTTAGGCCATCGCTGCTTTGCGGCGGGCGAAGAAGAAAAGCAATCCCAAACCGGAGAGCAGAAGTGCGTACGTTGTAGGCTCGGGAACGACAAGTTCAGTCGTCACAAAGCAGGGACCGTTGAAGGCTTGGTCGCCGTCAATGTCCGTGCTGAAAATGTTAATTAATGCGCCACTGGAATTATACTCCGTAACCGTATCGTCGGTGGAATCTGTCACGTAGAAATCTCCAATACTATCAATGGCGACGTCCTTGGGACCATCCACGCTGCTCGCGTATAAGGGCTGAACAGCGGATCCGACATAATCACCACTCGAATTGAATTTCAGGATTTGGCTGGTGCCATGATTGACCACCAGGAGATTGCCCGCGCTGTCAAAGGCGAGGCCATTGGCTGTAGTCAAGTAAGTAGCAGTGTTCCCGTAAGGGGATGCAACACCGCCCGAGACTGAATGGACGCTGACGGCTGTGACATAGAGAGTGCCATTCTCAATGGCCACGGCGTTGGGGGTGCCTAAGCCGCTCACCACCGGCGTGCCTATGCTATCCGCCGCACTCCCCACCGGGATTTCCACGACATTCCCGCTGGTTTGGTTGACCACGAAGAGATCGCCCGCGCTGTCAAAGGTTATTCCCCTGGGACCGTTTAAATCCGAGACGTATTGCTCGATGGGTGTGCCATTTGCCGAGTACTCTTCAACATACCCCTCATTGGCGCCATTACCGTTATTAGCCACATAGATATCGCCATCGTAAATGGCAATGCCAGTGGGGCTGTTCAAGTCAGTATCAATAAGAGTGCTAACGGTATCGGTAGCACCGTTGATTTCGCTAACGGTACTATCGCCATTGTTGACCACGAAAGCATTATCTTGGGCATAAGCAAAACCGTAGGTCAGAATTGTTGCAACCCCGGCTACCACAGCGGGAAGAAAAAGTGAGTGGATTTTTTTCATGGTAATGTTTTTCAGTTAGCTGGGATTGTATGGACGAGTAGGTATTTGTTTCGAGGCTTACAAGAGAACCTCTACGAACTATAGTAATACCTAAAGGAGATATGCCAACAACAAAATTGCATTTCTGCAAT
>Ga0181537_10004709_pt1 | contig 11253 bp, 11 predicted proteins | sample PEATcosm2014_Bin_39_FD_119765 | JGI IMG/M metagenome (GOLD analysis project Ga0181537, IMG submission 119765) | Peatland microbial communities from MTU Mesocosm Facility, Houghton, MI, USA - PEATcosm2014_Bin23_10_metaG | ecosystem: Environmental > Terrestrial > Soil > Wetlands > Peat | place... | reverse complement strand
GCTCCAAGGCTTTTGGGGTGTCAATTTCGTGAAAAGGGGACTTGCACCAGTCCCCTTTTCCATTAGCAGCCGTTAGCACTGTAAGGGTGAGTCGTCGAAGTGGTTTTAATCACGCTGCAAGGGGTTGTTGCAGCGGTAGACCTCGAAGCGGTTCAAACGAAGTCCAAGAGTGGTTTTTCAGGGGGCGGCCTCGAACCGTCCCTTTTTTATTCCTTGGGAGCGCCGATCTCCCGATCGGCCTCCTTTTTAGTAGCGTAGGCATTCCTGCCTGCGTGCGGTGGTGTGATCCGTACCCGAGACGTGCGTTTCCTGGAAAAGTCGCTCTCCGCATTGGCCGCCTCCGTCGTGGCCTTTGGTAGCACAGGCACTCTTGTTTACAGCCGCCAGGGTGCCTGTGCCCGGTTTAATCCGCACCAACAACTTCCCCGCGAGTCGCCAATCCCCGTATCGGCCGCCTAAGCCCTCTCTCTTCCACTTTCCGCTCTCCCCAAAAAAAATGAGCGGCCGGTGGGGGTTCCGGCCGCTCGGGCGTGGGGATTGGAGGGTGTACCCGAAGCTCAGTCCAGTTGATCCGACCGTACCGCTGCGCTCGCAAGCAGCAGTCCGACGCACAGGAGCAAACACGTAATCACCATGCTTACCTCCACCAACAGAACCAAACCTCGACTACTCCTTCATCTTGCTCCCCCACCCTTACCGCGTCGATAGCCCGCCAGCATCATTCGCACCAGTACCAACGTACCCGTGCCATGCGCCGTCGTCTTGCCAATCGTAGCAACAGACTGCGCTAAGTGCTTTGTTTGCAATATTTTTTAGACCTCGGGAGCGGCGCTCACCGAATTCGGTTTTGGGTAGTGGTTGAAACGTGGGGCGCAGCAAACTCATGGCAATGCCGCAGTTAGCGGGGGTGGCGGATGCGTTCGGCCAGGTTGCGGGCGCGTTGGCGGGCGATTTCTACGAGGTGGGGGTCGGCGGAGATTTGATCTAGTAAGGGGAGGAGGTCTTGGGGTTCGGGGAGTAGGCCGCGGGAGAAGTCGGTGTCGCATTCGAGAAGGGCGTCGTTGATGCCGAGGCGGTCGTATTTCATGCGGCGGGTGAGGGTTTCGATGTTCTCCTGCTGGCGGGCCAAGCCCTCGAAGATTTGGAGGAGCTGGGTGGCGGAGGAGTTCAGGGTGTAATTGAATTTGGTTTCGTGGGTGACATTGCCTTGGCGCCAGCGGAAGGTTTTTTCCCCGAGGCTGGCGATTTTGCGGTGGACGTCCAGGTCTTGCGACTCGAAATGATTGAGTTGGGCAGAGAGGGCGAACATTTTGGCGCGGAGCGGGGCGCTGATGGCGAAAGCGGTGGCGCCGGGATCGTCATCGAGCTGGCGGATTTCGTAGGTGGCGTTGTCGGAATCTTCGTGGACGGTGATTTCGATGAATTCGGGAGTGCTGGATTTGAAAACGCGGCGGAAGGTTAGCTCGGCGGAGGCGGAGGGAGCGGGGGCGGCGGCTGCGGACTGCGAGGATGGAACAGCGCGAGCGGGGCGCGCGGCTGCGTACAACGGGGCACACATGCAGATGGCGAGAAGCAGGGTGGGGACGCGGAGGCTCATTGCTGGATGAAATTCATCGGTGGATCACGATGCGCGGCGTGGGGCGGGGTGTTGTGCTGGCCGCGCGCGTCAGACTTGTTGCGGTGATGGGGGATTCGACGGCGGCGGTGGCAATGGTGCGACGCTTGGCTGGCGGCTTGTTTGCGAGTTGGGCGGCGGGCATCACGAAACGGGCGCGGGTTTGTTCCGATTGAAGATGGCAAAGGGCTACGGCCAAGGCGTCGGCGGCGTCGGAAGGTTCGGGAAGTTCGGCCATTTGTAGCAGGGCGCGGACCATGATTTGCATCTGGCGCTTGTCGGCATTGCCGTGGCCGGCCACGGAGGCTTTCACTTCGCGGGGGGAGTAGCTGTGGACAGCGAGATTGTTTTGGGCGGCGGCGAGGAGGATGACGCCGCGAACTTCCGCTAGGCGGAGGGCGGTGCGGACGTTGAGGGCGCTGAAGATGCCTTCGAGGGCCAGGGCTTGGGGAGAGAATTGCTCAATGAGCTGACAGATGCGGGTGTGAACGTCCTGAAGGGCGGCGCCGAGGGATTCGGCGTGACGTTTGGGCGGGATGCGCAGGGCGCCATAATGGAGCAGGGTGCAGCGGCGGCCATCGCTTTCGATGATGCCGTAGCCGGTGGGGCCGGTGGCGGCGGGGTCGACGCCGAGGACGCGGAAATACGAGGAGGGTGCGTTGGAGGGCTGAGAAATCACGCACCAAGTCTACGGCGAAGGGTGGCGGCAAGCCATAGGTTTATGTCAACTGATGTCAACTTGAACTGACCGGCAGGTAATTTGATAGCAGTGGGTCTGGCTCCGATGCGTCTTGAAATCCGTCCAATCGACGATCAAAGTCACAACATCTGCTTTTTGGTCAAACGTCCAGATTTCGCAATCCTCATATACCGGGACGAGGTCATCGACCGGGCTCCCGTCGCGAGTAATCGTTAGAACGCCAACCAATCGAACCGTTCCGCGTCCCGCGGCGTCCCCAAATCCATCTCCCATTGTGACATCTTCCACCACGAGAATAATCGAGTCGCCCTTACGTCGAACGCTGATGAGACTGGAATCATGCAAGCTTATCTTTTGGGACGGTAGCATTTTTTCTTCTCGGTCGCCGAGTATAAGGCAAGTGCAGCTGATGGCGGTTATACCGGTCGCGTCAAGGCGTCGAGACTGACCTTAGCATGGCGGCTATGGAGTCGGTGGCGAAACGTTTTTGGAGGACGCGGGTGTAAGGATAGGCGAGGCGAGCCAGGAAGCTGGGGCGCGAGAGGGCGTAGATGTCGTACCAGACGGATTGGTCGTCGGGATGGAATTCGACGGTGAAGCGTTCTTCTCCGATGGCGGCGTGCTGAGGCAGCGTGCCGTAGGCGAAGCCGTAGCGCGTGACGGGCTGTTTTTCGTCGAGAACGTAGACGATGCGGCAGGGATTTAACGACCAGAATCCTAGATGCGCTGCGAGCACGGCGACTGCAGTTCCCACTGCGATAGGAGCGTCAGTCCAGCACAACGTAATCCAAGGGATGTCGAACGGCTGCCATTGACGGATGGCGGCTTTAGCCTTTTCAGAAACGGCGAGACCCTCGCCTAGCTTGAGGCGATTATGGTCGGCGGTGTAGCCGGTCGGAGCTGTGCCGCGCGAGCAGCCGACTTCGGCGTAAGAAAATTCTTCGGTGCGTTGCGCGGCGATGAAATTAAGGATTGTTTCGCGGCTCGGTTTTGCGAGACGGAACAAATTTTAGCTGGCGACGGCGGCTTGGATTTCGGATTCGTCGATGTCGAAGTTGGCGTAGACGTGCTGGACGTCGTCGTGATCTTCGAAGGCTTCGAAGAGGCGAACCATTTGCGTGGCTTGGGCGCCGGTGAGCTTGATGTAGTTTTGCGGGACCATGGCGAGTTCGGCGGAATCGGGAGTGATGCCGGCTTTGGTCAAAGCTTCTTTGACGGCTTCGAGAGATTCGGGCGGGGTGACGATGTACCAGCTGGAGCCGTCGTCTTTGAGGTCTTCGGCGCCGGCTTCGAGGACGAGGTCTAAAAGTTTGTCTTCGGCGGCAGCTTCTTTGGGGATGCTGATTTCGCCCTTGCGGCTGAACATCCAGCCTACGGCACCGGCTTCGGCGAGGTTGCCGCCGTTTTTGCCCATGAGGTGGCGAAATTCGCCGACGACGCGATTGCGGTTGGTGGTGACGACTTGGATGAGCATGCCGACGCCGCCGGGACCGTAACCTTCAAAGGTGGCTTCTTCATACTGTTCGCCTTCGAGTTGGCCAGTGCCGCGGAGGATGGCGCGCTCAACGTTGTCATTGGGCATGTTGGCGCCCTTGGCGGCGAGGATGGCGGTGCGGAGCCGGGGGTTGGAATTGGGATCGCCGCCGCCGAGTCGGGCGGCAATGCTGATTTCACGAATGATGCGGGTGAAGACGCGGCCACGCTTGGCGTCAGTGGCGCCTTTTTTGTGTTTGATGGTGGCCCATTTTGAATGCCCGGACATAACACATCCTCTTTGTCATGCACGACCGGCTAGCGGTCTACATTTGGGAAATTTTATCGCGCGCGCCCGCGTCCGGATTTGAGGCTACCCTGAGACCAGACTTGGGTGCTGGGCGTTGGTACTGTGCGGAGACCAACAGGCGAACGGCAAAAAGCGCGCCGAACGGGTAAAGTTTAGCACAGGGCTGCTAGCGGGGAAACCGGGTATACTCTCGCGGGGCATCTCATTATATAGGTATAGTTTGGGTGGCTAGACGGGCAGCGGGAGCGTTGGAGGGTGTTGCAGGCGGTGGAGTTTTGGCGCGGGTGGAGGAAAGGCAACGACCAGGGCAAGAGCAAAAGCAACGGGTCTTGAGTCCCGCCGCTACAACGAGGAAACAAAATAAAAGGCGCCCGCCTCGGAAGGCGGCCGCTACAAAGGCGACAGCGAATGATGGTGGTTAGGTGGCAATGAACCGTCGATTGCGGGTGCTGGCGGTGGCGTCGCATCCGGTGCAGTACATGGCGCCGATTTTTCGGCGGCTGGCGGCGCATGAGGGTGTGGACCTGCATGTGGTGTATGGGAGTTTGCGCGGGGCGCAGGCGGCAGTGGACCCGGACTTTGGAACGACCGTGCAGTGGGATGTACCGCTGCTGGATGGATATTCATGGACGCATTTGACGAGCGGGACGTCGACGCTGATGCTTTCGCGCGTAGGGCATCCGACGCTGTGGAAGTTTATTCGTGAAGGGGAGTTCGACGCGGTGCTGAGTTTCACGGGGTATTTGCACGCGAGTTTCTGGGTGGCGCTGGCGGCGGCGAAATTTTCCGGGGCGGCGTTTTTGTTTGGGACGGACAGCGCGTCGCTGGCACCGCGAGACGGGCGGAGTTGGAAGAAAACGTTTAAGCGATTATTTTGGCCGAGCTTGTTTGGGTTGGCGGACCAGGTGATTGTGCCGTCAACGAATACGCGGGACTTGATGATTTCGCTGGGGCTGCCGGAAGAGCGCGTGACGCTGACGCCGTATTGCGTGGACAACGACTGGTGGATTGGCCGCGCGGCGCAGATAGATCGCGAGGCGGAGCGCGCGAGTTGGGGCGCGGGGCCGGAGACATTGGTGGTGCTGTTCTGTGCCAAGCTGCAACCTTGGAAGCGGCCGCGGGATCTGCTGCGGGCGTTTGCCAAAGCGGCGATTCGCGATGCGATTTTGCTGATTGCGGGGGATGGGCCGTTGCGTGCGACGCTGGCTTCGGAGGCGGCGGCGCTGGGAATTAAGGAGAAGGTGCGGTTTTTGGGATTTTTGAATCAGTCTCAACTGCCGGCGGTATATACGGGAGCGGATTTGATGGTGCTGCCGTCGCGGTACGAACCGTTTGCGGTGGTGGTGAATGAAGCGATGTGCTGTGGGTGCCCGGTGGCGGCGAGCGATCGCGTGGGGGCGGCGCGGGATTTGGTTGAGCCGGTGAATGCGAAATTTGTTTATCGCTGCGGAAATCTGGAGGCATTGGCGGAAATTTTGCGTTGGGCAGCAGCGAATCGCGAGGAATTGCGGGCGCTGCGAGGGGCGGCAGTGGCGCGAATGCGGAGATGGTCGCCGGAACAGAATATTGCGGCGACGGTGGCGGCGGTGCGGATCGCGGTATCGCGCATAGCGGGTGAGGATTCTGCTGCGGAAGATGCGCCTGGGGAGCCAGGTTCGACGACTGCTGCAGCGCACGCGCATTCCGGCAAACTGCACGAATGAGGCTGCTGATTTACTCGCACTTTTTTCCTCCTAATATTGGCGGGGTTGAGACGTTCGTGCGAACGCTGGCGAACGGGCTGGCCGGGAAGCGTGCCAACGATGGCGGCACGTCGTTCGAGGTTACGGTGGTTACGCAGACGGCGGCGAATGGATATATCGACGCGGCGTGGCCGTCGTTTGCGGTGGTGAGGGGCGCGAGTCCGCTGGATTTGTGGAGGAGGATTCGCGGATGCGACGCGGTGCATGTGGCGGGAACTGCGCTGCTGCCGATTATTCTTGGTTTGCTGGCGGGCAAACCAGTGGTGGTGGAGCACCACGGCTTTCAGGCGATTTGTCCGAATGGACAATTGCTGATTGAACCCGCGGGTGTGCCGTGCCCGGGACATTTTATGGCGGGGCGGCATGGAGAGTGTTTGCGGTGCAATGTGGGCGCCGGATGGATAAAATCACTGCGGTTGTGGGGGCTAACGTTTGTGCGACGATTTGTTTGTGCGCGAGTGGCGGCGAATATAACCCCTACGGAATGGTTGGGTGAGTTGCTGGAGTTGCCGCGCGTGACGGCGATTGCGCATGGGATTGTGAATCTGGAGCGGACGACGGTAGAGGCTAAAGCGACCTGCGATGGGGTAAGCGTTCGAGATGTGCCGGTGATTGCGTTTGTGGGCCGGCTGGTGACCACGAAAGGAGTTGGCTTGTTAATGGAGGCGGCGAGGATTCTGCGCCACGATGGCGTAGCGTTTCGGTTGTTGATTATTGGCGATGGACCAGAGCGCGGAGCGTTGGAGGCGACGGCGCGAAACGGGGAGTTGAGCGAGGTCGTGCGATTTGCGGGGCGATTGAACGCGGAAGAATTGGAAGCGGCGTTGCGCGGGGCGTCGATGGTGGCGGTACCATCGCTAGGCGGGGAGGTGTTTGGGCTGGTGGTGGCGGAGAATATGCTGCGCGGATTGCCGGTGGTGGCGTCGGATCTGGGCGCGTTTGTGGAAGTGCTGGGCGATGGTGGACTGACGTTCGCGACGGGAGATGCGCGGGGGTTGGCTGCGCAATTAGCGCGGCTGCTAGGCGATGCGGAGTTGCGAACGAAGCTGGGGGCGGAGGGGCGGAAGCGGGCGGCGGAATTTTGTGATGTTCAGCGCATGCTGGAGGCGCACGCGCGGATTTATTTGCGGCTTGGCGCGGAGGAAGCATCACGAATCGGGTAAATTTCATGCAGGGGATGCGCTGACTTGCGCATCGCGGTGGTATCGCCGTTTATCGACCGCCGGCACGGCACGGAGCGGGCGCTGGCGGAATTGCTGGAACGGCTGGCGAGGACGTATGGCTGCGAAATTCACTTGTTTGCGCAGCGGGTTGCGGACCTTTCGGTAGAGCGCTGGAATGCGCGCCGCACCGGCGAGAACGGCGGAGTCATCTTCTGGCATCGCGTGCCTTGCCCCAGCGGCGCGCCGATACTGCTAAGTTTTGCATGGTGGTTTTGGCTGAACCGGATTGTGCGCTGGAGTTTTTCCACTTTTCGGCGCGTGCGGTTTGCGGTTGTTCTCTCCGCGGGTATCAACTGTTCAGACGCCAATGTCGTTATCGTGCATGCGCTGTTCCACCGCCTGCAGGAACTGGCGCGGGAAAAAAGCGGCGAGGGCGGAGGGGGTCAGGGGGGCTTGCGATTGCTTCATCGCCGGATGTACTACGCGCTGCTGGCGAGGCTGGAGCGACGGATCTATGGTAATCCTGCCGTGACGCTAGCGGCCGTGTCTCCGCGGACGGCCGAACAACTGCGGACATACTTTTCCCGAAGCGACGTTGCGGTGGTGGCGAACGCGGTTGACGCGAAGTTTTTTTCTGTGGGAGAAAGGCTGGCGCGTCGAGAAGAAGCGCGGCGGCGCCGCGGGTTGCGGACGGATGAGCTGCTGCTGCTGCTGATTGGCAACGATTGGGAAGTGAAGGGCGTGGGAACGGTGCTGCGGGCCATGGCGATTATGCCGGATTTGCCGCTGAGATTTCTGATCGTGGGCAATGACGCATCGGAATCTTTTCAAGCGTTCGCGAAATCGCTGGGCGTTGCGGAGCGTTGTTTGTGGGAAACGCCGGCCGAGGATGTACGGGATTTTTATGCGGTGGCGGATGTGTACGTCTGCCCATCGCGCGAAGATTCGTTTGGTTTACCTGTGGCAGAAGCCATGGCGAGCGGACTGGCGGTGATCACGTCGACGGCGTCGGGCGTCGGATGGCTGATCGAAGATGGAGTGGACGGATTCGTGATGCGCGACCCGCTGGATGCGGTGACGCTGTCTCGACTGGTGCGGCTACTGCACGATCAGCCGCAACTGCGTGAGCGAATTGCGGGTGCCGGGGTTAGCAGGGCGCAGAGTTGGAGCTGGGAGCGCAACGCCGCCGAAGTCTGGAAGCTGCTGCAGAGCGTAGCGGCACGGCGCACGTGACGCGAGAAGACTACGTCGAGGCATGCGGTCCTGCCGTTCTCCGCGCGGTGACGAACCTCGAAGTTCTTGGATGCGCGGAAGCCATTGCTAAGCAACCGTTCGGCAGGTGAATTGGATAAATGTGGTAAGCTGTTGAAAGCGCCGCGGAGAGGTGGCAGAGCGGCTGAATGCGGCGGTTTGCTAAACCGTTTTAGGGACTAAACACCCTAACGGGGGTTCGAATCCCCCCCTCTCCGCCAGAATTTTCCCATCCGCTAGCGCCGATCTGATCCGCTATTCACCCGAGTAACGCGGCGACTCAGCGCGCGGAAACTACCATCTCGTCTTCTTCGTTGTTAACGGCGACACGCATGAGCTCCTGTGTTGCCTGCGCGATGTAGAAGCGGTAATAAGCAAAGCTCAAATACATGGCTGGCACGAAAAGCAGGGACAGCGCCGATCCGGCGGTGTGGTGTGGCTGGAAAGCGTAATCATCGCGTTTGCGGATCAATGGCCGGAGCGTTGCCAGCTCTGCTGTATATGGCGTCCGGTGTATCCGAGGCAGTTACGTCTTTTACGATGGAGACGATGTTGGCATCCGCGGCAATTTCGTCGAGCACGCCGGCGGGCACGACGTAGGCTTCACTGGTCTTTTTCGCGTTGCTTTCGGTATACGACGCCGGCTGCGCGGGTTTCCTCGTGGCTCCGAGGGCCTGGATCTTTTGGTGTTCGTCGTCCGTCGGGGCCTGTTTGAAATGGATGATCACGTTCACGGTCGAACAGGGGTCGGCCGTCTTCAGACTGTCTGAAAGCTTTTGGCTGCTGGCTGCCATCAGCGGGGCAGCGAAGAACAAGGTCCAGAGGAGGGCCAGGGCCGGCAGCGTGGCCCAACCGGCAATACGTCCGAGCCGTCCACGGCTCGCGTTAGCGATTGAACGCTGTTCTTTCACAGAGCGTCTCCTTGCGCATGCGGGTTCGAGGGGTGCGCTTGCTGCGGGGCCTGTACTCGTCAACGGGAGGGAGAATAGGCGGAGGCCAGAAACCGCTCCATAGTACGGGTAGTTGCAGTATCTGGGACTTCGGTACTGCGATTAAGTGTTTTGAATTGAAACAGATATGGAGTTTGAAGCGACCTGCCCTGCCGGATAGGGGCCGCGCCGGTAGTTCGCGCTCACAATCCGAGGCTGGTCTTACGCTTTAAGCAAATTCTTATTTGCGCTCTTCCGGCTCTGGCAGAGCCACCAGAACCAGCACCAACCCGAGCACGGTGAACATCTGGACGGACACATCCTGCCCATTCCAAGTCTTCGACTGCCACATCAGGAACCACTCTCCGCCCACATCGAGGAAGGCTACCAGCCACATCAGCAAGCCGACCCAGAGCCCGGTAATCGCCACGCCGGCGGCTGCGCGGAACTCTCGGGCGCTGCCATTGAACATTCGCGCCAGCCGAATGGCACCCCAACCGAGCAGCACCGCGGTCAGGAGCTCCCAAGCGATGATGGCCAGGTAAAACGCCGTGTGCCACAGGGGATTGCTGATTGCCCGCCACATGCTGTGATTCCCGGGAAAGGTGGAATCCATGCTCAAAACGTGGCGGACGAACTGATAGTTGGAGTCGTAGTCCGTGAGATTGTCCAGCGCTACCAAGAAATAAAAAAGCGCCAGCGCAAATACCAGGGCGATCTTGCCCAGACGGAAGCTCACCGTTTCCCTGCTTCCGCGAACGTGCGGAAGTATGCGGTTAATGCGTGCAGGGTGGCGTCATCGAACCCCGGATTACCGGGCATTTGCGCATTTGCGTTTACCGCCTTGGGGTTTTGCACATACGCCGTAAAATGGTCCGGCGAGGCCGCCGCCCACGACGCCAGCACGGTCCACGGCCTCTGCGCTTTCTGCCCGCCTTCCGGGCCGCTATTGTGGCAGCGGAAGCAGTCCTGCTGGGCGATACGGAAACCGTCTTGCACGTCGGGGTCGCTAGCGTGAGGGCCTTGCGGAGCGATGGGTCCGTATACTGTAGCTTCGTCGCGGAACTCCAGTCGGACCACGCCCCACGGAATTTGCGCTACTTCATCTTGCCCGAGCACCTTGTACGCCGGCTGGAAGTCTGGGTGCGAGATCAGAAATGGCCCGATGTCCCGCTGATGCGTCTCCGAATCCTTGGGCCAGTCTTTCGGCGGGTTGTTATCGAGGAGCAGGGCCAGCAACGGCGAATGCGCTTCAACGTACGAGTGTCGGTAGTTGGCGTGATAGCCGTCGCTGCAAACGGCGACGACCATATCGGTTTGTGGATGGCCGCTCACCTTACGCAGCAGGGCCATCAATTCGACGCCGGAAACGCGCGTGGGCGCCACGAAATTGGGATCGTTTCGCACTAAGAAAGTTGCCGGCGGAAACGTGCGCAGGTCCGCGCGCTTGAGGTAACGCACCGATCCGGGCGCTAGCCCCACGAGGTCGCCCGCGATTTCCAGATCGAGCGGCGTTTCGCGGGTCTCGTGTAGCACCAGCGGCGGCCTGCCGTATTGTGCCGCGGGCGTGGGCGAGCCAATCGCCGACATGCCAAGCAGCCACACAACTCCCGACAGCAGTACGCACAGCGAAATAAGGCGAACATCCAACCATCGCGATTGCATAGCTTCAATCCCCAACGCGTTCCGCGGAGAATTTGTAATCCGTCTCCGACCAAAACTTCGCGCCGGGCAAGAGCACGGTGGTGGGGAATTTCGGATGATTCGGCGAATCCGGATAATGCTGCGTCTCCAGGCAGAGTGCCGAGCGCTTGATATATACCGCGCCGCCTTTGCCGTGAATGCTGTCATCCAGAAAATTCCCGGTATAAAACTGAATCCCCGGTTCCGTGGTCCACACTTCTAGTTTCCGCCCGGAGAGCGGATCTTGCACCGTCGCCGCCAGTACCGGCTTCTTTCCGCCGCCACCGTTGACGATCCAGTTGTGATCGTAGCCGTGGCCCAGCTTGAGTTGTTCGTCATCTCCGTCAATCCGCTTGCCGACTTCCGTGGCCTCCCGGAAATCAAATG
>Ga0181537_10004708_pt1 | contig 11253 bp, 10 predicted proteins | sample PEATcosm2014_Bin_39_FD_119765 | JGI IMG/M metagenome (GOLD analysis project Ga0181537, IMG submission 119765) | Peatland microbial communities from MTU Mesocosm Facility, Houghton, MI, USA - PEATcosm2014_Bin23_10_metaG | ecosystem: Environmental > Terrestrial > Soil > Wetlands > Peat | place... | reverse complement strand
GAAATAAAAAGATTGTTTATTTTTTCTGAAGATGAAGTGGGTTTCAATGGGTTCGAATCCGCGTAATCCGCTTGCCACGTTTCACGTGGCGGTTGCAAACCTTGCTGGCCAAAAACAGGCCCGTTGAACGGGTAAGCTAAACTAAAAATTACAGCACAATCTCCGTGCCGTTCCCCTCGTCCGTGAAGATCTCCAGCAGCACCGCGTGCGGCACCCGGCCATCCACAAAGGACACTTTTTCCACGCCCGACTTGATGGCCGCGACGGCGCTGTCCACTTTGGGAATCATGCCCTTGTCAATGATGCCCGCCTTTTTGAGCGCGTCCACTTCCTCCGTTTTCAAATGCGGAATCACTGAATCCGGTTTCTTCGGGTCGCGCAAAAGACCGGGCACATCGCTCATGAAAACGAGCCGCTTGGCGTTAAGCGCAATGGCTACCTGTGCGGCGGCCACGTCAGCATTGCAGTTATAAATCTTGCCGTCTTCACCGCGCGCCGTTGGGCTGATGATCGGCGTAAAACCGCACCAGACACTTTCCTTCAGCGGCTGCACATTGACTTCGGTCACTTCACCCACAAAACCGATGTCAATTTTCTGGCCGGGATTTTGCGGGTCATCCAGCAAAAGCTTTTTGCACTTAAAAATATCCGGCCCCGCGAATCCCACCGCGTTGCCGCCGAGCGCATTGATAGTTTTGACGATCTCCGGATTGATCTCATTCGACAGCACGTCATTCACGATTTGGGCCGTCGCTTCATCCGTCACGCGCTGGCCCTGGATAAAATTCGCCTTCAGCCCGGCCTTTTCCATGGCGCGGGTGATTGCCTTGCCGCCGCCGTGGACGACAATCGGATCAATCTCCACCGCTTCGAGAAAGACGATGTCGCGCGCGACACTCACGCGGGTGTTTTCATCCGGCGAATCCATGAAGCTCCCGCCGTATTTGACGACAAAAGTCGCCCCGCTGAATTTTTGGATGTACGGAAGCGCTTCGAGGAGCGTATCGGCTTTGGCAATTAGGTCCTGCACGCCTCTTCGTTACAAAAATTCCGGTCGAAATGAAAGGCGATTGTCATCGCGATTTCACTTTGACGGACGGAGCGATTTTCATAAATTGGCTTTATGTCTGATATTTCCAAATTCGTGAATGGGGGTGCCGGAAACATCACGCCGGCCATTGCCGAAAAAGTCCTGCGCCAGTTGCCCCAATGGAAACTGGAATTTACCCAGATTGATGCCCCTAAATTTCCGCACCTGGTTGACCAGCTCGAATTTCTTGCCGACGTCGTCGAGGACGCCGTGGAAGGCGCGTACAAAGAACTGCCTTATACAGCGGTCGCCCAGGCGGTGTATGCGCTGCTTTACACCCACAAAAAAACCGGAATGTTGTCCGACAGCCTCTCGGAACTGGGCCGCGCGGATGATTCCAGCGTCGTGCGCGCCGTGCTGATCCAAAACGAAAAGGCGTTTGCCATGTATGCCGCCAAACAAGGCGTGGACTGGCAAAAAATCACCAGCCAGCCTTAATTTATTTCGCGATGCAAATTCCGTTGGTCATGACCATCATCGGTCCCGACCGCACCGGCCTGGTTGAAGCCGTGGCCCGGGCCGTGGCGACCCATGGCGGAAACTGGCTGGAAAGCCGCATGTGCCGGCTCGGTGGAGAGTTTGCCGGAATTTTGCGCATCGAGATTCCTGCCGAGAAAAAAACTCCGCTACTGGAGGCCCTCCAAAAAATTTCCGGCCTCACCATCACCATTCATACCGGTGAAACGAAAATCGCTTCGGCCAATGCCCGCGAGACCAAAATGGAGATCATCGGCCAGGATCGCCCGGGCATCGTCCATGAAATTTCCACCGTGCTGGCCCGCGCGGGCGTGAATGTAGAGGAATTTTCCAGCGAAGTCGTCAGCGGCGCCATGTCCGGCGAAACACTCTTCAAGGCCTCCGCGCGATTACAATTGCCCGGGAACTGCGATCTCGCCGCCCTCAAACAAGAGGTTGAAAAAATCGCCGCGGATTTGCTGGTGGATGTTTCGTTCGGCGATTGAAATGTTCGACCTGCTCAAATCCGATTCGCAAACCAAAGCACGCCTGGGAAAACTGCGCACGGCCCATGGCGTGGTTGACACCCCGGTGTTCATGCCCGTCGGCACTCAGGCCAGCGTGAAAGCGCTCGACCCGCGCGAGCTGCTGGAAATGGGCACGCAAATCATCCTCGGCAATACCTACCATCTGAACCTGCGGCCCGGCCTCGACGTTATCCGCGCCGCGGGCGGCCTGCACAAGTTCATGAATTGGGAAAAACCGATTCTCACGGACAGCGGCGGCTTCCAGGTCTTTAGCCTCGCCAAAATCCGAAAAATCAAACCGCACGGCGTCGAATTTCGCTCACACCTGGATGGCTCGCTTTTATTTCTAGGCCCAAAAGAAGCCATGGAAATCCAGCGCACGCTCGGCTCGGATATCGCTATGGTGTTCGACGAATGCCCGCCGCACGATGCCCCCGCACGCGAGCAGCGCCACGCCGTCGAACGCACCGTTCGCTGGGCGCGCGAATGCCGCGAGCAACCCCGTGCTGATGGCCAGAAAGTTTTCGGTATCGTTCAGGGCGGTTCCAATCCCGCGCTCCGCGAGGAATGCGCGAAGGCCCTCGTCGAAATGGAATTTGACGGCTACGCTATCGGTGGCGTAAGCGTGGGCGAGCCGGAACCAGAGATGTTTAAAGCCGTGGAATTGGCCGTCCCGCATTTGCCCGCACACAAAGCGCGTTACGCCATGGGACTTGGCACGCCCGCGCAAATGCTCGAACTCGTCGCGCGCGGCGTGGATATGTTCGACTGTGTCCTGCCTACGCGTGTGGCGCGCAACGGCACCGCCTTCACCCGGCGCGGCGCTTTCGGCCTCAAAGGCGGCGCTTATAAGGCAGACTTTCGGCCGATTGACGAAACCTGCGATTGTTTTGCTTGCAAACATTTCACCCGCGCGTATTTGCGGCATTTGCTCAACGTGAACGAAATCCTCGGCCTGCGCATGGTAAGCGTCCACAACTCCCATCTGTTCTTGAAAATCATGGCCGACGCGCGCGAGCACCTGGCAGCCGGAACCTTTGGAGAATTTTACCGCGACTTCATCGCGCACTATGTGCCATCCAGGAAGGTTTTGGATGCGCGCAAAGCCGCTGAGAACGAGCGCTGAAAGCGTGCCGGATTCCATTCGTCTTTTGTTCCGGGAACGGCTACACTTTCAACGCATTTGGAAGCATCCGTAGCTCAATTGGATAGAGCATCTGACTTCGGATCAGAGGGTTGCAGGTTCAAATCCTGCCGGGTGCACCAATAAAATCAGGGTAATTGCGAATGTCTTCTCCTTCTTGAAAGTGCGTTGTGCACTGACTACAATTCAGTGGCCGGATTTCTGCCAAAGAGCATTTTGGTCATGGGGCGACGGTCACCGAATTCCTTAAATCCGTGCCGTGAATAGAACTGCCGAACGTCAGCATTATGCTCGAGCACGTAAAGAACCAGGCAGCGAAACACCCGCGATCGGGCGAACTCTTCGATCAATTCCAAAGCTCGAGAACCATTGCCTTGGCGACGATGTTGCTCAAGAAGAAAGAAGTCGGTGAGTATAGCGAATTCGCCGCCGATCTCATGGTCAAATGCCTTGGTGAGGACGGCATAGCCGATCGCTTCCTTATTACGAGTGAGGATGAAAAACCAACCGAACTTGGAAGATTCCAGCAACCGCGATATTCCCTCCTCGACGGTCGCGTTGAAAGGCAAGCCTTCGTAATCGTAGTATCGGCGAACCCATTCGCAGGCTACAGTTGCACTGGAAACGGGATTTAAGGATACTTCGGGACTGCTCACCTGCTGAGAATATCGGCCATAGACAAAAACTCAAGCCGAGCCCTGCACTCAGCAATGTCGCTTAATCTCCTTGTGCCACTGTCCACATTCCCCGGGGCGCAGTGATCGTCCCGGAACCAACTGTATCTTCAATTCTCAATGCACCGACATGGCCATCGTGGAAAAGATAGTTAAAGCGTAAATTGTGCTGTTGGTAGGTGAGGCCGCCCTGATTCTCGGAAGCGGAAAAGCTGTTAGGATTTTGGGGCACAATCGGGAAACGCATTTGATATGGATCGTCATTATTGTTGCCGCTTCCGCCTCCGGGAGGTTCAGGCGCAATGCAAGCGCAGGTCCATTGATTCCCGGCGCACTGTTGGCCATGGGTATTCTCACATAACTCGATGGTCCCGGCAGGATCCTTCACAACTGTGGCTTTGTATCCCTGGGCGTTAAAGTTTGGTGTGGTGGCGGTGGAGTCCAGCCAATAGATGCCTACTCCCTCCGTGCCCGGTTGGGTCAAGTCAACTAGGCCGTTTTTGGGATCGCGCTGCAAATCACCGGTCGCACCCCAGCTTGACCCGCACGCAATCATGGCGTAAGACCTGAGCGCAAGGAGACCAGGGTAGCTGCCCCCCAGGTATTCCACCTTGGGATAGATGTCAGCCGGACAAACAAGGACCTTGGAAGAATTTTCGGGAAGCACGGCGCCATATTCTAAATCAATGTTTCGGGCATTTCCCCCGGTGTATTGGTTGAGCCAGGAGTCCCAACTAATCTGGTAGCTATTATTTGCCCAACCAGCCGGAGGGTACATATCGTTATTGTCAGAGCAGAACTGAGGAAAAGCGAAGCCGAACTGGCGTAATCCCGAAGCGCACTGTGTCCGCTTGGCCACGGCTGTGCTTTTCGTCAGCACTGGCAGCAATATAGCAGCCAGAATGGCGATGATGGCGATAACCACAAGCAGCTCGATCAGGGTGAAACCAAATCGGCATTGCTCCGGACGTTCAGTTCGACTGGAGATGTGTCTCATAATTTTGAAAAATGGGTGCTAATTAGCATCCACCAGCGTCACGTGCATATCCTGACCCAGAACATATTTCTTCCCCGGCGGCGCGGGCGGAATCTCTACACCGGCGTGCGCGGCGAAATCGTCCCAATCGGTCGGACGCCGGCGGTTGCGGAACATCCAGAACCGCGCCACGCGATTTAGTTCCGCCATATCGGGCTGGCCGTCGGCCTGCACAACGGACGCGGTGCCTGGAACGGGCTGCGCAGATGGGGCTGAAACAGCAGCCGGATTTACGTTTCCCGCGTCCTGATTTGCCTGAGAATTGAACGTATCACTCGACTTCCGCGAGCAACCGCTAACGAACAGCGCGATGGCGATCATGATGCAACCGCTGATGAATAGCGCGTTGGCAAAAATAACCGCCGCGCAAATGGGCAATATCCTTATACGGAGTCGCACAGGACCTCTCCTAACTTGGTCGAAATGAGAGGACTCAAGCGACAACGAATGGCATTTGGTCGGGTATGTCATTTGGCCTTATTTTATTGTCGCTGCTGCCGCAGGCAGCGATGGTAAGTGCTCTCCAATTGACAGCGTGAACTCCGGTTTGAGTTTGCTGACTACAGTCAGATAGCGTGGGTCCCGATACCGGCGAAAAACGTATGGGTAAGCGTCGATCCCCGGGAGGATGAGCAACTGCGAGACATCACCATTTCCTGCAGGCTCCAGTGCAGCATCGTACGATTTCTTCATTGCTTTGTCCTGGTAATCGTACAGGTCCGTGCCACGGTGCCACATCACTTCAGCGACTGTCGTTAGCACACTTGCGGCAGCCGTCTGCTCCTCAATCTTCGTATCCGCGCCCCAGACCACGCCATCACGGAGGCAAGCCGACTTGAAGCAATCCATGAAACCGCCGGTCACGTTGTCTTTGGTTCCGCCCGGTCCATAGAGCGACAAGTCCACCAGCGCTTCATCGTTGAGCGTCACTCCTCCGATAAAGACACCGTAAAGGCAGACCATCCCCCAATGCCCATGGCTGGTATACATGAAATCATGCTTCTTGAGATTCTCGGTCAAGGGCCGGATCAAATCATGCTCAATGTGCGTGCGATCTTCAACGGAGAGTGATGATGAATTATGAATCAAGTCATAACCGTTACACGCTTTGGCCAGGAACATGCCGTCATCGCCACCATCAAAACCGTAGGCCTCAAAGTGGTCGTAGCCGTTTGGATCAGGAATCGCACTCCCTTTTCCATATCCATAGGCATCCGCCAGCGCTAGAAGGATCTGTCGGGCAAAAGCTCCATACTTTTCATCGCCGGTCAGCGCGTAAAGCATGCCTAGACTCGAAACATCTGAGGAAAGCTGCTGCAGGATGCCATTAAACTTCCATTCCCAGTTCCATTTGCCGGAGGCGTCCTGATACCCTTTCTTGAAGGCGGGAAAGGTCCAGGTGCCATCTGCTGTCAATTCGTGCGCGGGCACATCAAGTGGTTCGGCGATGCGCTTATTGCCCCAGGCCTGAAGGTCATCGAAAGCAGCCTTGAGCCCCGGATTAGTCGTGTAGGAAACCTTGTAAGCCGCCACGTCCTGGTTGTCCCAGAGGGTGCAGGGATGACCGGACGTCAACCGTGGCATGCCCTTTCCCGTCGAGTTGTCCACCGGGAGATCAGCGTTTTGAGCAGGCAGCGTCGTAACAGCACATAGGGCGCAGATTATTGAGACAAAACCCACAGTACGGGTAAGAGCGTCCAGGACAATCTTCATGGCGCAGGATGGCGGCGGGCCAGGGGTTAAAGCTTTAGTGAACATATGTTTACTTTACAGAGCAGTACCAAGCCGTCACGAATGCATTCGTTTAACTTTGGGTCATACTTTAGTATGCTTATTCTCACTATGGAACCCACACGTTTCGGAAGAATTGTTGATTGGTACCTGATGGTACGGCATAAGGCGAGGCCGTGGCTGAAGTGGCTCCCGCCACATTAAGATATGGCCCCGTAACATTCGTTGCGCTCTGGAGCTGGGCTGCCCCACCTGTCGCCGGGTTGGCCCACACGACCATAGCGTTGGTATTTGTATGGATAATGGTAAGCGGGGCAAGCCCTGGAACCAGTTCATCCACTTTAATGTTGTCAATATCAACCGTGTTATTGGTGTCATAACCAAACAGCGTGGCAATGTTTGGGCTGCCCGGGACGCTAATCTGCACCTCCATCTTGTTCACTTGCGAAACATCCTGGTTAAACAAGCTCTGCGCGCCGGTTAGCCATGTGGCAACCTCTAGATTCGTTCCCCCGTCAAACTCGAACGACTGCCAATTCGTCGAAAGCATAAAAGTCGAAGTCAGGTCATATACCTCGGTGCCATTCGGAATAAAAAATGAAAGGTCCACTTGGCCCGGGACGTTGGTGACACCTGCGCTGGTCCCGCCTGCCTTGGCCGACAGGTAAAGCCGATATGAGGACTGGCTGGAAGAAGTGAGCGGGTAAGGCAATGGGCTTTCATCCGCGCCTATCCCGAAACCCGAATAGCTGGCGGGCGGACTGTTGCTCCAGGCTGAAAAGTTCACCGTATATTCGAACGAAGCGCTGCCACCAATGCCGCCGGTCGGATTGATGGCCCAACCGCCGGTTGCGGCCGGAGATCCATCCCGATCGCTGAAGCCGTAATCGCCGTCGTTGGGAAAGGTGTTGTCGAAATTGGCCTGCCAAAGAGACTTCTCCACTGTCGGCGTTGGGGGAGCCGTGCTTGCATTTCCATTATAGACGTTGAAGTAGTTCATCGTATAGGCCACGGTAGCGCCATACGTATCGCAAATCTCCCAACCCAATTGTATGCTATCGAAATTGGGATTCTGCCAGAAGTACCCCCCCGGACCGCCACTCCATTGAAGATTATTAATCCAGCTAAGGACGTCGCAGAGATTAAAATTCGTTGCGGTATCCATCATGTCATTCTGGGGCAGGAAGGAAATGCAGTAAGGCCCGCTCCCTCCGGCTCCTTCATAGACATTGTAAGTGACACCATCAATTGTTGCGTTAGTGAATGGACTCCCACCAATAGGAGCGGTATTATTCCAGTTCAGCCAAATCATGACTTCATAGGTCGTGCCATTGAGCCACAGGTCGTAAGCAAAATCGAACTTGTTGGTCTCGGGGTAACTGGCGTTCCATGCCGCCAGGAGCGGAGTGGAGTTGCTCAGGACGTCATTTAGCGCTTCGTTCACATTATAACTGGCATGAGGATAGGACGCTACCCAGGCTTGGGCTTTGAGATTGGCGACCACTTGCCAGTAACTGTGAGAATCGGAGTAAAGGCACTGTTGCCAGTTAGTCGCGGGCCCCCAAACATCCTGCGTGACCAGCCAGGATGCTCCATCATCGCAGGTGCCAAATTGGTCGCAGGTCGTACAACTCCAGGCAAAGGCTCCGGGCGCAAAGAGCGTGAGAGCGGCGGCCATGAGCGAGGCCATCGACATTGGCCGGCGAAGCGGATTAAAAATCGAGATACTTTTATAACACATAGAGGTTCGGCAATGAGGTGAAAAACAGTTTGTCGGTTATAATTTTGCCTTTAGAAGCTGCAACCGCAGCCCCTAAAGGCATCAATTAATATTTTGGTGTGATATGGCTAAATTCTTACCCCTCCTTAAGGAACCCATACGGTCCGGAAGAATTGTTGATTGCTGCCTGATGGCACAATGTAAGGCGATGCCGTAGCTGAAGATGCTCCCACAACATTCACATACGGCCCGGCGACATTTGTCGCGCTTTGAAGCTGCGCCGTCCCCCCCGTAGTCGGATCTGTCCATGTGACCACGATCTGACCGTTATTCCGGACGACGGCGATCGGGGGCAGGCCAGGGACCAGTTCCACCACTTTAATGTTGTCTATGTCCATCATGGCATCAGTGGCATAACCAAACGGCGCACCAATGTCCGGACTGCCCTGGGCGGAAAGCTGCAGTTCTATTTTGTTAACCTGCGAAACGTCCTCGTTGAACATTGCCTGCGCTCCCGTCAGCCAGGTGGCGACTTGAAGATTCGTTGATCCGTCAAATTCAAACGATTGCCAATTCGTCGAGAATTGGAAGGGCGAAGTCAGGTCATATATCTCCGTGCCGTTGGGAGTGAAAAACGAAAGGTCTACCTGGCCGGGAATACTGGTAACGCCTGCACTGGTTCCACCTACTTTGGTGGACAGATAAATCCGATATGATGACTTGCTGGAGGAAGTAAGCGCGTAAGGGAGCGGACTTTCATCCGCGCCCAGGCCGAAGCCTGAATAGCTGACGGGCGGACTGGCTCTCCACGATGAAAAATCAATCGTGTATTCGGACGAGGCGCTTCCACCTGCTCCGTTGGTCGGATTGATGGCCCAAGTGCCATTTGCGTTGGGAGAGCCATCCCGGTCACTGAAGCCGTAGCTGCCGTCGTTGGGAAAAGTGGTGTCGTAATTGGCCTGCCAGATTACCTGCTCCTGCATCGGAGTGGGAACCACGTTGGCCGTGCCGATGATTTGGTCCAATTCAATATTATCTATAACCAGCTCTCCCGTATTGCTGAAGCCAAACGGCGGATATACCAGCGTACTGCCGCCGACACTGCCCTCGATCCCATTGATGCTGAATTCCACGACGAAACTTGCAATCGAAGAAACGATGTCCGCATTGGTCAGATCGCTGATTGGATCCTGGGCATCAGACGCACTAGTCAGCGAAGATAAAGGAACGGAGATGTGGACAAAGTTCGACCCGACGTAGCCCGCGTCGCCAATAAAGTCGAATAGAATATTTCCGTTCCCATCTATGAATTGAAGCTTGGAGATGCTAACGTCCGTGTTTAGCAAGTTGGTCAATCCTTGAACTCGAAGATCTGCACTCAGAACGAGTGAGGACGCATTGTTAGTAGGCGTAATGGCGGTAATAGGCGCGGAAAAACCGGTAGCATCCCCCACGACAGCATAGGCATAGGTTATACCCGGACTCGTCCAGTTAGGATCTGTGGGCAATTGAGTATAATCCGGTGAAATGTAATTGGCAGAGGTGCCATTCACGCCGATGCCAGCCTGGACTCCGCCGCCAGTAAACCCGGTTGCCGAAGGCCCGGCGGAAGTGCCGGCAACACAATAGCCATAGGCGAAACTGTAATTGCCCTCGCCGGCGTCGCCATCAAAGTCCGTTTGCAGGATGACGTTCGTAGTTTGGGCAGATCCTGAGGTGAGGGTACCGACAATTGCGGCGACAACGATGGCATTCTGGAAGGCCTTCATAATAGTTTAATATACGGGTTGGTAATTGAAGCTTGTGTGATCGTGCAGTCACTTTACGCAGCTCTGCGGAAAACTGTCACCCGTGCATTCGTTTAATCCTGAGTCATACTTTAGTATGCTGCAAAACCCCGTTCCTTTAGGTATATTACGACGTAAGACCTTATCACATTGTGCGTATGAGCAGCAGATTCGAAATTGGGCTTGCTTTCCGGGAGTCAAGATGCCTTCTGCGTTTCGCTTTCTTTTCCGCCGTAGGGCTATTTGCTCTCGTATTGTCCGCAGGCCACGTCAGGGGCGATATGGTGCAAGCGGAGAATAATCTGCCGTGCCTGACGAACGTGATGCAGATCCGATTGTTGCCACCGGGTGAAGCGCAAAAGGGGTTGCCGGTAAAACTGCACGGCGTGATCACCTATTACGATGCACGATCCAACGATTTATTTTTCCAGGATGCCACCGCCGGCATCTTCGTTGTATTAGGCGATGTCGTATGCGATAAATTTGCCGCCGGGCAATCGGTTGAGATCACCGGCATCACGGATGTCGGGGATTTCGCGCCTGTCGTAAAAATTAAATCCGCTCGAATGTTCGGTCAGGGCCGCCTGCCCACTCCCACCCGCGTAACAATGAACGAACTCTTTACCGGGAAAGAGGACAGCCAGTGGATTGAAGTCAGTGGGGTGGTACGCTCCACAACAGTATTGGCGGACCGAAATTACTTGAACCTGGCCATGAATGGCCAGCGACTGAGAGTTTCCATTGAAAACCTCGACCTGACCAACGTCAACCAACTCGTCAGCAAATACATCGGCACCATGGTACGCGTGCGTGGTGTCTGCTACTCCCGTTACAACACGCTAGGGCAATTCACTTCGCCGTGGGTGGCGGCCGCCAGCCTGGATGATGTTACCATTGAAAGCCCCGCCCCCGATCAACCCGCGGTGGTGCCCATCGCCAACCTGACACGATTCAATTCCAGCGGCTACAACGGCAGCCGGGTCAAGGTCACTGCCGTCGTCACGCTGGTAAAAGAAGATGGCGCGGTGTTCATCCAGGACAACGGCACAGGCTTGTGCGTGTTGCTGGCTCAGCCCACCACGCTCGCG
>Ga0181537_10004706_pt1 | contig 11258 bp, 8 predicted proteins | sample PEATcosm2014_Bin_39_FD_119765 | JGI IMG/M metagenome (GOLD analysis project Ga0181537, IMG submission 119765) | Peatland microbial communities from MTU Mesocosm Facility, Houghton, MI, USA - PEATcosm2014_Bin23_10_metaG | ecosystem: Environmental > Terrestrial > Soil > Wetlands > Peat | place... | reverse complement strand
GGCACGGGCACGCCGGAGGCGATGGCCATTTCCTCGACGACGTTGAGCAGCTTGCGTTCGTCGGGATCAGTCGCGTTCGGGTTGATCAGCCGCGCTCCCATCATTTCCGAAACCGCGCTGCCTCCGGCGGACAGGGCCATGGTTTTGTAACTACTGCCGATTAAAATGACAGCGATTGTGCCGAGCGCGACGCCGAGAAAAATTTGTGGGTTCCACAATTCAAGCTGCGGCTGTTCCCCGTTGAAATGATTCTGATGCGCCTGAACTCCTGAAAAAATCAAAAGCGACACGACATATATGGCGGCAATCATTGCCGCGACTGCCAGAATGAAATAGATGACCAGCCACGTGGTTTTTTTCCTGGCCCTGTCCTGTTGCGCGAAGAAATCCATGGCGTTGAATCGTGAATTGTTAAATCGTGAATCGTTGCATCGGAACGAACGCTTCTGCCGATTCAGCGATTCAACAATTCAACGGTTCACGAAAACGAAACCTTTGGGGCGTCCTTCTGCTCCGGCTTGTCAATGACGAACAGTTCCGCCGCTACAAAGTTGAACATTCCGGCGATGAGATTGCTCGGGAACACTTCGCGGTCGGTATTATAGGTCATCACCGAATCGTTGTAAGCCTGCCGGGCGAAGGAGATTTTGTTTTCGGTCGAGGTCAATTCCTCGGTGAGCTGCATCATGTTCTGGTTCGCCTTCAGGTCGGGATATTGTTCGGAGACCATCATCAAGCGGCTCAACGTGCCACCGAGGCCGGTTTCAGCCGAGGACAGATTTTTTATCGCGCTTGAATCGCCGGGATTTGCGGCGGCAATTTTCGACGCGGCATAGGCGATGTTGCGTGCCGCGGTCACGGCTTCGAGCGTCTCGCGTTCGTGCTTGATGTAGCCCTTCGCCGTCTCGACGAGGTTCGGGATCAGGTCGTAGCGGCGCTTGAGCTGCACGTCAATCTGCGCGTAGGCGTTCTTGTAACGGTTGCGCATCGTGACGAGTTTGTTGTAAACACTTATGATAAACGCCGCAATGACGATTGCGACCACCACCAAGCCAACCAAAACCGCAATCAATCCCAAAGCCATGGCTGCCGGTTCCGCGAGCATAATTCCAGTTGTCATAAATTTCCTTTGTTAAATTTGATTAACAGCTAAAGCAAAGTGCGCGGCCGGGCAATGATAATTTCCGCGTATTTTTGTAATGACCGCTTTAGGACGGCACCGCATCAGGCCGCTGCGGGCAAATGCACTCGGAAGGTCGAGCCGTGGCCGGGCTGGCTTTCCGTTTTGATGAACCCGCCGTGGCTTTTGACGATGGATTGCGCGGTGGACAGGCCGAGACCGTGGCCGACTTCTTTTGTGGTGAAAAACGGCTCGTAAATTTTGTCGAGCAGCCCCGGTGCGATGCCGCAGCCGGTGTCCTTGATCTCCAAAACGACAAAACGATTCGCATCCACGGTGGCGTTGTGCGCGGCGATGGTCAATGTGCCGCCGGAAGGCATGGCATCGCGGGCATTGAGGCAAAGATTCATCAATACCTGGTGCAATTGCGCCGAATCGCCGGCCACCGTCCAGAGATCCGGCGCGATTTGCGTCTCGACGCAAATAGCCTTGTTAAAAGTTTCGGAGGTGAATTGCGCGACGCCGACGGCGAGATGTTGCAGGTCCACCGGCACGCGCTGACCGGCCATTCCGCGACCGAACCACAACATTTGCTTGATGATATCCGCGCCGCGATGGGCGCTGGCCTCCGCCTTGGCCAGCATTTTCAGGTATTGCTCGTCCTGGAGTTTTTTTTGCAACAGTTCGATTGAAATGAGGATCGGCGCGAGGATGTTGTTCAGGTCGTGCGCCACGCCTGTCGCGAGCCGCCCCAGGCTTTCCATTCGCCGCGCGGCCACGATCTGCTCTTCGAGGGTTTTCCGGTCGGTGATGTCGCGTCCGATGCCGACCAGTCCAATGACTTTGCCGGTCGCGTCGCGCCAGGGGATTTTTGAAGTCAACTGCCAGTGAGTTTCGCCGTTCGGCAACACCAGCTTCTCCTCGCGATTAATGACCGGTTTTCCATCTTTAAGGACAGACTGGTCGTCCGCAAAAAACGCGTCGGCGATTTCCTTGGGAAAAAGGTCGAAATCGGTTTTGCCGAGGACCTCGGCTTCGGACTCGCGACCCAGTCTCCTGTAATTGGCCGGATTGGCCAGGACTTTACGCCCTTCGGTGTCCTTGGCATAAATGCCATCGGGAAGATTATCAATCACGGTGCGGAGCAGGTTGTGCTCGCCCTTCAACTTGATTTCCACATTCCTCTGCTCAGTCACGGTGCGGCCTATGCCGACCAAGCCAATGATTTTGCCGGAGGCGTCGCGCCAGGGAACCTTTGTGGTGAGCATCCAGCGCGTTTCGCCGTTCGGCAAAATCACCTTCTCCTCGCGGTTGACGACCGGCTGCCCGGTTTTTATCACCGACATGTCGTCGGCGAAAAATCCCTCGGCGAGTTCCTTCGGAAAGAATTCGAAGTCAGTTTTGCCGATGACCTCGGCCTCGGTGTTACAGCCCATATTTTCCAGGTCGGCGGGATTGGCGATGACTTTGCACGCCTCGGTGTCCTTGACGTAGATGCAATCGGGCAGGTTGTCAATCAAGGTGCGGAGCAGACTGTGCTCCGATTCCAATTCGGTAATTTCTGGTCGCAAGGCATCCATAAATTTATTTGCAGGGCTTTACGAGACCATGTTGGGCTTGTTTGCCGTGGCGCTGCAAGCACAATCCATCACGGCTCGACGAGCACGGGCATGCCGACCCAGGCCAGCTTCAGCAAATATTCCGCGTCCCAATTCGCCAGCCGGAAACAACCGTGCGATTCCGTCCGCCCAATCTGCTCCGGCGCGGGCGTGCCGTGAATGCCGTAGCCGGTCTTGTCCAGGCCGATCCAGGCAACACCGACAGGGTTGTTCGGGCCGGGCGGCAGGATCAATTTGTGGCCGATAGCCTGCAATTCAGGCGATTCTGGAAAAAGCCCCGGGTCCACCGTGTAATTCGGCTGCGGGATGACCCCGACGACGTGAAGTTCCCCGACCGGCCGCTTCTCGACGCGGGCGGCGATGCTGCACGGGAAATGCGCCAGCAAATTGGTCTGCTCGTCGAACGCCTCCAGAAATTTTTCCGAAAGATGAATGACAACAAACGCCGCCTTGCCGTCCGGCTCCGGATAATTCACGTCGGGAATTTTCAAAACGGTCCCGGCGGCAAGGTTTGTCCAGTTCACAGCCGGGTTCAGCCGCCGGATCAATTCGGGATGCGAATGGCTTTTCTCCGCGACGAGTTCAAGTTCGGTTTCAAAATCGAGCGCGGTTTGCTGCGATTTCTCCAGCCACGTTTTGCCGAGCGGTTGCAGCCGCGCAAGGTCGTTGGTCGTCACGGCGTAGCTGGTCAAGATCGGCGCGTCGAGCGTCAGCTTCGCGCGCGTGTCCGCGTCAAGCTTTTCGGTCAGCGGCAGATTTTCCAAGCCCTGAAAAACTGAAATCGCCGCTCGTGTTTGCGAGCCAAGCGCGGCGTCAATCGAGCCCGGCGAAATACCACGCCGTGCCAGCGCGATTTGCGCCTCCAAAACGTCGTGAACAGGGCGTGGAAAATCCGCCGGCGATTGGCGCGTGACTGTCAACGGTTGTGCCTGTGGCCGGACCGCCACCGGCACCGGCGAGTGAACCATCTTTTTCGGATGCTCATGCTCCCGCCAAAACCAAATCGCGGCGCCAACAATCACCAGCGCCACGAGCCAGCGCCATCCGCCACCGCGCTTTTTTCGGCGTGCGCCGGGCATCTGGTATTTTGGTCTGGAGCGGCGAGGCACGGCGAAATTAAGCCATAACCCGCCTCCCGACCCAAGATTGAAGTCGTTGCGAAATCAGCGCCGATTCAGCATGGCGTCGCCGATGAGCTTTGCAGCGGCGTCATAGCCAACCAAGCCGGTGTTGATAATCAAGTGGTAAAGCAACGGGTCGTTGATGTCGGCGTTGAAGTATTTTTTCAAGTAACGCTCACGGCCCAAATCTTCGCGCAGACAGAAACTGCGGGCCTCGGTTTTGGTCATTCCGTAGGATTCAAGGCAGTGTTCGATGCGCTGTTCCAGCGGAGCGACCAGACGGACATGAAACACACTCGGCAGCCTGGCTGTGATGACGTTGCCGCCGCGACCGATGAGGATGACATTGCCGAAGCTGGCCAGTTTGAGAATGGTTTCGGTGGTCTGGCGGAGCACCGTTTGCGATGGTGGATAGGCCTGAACCAGATCAGCCATGATGTCTTCCAAATATGAAACGCGGTCTTCAGGCAGGAATTGGGCCAGACGGGTCGGGAGGTCATGGTCTTCGAGCACCTTTTCCATAAGGTTGCGGTCGAAAACCGTCCACACTGTGGCGCGATGTGGCGAGTGCTCCTGCAAATAGCGGGCAAGCTTTTCGGCGATGGCCAGCGCGCCGCAGCCGGCCTGCCGCGAAATCGTTACCGTGCGCCGGACGCCAATCTCCGCGTCCTCGTCGGCCCCGCCGCCCTTTCGGAACTGGCTGCTGACAAAAGACGCACAATGTTCAACGCCAATGCTCGTCATAGTCGCCTCCGCCGTCTTCCAAGGCAAACTATGCCCCGGAGATTGGGTTTTCAAGGGGGTCTCGAACGATTTGATGACGGCTAATGAAATGAATTAACAATGTTCAATTCACGGTTGAACCAGTATTTCGTGGTAGGCGTGCGCAATTTGGTCCACCAGAGGCGACGACGCGACCGGCACGCCGTCGAACGACACCACCGGCACGATGCCCAGCGTGCTTTGCGTGACAAAAATCCCCGCGGAATTCCGCAATGCCTCCGGCTTGACGGCGCGCTTTTTCGTTTCCAGGCCAAGCGCCTGGCAGATTTCGAGGACGACCGCGCGCGTGACGCCTGGCAGCACGCCGCGACCCGTCGGCACGGTGCAAATGGCATCTTCATGGATCCAGAATAAGTTGCCGCTTGCAGTCTCGGCCGCTTCGCCGTTGGTGTTGAGGAGCAGCGCCTCGTCCGCGCCCCGTTCCATGGCTTCGGCGCGCGCCATGACGTGCAGGACTTTGCTTGTGGTTTTGAATGATGAAAGCGGGTCGGAGGCGGGGATGCGGAATGAAGAGGTGATGAGATTCCATTCAACCGGATTCTCCAGCGATGGCGCCGGGTGCAATGTCATCGCCAGGGTCGGCTGGCCGGAGCCGTTCGGCGTGTAGCCGCGTCCGCCCGGCCCGCGCGTCAGCGTCAGGCGAAGGATCGCCTCGGGCATTTGGTTCTGTTCGACGAGCTGTCCGGCGAATTTTTCCAGTTCCTTTGGTGGGAACGGCAGTTTGATTTTCAGGAAATCCGCGCCGCGCGTCATGCGTTCCAGGTGCTGCGCGAAACGGAATGGCCTGCCGCCGATGATTCGCATCGTCTCGAACAACCCGTCGCCCAGCAAAAAGCCCCGGTCGTTCACGGAAATGACGGCCTGCGCTTCGGGCAAAAATTGTCCGTTGAGAAAAACAACCATGGAATCAATTCCTAATGCGTCTTGAATTACCCGAAGCGCCGGAATTTCGCGAGCGGAAAAACGCGCCTCAAGCTTTGGCTTGTCCGGCGGCGCCGGTCAAAGTTTGAGCTCTAACTTCGGCCAGATTCAAGGCCTCCAGAAAACCGGCGGCCTTCGCCAGCGTCTCGTCATATTCCGCCGCCGGATTGGAATCCGCCACGATGCCGGCGCCGACGTTGAAATGCGCCCGGCCATCCTTGCAAACCGCCGTGCGGATGGTGATGCTCAACTGGCTCTCGTGGTTGAATCCGAGATAGCCAATCGCGCCGCAATAAGGCCCGCGCGCGATCGGTTCCAGTTCGTCAATGACTTCCATCGCGCGGAACTTCGGCGCGCCGGTGATGCTGCCGCCGGGAAAACACGCCGCCAGCGCGGCAAAATGCGTGACGTTCTTCCGCAAGCGACCTTCCACGGTGGAAACCAGATGCTGCACCTGCGCGAATTTTTCGAGTTTTGCAAGCTCTGGCACTTGCACGGAGCCGTATTCGCAGACTTTGCCGAGGTCGTTGCGGAGCAGGTCGGTAATCATCACCAGTTCGGCGAGCTCCTTGGCGCTGGTCTGCAATTCAAACGCGAGCTGCGCGTCGCGCGTTGGGTCGGGATTGCGGGGGCGCGTGCCTTTGATGGGCCGCGTAACGATGTGCGAGCCGCTCAAGCGTAAAAATTGCTCCGGCGACGACGAGGCAATCTGAAAATCACCGCAATCCAGGAACGCGGAAAACGGGGCAGGGGAGACGGCGGCCAATCTTTCAAATAATTCCCAGGCGGACAAATGGCTTGAAGCTGTGAGTCGTTGGGAAAGGTTGGCCTGATAGATGTCTCCGGTGCCGATGTATTTTTGCGCGCGTTCGACGGCGGCGATGAAATCCGCGCGGGAGAAATTAGACGTTGAAGTGCTAGGCGCCGGTCTGGCGTGATGCGAAAATCCGCCTGCCATGGCCGAGCCGGTGCCCGGCGCTGCGCTCTCGAGTTTTGTCCGCCAAAGTTCCAACCGTCTTCGTGCCCTTGCCTCGCTGCGCGAGCCGTCGGCATCCAATCCGGTGGAAACGACAAACACTTTTCCGAGCTGGTGATCAAACACAACCAGGCTGTCGTGAAACCCGACATTGCAATCGGGCAAATCCAAGTCGTTTACCGCCCTGCGCGGCAATTTCGGCTCGGTGAAATTTTTCAGGTCGTAGCCCCAGTAGCCGAAGCAGCCGCCGAGCGGAAATGGCAGATCAATCTCGTCCAGCAATTCAAAGCGCGACATCAGGCTGTCGAGCAGATGCCACGGGTCGCCGAATTTCAGTTGAGGGTTGAGGGTTGAGGGTTGAGGGCCGGAAATGATTTCGCAGCGCGAGCCAAAGGAACGAAAAGTCAGAAATGGATTGGCTGTGACGAAGGAATAGCGCGCCGACGGCGAATCAAACGCCGAGGTGAGGAGCAATACGATGCCCGCATCGTCCCGCAGATTTTCGGCCAGCGACTCCGGCGTGTGCGTGGTGGTGATTTCCTGGATCAACGGGTGCATTTCATGCAAATGCCTTGGGCATGGCTGCGGGCGTGCCGACGTGGCGTTCATAGTCGAGGATGATGCGGACGGCTTCGTCTGGATCATCGGTGATTTTGAGGAGGTCGAGATCCTTGGCGCCGATGTAGCCATGCCGGGTTTGCAATTCGGCTTTTATCCAGTGAAGCAGCCCTTTCCAATGTTCGCTGCCGAACAGGATCATCGGGAATTGCGGGATGCGCTCGGTTTGCACGAGCGTGAGGACTTCAAACAATTCGTCGAGTGTGCCGAAGCCGCCCGGCATGTAAATGAAGCCGAGGCTGTATTTCACGAAGCAGACCTTGCGCGCAAAAAAATAATGGAAGTGCAGCGGGATGTTGGCATAGCGGTTGCCGTTTTGTTCCCGCGGCAATTCGATGTTGAGGCCGACGGATTTGCCGCCGCCCTGCGCCGCGCCCTTGTTCGAGGCCTCCATGATGCCCGGCCCGCCGCCGGTGACGACAGCGAGATTATGCTGCGCCAGGCCCTTGGCGATGGCGGTTGCGGCGCGGTAATACTTGTCACTGGGTTTCATTCGCGCCGAACCGAAAATAGTGACGGCGGGGCCGACTTGTGACAGCGTCATGAAGGAATCCACAAACTCGGACATGATGCGGAAGATGCGCCAGGGATCCTCGCGCATGAGAAAGGTCGTATCGCTCATGACCGGAGCTTAATCCCGGCGACGGGCGGAAACAAGCCGTGGCTTGTGTTCGTCCTCCTCCCTCGTCCTCGTCCTCGTCCTCGATTTTGTTCTTTCGATTTCGAGGACGAGCAGGAGGACGAGGAGGATCGGATTAACAAAACGGGCCGGAGAACCGAAATTCTCCGGTCGTTCCTCCGTCCCGGTCTTTCAAGAGCAGCCAAGGCTTTCGCCGCAATTCAGGCATTTGTAGCACGCACCATTGCGGACGGCAACGTGGCCGCAGTTCGGACAGGTCGGCGCGTCCTGCTGATTGGTGATCATCGAGGTCAACGCTTGGGCGCGATAGTCGTGGCCGTTGCCGTTGGTGCTTTTCACTTCCAACACGTCGGTGTCCTCGGCCATCGGCAATTCACGCACCGGACGGTTCACCTTTTTTTTTATTTCCTCGGCCAGGCCGGGCATCGCCAATTCCGGCTGGGTGCGCGCGGCGATGACACTTTCGCGGTAGCCGGGGACGAATTGCAGCGCCATCCAGCGGAACACGTAGTCAATGATCGAGGAGGCATTGCGGATTTCGGGATTTTTGGTGAAACCGCTCGGCTCAAAGCGCTGGTGCGCAAATTTTCTCAACAACGTTTCCAGCGGCACGCCGTATTGCAGCGACATGCTCGTCAAGGTGCCGATCGTGTCCATCAATCCGCCGATGGTCGAGCCTTCCTTCGCCATCGTGACGAACAATTCGCCCGGCTGGCCGTCCTCAAACAAGCCGACGGTGAGGTAGCCCTCGTGACCGGCGATGTCGAACTTGTGAGTGACCGCAGTGCGCGTGTCGGTCAGCCGGCGGCGCAGCGGTTTGCCGGAATCGGCGCGCAATCTGGCGATCTCAGCTTCGAGTTCCTTGATGCGGGCTTCGAGCGCGGAATTGCCCGTGGGGGATGTCTTCTCGCCACCCTCGTTGGTTTTCTTCGTGTTGAGCGGCTGCGACCGTTTTGAGCCGTCGCGATAAATCGCCACGCATTTCAGGCCCATTTTCCACGCTTGAACGTAGGTGTCGCGAACTTCCTCGACGGTGCATTCCTTCGGCATGTTGACGGTCTTGGAAATCGCGCCGCTGATGAACGGCTGCGCGGCGGCCATCATTTTCAAATGCGCCAGATAACCGATGCTGCGCTTGCCTTGATGAGGCTTGAACGCGCAGTCGAATACCGGCAGGTGCTCCGGCTTCAATCCGCTTTTCACAATCGCGCCGTTTTCCTCGACGTCCTCAATCGTGTCAAACTTTTCAATGTGCGCGATGATGTTCTTGTTTTCGGCTTCGCCGTAACCGAGTCGACGCAACGCATCAGGCACGCCGCGATTGACAATCTTCAACATGCCGCCGCCCGCGAGCAGTTTGTATTTGACGAGCGCAATGTCGGGTTCGATGCCCGTCGTGTCGCAATCCATCGAAAATGCTATCGTGCCGGTCGGCGCGAGCACGGTGACTTGCGCGTTGCGGTAGCCGTGCTGGCGGCCCTTGGCGAGCGCGCCGTCCCAGGATTTGCGCGCCTCGTCCTTCAAATAATTGAACTCCCGGCTGGGCTGGATTGTTTCTACGGCTTCGCGATGCAATTTGATGACACCGAGCATGGAATCCACGTTGTCTTTCGCCAGCGGCTTGGGAACATGGGCACAACGCGCGTCGCGGTAGCCCGGAAACGCGCCGATGTTCGCGGAGATTTCCGCGCTCTGCTCGTAGGCGTGCCCGGTCATGATGGCGGTGATGGCGCCGGCGAGCGCGCGGCCTTCATCGCTGTCGTAAGGCAGGCCGTAGCTCATGCACAGCGAGCCGAGGTTCGCAAAGCCGAGGCCGAGGGTGCGGTAAATGTGGGAATTTTCCGCGATGTCCTTCGTCGGATAGCTGGCATTATCCACCAAGATTTCCTGCGCGGTGATGAAAATCCTCACGGCGGCCTTGAACCGTTCCACGTCAAATTTGCTGTCTTCGCGTTTGAACTTCATCAGGTTCAGCGAGGCGAGATTGCAGGCAGTGTTGTTGAGAAAAACGTATTCGCTGCACGGGTTCGTTGAGTGAATTGGCTCGGTGCCCTTGCAGGTGTGCCACTTCTGGATCGCGCCGTCATATTGCATTCCAGGGTCGCCGCAGATGTGGGTGCCCTCGGCGATTTTGTAGAGCAGCTTGGCTGCGTCCTTTTTATCGAGCGGCTTGCCGGTGGTGATGGAGCGCGTCCACCATTCCTTGCCGGCGAGCGCGGCGGTCATGAATTCGTCACTGGCGCGCACGGAAAGATTTTCGTTCTGATACATCACGCTGCCGTAGGCGTCGCCGTTGTAGGAGCCGTCGTAACCCTGCTCAATCAAGGCCCACGCCTTCTTTTCCTCTTTCTGCTTCGCGTCAATGAATTCCTCGATGTCACCGTGCCAGTCGCGCAGCGTGTTCATCTTGGCCGCGCGGCGCGTCTTGCCGCCGGACTTCACGACATTGGCCACCTGGTCATAAACCTTCAGGAAGCTCATCGGGCCGCTAGGGCGTCCGCCGCCACTCAATTTTTCCTTGCTGGACCGCAGCGGCGACAAATCCGTGCCGGTGCCGGAGCCGTATTTGAACAACATCGCTTCGCTGGACGCGAGCCGCATGATGTCCTCCATGTTGTCCTGGACGGACTGGATGAAGCACGCGCTGCCCTGCGGATATTCGTATTGCGTGGCCGCGCGCTCGGCTTCGCCCGTCTTGCGGTTGTAAAACCAGTTGCCCTTGCCGGATTTCTTGCCGATGCCGTATTGGTGAAACAGCCCGACGTTGAACCAGACCGGCGAATTGAACGCGCCGCATTGGTTCACGCACAGCCAGGAAAGTTCCTCATAAAAAACCTCGCCGTCGGCCTTGCTGAAATAGCCGTCCGCAATGCCCCAATCCGCTATCGTCCGGCAAATCCGGTGGATGAGCTGGCGCACCGAGGTCTCGCGCTCGGCGGTGTGCATCTCGCCGTAAAAATATTTCGAGACGACGACCTTGGTGGCGAGCAGCGACCACGACTTCGGCACCTCGACGTTTTCCTGCTTGAAAATCACCTTGTTCGCGTCGTCGGTGATTTCTGCGGTGCGCTTCTCCCATTCAATCTGGTCGAACGGCTTGATTTTCGGGTTGCTGAAAATGCGTTCGACGGTCAGGGATTTCTTTCCCGTGGTCTTGCCGCCTTTTGATTCCCGGGATGCGCTTACTTTTGCTGTGCGGCGGTGTCCGGCGTGCGAAGCCGGAGTCGAAATTTCCTCGCGTGCGTCAATCATGATTGTCTCCTCAATTAAATTTTTTAGATGTCAATGCCCGGCGGTTTCAGACAAAGCAGAACCCAGCCGGGCCTCAAAAACTGTTAATTTCCCACCGAAAACTGACTTTTTGCCAAATCTCAAATCCCCTATTAGTTGGGGAACGGGCGTCATCTTGCCACTACCTGTTGTGGAATTCAAGAAAAATTTTCACAAAAGTTACAAATGC
>Ga0181537_10004705_pt1 | contig 11259 bp, 9 predicted proteins | sample PEATcosm2014_Bin_39_FD_119765 | JGI IMG/M metagenome (GOLD analysis project Ga0181537, IMG submission 119765) | Peatland microbial communities from MTU Mesocosm Facility, Houghton, MI, USA - PEATcosm2014_Bin23_10_metaG | ecosystem: Environmental > Terrestrial > Soil > Wetlands > Peat | place... | reverse complement strand
GGATGCTTGAATTCCTGCCCAGGCATGTCCACTCCGCGCGGTAGCGTCGTCGCGTGAAACGCGGTCCGGTGCCGCGGGCCGCTGTGGGTTTCGGGCAAAAAAAGAGTGCGATGGCAAGAGGGGAAGCCATCGCACCTAGAGGGGTTCGCTCGGCGTCGCAGGAGGGGGTGCGACGCTGTGATCTTGAATTACTGGGCGATGTGGTGCTTGCGCACGTGGGTCCGGGCCTTCGGCTGCTGGACTTCATCGACCAGGTTCGCCTGGGCGTTCAAAGCAGGGGTCGGGGAGTCCAGCCGGAGCAGACCGGCAGGTACGCCCTGCGCCGCCGCCGGGGTGACGGGGGCCGCGGCAATCAACGCGATCAAAGCTGCCGAGGCGAAAACGAGGCTCGAAATGCGGGTATTCGGGATGAATTTCAGCATGATGCTTCTCTCTCGGTTAACGCGTTATCCGAAAGGTCTCGGGTATCCTAATACGCCACTTTGGAAAGTAAGGTGACTGGTCACCTTGAAATCAGGGCGTACTAAACCCGAACTCCATTACAGAAACGCAATGCAGCGAATATGACCAGTCAGCTTGAAAAGTCAATCCGGGAGTAAGATCACGTTTACTTTAACAGCGCCTTGAAGGCGGTGTTCATGAAGTCGTCGATCGGTTCGCGGTCCTTGGTGATCTTGAGCCGGATGGTTGCACCTTCCCAGGCATTGACCAGGAAGCGCGCCAGTTCGCCGGGGTCGTGGCGGGGGTCGACCTCGCCCTTGGCCTGGGCGTCGCGCAGCACCGATTCAACGGCGCCACACCATCTTTCGAACACCGACCGCAACTCTTCCCGCATCTTGGGATATTCGCGGGACATTTCCGCCGCAAAAAGCCCAAGCATGCAGCCACGCTCAAAACCCTGATCGATCAGGCGTTCCGACAGGAACTTGAAATGGCCTTTGAGACGTTCGAGCGGCGGGACACTCTCGTCGAACAGCATGTCCGAGCGGGTGCCTTCGAGATAACGCCGCAGCGCGTCGATCGCGAGGTCTTCCTTGTTCTCGAAGTGATTGAAGAACGACCCCTTGGGGACGCCGGCGGCCTCGGTGATGTCCTGGATCGAACATCCCTTGAAGCCGAGGGTATGCAGCGTATCAACCGCGCTGCTGGCGAGTTTCTCGCGCAGGCTGGGTCTGGCCATGGACGTCTCTCCCGAGGGTTTTCCCCTCTGCGAGGGATGACAAATCCTCTCGCAATCATGACAAATATGCGACCGAGCGACTTAATTCAACACCAGCGGCACAAAAGATGACCAGTCAGCTTGGTTCACGTTCAGATAGCTACCAGCGTACCATTACTCAAAGATTAAATTCCGTGTGGCGGTTTTATGCAGCCTTCGATGCTCTGACAGATACCCGGTCAGGAGCGCGTTAGCCAACAGAGAGACGATGGTGGGCGGGTCAGGCGCGGGATTTTTCCGAGCTGCCGAGGATCTCTTTACAAAGCGCGACCCCGTCATTGGCGATATCGCGGCTCTTCCACGCCCAATAGGTCAGCCGGCCGGCAAGCGTATTGTGCCGGCGCAAACTGCGCGATCCAAGCACGTGACCGACATTGTCGGGAAACCGGCTGATCTCGTTTTCCACCAGCTCCGTGATCGAGGCCATCAGCCCATTCAGCCTTTGTCCCCAATCGGATTCCGCGAACTGATCGATGCGGACGCCGAGAGCGAATTCGGTGTCGTAGATATCGACGAGAATTTCCTTGGCGACCAGGATCCGTTCCTGCTTCAGCGCAAGCCGTAGCAACCCGCGTTTGTCCTCCAGACGATCCAGCACCATTGCAACCGCAAACGCATAGGGCGTGGCGGCGACACTGGCCGCGCTCTTGTTCGGCGCGGCTTTGGTGGCGAGATGGATCAATTGCCAATGGGGCCGCAGGCGCTTGGCCACCAGCATCAGCGCGAAGGGGACCTGCTCGCGATGGGTTTTGGCGAAGGCGTCCAATAGCGGCGTGATTTTGGCAATCTCGGCGTCTTCAAAGCGGGTGAGCTTCGCTGGCAGCGCCTCGTTCAATTTCGCGAGTTCGTCGCGGGCGCGGAGCGCGCCCAGCATCTTGGTCAGATCGTCGAACACGAGCGGCGAGGCGGTATAGGCCCCGAGCCGGCTGCGAATCTGGTCCGCGCTGTCCGGCGAGGAGAGGATATTCTCCATGCTCTTGGCGACTTTGGTCTGGAATATCGTGGCGGCCTGACGAGCTTCGCGCTGCTTGTCCAAGGAAACCAGGTCGGTGACGTTCTTGACGTAATCGCGCGCCATCGTCGGCAACAGATCGCGGCTGACCCATTCCCAGATCGCCGATAACGACCCGCGCTGGATTCCGCCCGTCGTGCCGTGTTGAGGAGAGCCTTCAACCAGCAGCGGTTCTAGCGGGGCAAAGAAATAGCGTGCCGGAGCGCTGTTGCGTTTTTGGGTCTGCCCGCCGCCGCGAAACTCGGCGCGCAACGTTTCCATCACCTGGCCCGCGCCGGGTATTTCGGCGCCGCAAAGCTCCAGCCGCTCCAACTCGTCCAGCAGATTGCTGCGCGTCGGTGGCGTCAAGCGTTGCAAGAATTCCTTGATGCGGGCCTGAATCATTGCAAGATGGTGCGATTGTCAACAAAAGCCTTTGTTGTGGAAGGCTGCGTCGCACGATCAAAGCAGGGCCCTGTAAATTAAGTCGTAAAGAAAACGGTAAGCCGCCACCTCGGCCCGGGGAATTACGGCTTCAACTTGCCGAGAGCAGCGACGGCGGAAATCGCCGATCGCGCATGTCGCTCAAAACGCAGCATTTTTTTACCGCTCCTTTTGCAAAGCAACAAATTTGTCGAAATTTAACCCTGTCGACTGACGAGCCCGGCACGATCGCATCTGCCGCCGTCGGTGCGTCACGCGCCGTATTCGCCGGGCGCGAAAATTAACGCGAGGTTGGCGGGCGCCCACTCCGGGTTGCAGAAAGCAAGACTTTCGATTTTTGCGGAGATGCCGGCACTTCCTCCGCCGGATCTGCTTCCGCTTCGAAAGCGGGCCGCAACGATCGGTGAAGACAACGATGCCAGTGACGGTGCAAGGGACAGTGCAAGGGACGGTGCAAGGGACGATGCAAGGCTCCAGCTGGGGTCTCGACCCGAGAGGGAATTCTTATCTGCTGTTGTCCTCCACGGACTCGTTATCGCGGTTGCGAGCCCGCCGGCGTCAACGAAACCGGCATGGACATCCGGCTTTCCGAACGCGACGGCGCGCAGCAAGACGGGTCGCTCGTCCAGCCCATCCTTCCATGTCGCCCATCATCCCAATGCGGATGATTTCATTTCGGAAACGATCGAACGAAATTGCCGAAGTGAAGGTGAGCGGGGGTGTCCAGCCTCGACAACAGGTTTTCCCGTTAAACGGCAATACCTTGCTACTTGTGCGCCACGTCGTCGTCCCGTAAAAATACGGGGGTGGCGATTTGAGCCGCGGATTTGCGTCGACCAAGTCCGCGTTGCTTGTTCCGCCACAAAGGACGGTGTCACATGAACGAAAAGCCACCCTCTCGCGGTGAGATCTTCGTCGTCGATGACGATCCTGCCGTCCGCGAAACCCTTTCCATCGTCTTGTCGGCGGGCGGCTACGAAGTCATTTGCTTTGCCGACGGCGCCGCGCTGTTGTCGGTCGCGCGAAATCGCACCCCTGCCTGCGTTGTTCTGGATGTGCATATTCCCGGCCAATCGGGTCTCGACATCTTGAAGGAATTGCGCGGCGAAGACTATCCGGCGCCGATCTTCATCATCTCCGGACAGGGCGACATCGCGATGGCGGTCAGCGCGATCAAAAATGGCGCGCTTGATTTCATCGAGAAACCGTTTCGCGGAAATGAGCTGGTGGCGCGCCTCAACGAGGCGATCGAAGCCTATGCGCGCCGTCAGGCCGATCGTTCCGCCTCCAACGTCGGCTCGCTGCGTTTCCCCGGCCGCGAGCCGCTGACCCGGCGAGAGCGCGAAGTGCTGGAGCAGTTCACCGCCGGCGCCTCCAACAAGGAGGCCGGGCGGCAGTTGGGAATTAGCCCCCGCACCATCGAAGATCATCGCGCCAACATCATGAAAAAGCTCGGCGCGAAAAATGCCGCCGATCTGGTCCGGATCGTGATGACCGCCGCCCGCGCATCCTGACAGATCCTGCAAAAATGGCCGGTTCGACATCTGCGGGCTTGCCCGCCATGGATTTCCTGTGAGAAGACACCAGCCAAGTTTCGCATGGGTACCATCATGACAGACAACAAGAAAACACCGGAAACGCTGCGCAGCGCCCGCTGGTTCGCGCCCGACGATTTGCGGGCCTTTGGCCACCGCTCGCGCGCCATGCAGATGGGCTATGCGCCGGAGGAATGGAAAGGCCGCCCCGTCATCGCGATCCTCAACACCTGGTCGGACGCCCAGCCCTGCCACATGCATTTCAAGAGCCGGGTGGATGACGTCAAACGCGGCATCCTGATGGCGGGCGGCTTTCCGATGGAACTGCCGGCGCTGTCGCTGTCGGAGTCATTCCTGAAGCCGACCACCATGCTCTATCGCAATCTGCTGGCGATGGATGCCGAGGAACTGCTGCGCGGCCATCCGGTCGACGGCGTGGTGCTGATGGGCGGATGCGACAAGACCACGCCGGCGCTTTTGCTGGGCGCCACCAGCATGAACATCCCGGCGATCTATTTGCCGGCGGGTCCGATGCTGCGCGGTAACTGGAAGGGCAAGACGCTGGGGTCGGGATCGGACGCCTGGAAATACTGGGACGAGCGTCGTGCGGGCAAGATTTCCGACAAGGACTGGGTCGATGTCGAGGCCGGGATTGCCCGCAGCTACGGCACCTGCATGACCATGGGCACCGCCTCGACCATGACGGCGATTGCGGAATCGATCGGCATGACGCTGCCCGGCGCGTCTTCAATTCCGGCAGCCGACGCCGGCCATATCCGAATGGCGTCGGAATGCGGACGGCGCATCGTCGAGATGGTCTGGGAGGATCTGACGCCGAAGAAAATCCAGACCCGGAAAGCCTTCGAAAACGCCATCACCGTGGCGATGGCGATGGGCTGCTCGACCAATGCGATCATTCATCTGATCGCGCAGGCGCGCCGCGCCGGCCAGGACATCGGTCTCGACGATTTCGAAACAGCCAGCCGCAAGGTGCCTGTGATCGCCAATGTGCGGCCCTCCGGCGACAAATACCTGATGGAGGATTTCTATTACGCCGGCGGCCTGCCCGGCCTGATGAGCCGGATCAAGCCGCATCTGCATCTCGATGCCTTGACGGTGACGGGCCAGACGCTGGGCGAGAATATTGCGCGTGCCGAAGTCTACAATGACGACGTCATCCGCACCGTCGAAGACCCGATCTATGCGGAGGGCGCGCTCGCGGTGCTCAAGGGCAATCTCGCGCCCGACGGCTGCGTCATCAAACCTTCCGCCTGCGAGCCGCGTTTCCTCAAGCATACCGGCACCGCGCTGGTGTTCGACGATTATCCGTCGATGAAGAAGGCGGTCGACGATCCCGATCTCGATGTGACCGCCGATCACGTGCTGATCCTGCGCAATGCCGGCCCGCAGGGCGGTCCGGGCATGCCGGAGTGGGGCATGCTGCCGATTCCGACCAAACTCGTGAAGCAGGGCGTGCGCGACATGGTGCGGCTGTCGGATGCGCGCATGAGCGGCACCAGCTATGGCGCCTGCATCCTGCACGTCTCGCCGGAGTCTTATATCGGCGGGCCGCTCGCGCTGGTGAAGAACGGCGACAAGATCACGCTTGATGTCGCCGCGCGCACCATCAACCTCGATGTATCCGAGGCCGAGTTGAACAAGCGGCGCGCCGAATGGAAGCAGCCGAAGACACGGTTCGAGCGCGGCTATGGCTGGATGTTCACCAAGCACATCAAGCAGGCCAATGAAGGCTGCGACTTCGATTTTCTCGAAACCGCCTTTGGCAAGCCGGTCGGCGAGCCCTCGATTTTCTGACGCTTTGTCATTCCGGGGCGCGCGTTAGCGTGAACCGGGAATCCATGGCGCTGCACGAATGCTGGGAGAAATGGATTCCGGGTCTGGTCCTGCGGACCATCACGGAATGACAACATATGGGATGGAGACCATGACCAAACTTTCCGACGCCACCCGCGACAAACTGAAGACCGTCTCGACCGCGACGGTCGCAACTGCCTTGTTCAAGCGCGGCTTTCGCGTCCAGATGATCCAGGATGTGCACCCCCTGAGCGCCGATCAGCCGGTATTGGTCGGCGAGGCCTTCACGCTTCGTTACATGCCGGCGCGCGAAGACCTCAACAAGATCGAGGTGTTTCGCGATCGCAGCCACCCGCAGCGCAAGGCGGTGGAAGATTGTCCGCCGGGCGCAGTGCTGGTGATGGATAGCCGCAAGGACGCGCGGGCGGCATCCGCCGGCGCCATTCTCGTCACGCGGCTGATGAAACGCGGCGTCGCCGGCGTCATCACCGACGGTGGCTTTCGCGATTCCGCCGAAATTGCCAGCCTCGGTTTTCCCGCCTACCATCATCGGCCGAGCGCGCCGACCAATCTGACGCTGCATCAGGCGATCGAAATCAACGTGCCGATCGGCTGCGGCGATGCGCCGGTATTTCCCGGCGACGTCATCCTCGGCGACAGCGACGGCGTGATCGTGATTCCCGCGCATCTGACCGAGGAGATCGCCAACGAGGCCGTCGAGATGACGGCGTTCGAGGATTTCGTCACCGAACAGGTCCGCAACGGAAAATCGATCCTGGGACTCTATCCAGCCACCGACGAGCAGACCTCGGTCGATTTCGCCGCCTGGCGGAAAGAGAAGGGGCGGTAGTTCCGCAACGCGCGTGAAACGAATTAGTTGTTGCCCGCGGCGGCGCCGGATTGCCGCAGGACCACGGTGCTCTCGCCGGGCTTGATCTGATCGATCACCAGTAATTTGATCGGGTCCGTGCCGATATTTTCGGCCCTGTGCCACTGTCCGCGGGACTCGACGATGAAGTCGCCCGGCTTATATTCCTTGCTCTCGCCTGTTTCGGTGTTGGTGACGCGCAACTGTCCCGCCAACAAATATCCGTAACGCTGAGAGTTGTGCTGGTGCTCGGGCAATTTCGCGCCTGGCGGAATCTCGTACATCGATGCGATCAGCTGGACATCGCCTTGCGGCAACACGATCGGCTGACCGGTGGCGGTGACCGAGGTTGTGAGCAGCGGGTTTACGGTGACCGAATCGGCCTTCGCGCATAATGGCGTGGCGAGCACCAACAGCGCCGATGCCGTGCATAGATAGTTCATGGTGCATTCCCTTGCTTGCCTGCGAGCCACCTCTCTTGTGATGCCACCGGCATTTCCGGGCAATGTCGAAACGCTGACAATCGCGTTACAGACGTAACGCATCCCGCGCCCCGCAGCCCTCACAACATCTGTGGCTTGAACAACCTTCGGTACTTCCGCGTCTCCGCGCCCGAGATCATGAATTCGCCATCGCCGCGGTAATGGATCGTCTTCGGTACTTTCGGTGATGTCGCCACATGCGCCTTCACCACCTCGAACACGAACACGTTGTATTTGTTGACCCAGCCGGCATCGGCCAGCGTGCATTCGAAATTGGCGTAGCACTGCTCGATCAAGGGCGCGCGGACATGGGTGCCGGCTTTCGGCGTCAGGCCGAATTCGAAGAACTTGTCGGTGTCGCGGCCGGAACAGTTGCCGATCTTCACCACCGTCGTCGCGAGATCGACGGTCGGAACATTGATGACGCATTGCCGGCTTTTTCGGATCAGTTCGAAGCTGCGGTTACCGCTTGCGATCAGGCAGCTGATCAGCGACGGCGAAAACTCCATCACCATGTGCCCACCCATGGTCATGATGTTGGTCTGGTCGTGGTGAGCAGAACTCACCAGCACGATCGGACCGGGCTCGAGAAAACGGCGGACGTTCTCGACAGGAAAGTCTTTCTTGGTGTACTTCGTCATTCCAGCCTCTTCCGTCGTCCCGGCCTTGAGCCGGGACCCACCACCACAGGCGGCGGTTTTTGCCGTCATTGCGAGGAGCGAAAGCGACGAAGCAATCCAGTGCTGTCTTCTGGATTGCTTCGCTTCGCTCGCAATGACGAGTTTGACGTGGCCTTGGCGTTCTCAGGGGATGTCGGATCACACCTCGTTTTTCTCCGCCAGTCCCACCGCCCACAGCGCGAACGCATAGGCAATCGCGACCTCGTCGAGCCGGTTGAAACGCCCCGACGCGCCGCCGTGACCGGCGCCCATGTTGGTGCGCAACAAGGCAGGACCGCCCCCTCGCATGGTCGCGCGCAGCCGTGCGATCCATTTCGCCGGCTCCCAATAGGTGACGCGCGGGTCGGTGAGGCCGCCCATCGCCAGGATCGCCGGATAGTCCTTTGCCGCGACGTTATCGTAAGGCGAATAGGACAGGATGGTCTTGAAGTCGGTCTCGCTCTCGATCGGATTGCCCCATTCCGGCCATTCCGGCGGCGTCAGCGGCAACGTGTCGTCGAGCATGGTGTTGAGCACATCGACGAAAGGCACTTCGGCGACGATGCCGGCGAACAGTTCGCCGGAACGGTTGGCGACCGCGCCCATCAGCATGCCGCCGGCGCTGCCGCCATGGCCGACGATGCGCTTGGTGCCGGTATATTTCGCTGCGATCAGCGCGCGGGCGCTGGCGGCAAAATCGTCGAAGCTGTTGGTTTTCTTGGCGCGCTTGCCGTCGAGATACCAGCCCCAGCCCTTGTCGGCGCCGCCCCGGATATGGGCGATCGCGTAGACAAAGCCGCGATCGACCAGCGACAACCGATTGGCGGAGAACGAGGCCGGCATCGCCATGCCGTAGGAGCCATAACCATAGAGCAATAGCGGCGCCTTGCCGTCGCGCTTGAGGTCGCGGCGATGTAGGATCGACACCGGCACCTCGGCGCCATCGTACGATTTTGCCATGATGCGGGTGGTGACGTAATCGGCGGGGTTGTGGCCGGACGGGATCTCCTGGCGCTTGCGCAAGACACGCGTTCGCTTCGCCATGTCGTAGTCGTAGACTTCCGACGGTGTCGTCATCGACGAATAAGAGAAGCGCAGGTTGGTCGTCTCAAACTCGTAGGAGCCCATGGTGTCGAGCGAGTAGGCGGCCTCGTCGAACGCGATCGCATGTTCCTCGCCATTCGAGAGATCGCGGATGACGATGGCGGGCAGCGCATTGGCGCGCTCAAGCCGCACCATATGGCCTGCGAATATCTCGACATCGAGCACATAGATGCCTTCGCGGTAGGGGATCAGGTCACGCCAGTTCGCCCGCTCCGGCGCATTCAACGGCGCGGTTGCGATCTTGAAATCGATGGCGCCGTCGGCATTCGTCAGAATGAACAGCTGATCGCCGCGATCGTTGACCGAGTATTGCACGCCCTCTTGACGCGCGGCGACCAGCCGTGGCGTCGCGTTCGGGTCGGCAAGATCGACCAGGCGCTGCTCGGAGGTTTCGTGGTCGCCACCAGCGATCACGCAATAGCGGCCGGTGGCGCTTTCATGGATGTGGGTAAACCAGCCCGGGTCTTTTTCTTCAAACACCAGCAGGTCGTCGGCCTGCTTGGTGCCGAGACGATGGCGCCAGACCTGCATCGGCCGGTGATTGTCGTCGAGCTTCACATAGAAGAACGCGCTCGCATCGGCGTTCCACACCACGCCACCGTCGGTCTCCTCGACGAGGTCGTCGAGATCCTTCCTGGTCGCCCAGTCGCGAACCCGGATCGAAAAATATTCGGACCCCTTGGTGTCGGCGCTCCAGGCCTCAAGCCGGTGATCGGGCGAGTGCCGGGCGCCGCCGAACTTGAAATACTCATGATGCGCGGCCAGTTCATCGCCGTCGAGAATGATCTCGGCTTCGCCACCGTCGCGCGGACTGCGTCCGAACAACTCGTGTTGCCCGCCCTCGCGGAACCTGCGCAAGTAGGCGTAGACGCCGTCGGGCGAGGGGACGCTGGAATCGTCTTCCTTGATGCGCCCGCGCATTTCCTTGACCAGCCGCTTCTGCAACGGCGCGGTATGGCCAAGCAGGCTTTCGGTGTAGGCGTTTTCGGCTTCCAGATAGTTGCGGATATCCGCATCCAGAATCGACGGATCGCGCAGCACCTCCTGCCAGTTCTCGTCCTTCAGCCAGGCATAATCGTCGACGACCTCGATGCCGTGGGTGGTGAAGGCATGCGGGCGGCGCGGCGCGACCGGCGGCGTCAGGGGGCTCTTTTGGTCCATGGAGTTCGGTCTCACTTCTAAGGGCTGAACGAGCAGGTGACATATCGGGTTTTGCCGGTGAATTGCCAGATGCCGCAGCCGCGTCAACCGTTCTTCTTCGTCATTCCGGGATGGTGCGTCAGCACCAGACCCGGAATCTCGAGATTCCGGGCTCAGTGCTGCGCACTGCCCCGGAATGACGACCTCTGCGCGCCTTGTTGGTCACGGGGTTGTATGGTTAGGCTCGGCTTTCCCTCGGGGAAGCCGATGCTTTTCAACTCCTACCCCTTTATTTTCGTCTTTCTGCCGGTCGTTCTCTTTGGGTATTTCGCCGCCGGCCGCCTTGGTGCGCAGGCGCCGGTGATCTGGCTCGCGCTGGCCTCGCTGTTCTTCTATTCGTTCAGCAACTGGCCGTTCTTGGCGTTGCTGCTGGGCTCCATCGCGTTCAACTATCTCATCGGCTGGCTGCTGATTTCCGGCCGCCTTCACGCAGGCGTTCGTTTTGCCGTGTTGACGGCCGGTGTGAGCGGGGACCTCATTGTGCTTGGCATCTTCAAATATGCCGGCTTTCTGACCGCCAATTTCAACGCGGTGTTCTCGACGTCGGTTGCGATGAACGTCCTGCTTCCGGTCGGCATCTCGTTCTACACCTTCACCCAGATTGCGTTCCTGGTCGATGCTTATCGCGGCAAGGTCGCCCACTACGCGCTGCCGCATTACGCGCTGTTCGTGACTTACTTTCCGCATTTGATCGCGGGTCCGATCCTGCATCATCGGGATATGATCCCGCAGTTTGAATCGGATAAGGCGAAGCGGCCGAATCCGCGTCTGATTTTGTATGGATTGATCATCTTCGGAATCGGCCTGTTCAAGAAAACCGTCTTTGCCGACGGCATCCAGCCCTTGGTCGCGCTTGCTTTCAATCAGGCTTCGCCGTCGTTCGATCAGGCCTGGATCGGCGCGCTGGCCTATACGTTTCAGCTCTACTTCGATTTCTCCGGC
>Ga0181537_10004703_pt1 | contig 11264 bp, 9 predicted proteins | sample PEATcosm2014_Bin_39_FD_119765 | JGI IMG/M metagenome (GOLD analysis project Ga0181537, IMG submission 119765) | Peatland microbial communities from MTU Mesocosm Facility, Houghton, MI, USA - PEATcosm2014_Bin23_10_metaG | ecosystem: Environmental > Terrestrial > Soil > Wetlands > Peat | place... | reverse complement strand
GCTCGTGTTGTCCGAAATTGTCGCTGCCAGGGAGTTGCTTGGGCTGGCCGCGATGCAGCTGCCGCCGGCCGGTATCGGGTTGGGGCACAGCGTCGAGAGGTCGGCGACCTGGGTCGCGCTGAGGGCGGCCAGGGAAACTGCGTCATGGATCTTGCTGTAGTACACATCGCCGGAGAAGCCGGCGAACTCACCGCCGAAGGACACCTCGTAGGCGGTATTGGCGCTGCCGCCGTTGGCCTGATTGAATTTGTACTCCGCGGACAGGTGCACAGTGCCGCCCGCCGGCACGCCATAGGTACCGACGTACTTCACCGAATCATCGAGTCGGCGATTCTGGGTATCGCCGCCGCCGGCCGTGGTTCCCGATATGCCGATCAGCGAGAACGCTTGCGAGGCATAGTTGGGATCGTATTTGGCGATGCCGTCGGCCAGCACCGTGTTTTGACGGCCAAAGGTGAACGTGCCGAAGGTCTTTGAGCTGAACCCCGCCAGGGCCTGCTGAAAGGTCTGACCCGAGGCGCTCGAATCCACATTGGTGGTCTGTCTGCCCGGGTCGGCCTGGGTACCCAACGGCCGGCCATTGTTCTGCACCAGGGACTTGGCCGCGTCGGCGATCTGGCCGGACTGCGGATTAAAAAAGGTTTCCAGCTTGAACACGCCCGACCAATCGCCGACGATCGGCTCATTGCCTTGAATGCCGACTCGCGACTGGCTCAGGTTGCTCGGCGTAACGCCCGTCACCGATCTATTGCTGTTCTTCTGCACGACTTCCGCGCTGCCGCCGACGAAGTAGTCACTGATAGGCGCGCCGTGGGTCTGATTTTGCAAACCAATGTCGACTGTGCCGTACAACGTGATGCCGTGCCACGTCAGGCTGTCGTCGGCCGCCGCGGGCGGCGCCGAGGCGCTTTGCGCCTGAGCCAAACCTGTTCCGGCCAACAAACCAACGAATAAGCATCCGTTCTTGAGGGCCGTGGAAGTGCGGCTGCCGCGAACTCTCGTTGCCGTGGGCTGCGGACGCGTGTATCCGTTATTCACAATGATTACTCCCGGTGGTTTCGATTGTTGGATTTAACCGACGAAATGTTGCAAAAATATTACGGAGTTCGAGCTCTAATGTCTTTTTATTGCAACAATCGCTTTGCGAGCTGTTGCCGATCGCGTTTACCGGCGGCGCCTGGCGGCGCTGCTCACGGGGCCAGCAGCAGCTCCAGAGTCCGGAAGTAGATGCGCTGCAGCCGGTCGATGTCGGAGACGCGCACGCACTCGTTCACTTTGTGAATGGTCCGATTGACCACCCCCACTTCGATGACTTGCGCGCCCATGGGGGCGATGAAACGGCCGTCGGACGTACCTCCGCCGGTCGATAGTTTTGGAGTGATCTGCAGCTGCTCCTGCACGGCACGGGTCGCAGCCTGCGACAGTTCTCCCGGGGCCGTGAGAAACGGCTGTCCGGATACGAACCATTCCAGCGAGTAGTTGACGCGATGACGCCGCAACAGCTCCTCGACGACGGTCTTGAGCCCGTCGACGGTTTGCTCGGTCGAAAAACGCAGATTGAAGCGCGCCTTGAGCTCGCCGGGAGTCACGTTGGGGGCTCCGGTTCCGGCAGATATATTCGATATCTGGAACGTCGTCGGCTGAAAGTGCTCGTTGCCGCGATCCCAGATGCGCGACGCTAGTTCGGCCAGTGCCGGCGCCACCGCGTGAACCGGGTTGTCGGCGAGCTGCGGGTAGGCGATGTGCCCCTGGATGCCATGAACCGTCAGGCGGCCGCTGAGGCTGCCGCGGCGGCCGATCTTCAAGGTGTCGCCCAGTTCGTTTTCGCTCGATGGCTCCCCCACCAGACACCAATCGATGCTCTGCTCCCGCTCGCGCAGCACTTCGACCACGCGCCGCGTACCGTCGACCGACGGGCCCTCCTCATCGCTGGTGATCAAAAACGCAATGCTGCCGCGATGGCGCGGATATCGCGTCACGAATTCCTCGCAGGACGTGAGCATGGCGGCGAGGCCGCTCTTCATGTCGGCCGCGCCACGCCCGTACAGGAGCCCATCCTTGATGACCGGGAGGAAGGGATCGCCGTGCCAATCGTCGAGCGGTCCCGGCGGCACCACATCGGTGTGTCCGGCGAAACAAAACACCGGGGCGCCGTGGCCGCGCTTTGCCCAAAAATTATCGACGGGACCGAAGCGCATCCGCTCGACGGTAAAACCGACCCTCTCGAGCCGTTCGATCATCAGATCCTGGCAACCGCCATCGTCGGGGCTGACCGAGGCACGCGCGATCAGCTCCTCCGTCAATCGTAGGGTGTCCGACTTCGGCGGCGCGTTCGGCATCAGAAGCGCAAAACCGGGGGCTGATGCCTCAGATTGATCCACAGGCCGTAAATGGCGAGACCCAGGGCGGCGATGAGCACCCATCCGGGCATCGCCAGACCCAGAAAGGTCCAGGTGACCTTGGCGCATTCTCCGGAGCCGGTCAGCACTTTGACCAGCACTTCGCTCAAGGAGAACACCTTGAGCATGAAGTCGAGGGATGCGCCGCAGGCGGGGACGCTACCCGCGGGCATGCTTTGGATATACAGCTGCCGCGCCGCGACTGCGAGGGTGGCGAGCGCCGCCAACACGATCAGCGCCGCGTACACGCGCTTTCCGAAGCCGACCGGGTCCTGAGCCGCCGCGAACAGGAACATCAACCCCAGCACAAATACGCCGACGCGTTGGAAAATGCACAATGGACACGGTTCCAGGTGCAGAAACACCTGCGCGTAGTACGCGTAGCCCAGCAGAGCCGCGCAGACGGCAAAACCGAGCAGATTCCCCTGGCGTCTGCTCATCAGCCCCGCGCGATGGCGTGCGCTGCGTCGATCTGCCTGGCCACGTCCTCGAGCGAAGTGTGGCGGATGTCCTTGCCGTGAACCATGTAGATCACGTACTCGCAGATATTCTTCGCGTGATCGCCGATCCGCTCGAGTGCGCGCACGATCCACATGATCTCGAGTGCACGCCGGATGGTGCGCGGATCCTCCATCATGAATGTCATGCACTGACGCTGGATCGACTCGTACTCCTCGTCGACCATTTTATCCTCGCGGGCCGTCTTGAGTGCCGCCTGCGAGTCCATGCGCGCGAATGCGTCGAGCGCGTCGTGCACCATTTGTGCGACCTGTCTGCCGAGATGTTTGACCTCGCGGTACTTGTCGGCGGGCCGCTCCATGGTGGCGAGCCGCGAAGCGATGTAGCCGATCTTTTCGCCCTCATCGCCGATCCGCTCGAGGTCGGTGATGGTCTTGATGATGGCGACGATCACCCGCAAATCGCCGGCCGCGGGCGCGCGGATCGCGAGGATGCGGCTGCATTCCTCGTCGATCGACACCTCCATGCCGTTGACCTTGTAATCGTCGGTCGCGACCGACTCGCCCAGGCGGCTATCGCCCTCGACCAGGGCGGTGATCGCCTTATGCAGCTGCTGCTCCACGAATCCGCCCATTTGCAGCACCTGATTGCGAACCTTTTCCAGGTCTTCGTTGAAGCGCCGGGAAATGTGGTGGGTGAGGTCGGCCGTTTCCATAAGAATTACCTTTCTGCTTCACGCGACGATGGTCCGCGTCTGTTACTCGGGTGTTCGTTTACATCCGATTGCGGCATCCGTCAACACGGAGCCGCGCTAAGTGTGACTTCAAGCGTTCGCCGCCACGCGAACCGTTTGCCGCCAAATCCGCTGTGCGGGGAAATGGCAGGTGAATGTGCTGCCCTTGCCTTCCGTGCTCTGCACGTCGAGCCAGCCACCATGGCGTTGCAGCGCGTGCTTGACGATCGCAAGGCCCAATCCGGAGCCGCCCTGGCCGCGGGAACGGCCTGCATCGACGCGATAAAATCGCTCCGTCAACCGCGGAATATGTTCCGCCGGGATGCCGATGCCGCTGTCGATGACCGCAAAGTATGCTCCCTCCGCGTCCGTCCACCAGCGCATCTTCACCGTGCCCTCGCCGGGCGTGTATTTGATCCCATTCACCAGCAAATTGGTGAACGCCGACTCGATTTCGTGGGCGGCGCCGTACAGACCGTCATTCGACTCCAGCTCCAGAACGACGTGCCGGGGCCGATCGACGCTCGCGAGCGCATCGCGGTGCAGGCGTTCCAGCATGTTGGGTACATCCACCGCGTCGCGCGCCGCCTCGCCGTCGGTCGATTCCAGGCGCGACAGCACGAGGAGATCCTCGATGATGGCATTCATGCGCTGCGCTTGCGCACGCATATCGCGGATCGGGCCGGCCCACGCGGCGTCGATCGAGGAATCGTCCGCCAACGTGTCGAGATACCCCGAGATCACGGTCAACGGGGTGCGCAGCTCGTGCGAAGCGTTGGCGACGAAGTCCTTGCGCATCGCCTCGAGCCGCATTTGCCGCGTCACATCGCGCACCAACAATAAAGACTGGCCACCGCCGTACGGCACCATCTGCAGCGCCAGGTACAACTCCAGTTGCACCGGCGGGCGTATCACCAACGGCATCGCAAAGTCGTCGCCATGCAGATACAGCACGAATTCCGGCGTGCGGATCAAATTGTCGATCCGCAGGCCGAGATCCACCGGCCGTTTCAGGCCCAGCAAGCGCGCGGCCTGCCGGTTGAACCAGACGATTTCGCGTTGCGTGCTGAGAATGATGACGCCATCGGGAAGCGCGGCGGTGGAGCGCCGCAGCTCACGAAACAGCTGCACCAGGCGCTGCTTGTGGAACTGTTTGCGCCGGTGCAGCCGCACGACCTGGGCGACGATATCGCCCCAAATGCCGCCGAGGTCGGGGGGATCCATCTGCGAGCGCAGGCGCAGCCAGCGGTCGAGGCGGTACAGGGTGACGAGCTGCCAGCCAAGGTAGAGGCAGGCGGCCGCCAAAATCCACACCCAAATGGGCTCTATCAGCAGGCCCACACACAGGCCCAGCATCAGGATGCCCGCGAGTCTCGCGAGCGCGAAAGTCCACATCGCTGCCATTGACTAGTAGGTTGCCGTCCTCAGGCTTCTCGGGTGGAGAACCGGTACCCGGCGCCACGCACAGTTTGCACCAATCTCTCCAGCAGATAAGGCTCGAGTGCCTTTCGCAGCCGGCGAATATGCACGTCCACTGTACGCTCTTCCACATAAGTATTGCCGCCCCAGACCCGGTCGAGCAACTGGCCGCGGGAAAACACCCGTTCCGGATGGGTCATAAAGAAATGCAGCAACCGATATTCCGTCGGGCCGAGCGCGATTTCTCGATCGCCGGCGCTCACCCGGTGGCTCGAGTCGTCAAGTTTCAGGCCATCGGCTTCGATGACGTCGGCCACACCCGCGGGCGCCGCGCGCCGCAGCACCGCTTGAATGCGCGCCAGCAGTTCGCGGGGCGAAAACGGCTTGGTAATGTAGTCATCGGCACCCCCCTCGAGACCGCCCACCTTGTCCTGCTCCTCGGCCCGCGCGGTCAACATGATGACCGGTATTTCCTCGGTGTCCTTGGCGCGTTTGAGGGATCGGGTGAGTTCGAGGCCGCTCATGTCCGGCAACATCCAATCGATCAACATCAAATCCGGGCGCACGTCGACGATTCGGGCGCGTGCCTCCCGGCAATCCTCGGCTTCTCGCACTTCGTAGCCGGCGCGGCGCAGACCGAATGCGACCATATCGCGAATCGCCTTTTCGTCTTCGACTATGAGGATGCGCTTGGCTGTCATGTAGCTGTAGTCCGTTGATTCCCTTAGGGAGCATTACAACGTTCGTTTGTGACGGTCCCGTGACAGGGTCTATTTCACCGCGCGTTCGGCGGTGGTCAATGCGACTTTATCGCGTAAATACACCGGGCACAGGTCGCCGGGATCGACACCCTTTCCCAACGCCAGCCGCACCGCGCCCAGCCTTGCGAACTCGCGCGCGTTCGGCAAGGCCTCTGCGGCCCCCGCGTCCAGGGTAAGGCCGGGCAGGCCGGCAAGCAGCGGGTAGGCGGCAAAGCCGCGACCGACTCCGTGATGAATCCCCTCCGTGGGCAATGAAACGCTTTGCGGTGGCCCAACGCGGGCGCTGCCGGCGGCGAGCAGACCTTGCGTCGGGTCGGCGGCGAAGCAGCCCCAATAGACTTCGCCCATTCGTGCATCGAGACAGGCCAGCACGCGCGACGCCCCGGCCCGAAATACCGGCATCGCCAAGGCTTCCAGGGTCGTGATGGCTGCGACCGGCAAGCCGGAACCGAAGGCAAGCCCTTGGGCGACAGCCACGCTGATCCGCACGCCGGTGAATGCACCGGGGCCGACGCTCGCGGCAATGCCGTCGAGCGCGCTGAGCGGCAGCCCGGCCTCGGTCAGCACCTCGTCGACCATGTCGAGAATTTGCGGCGCTTCGCAGCGCACTCCTTGGCTCATCCGGCCGGTCAATTCATCGCCGTTGAGAAGTGCGACTGAACACGCCTCCGTTGCAGCATCCAATGCCAGTACGCGCACGGATCAGGTGGCCTGCGAGGCAAGCGCTCTCGCCGGACGCAGTTTCGACAGCCGCTCGATCAGAAACCGTGCACCGGCGGCACCGTCGGAGATGACCGGACTCGGCGGCAGGGCCTGCAAGAACACGCGCCCATAGGTCTTGGTCCTGAGCCGCGGATCGCCGACCACGATCACCCCAAAATCGTCGAAGTCGCGAATCAAGCGCCCGACTCCTTGTTTCAATGCCAACACCGCCTGCGGCAACTGGTATTCGAAAAACGGGTTGCCGCCGCGCCGCCGGATGCCTTCGAGTCGTGCGCGGAGCAGCGGGTCGTCGGGCGAGGCGAACGGCAGCTTGTCGATCGCGACGATCGAGAGGGCCTCGCCTTTGACGTCCACTCCTTCCCAAAAGCTGCCCGTGGCCAGCAGCACGGCATTCCCCAGTTCGCGAAAGCGGTTCAACAACGCTTCGCGCGGCGCTTCGCCCTGCACCAGCACCGGAAACGCCGGGTTGGGGAAGCGCGCGTGCAGTGCCCGGACCCCTTCCGCCAGACCGCGATAACTGGTGTAAAGCAGGAATGCGCGTCCGCCGCTCGCCTCGAGCAGCGGCGCGCAGGCATCGATGAAGCGGGCGGCAAAGGCCGGATCCTGCGGCTGCGGCATATGCGGCGGCAGATAGATACGCGCCTGATCGGCATAGTCGAAGGGGCTGTCGATGTGCACCGTGCGCGCGTCAGGCATGCCGACCCGCGCCGCAAAATGCGAAAAATCATCGCCGATCGCCAGCGTGGCGGAAGTGAATACCCAGGCGCAGGGTCGTGCCTCCACGTATTCGCGCAGCCGCTGCGCAATTTCGAAGGGCGTGAATTGCAGCAGCATTCCACTCGCGTTGGTGTCCACCCAGCGCAACCCCTCGTCGTCCGGCAGTTCGCGCAGTGCGGCGAGCGAGTTCGCCAAGACCGCGGCCCGCCGTGCGCAGTTCGCGAGCCCGGGACCTGCGCCGAGACCGTCGAGTCGGGTCGCAATGTCGCTGATGGCGGTTTCGAGCTCCGCCAAGGCGTCGAGGAACGAATCCGGCAGACTCGCCCATTCGATGCGCCCGGACCCGAGACTGCCGCGCAGTGCCCCGATGCAGGTGTCGACGGCGGCGGCGCACCCAATGATTGCCGGCGCGCTCACGCTGCCCGCCGTCATTTCAGCCGCAATATCGCGCAGCAGCAGCTGTACCTGGCGCACCGACCAGAGTTGACCGAAGAACTGCGCCGCGATATCCGGAATCTGGTGCGCTTCATCCAGAATGACGGCCTGCGCGCCGGGCAAAAGATCGCCGAAGCCTTCGTCTTTCAGCGCAAGGTCGGCCAGCAACAAGTGATGGTTGACGACCACGATATCGGCCGCCTGCGCAGTGCGCCGCGCGCCGACCACGTGACATTTCGAGTACTGCGGACACTCCGTCCCCAGGCAGTTCTCGCGAGTCGAGGTGATCTGCGGCCAAACCGAGGATTGCTCCGGCAAGTCGACGAGTTCCGACAGTTCGCCGGCCTTGGTTGTCGCCGCCCATCGCGAAACGCGCGCGAGGATGCGCCCTGCGCCGCGCTCATCTTCGAGCAAGGATCCCTGTTGAGTCGCGAGTTCCAGGCGGTGACGGCACAGATAATTGGTGCGTCCTTTGAGCACGGCGATTTTCACCGGAAGCCCCAGCGCCTTCGCCAACAACGGCACATCGCGCCGAAACAGTTGGTCCTGCAGCGTGCGAGTTCCGGTGGAGATGATCACGCTGCGCCCCGAGAGAAGGGCCGGTACCAAATAAGCGAAGGTCTTGCCGGTACCGGTGCCGGCTTCGACGATCAAGGGTTCAAGGCGCGCCAGCGCCAGGCCCACCGCCCGCGCCATCGCCGCCTGCTCCGGTCGGTAGGCATAGCCCGGCAAGGCGCGCGCCAAAGGCCCCTCGAGGTTGAAGATGTCTTGGTAGTCGCTGTTCATGAGGCCATTATTTGACCACCGCCCGAAAACGTACAAACGCCACCGAGCTGGGTTTCAAAGGATTCTTCAGTTGCCAACGGATGTCCGTGTAGTCAGCCGCTGCAGCAGGCCTTGCGCCCTCGGGCGTCGGCACCTTGAGATTCTCGGCGCGTTCAAAACTCTTGCCTCCGTCGATCGAGTAACTCACCTCGGCCGCGGGGCCCAGCGCCGAGTCCGCGACATACCGCACGTGCTCGGGCACCGGATGGCTGACGACGGGCGTTTCGACCGCCGTTGTCCCGGTATTCCGTACCTCCAGTGTATAGATGACCCGGTCGCCCGGTACGACGCGATCGGCGGGCAGCAATCTGACGACGGCTTTTCCGGCCTGGACGGACCGTGATTCGACCTCGGCGATCGATCGGACGGAAAGACCGTCCGACGTTGTCTGACCGGCGGCGAATAGCGCGCAACAGAAGAGCGTACACGCGCTGCCGAGGCTCGTCATGCGGTTATGATCTTGCATAACGTATTGTAATGCAGCGAGTACGGCACACCGACCAAAAAGACAGCGCTGTCACACGATCATTTCCGCAGCGTGCGGACTTGGCGCTGAACCTGACCATCTGTCATCCTTCCGCTCCTAATAAGGCTTCGGCTCCGAAGGACTCTCCCATGGCAACAGCACCCCAGCACGTCACCTCCTTGGCAGCGATAAACAGCGAAGTTGCGGCATGGGTCGAGGAGGTCGCGAAGCTCACCCAACCTGATCGAGTGTACTGGTGCGACGGCAGCCAGGCCGAGTATCAGATGCTGCAGCGTGCACTGATCGCCGCCAAAGAGCTGTTGCCTCTCAATTCGCAGAGCTTTCCCGGATGTGTATTGTCGCGCTCGAATCCGTCGGACGTGGCGCGCGTCGAACATCTCACTTTTGTCTGTACCAAGAGCAAGGACGATGCGGGCCCGAACAACCATTGGATTGATCCGGTGCAGGCGCATGCGAAAATGAATGCGCTGTTTGCCGGCTGCATGCGCGGACGCACGCTATATGTGGTTCCATACTGCATGGGGCCGATCGACTCGGCGTTTTCGCGATGCGGTGTCGAAATCACCGACAGCGCGTACGTGGTTCTCAACATGCAGCTCATGACCCGGATGGGCCGCGCCGCCCTCGAGCGCATCTCGCGCGACGGCAAGTTCGTGAGAGGACTGCACTCCACCGGCGATCTTAATCCCGAACGTCGCTTCATCATGCATTTCCCCGAAGAGCTCTCGATCTCGAGCTTCGGCTCAGGCTACGGCGGCAATGCGCTGCTCGGCAAGAAATGCCACGCCTTGCGCATCGCCAGCTGGCAGGCGCGCACCGAAGGGTGGCTGGCGGAGCATATGCTGATCGTCGGCATCGAAAACCCGCAAGGCGAAACGCACTACCTGGCGTGCGCATTCCCGTCTGCTTGCGGCAAGACCAATTTGGCGATGTTGATTCCCCCCGCGGTCTACAAAGGCTGGAAGGTCTGGACCGTGGGCGATGACATCGCGTGGCTGCACCCCGGAAAGGATGGACGGTTGTACGCCATCAATCCTGAATCGGGATACTTCGGCGTCGTGCCGGGCACGAACGCCAAGACCAATCGCAATGCCTACGACATGATTCGTCACGACACCATTTTCACCAATGTCGGGCTCACCGCAGACAATCAACCGTGGTGGGAGGGTTTGACCGAGGGCAAGCCCGTGATCGACTGGCAGGGGCGGCCCTACGATCCGGCGAATGGACCGGCGGCACAGCCGAATTCCCGCTTCACGGTTGCGGCCCGGCAGAATCCGAGCTATTCGAAGCTGGCCGATGCGCCGGGCGGCGTGCCGATTTCCGCCATCGTATTCGGCGGCCGGCGCCGCACGCTCGCGCCGCTCGTGTATCAAGCCCGCAGCTGGCTGCACGGCGTGCTGGTCGGCGCAGGTGTGGCCTCCGAGACCACCGCCGCCGCGACCGCGGCCGTCGGCGTCGTGCGCCGCGACCCCATGGCCATGAAACCATTCGCCGGTTATAACTTCGGCGATTACTGGGCTCACTGGATCAATGTCGGTGCGAAGCTCAAGACGCCGCCGCAAATTTTTCACGTCAATTGGTTTCGCCAAAACAGTGCGGGCAAGTTTCTGTGGCCGGGCTTTGGCGACAATTTACGCGTGTTGCGCTGGATCATCGATCGCTGCAAGGGCACCGCCAACGCCCGCGACACGGCGATCGGCCACCTGCCGAGCGCGGGCGATCTGGACCTGCAAGGGCTCGACATCGCGCCGGAAGCTCTCGAGGAATTGCTCGCCGTCAGCGAGCCGCTGTGGCGGGATGAATTTGCGGGCATCGATCGGTATCTGGCGGAATTCGGCGACCGGGTACCCGCCGCGCTCAAGGACGAACTGAAGGACGCGCGGGCGCGGGTTCATTCCTCGCAGGCATAGCGGATAACCTGCGACGAGTGGCTGTCGGGCGCCTTGCCGAGTCCGATCAACCCTTCGCCTCGCAACTGCATCGAGTCGCGCCTTACGAAGGCTTCCTCGCCATCCTTGCCGAGCACGAACGTGCCGTTGGTGCTCTGATCGATCAGCATGAATTTGTTGCGGTTGATCTCGACGCGAGCGTGCAGGCGCGAGATCAGATTGCCCTTGATCACGAGGTCATTCTCCTCCGCGCGGCCGATCGTGATGTTCGCACGCCCATCGTCCACCAGGACCTCCTGTCCTTGGTAGCGCAGGCGCAGCCGCTGCGACTTATGGGCACGCTCGCGCTCGCGCGAGCTGATGGCGATTGCCGGAACCATGCTGGTCACATCTTCGGTCTGCCACAGCACCTCG
>Ga0181537_10004702_pt1 | contig 11264 bp, 11 predicted proteins | sample PEATcosm2014_Bin_39_FD_119765 | JGI IMG/M metagenome (GOLD analysis project Ga0181537, IMG submission 119765) | Peatland microbial communities from MTU Mesocosm Facility, Houghton, MI, USA - PEATcosm2014_Bin23_10_metaG | ecosystem: Environmental > Terrestrial > Soil > Wetlands > Peat | place... | reverse complement strand
CACAATACGCCCATCGAGACCACGAACAGCAAGTGCTTGACCGGCCTAGGGAAAGCAGGGCCGACCGCTATAATTACCGAGAGAAAGTACCGGCACTTTTGGCACGGAAATCAAGGGAACCCCCGCTTACGTGACGCCACGAGGACGGCGCGCCTTACAGCGCCTGCTACTTAAAGGATTGTTATGACGTTGATGAAGCGATTCGAAATGAAACTAACGCCGCTGGCCGTCGCAACCGCCATTGCGGCCGGCGGGCTTTGGACGTCCCCCGTGCTGGCTGAAGAGGCCGCGGAGTTAGCGCCGCTGGATGCCACGGAGGCCTCAGGCGATGCAGGCTTGGTCGATATCGTGGTTACGGCAACGCGGCAGTCGACCAAACTGCAAGAGACGCCGGTGGCGGTATCGGTCATCACCTCGCAGGACATTGCGGAGCAGAATATTACCACTGCGCGTGATCTTGCGGGCAAGACCCCCGGCGTGCTGATTCAGCGCGGCGGCATCACGCCGCTGACGCAGGTGTTCTACATCCGCGGCATCGGCGAATCAGATCCCATCTTCGATCCAGCCATCGCACAGTATGTCGATGATGTGTATCTGCCGCGCGCCATCAACGGCTTATCGGATCTGACCGACATCGAGCGGGTGGAGATTCTGCGCGGTCCACAAGGCACGCTGTTCGGCGACAATGCCGACGCGGGCGCCATCCGCTACATCACGAAGGAGCCCACCAATAAGACCGTGGCTTCGGTCGATGTGGGCGGCGGCAATTATGGAACTTTCCAGACGCACGCCTATTTGAGCGGCGCCATCTTGCCGGATTTTCTGTATGGCAGCATTGCGTTCGCGCATGATCAACACGACGGCTATACCTACGATCCGACCATCGGCCAGCACGTCAATGATCAGAATACCAATGGCCTGCGCGCCAAGCTGCTCGCCAAATTTGCGGAGACTTGGAGCGTGGAACTGTCGGTGGATGGGCTGCGCGACAATTCCTCGAGCGCCTATTACACGCCGAAGCTGCGCATCGTTGGCGGCACCCTGGCGGCGCCGATCTACGCCAACCCACGTCTCGATGAAAGCTATGCGTCCCAGGTTCCGCTCAACCATTCCTGGTCGGACGGCGCGTCACTGAAGATCACCGATGCGTTCAGCGATCATCTGACCTTCAAATCCATCACGGCGGCGCGAAGTTTTGCGCAAGACCCTGTCAACTACAACAACGACGGCGAGCCCTTGGTGCCTTACAACGCCGCCTCGCCGACACCGGTGTCGATCGCGGACAACTTGATCGTCTATAAGGAAAAAGAATGGACCGAGGAACTCCAGGTCCAGGGCAATTACGATAAATTCGACTTTACCTCCGGGCTCTATCTGCTCTACGAAAATTTTGCGAGCAATCGAATCGGCTATGTGGTCAATGCCGGCGGCGCGGGCATGCCCGCGGCGCCATTCGATCAGATCGGCGATACCCAGACCACCACTGGTGCCCTGTATGCGCAGGGTGACTACCATTTTACCGATCGGCTGACCGGCACCCTCGGGCTGCGCTACACCATCGAGCATCGGCGTTTCGCCTTCGACGGTGTGGTGGATGATTTCTCGGGCAATCCGCTGCCGCCAACCAATCCCGCCGTCGCGGCGAACTTCACCTATCTCGGCAGCAAGAACTGGTATTCGTTCACGCCGAAATATGGCGTGCAGTACAAATTCCTCGAGGATCTGTTCGGCTACGCCAGCGTGTCGAAAGGCTTTCGCGCCGGCGGCTTCAACAATCGCGCGGTATCGCTGGCGACGGCGCTGCCCTACAACGAAGAAAATGTGACCACCTACGAGACCGGGATCAAGAGCGACTGGTGGGACAAGCGTGTCCGCGCCAATCTCACCATTTTCTATAATGACTATAAGAATCTGCAGCAAACGGCCACGGTGATCAGTCCGGTCAACGATACGCCGGTCTCGGTGCGCACCACGGCGGGCAATGCGCACACGGAAGGTTTTGAATTCGAAACCATCGTTGAACCGATTCCCGGTCTGCAGCTGACTAATAACATCAGCTACCTGGACACGCGCTACGACCGCTTTTTGAATGCCGGCGGCCCAGGCGTGAACGCCACCGGCAATCAGCTGCCGTTCTCGCCGAGGTGGACGGCGTATTCGCAGGCGGCCTACACCGTGCCGTTGCCGATTCCCGGTGAGGTCCGTGCCGGCGCCGATGTGTCCTATCAGACGTCGTATATGTCCGACGTACTCAATCGGCCGCAGAATCTGATCGGCTCGCAGATTTATACCGATGCCTTCATCAGCTACGCGCTACCCGGAGGTCATTGGACGGCCAGCGTGACCGGACACAATCTTGCGGACCGGCGCTATTGGCAGAGTTTGAGCTTTGCCGGTTCGCAGAATTCCTGGGAAGGCCCAGTGAGTCCGCCGCGCACGGTGTTCTTCAAGGTGGGCTACACGCTGTGACCTAGCGGGACCGCGCGGTCAAGGTGCCGCGGGTGCAACTGCAGCCGTGGACGTGGCGGCGAGGGAGCTTAAGGGGCTGACGACCGTCAGCACCTTGCCGCTTGCGGTTAGCGTGGCCTTCCTAAACGAGCCGCCGTGCTGCCCCTCGCGCAAAGGATTCAATTCCAGGATCAGTTGATCTCCGGCGTTCAGGGAGTGCTTATCCCAACCCATGCGCGTGAGGCCTGCGGGACTCGTAGGAAGTTCCACCGTCCACAGTTCCGGCTCCTGATCCGGCGCGCGCGATACCAGGACCCACACGATGGCGTGCGGGTTGCTCCATTGGAACTCTTTCACGGTGCCATTGAGCGTGAGCACCTGCTTCGGGTCATACATGGCGAAGGAATGATGAGCCGCTGCCGACGAGGGCAAACCGCAGAGCGCGTAGCAGAGGCCGAGGACTAAACGCCACCGCATCTATTTGCCAGGCGGCAGGGGAGCCCCACCCGCTTCATGACCGATCGGCAAAAACGCTGCGTTGTCGTGACTGTCGCGTGCCTCTCGGAAGTCGCCCTGACGGCAGGAAGCCTCCACAATATCGAAGCGTCGCTCGCGACTGCGGACGAAGCTGCGTGAAATCACCCACGGTTCTGCCAGGACATGCGGCGCATCGATGATGAGCTCATCGATGAGGCGATCCGCGTTCACCAAATGAATTCGTTCCTGGATATGCATGTCGCCGTTGTTGGGCAATGCCACCGCCTGTCCCAAGGGCAGGTAAACTTCGGGCAGAAGACCGATCGTGTCCACGACCAAAGTATCCTTCTCCCAGTGTCCGATCGAGTGGCCATTAAAGCTCAGGTCAGGATCAGCGGGGTGGGGGCGGCCATCGGTGTAAATCCGTCGCAAGCGATTGCCGTCGAATTCGCCAAGAATCGTCACGCGGCCCGGGGTGAATAGAAACTCGAGCGCATTGACGGTCATCAGTATGAGGCTCGGCATGCCTTCGGGCAGGCAGTTGACGTAAACATTGCGCGGCGCGCCGGCGGCCTCGTCTTGCTTCAGTTGTTGCACCTGGCGGTCCGCGTCGGGCAGCCATTTGGGTTCCTTGCGGCCCAGCGGGAAGGCACGATCATCGGCAGCCGGCGACCAGGTGCCGCTCCAATCGGGAAGTCTCGCGAGCGCCGCCCACTCCTTGGGCTTTGGCGGCGGATTGAGCACCGGCGGCGCGTCGAGTGCGATGCTCGTTGCTGAAAACGCCGTCAAGCAGGCCCATGCGGCCAGAGGTGTGAGAGCTCGCATCCGAACTCAGCGAGCCGCCGCCACCGGCCACACCGATCGGTCGAACGCGCTCTTCATGTCCACGGGCTGACGAATAACCGCGGCCTTCAGGTACAGATCCGCCACCGCTTGGTGGCCGCGAATATCGGCATCATCGATCGGCACGTAATCGTAGTTCATGTGCCGCGCGATCAGGCGTGATACCTCGATGGACAGGCCGGTCTGCGCCGAGTAGAGCTTGGCGTAGTCTTCGGGATGCAGGCGTGCCCAGGTTTGTGCCCGCGCGATCCGGCCGAGAAAGTCTGCGATCTGCGGGCGCTTCGCGGCGATCGAGGCAGTGCTCGAGACCAGCACGCCGTCGGTCATCGGCAGTGAGGTGCCATCGACGACGGGACGTAGATGATCCTGCACTTCCGCAATGGAGACATAGGGATCCCAAGTCGACCAGGCATCCACCGAACCACCAGTCAGGGCGGCCTTGGCATCCGCGGGCAACAAATACTGAATCGTCACCGCATCGAATGGAATGTTCTCGCGCTGCAGGGCGGCGAGTATCAAATGATGGCCCACCGACCCTTTATTAGTGCCGATGCGCTTGCCGCGTAAGTCGGCCACGGTGTGAATCGGCGAGTTGGGCAGGACTAAGATGGCGTCCAACTCGCGTGGTCCGTCGATGTGCAAGGCGGCCACGGCCTTGAGCGGCGCACCCGCGGAAATGGCAAATATCAATGGCGCGGCTGCAGAGCCGCGAAGGTCGATGGCGCCTGCAGCGAGCGCCTCGAGTGCCGGCGCGGTGGCGGGGAATTCCGCCCACTCGACCGAATAGGAGACGCCCCCTTTAAGTTCACCCGATGCCAGCAGCAACGCCCTGTAAACACCTTTGGAGTCGCCGATCCGCAGCACGGCATCAGCAGCATGGCTCGAGAAAGCGCTGCTCGCGCCCACGCCAAATATCAAGCACCACAGGAGCGCTCGATGTTTCATCGCGGACTCACTGCAATCGGGGTATTTGTTCTGGGGCCATCACTTGGAGCTTACTGATACAGCAAAGCTCGGGTCCAATGATGTTTGGTTATCGCGACAGCGCATAAGAGTCTATGCGCCGCCATTCGAGGATCGATTCGATGGCTTGGTGAGCTTCCGCAGTGCCGGTGACGTCGGGGGTAAACAGGGCAATGTAAAGCCTGAAACCACTCGGTCACCGCGGAGCCCGGAGTACAGACTATTCGAGGAAAATCAAAAGCACCAACAACACTTCGTTATGTAGCGATCACTGAACCCAATAACCGCCGCCGCTCGATCTCGTTATGAGCATATGAACAATTATCATTGCGGCAGACTGCATTAACTGCAATTCGAGTCGCTACAGTAGGGGTAAATGTAGGAGACGATAATGAGCAGTTGGTTTCGGAAACATTCACGTGCGGTGATGATTCTTTCAGTCACGCTATTGGCTGGCGGCTACGCGAGTGCACACCACTCCTTTGCGGCGGAGTTTGACGCTGAGAAACCTGCACGCCTGGTGGGTGTCATCACGAAAATTGAATGGACCAATCCGCACAGCTACTTTTATCTCGATGTTAAGAATTCCAAAGGGGACACCATCAACTGGGGCTGTGAAGCGGGAAACCCAGGAGCGCTATCGCGCCGGGGTTGGAAGCGAGGCGACATTAAAATTGGTGACACGTTGATTGTGGATGGCTTTCTTGCCAAGGATGGTTCGCACCTGATCGACGCCCGTCGCGTGTTGTTGCCAGACGGGCGCAGCGTTTACGGGGGATCACCGGGCGATGGCGGCCCGGAGAGCGATACGCCGGCGCCGAAACCGTAGGCGCTAAGTCTCGTGATTGGCGGTGACGCTCCTCGTTCAACTTTGCAATTGGCTTGCGGACTCCTGGGTGGGAACTCAGATTCGCGAGTCGGACAATCTTTTCTCCCTTATCGAAACGGTTCATGTGCTCGGTGTAGCGGCATCCGCCGGCGTCATCATGATTGTCGATCTGGCAGTGTTGCGACTGGTGTTTGCGCGGTATTCGATTTCGCAGGTTCTCGCACCACTAGTGAGAATCACCTGGATTGGCTTTGGCCTCATGGCGATCAGCGGTGCGCTCCTCTTTTGGTCGGAGGCGGACAAGCTTTATGCGAACGTGGCGTTTCGCGTAAAAATGCTGCTGCTGATCGCGCTTGGTGTAAATCAGTGGGTGTTTCATCGACGCCTCACCAGTCCAGCCCTAGTTCACAGCAAGATCGGCGCCGGTGTGTCACTCGGCTTGTGGACCGGCGTCATCGTGCTGGGCCGCGCCATTGCCTATTTATGATCCAATGACGGTACTCCAAGCGTGCGAATGGCTCAAAGCCACGCGGCTCAGCGTGTTCATTCGCGAATCGAAATGGGGGTTTTCGCTCATCGAAATGGTGCACCTGTTGGCGCTGGCGGCGTTGGGCGGAGCGTTGTTGATCGGGGCACTTCGCGTATTTGGCATCATTCTGAACGAGCAGCCGCTGCAGGCCACTCTGCGGGATTTGAGCCGGATCATCGCATTCGGCATATTGGCGATGTTGCTCAGCGGTTTCCTGCTATTCGCAGACGGACCCCTGCGTTATTACGGCAACAGCGCCTTTAGGATCAAACTTCTGTTGATTCTCGCCGCCGCTGCAAGCGCCTTCATCGTCTACCGCCGCTTTCAAGCGCGTTCAGCGCTCAGCGTCGCACCCATGGGACTGAAGGTTGCGACGGCGGTGTCGATCACCTTATGGCTTAGCGCGGCTGTGGCCGGCCGCGTGATTGGCGTCCTATGACTCATATTTCAACCTGGCAAAAACAGTGACGGAACTTTCTATGGACACACGACGACCATTCATCCTTAAGACAGGAGCCCATGCCGTCTTTTTACTCTCGTTGTTTTGCGGTTTTGGCGCACAGTCCGCCGCGGTGGCAGAAAAAACCAAGGCGCCCGCGATCCCCAACGAGGAGCGTCAGCTACTATTTGGCGAGGAGCCTACAACTCCGGCCGGTCCCGCACCTCGAACCGCCGATGGACACCCGGACTTGAGCGGCTTTTGGAAAGGATCGCTGGCCACCACACCCGTCGGCAACATCGGCAAGGACTTGCCCGGCTTCCAGCTGCCCCTGACGCCGGCGGGGCAAGCCGCGCTCAAACACAATCTGACGGCAACAATCGATCCGGAGTCCTTGTGCATCATCGGTGGCATTCCACGACACAGCGCCAGTGCTTTGCCGTTCGAGATCGTCCAGAGCTCGACGAAGGTGGCCTTCCTCTACATGTACACCTACTTTCGCGTCATTCCGGTCGATGGACGTCAACACGATCCGGATCCAGACCCCACCTTTTTTGGTGACAAGATCGGACGATGGGACGGCGATACCTTGGTGATCGATTCCGTCGGGTTCAAAAGCACCCCGATTTGGATCGATGAAAATGCCAATCCACAGAGCGACGCCATGCATGCCATCGAGCGTTGGAGCCGGCCGGATGCCGCGCATCTGCATTTGGATCTCACCGTCGATGATCCAAAATTCTATACCCATCCCTTCAAGTACCAACGGACCTGGTTGCTGGGAAAACCCGGCGAAGGCCTGCATGAATATGTGTGCAGCGAGAACAACGTGGATCGAGACCATTTAGGGCCCGGACCCGGCCCAATAAAACCGGATGGCACGCGCGGCTATCTGGTTCCCGATCTACCCAAGGTGCCGCCGCCGCCGGAGTTCTACGATAAACCGGCGAAGAAGTAGGCGTCGCCGTTGAAGTTCCGCTTTAGCGGTTGTCTGCTCGTCGTCCTGCTACTCGCTGCACGTACCGCGTGTGCGCAGCGGGCGCCCGTGACGGCAATGCATGGGATGGTGGCAAGCGCGAGCGCGCCCGCCTCACGCGCCGGCCTGGAGATATTAAGGCAAGGCGGCAACGCCATTGACGCCATGGTGACAACCGCGTTCGTGATGGCGGTCACCTACCCACGCGCAGGCAATCTGGGCGGCGGCGGTTTTGCAGTGCTGCGGCTGCGCGACGGGCGAACCACCAGCATCGACTTTCGTGAGACTGCGCCGTCCACAGCCTCACGCGACCTGTTCCTCGATGCGCAGGGCAACGAGATTCCTGATCGGTCGACGGTCGGCTATCTCGCCTCCGGAGTGCCCGGAACGGTGGCAGGCCTTTCCCTCGCACTGCGAAAATACGGCTCAGGGCATTTCGCCTGGGCGCAGCTGCTCGAGCCGGCACGTCGTCTTGCCGAGAAAGGGTTTGCGATCACGCCCGCCCTGGCCCGGGATATGGAATCGAGCCGTGAGTTGCTGGGTCAATTCCCGGACTCTCGGCGTATCTACCTTCGAGGCGGGCGGCTCTACCACGCTGGCGAGCCTCTGCGTCAACCAGAACTTGCGGCCACGTTGGCCCGCTTGCAGCGCCTGGGGCCGAACGAGTTCTACACCGGCATTACCGCCCAGCTCATTGCGAGGGACATGAAGGCGCATCACGGCCTGATCACGCTGGCCGATCTTGCCGGCTATCATGCGATCGAGCGGGTTCCCTTGCACGGCAGCTATCGCGGCTATGAGGTGGTCAGCATGCCCCCGCCGAGCTCGGGTGGGATCGCGCTGCTACAAATGCTGGGCATGCTCGCGCCGCGCGAAGTGACGTCATTGGGGCTGAACTCAGCGGCCAAGATTCATCTGTTCGCCGAAGTAATGCGCCGCGCCTTTCAAGACCGCACCACGTTTCTAGGCGACCCGGATTTTATCAGCGTTCCGGTTGAGCAGATGCTCAATTCGAGCTACCTGGCGCGGCGCATGGCGGACTTTGATCCTGCGCGGGCGAGCCCGAGCGTGACGCTGGCACAAAGTACGCTGCCTCATCCGGAGTCCACCCAAACGACGCATCTGTCGATCATTGATTCCGCCGGCAATGCCGTGAGTCTGACCTACACCTTGAACGGCTTGTGGGGCAGCGGGGTGACGGTGAAAGGGGCGGGCTTTCTGCTCAATAACGAGATGGACGATTTCGCGGCCAAGGCGGGCGTGCCGAATGTGTATGGGTTGGTGCAAGGCGATGCGAACGCGATCGCGCCCTTGAAGCGGCCGTTGTCCTCGATGGCGCCCACGATCGTGCTCAAGGATGGCAAGCCTTTTCTCATTACCGGCACGCCGGGCGGTCCCACCATTATCAGCACCGTGTTGTTGGTCATCACGAACGTGATCGATCACGGTCTGAGCGTCACCCAAGCCGTTGACGCCCCGCGCTATCACCAGCAGTGGCTTCCCGATGTGATCGCGCACGAGCCGTTTTTTACCTCGCCCGACAGCGCCGAACTCCTGAAGGCCGAAGGATACGAATTGACGCTGCGCGCTGTGTATCCGAACGGACCAGAAGCGGGCGGACATACCTGGGGGGATGCGGAGTCCATCCTCGTCGATCCGGATACCGGCATGCGCCAGGGCGCGAACGATTTGCGGAGCCCTGATTCCGCAGCGGTGGGGTGGTGATGCAGCAAAGTCTCGTTGCGGATCGCGGCGCAAGGTCGTACGAGCAACCTCGGCGATTCACCGCCACGACTCGTAGGATCGAGTGGCCAACCGTCGCGGTGGCATGCGCGGTGTATGCCGGCTATATCGCGCTCACGTGGTTTTTCCATGCGCTGCCGCTGTGGATCGCCGCGCCGCTGTGCGCAATCTGCCTGACATGGTTTGGGTCTTTGCAGCACGAGACCATTCACGGTCATCCTACACCGTGGCGACGGGTTAACAGGGCGCTCGCCAGTGTGCCGTTGTCGCTGTGGCTCCCTTATCGACTGTACCGCGCGACTCACCTTAAGCATCATCGTCATGGCGGGCGGCACTTGACGGACGCCATCGAGGATCCCGAGTCCTTTTATATGTCTTCAGGCGTACTGTCACAGTACGGAAACTTGCGCCGTGCGCTGTACGCGGCCAACTGCACGCTGGTCGGTCGACTGACCTTGGGACCCGCACTGTCGGTCTTCCGCTTCTGGCATTGCGAAATGCTCAAAGTCATGGCGGGCGACCGGCGGCTTGCCACCGTGTGGGCAGGGCATGTCACCGCGGTCGCGTTGGTGGTGCTTTGGGTTACGTGCGTCTGCCACATTCCTTTCACGTATTATCTCATCTTGATCATCTATCCGAGCATGTCCCTGACCCATTTGAGGTCGTTCGCCGAACACCGCGCCGATCCGAATCCCGCGCTACGTACACAGGCGGTTGAATGCAATAGGTTTTTAGCTCTGTTATTTCTGAATAACAATCTTCACATCGCGCATCACGCCTATCCGAAGCTTCCTTGGTATCAATTGCCCAAGGTGTGGCGGCAAATGCGACGCCACGCCGTCGAGTCGGGATTGGTCTTTACGCAGGGTTATCGTCGCGTGTGCAAAACATATCTGTTTAGGCCCGCGATAAATGTCGAGCATCCGTCGCAGACTTGCGAATCGGCCGCGCGGTTGTTGTGCGAGTGAGCTCTTCGCCCATCGTAGCGTTCCCGATGTACGACTTTGCGCATCTGGAGGCTGCCCATACCGACCTATGGGCGGCGTTGCGTGATCGGCTCGTGAAAAGCGGCGTGACTGGCGTCCCAGAGCGCCTGACGCGCGGACCTCACCATGAACACATTTGGACGCATCCATCCCTGCTCCTAGGGCAGGCCTGTGAATACCCGCTGGCGAAGAATTTCGCGCGCCGGGTCCGAATCGTTGCCACTCCGCATTACAGCGCGCCGGGGTGCGCAGGCAAAACCTATCGCAGCGCGATTCTGGTACGTAAGCACGACCCGGCAAAGATCCTGTCGGATCTGCGTCAGAGGCGCTGCGTGATCAATGAGCCTGCCTCGAACAGTGGGATGAATCTGTTTCGCGCTGCGGTGGCCCCGATTGCGGACGGCCGCGCTTTTTTTGGATCGGTTCTAATGAGCGGATCGCATCACAACAGCCTACAAATGGTGGCTTCCGGTGCGGCTGATGTGTTGGCGGTGGACTGCATTACTTGGGCTCATTTGCAGCAACTTGATCCCACCCTCGCGGGCGCATTGCGGGTGCTGAGCTGGACTGCGGCAACGCCCAGCTTGCCGCTCATTACATCGGTGAACACCGGCGAGTGGGTTGTTGTGGCCCTCCGTAGCGCCTTGGCAGACATCCTGGCCGATCTGCGATTGCGCGAGGTGCGAGCCCGACTTTTCATCAAGGGGTTTGATCTACAGCCCTCTGGCGACTTCTCCGAGGTATTGGATCTTGAAAGTGGCGCAGTCAATTTGGGGTATCCCGAACTTATATAAGACTTGTGCCATCTAGCGGCGGGCGCCAGAGAACCCCTTCGCGCTTTAGGTTCACGCGAAGGGGCTTCGGTCGCATCAGAATTTAAATGCCACTCTCGTATAGTAATAACCGCCATCAATGCCAAGACCGGTGCTGGCATCGTACAAGGCAGTACCGATATAACGCTGCGCGGCCGGGAGCTCTTTGGGATACACATTAAACAGGTTGTTGGCGCCGACCACCCACGAGAACCCGCT
>Ga0181537_10004701_pt1 | contig 11265 bp, 7 predicted proteins | sample PEATcosm2014_Bin_39_FD_119765 | JGI IMG/M metagenome (GOLD analysis project Ga0181537, IMG submission 119765) | Peatland microbial communities from MTU Mesocosm Facility, Houghton, MI, USA - PEATcosm2014_Bin23_10_metaG | ecosystem: Environmental > Terrestrial > Soil > Wetlands > Peat | place... | reverse complement strand
GTCCACGAGGTGCTGGTCGAGGAGTGCCTCCTCGGCTGGAAGGAGTTCGAGATGGAGGTCATGCGCGACCACAAGGACCAGTGCGTCGTGATCTGCTCGATCGAGAACTTCGACCCCATGGGTGTCCATACCGGCGACTCGATCACGGTCGCCCCGGCGATGACGCTCACGGACAAGGAGTACCAGGCCATGCGCGACGCCTCCTTCGCGGTCATCCGGGAGATCGGCGTCGAGACGGGCGGCTCCAACATCCAGTTCTCGCTCGATCCGGACACCGGCCGGATGATCGTGATCGAGATGAACCCGAGGGTGTCGCGCTCGTCGGCGCTGGCGTCCAAGGCCACGGGGTTCCCGATCGCGAAGATAGCCGCCAAGCTCGCGGTCGGCTACTCGCTCGACGAGCTGCGCAACGACATCACGCGCCTCACGCCCGCGAGCTTCGAGCCCACGATCGACTACGTCGTGACGAAGATCCCGCGCTTCACCTTCGAGAAGTTCCCGGACGCGGACCCGACCCTCACCTCCTCGATGAAGTCCGTCGGCGAGGCGATGGCGATCGGGCGCACCTTCAAGGAGTCGCTGCAGAAGGCGCTGCGCTCGCTCGAGGTCGGGGCCCGGGGCTTCGGCGGAGGCGGCAAGCTGGGGGGCGACGAGCGCCCCGACGAGGCCACGATCAACACCAAGCTCGGGACCCCCAATGCGGAGCGCATCTTCTACATCCGCTACGCCCTCAAGGCGGGCTACACGGTCGACCGGATCTTCGACCTGACCAAGATCGACCGCTGGTTCCTGCACCACCTGCGCGAGATCCACGAGATGGAGGATGAGCTCGCGGGCAAGACGCTCGCCGGGATCGACACGGTCCTCCTGCGCCGCGCGAAGCAGTTCGGCTTCTCGGACGCCCAGCTCGCGCACCTCCTGGGGAGCGACCTCGCCGCCGTGCGCGCGGGCCGCAAGGGCCGCGGCATCAACACGACGTTCCGGCTCGTGGACACCTGCGCGGCGGAATTCGAGGCCTTCACGCCCTATTACTACTCAAGCTACGGCGAGGAGAACGAGGTGATGCCCTCGGCGAAGCGCAAGATCATGATCCTCGGCGGGGGCCCGAACCGGATCGGGCAGGGCATCGAGTTCGACTACTGCTGCGTGCACGCGAGCTTCGCGCTGCGCGAGATCGGCTTCGAGACGGTCATGGTGAACTCCAATCCCGAGACCGTCTCGACGGACTATGACACGAGCGACCGCCTCTACTTCGAGCCGCTGACCCTCGAGGACGTCCTCGAGGTGTACCAGCAGGAGGGCTGCGAGGGCGTCATCGTGCAGTTTGGCGGCCAGACGCCGCTCAACCTGGCTTCGGCGCTTAAGGCGAACGGGGTAAACATCATCGGGACGTCGCCCGAGTCGATCGAGGTCGCCGAGGACCGGAAGCTCTTCGCCGCGGTCCTCGACAAGCTGGGGCTGCGCCAGCCGGCCAACCGCACCGCGCTCAGCGAGGGCGAGGCCGAGGCGTTCGCTCTCGAGGTCGGCTACCCCGTGCTGCTGCGGCCGTCATTCGTCCTCGGCGGTCGCGGGATGTTCGTAGTCGACGGCGCCGACGACCTGCGGGCGGTGGTGAAGCAGGTCTTCGAGGTGATGCCCGGCAAGCCGGTGCTGATCGACAAGTTCCTGGAGGATGCGATCGAGCTCGACGTCGACTGCATCAGCGACGGAGAGCAAAGCGTCATCGGCGGGATGCTCGAGCACATCGAGTACGCCGGGGTCCACTCGGGAGACGCGGCCATGGTGATGCCGCCCCACACGCTCAGCCGCGAGATGCTGGCCACGGTGCGCGCCGCGACCCACGCGCTCGCGAGGGAGCTCAAGGTGGTCGGGCTCATGAACGTGCAGTTCGCCATCAAGGCCGGCCAGCTCTACGTCCTCGAGGTGAACCCGCGCGCGTCCCGGACCGTCCCGTTCGTCGCCAAGGCGATCGGCGCGCCCCTCGCCAAGTACGCCGCGAAGGTGATGGCAGGCATGAAGCTTTCGGAGATCGGGTTCACCCAGGAGGTGCTCCCGAGGCACTGGTGCGTGAAGGAGGCGGTGTTCCCGTTCGTGCGCTTCCCCGGGGCGACGATCGCGCTCGGGCCCGAAATGCGCTCGACCGGCGAGGTGATGGGGCTGGACGCCGACCTCGGCATCGCGTTCGCAAAGGCCCAGGCCGCGGCGAAGCCGGGCCTGCCCGTCGAGGGCAACGTCTTCCTGAGCGTCAAGGACGCGGACAAGCCGCTCGCCGTCGAGATCGGCCGCTCGCTCGAGGCCCTGGGCTTCACGATCTACTCGACCAGCGGCACGGCGAAGACCCTCGCCGACAGCGGCGTGGCCGTCCGCCGCATCGCGAAGATCAGCGAGGGCCGCCCGAACGCCGTCGACATGATCAAGAACGGCCAGATCCAGCTGGTCATCAACACCCCGGGGGGCCTTATCCCCCGCCGGGACGAGAACACCATCCGGGCCGCCGTCTACGCCCACAACGTGTGCATCATGACGACGATCATGGCGGCCCGCGCCGCCGTGGACGGCATCAGGGCGCTGAAGACCAAGCCCCTGGGGGTCCGCCCGATCCAGAAATACCGGGGCAACACGATACCCGCGTAGCGAGCTGTTTCCGGGTTTACAGGGGCGTGGCGTTTTGTTTGAGTGGCCGTTTCCCGAAGAATGAACCGATCGCAAATGAAGACCCCAGCCACACCTTTAGACCCCCAGGGCGCACCTCCTCCGGATGTGCAGCTGAAGCAGACGTGGGAGCGCTACGGCAACCTGATCTATCTGGTGATCGGGGCGATCGCGCTCGCCATCCTGGCGAAGGGCGGCCTCGATTACCTCAACGCGCAGAAGGAGATAGGGATCCAGACGGAGTTCGAGCAGTGCGTCTCGATGGACTCCTTCAAGGCCTTCGCCTCGAACCATCCCGGCCACGTCCTGACCGGTGTCGCGGAGCTCACGATCGCCGACAACGCCTATAGTGCGGGCAAGTACCCGGAGGCCCTTGCGCAGTACACCGCGGCGGTCGCCGACCTGCCGGCGGGCCCCGCCCAGGCGCGCGCAAAGCTCGGCCGGGCCATGTCCCTTGAATTCACCGGTAAGGGCGCCGACGCCGAGGCGAGCCTGCGCCAGATGCTCAACGACACGAGCCTCCTGAAGACGATCCGGTGTGAGGCCGGCCTCCATCTTGCTGGGCTGGCGGCCGCGGCCGGCCGCGGAAACGAGGTCCAGGCGCTCGCCGAGCAGCTGATGCAGATCGACCCGCAGAGCCCCTTTTCCGAGCGCGCCTTCTCGCTTCGGCCCCCGGTCGAGGAGGCTATCAAGGTCCCGTCGGTCTCGCTCAAGCCGGGCCTTCCGGCTCCCGCGAAGCCCTGAACCGGGTCCCTGCCTCCTAGTGGAGGCCGGTGACGAAGAGGTTCTGGATGACGGGGGTTGCGGCCTCGTAGACGGAGTCGCCCGGCTGGCTCGCGCGAATGCTGACCGTCCCGCTTGTTGCCGTGATCACGCTGCCGGTCAGCGTCGCCGTGCCCGAGACCACCTCAAGGGTCACCGTCAGCCCCGAGGACGCGCTGACGACAAGCGTGGTGGGCTGGCCGCCCGCAACCGTGTTCGGGCCCTGGAACAGGATGGTCTGGTGGCGCTTGGTCACCTTGACCTGGGAGGGCTGGCTTGTCGCCGAGCCAAGGTCGTTGGTGGCGGTCACCTCGTAGGCGCCGGCATCGGACGGCAGGACGGCCGGGATCGTGAGCGAGCGGCTGTTGCCGCCGGGGACCGCAACGCCGTCCCGGCGCCACTGGAACTTGGGCGCGGGATCGCCCGACACCGTCACGTCGAGGAGGAGGGGGGAGCCGATCTCCACGGAGGCCGAGCGGGCGGGCTGCGAGAGGATCGCGGGCGCGACGGGAACGGGGACCACCGAGAACGCGCGCTCGGCCGGCCGGGCGGCCTGGAACACCTCGTTGCCCTCCTGCCTCGCGAGGATGATGACGAGGCCCGGCACGCCCGTGAGGCGGAGCGCCTTCTTCTCCATCACGGCGGGGCCGGCCACGACCTCGAAGGTCACCGGGAGGCCGGAGGTCGCCCTGGCGGAGAGCGCGAAGGGCGCGTCCGCGACCGTCCGCGTCGGCAGCTCCGCAAACACGATCTCCTGGGTCTTGCGGGTGTCCGCGGACGCCTCTGCGCGGGCCGGGAAGGCAGACGCGGCAAGCCCGACCAGCGCCGCAAGCGCGCCCCGCAGGAACCCCGGGACGCTCGCGGTCGCCGCCATGGGGCCTAGTCCCCGGCCACGTTCACGTGGACGACGGTCGCCGGCGGGAACCCGTTGAAGTGGGTCGACGACGCGTGGCTGTACGCGCCGATCATCTCGCTGTAGACCAGGTCGTCGCGCTCAAGCTCGGGCAGGTTCTCGGCCATCGAGACGACGTCCAGGGCGTCGCAGGTCGGCCCGTACACGGCGCTGAGCTTGGTCTCGCCCCGCTTGAAGGAGCGCACCGGGTACTTGCAGTGGTCGAAGATGACGCCGGAGTACGAATGGTAGACGCCGTCGTTGATGTAGTAGCTGGGCTTTCCCTCGCGCATCGCCTTGCCGATCACCTTGGAGACGGTGTAGGCCGCGTTCGCGACGAGGAACCTCCCGGGCTCGGCGAGGATCTGGATGTCCTTCGGGAAGAGGCGCTCGAGCTCGTTGTTGATCACCCTGGCGAGGTCGCGGAACGGCTTCACTGATTCGTCGTAGCGCGCGGGAAACCCGCCGCCGATGTCCACGAGGTTCATCTTCTGGTAGCCGCGGTCCCTTGCCTCGTTGAAGATGCTCGAGCACAGCGCGAGGGCCTGCACGTAGTTGTCGAAGTTCGTCGTCTGGCTTCCCACGTGGAAGCTCAGGCCCTCGCACGTGAGGCCCAGCTTCTCGGCGAGCAGGATCAGGTCGACCGCCTCGCCGGGCGCGGCCCCGAACTTGGACGAGAGCTCCACCATGGCGCCGGTGTTGGCGACCTTGATGCGCAGCGCCACCCCCGCCTGCGGGGCGTGGTCACGGATCTTGTAGAGCTCCTCCGCGTTGTCGAAGGTGACCAGCGGCTTGTACTGGTTCAGCTCCTCCAGCGTCTCGACGGGCTTGTTCGGGTTCGCATAGATGATCTTGTCCCAGATCCATTCCTGGCGCGCCTTCGCCGGCATCGACCTGATGTTGTCGTAGACGATGTTGAACTCCGGCATCGAGGCCACGTCGAAGCTGGCGCCCTCCTTGTAGAAGGTGCGCACGATCTCGGGGAGCGGGTTCGCCTTGACGGCGAAGTAGACCTGGACGCGCGGCAGGTACCTTCGGAATTCGCGGTAGTTCGCGCGCAGCGCGTCGTGGTCGACGACGAAGAGCGGCGTGCCGTGCCTGCGCCCGAGCTTCTGGAGTTGAGCCTTGGTGATCATGGAGGCGGCCCCTAAAGCGGCCTAGTCACCGTCCTTGATGAGGAAGTTCTTGAACTGCCACGGGTCCTTCTTGTCGAAGTCGGGCTTGTTGTACCCGCTGAAGGCGTTCTCGTAGTCGCGCAGCGGCGTCCAGTCCGAGCGCGTGGAGATGAAGGTGCCGAGGTAGGGCCTCGAGATCCCGAGCACGTACTCGTGGGGGAGCTCGTCGGGGACCTTGATGCCCTCGGAGGGGTTCTCGATCATCCACATCGTGGCGGCCACGACCGAGATCGCGACCTGCATGGTCGTCGCGTTCTGGTGCGGGACCAGCCGGCGCGACTCCTCGATCGAGAGGTCGGAGCCGACCCACCACGACTTGAACGGGTGGCCCATGATGAGAGCGCCCAGGATGTCGGCGCCCTTGGTGATCTCGTCGTTCATGATCCTGAGCTTGGGCTGGAGCTTGTAGTTGTAGCCCCTCATCTCGCCGAGCGAGACCAGCGCCTCGTCGCAGGGGCAGTAGGCGTAGTGCATCGTCGGCCGGTAGACGGCCTTCTTGCCCTCCCAGACCGTGAGGCTGTCGGAGATCGTGAAGGCCTCGCCGTGGCGGACCACCATCCCCTGGATCGTGTAGTTCGGGACCCAGGAGCGGACCCAGGTGTTTATGCCCATGCGGGCGATGCAGATCTGGTTCTTCGGTCCCTCCTTGTGGCGGTAGGCGTACTTCGGGAGCGTCTTCTCGTGGGTGCCCCACCCGAGCTCGGCCGTCGTCGTGCCCTCCTCGCGGAAGCCCTCGATGCTCCAGGTGTTGACGAATTCGTCGATCTGCTTCGGGACGTCGGTGATCTGGGTGTCCCTCTCGCTGCAGTGGATGACCTTAACGCCTAGCTCCTTGGCGAGGTAGTTGAACCTGCCCTCGGCCACGAGGCCCTTGATGACCTCGGCCTTGCGGCCCTTTACCTTCTTCTCGTCGATCGAGGCCTTCGCGATGTCGATCAGGCCCTGCTTCGTGAAGTGGGAGATGAGCCCCGGGTTGGCGCCGTGCTCGATCACCGCGGTCGCGCCCTTCTGCGCCCACTTGGCCTTCATCCGCCGCACGTTCATGTGGCGCCAGTAGAGCGTGCGCTCGGTCGGGTGCTTCTTGCCGCCCGCGTACGGGTCCCAGACCTCGACCGATGTATTGATGTATAGGATACCGTTGTCGTGGCACCACTGCAGGATCTCGCAGGCGTCGATGTTCCAGGCCAGGTCGATCAGGATGTCGCCCGCCGAGAGGTGCTTGCCGAGCAGCGAGGCCATGTTCTCCTCGGTAACCTTCTCGCGGAAGTATTTCACCCCCTTCGCGGTCCACTCCGCCAGCTTCCCCTCCTTGGCCTCGAAGTCGATCACGGTGACGTTCGCCGGCGGCACCTTGATGTGCTTGAAGAGGATCGGCAGGGTGCACTCGGCGACCGCGCCGTAGCCGACGAACAGTATCATGTTGCGGAATTCGATCATGATTCTCTGGAGGTTGGTCCTTAAGGAGGGTGACGGTTGGTTTGAGAAACGAAAGGTGATGAAGGTTACGTTTTTCGGCGGATGCAATAACTCGATTGGGGCGTGAGTTAAGTTCGGGTGAAGCGTGGGGCCGGCGGCCCGCGGCGCGGGCTCGCGGCACGCGATCGCATTGGCGGAGGAGCGGGAGGGGAGGAGCATTCCCTTGAAAGTGGGGTCTGTTCCAATGAGATGTTCGATAAAGAATCTAAAAACGCTCTTAATGAAATAAATTGGCCTTAAAGTACCTAAAAAGGCATTTTAGCGGTAATCTAATAAAGACACGAAAAAGTTCATTTAAGATTGCAAATCGCCTTAAAGAATCTAAAATCACTTATTATGGATAACTCGATTAAATCCCCACAGGAACTTCAGGCACAGCTGGGCCAGGGCATCCGCACGCTTCGCATCGGCCGCCAGCTCACGCAACGGGACCTGGCTTCGAAGTCGGGTCTCTCGCTGAAGGCGGTCGCGCAGCTCGAGCGGGCCAAGGGCTCGTCGGTCGAGACCCTGGTGCGGGTCCTCCATGCGCTCAAGGCGACCGATCTCATCGAGAACATCGCGCCCTCGCCACGGGTGAGCCCGATGGCGCTCCTGCGCTCGCCGCGTCCCCTCCAGCGGGTGCGACGCGTGTCGCCGCCGCGGGCCGCGTGAGCATCCCCGTCATCGAGGTCCGGATCTGGGACCAGCTTGTGGGCGCCGTCGCGCCGGACCCGGGGCTCTCGGCCTACGTCTTCGAATACGACCCGGCGTGGCGCAGGCAGGGCGTGGAGCTCGCCCCGCTCCTCATGCCGACGACGGCCGCCCGGGCGACCTTCGTGTTTCCGGGGCTCCCCGAGTCATTCATGCGCCTTCCGGGGCTCCTCTCGGACGCGCTGCCGGACGACTTCGGCAACGCCCTCATCGACGCGTGGATGGCGGCCCACGGCGTCGCCAAGTCCTCCATATCCGCGCTCGACCGCCTGGCCTACATGGGCCGCCGGGGCCTCGGCGCCCTCGAGTTCCGGCCGGCGAGGGGCTCGGCGGCGGAAAGCCAGAAGCCGCTCGAGATGCAGTCCCTCGTGGAGGACGCGAGGAGCGTCCTGCGCGGCGACCTGGCGGGCGACGCGCACGCGAAGGCGGCGCTCGCCGGCATCATCCGCGTCGGGACCTCCGCGGGAGGGGCCCGCGCGAAGGCCGTGCTCGCGTGGAACCCCGTGACGCAGGAGATCCGCAGCGGGCAGTTCGAGGTGGCCCCGGGCTTCGAGCACTGGCTCCTCAAGTTCGACGGGGTCGGCCCCGACCACGAGCTCGGGACCGCCGCCGACTACGGTCGGATCGAGTACGCTTACCACCTGATGGCGACCCGCGGGGCGGGGATCTCCATGGCCCCATGCCGGCTCCTCGAGGAGAACGGGCGCGCCCACTTCATGACGAAGCGCTTCGACCGGGACGGGAACACGAAGCACCACGTCCAGTCGCTCTGCGCCCTCCAGCACATGGACTACCGCCAGCGCGCGACGCACGCCTACGAGCAGCTCTTCATGGTCGTCGCCGGGCTCGACCTCGGCGACGACACCCTCGTCCAGGCGTTCCTGCGGATGGCGTTCAACGTGATGGCGCGCAATTGCGACGACCACACGAAGAATTTCGCCTTCCGCCTGATGCGCGGCGCGGCGTGGGAGCTTGCGCCCGCGTACGACCTCACGCACGCCCACAACCCCCGCGGCGAGTGGACCTACCAGCACCTGATGGGCGTCAATGGCCGGTTCGACGGGATCCGCCGGGAGGACCTGCTCGCGGTGGCCGACCGATTCAGCGTGCCGGGGGCCCGGGCGCTCCTCGGGCGGGTGGGGGAGGCCATCGCCGGCTGGCCGAAGTACGCCAAAGAGGCCGGGGTGCCCGCGAACAAGGCCGCAGAGGTCGCCGCCGACTTCCGGCCGGTCTGAATCAATTCGCGGGCAGCGGCTCGAGCGCCTCGCGCGGGAAGGGTTTGAAGGTGAGCGCGATCAGGAAGGCGCCGACCCCGACTAGGGAGGACTCAAGGTAGAGCCACCTGTAGCTGCCGAGCCGGTCAAAGATCAGGCCGCCGAGCACGGGACCCGACGCCATGCCGAGGCTCCCGGCCATGGCGGTCGCGCCGATCACCGTGCCCATCATCCGCAGCGGGAAATTCTCGCGGGCGATTACCGCATACAGCGGCATGACGCCGGCATAGACAAAGCCGAAGACCGCGGCGGCAACGTAGAATCCTCCCAGCCCGTCGGCGAAGCAGTATCCCAGAGCGCCCAGCGCCTGGAACAGCAGGCCCGCGACCAGCATGCGCTTCGCCCCGAGCCGGTCGCCGAGGACGCCGAAGACGAGCCGCCCGCCCATGCCCGCCAGCCCCTCCACGCTGTAGATGGTGACGGCGGCCAGCGTGCTTATGCCGCAGCTGACGGCATAGCTCACCGTGTGGAAGATCGGGCCCGAATGCGTCGCGCAGCAGAAGAAATTGGTGAGGACGAGGATGATGAACTGGGGCGACCGCACCGCCTGACCGATCGACATCGAGGGCTGCGGCCCCGCATCCGCCGGGGTGGCGGCCCCGGCATCAAGGGCCGGCGGCCGGCGCACGAGGAACCCGGCGGGAATCATGATCGCCGCAGCCACGCCCGCGATTACCAGGAGGGACGTCCGCCAGTCTTTGTGGGTGATGAGCCACGCTGCGAAGGGGGACATGGTCATCGGTGCCATCCCCATGCCCGCCGACACGAGAGATACGGCGAGGCTGCGGTGTGTGTCGAACCAGCCGGTCACGCAGGCCATCATCGGCGCAAAGATGGCGGCGGTTGAAGAGCCGACCAGTAGGCCGAAGGCGAGCTGGAACTGCATCAGGGACGACGCCCGACTGGCCAGGACCAGGCCTGCCACGAGGACGACCGAGCCGGTCAGGACCACCACGCGGGGGCCCAACTTGTCGGATAGCGTGCCCCAGGCCATGCTCGCAACGGACATCGCCAGGAATCCGATCGTCATTGCGGCGGAGATGCCCGTGATCGACCAGCCCGTGGTCCTCGCGATGGGGATCAGGAAGACCGGCAGCGAAAACATGGCACCCATGGCGACGCAGCCGAGGAGCCCGCCGGCTGCGACGATTACCCAGCGATAATTGGATTTGGCCATGTGAAGCGTTGGTTGTTCCTGAGCACTCTTGTCAGGCCATCCCCGGGGACGTGTTCAAGGTCCCCGGCATTTCCTACAACAAGTGGTCGTCCGATAGGACTGGAATTTGCAACCCACTGAATTGAGAACCAGTAGGGGAAGGAGCGCAAAGGTCTCAAGCGCAAACACGTCCAGAATCACTTACGCTGTTGCAGATCGTCCCAAAGGCGGGCTGCCCGAGGCGTTGACATGCGTACGGTAAAACGTACGTTTAGGGGATGACTTCCATCCCTGTCACACAGGCGCGCTCGAGGCTTTATCAACTTGTCGACGAGGCTTCGTCGACGCACGAAGCCATTCAGATTACCGGCAAACGTGGCAATGCGGTGCTTATTTCCGAAGGGGATTGGCGAAGCATACAGGAGACGCTCTATCTGGTTTCCATTCCAGGCATGCGGGACTCGATTCGAAAGGGGTTAAAGGAGCCGTTGAGCAAGTCTTCGAAATCCTTGGCCTGGTGAGTTGGGAACTGTACTTTACCAGGCAGGCACAGAAGGACGCCAAGAAGGTCGCATCGACCGATCTCCGTCCGCATATAGAGCGCCTGCTCGAGATCTTGAAGATTGATCCTTTTCAAAATCCACCGCCCTACGAAAAATTGGTCGGCGATCTAATTGGAGCTTATTCCCGCCGAATAAACTTCCAGCACCGCTTGGTCTATCAGGTCTTGAAGGATCAACGAGCGGTTAAGATTATAAGGATGTGGACCCATTATGAATAGAGGGCTGCGTGAGCAACCTTGCGCGGGACTCGACTGAGCAACCATGGATCGGCGAGACTTCCTGAAATTCCCAATCGCTGCGGCGGCGTTGGCCATAATGGCGCGAGGCGCCGAGGATAAGGCGGATATTGAGCGCGCCGGCCGGGGATTCCGCATCGGGGCAAAAAAGGATCGTTACGATGAGGAGCTTCTTATCATGGGGGGCGCTTTGATCTGAAGGTCGGGGGTCGAGACACGGGTGGCGAGCTCTGCATCTATGATACCATTCGAGATTCAAAGGGTGGTCCTGCGCTCCATCGACACCACTTTCAGGACGAGTGGTTCTATGTGATCCGCGGCGAGTTCATCGTACAAGTGGGCGATGAGACCGTCAATCTTCACCCGGTCGACTCGGCGTTTGCACCGCG
>Ga0181537_10004700_pt1 | contig 11266 bp, 6 predicted proteins | sample PEATcosm2014_Bin_39_FD_119765 | JGI IMG/M metagenome (GOLD analysis project Ga0181537, IMG submission 119765) | Peatland microbial communities from MTU Mesocosm Facility, Houghton, MI, USA - PEATcosm2014_Bin23_10_metaG | ecosystem: Environmental > Terrestrial > Soil > Wetlands > Peat | place... | reverse complement strand
TTGAGCTTCAGCGACTGTCCAACGTTGATGATCGCGGACACCAGCGCCACGCCCTGCGAACCCGAGATCATCGCGACGATGAAGGAGCGGTCGATCTTGAGCGTGTCTATCGGCAGCCGCGCCAGGTAGCTGAGCGAGGAGAAGCCGGTACCGAAATCATCGATGGCGATTTCAACGCCCATGGCACGTATAGCCTGCAGGCTGGCGATGCTGTGGGTGACGTCCTCCATGATCAGGCTCTCGGTGATCTCCAGCTCCAGCCCGGCTGGCGCGCGCGCATCCACGCCGATCGCGGTCTCGACTTCGGCGACGAACGCGCGCTGCCTGAGTTGCAGCGGCGACACATTCACCGCCAGGCGCACTGCCGGCAATCCGGCATCGCACCAGCGCAGGTAGTCCTCGATGGCCTTGTTGAGCGCCCACTTCCCGACTTCAAAGATCAATCCGGTCTCCTCCAGCACCGGAATGAATTGGCCCGGGGGCACCAGGCCGGTTTCCGGGTCATTCCAGCGAATCAGCGCTTCGGCGCCGACCAGTGCGCCGTTCTTGAGATCGATCTTGGGCTGGTAGTGCAGCACGAACTGCTGCTGCTCGAGCGCCTGGCGCAGTCGATTTTCCAGCGTCAGCCGGGCTGCGACCGCCGCGGTCATCTTCTGCGTATAGAACAGATAGCGGTTGCCGCTGGCCTTCGCCTTCTTGAGTGCGGCCTCGGCGTGCTTAAGCAGCGTATCGGCACTGTCGCCGTCATCCGGGTATACCGCTATGCCGACCTTGGCAGCGATGCGGAACACCCCGTCATTCAGGCCGAACGGGTGCTCCATGAGCGCACCCAGCTTTGTCTCGACCAGCCGCGCCAGATCGTCGCTCCTTGCCACTTGCGGCAACACCGCCGCAAAATGGTCGGCACCAATGCGCGCCAACAGAAGCTCGTCGTTTGCGTTGTGTCGCAGCCACTGGGCCACCTGCCGCAGCAGCTCGTCGCCCACGAGCTGGCCAAAGCTGTCGTTGATATTCTTGAAGCGCTCCAGATCGATCATGAAGACGGCCAGCTGGTAGGAACCGCTGGCTGCCGCACGCATGTGCTGCGCTACGCGGTCGAGGAACAGGTGGCGGTTTGCCAGGCCGGTGAGCACGTCGTAATAGGCGAGATAATCGAGCCGATCCTGTTTCTCGATATGGTCCATGGCGAAAGCGATGTCGCCGGCCAGTTCCAGCAGCAGCCGCATCTCCTCGGCATCGAAGAAGTCGACCTCCTCGGAGTACAACGTCAGTACTCCGACGGCTTCCCCTGAAATCAGCAGCGGCAGCGTCGCCATGGAGAAAATGCCACGCGCCATGCGCTCCTTCGATCGAACCACAGTGGTATCGCCATCGATGCTATTGGCGATGACCGGTTTTCTCTCCCGTACCGCGTGCGCTGCCTTGCTGTCCCCCTGCAGCGACATGGCGCTGGTGGAAGGCGAGTGCTCGGCGCCCAGCGGCGGGAAGTCCGACTTCGCCACCGCTGAAGCCACCGGCACGATGCTCTTCGCATCACGATCCACGACGCCTATCCAGGCCATCTTGAATCGGCCATGCTCGATGGCAATCTGGCACGCTGCCCGGAACAGCTCCTCGCGGTCGCGCGCGCGCACGATCAGCGAATTGATGCCGCTCAGTACCGCATACACGCGATTCAGGCGCTTGAGTCGGGTCTCCGCCTGTCTCTTCTCGGTGACATCCTCGCCGATGCTCGCCGTCCCGATCACATCGCCGCTGCCGGAATGCAGCACGGAATTGTTCCACAGCATCAGCCGCGGTTCACCCGAGCGGGTGGCGATGGAGATTTCACCGTGCCAGGCTGCCGCGCCGTTGGCAAGCCGGTCGGCAAAACCCGCCCTCCTGCGGTCGGCATCGAGTGGCACGAACAGCTCGAACCAGTCGCCGCCGATCAGCTCTTCGCGTTGCCAGCCGCTCAGGCGCAGCAGGGCGTCATTGCAGTAGGTAATTCGAGCATCCCGGTCGAGCATCACCGCAGCCAGTTCGACATTCTGCAGCAGGTCGCTGAATCGACTCTCGCTGTCGCGCAGCGCCTGCACAGCCAGCTTGCGCTCAGTGATATCCTTGGCGATGCCGGCGATGCGGATGATGGTTCCGCTGTCATCGCGCACCGGGAAGCCGCGTGCCGTGATCCAGCGCATCGAGCCATCGGGGCGCACGACTCTATACTCTACTTCGAACGCCCCCAGCGCCCTTGCGTTTTCCTGGCGCTCGATCGCCGCTTTCCGGTCGTCCGGGTGAATGGCTCGGCCCCACGATTCCTGATCCGCGTACAGACTCTCGCAGCTGTGTCCCCAGATCTTTTCGTAAGCGGGGCTGACGTACAATATCCGGCCATCGTTCGCGTCGCGTAGAAAGAATACGTCGCCGATGTTCTCCGCCATCTGGCGGAAACGCAATTCGCTTGCACGCAGGTTCTCCTGCGTACGCCGTTCCGCGGTGATGTCCAGATGCATCACCACTGCCCCGCGGGAATTCTGATCGGCCAGCGGTGTGACCGTCAGCAGCTCCCACCTCGTGGCCGTCGGCGAATCGCAGGGGTATTCGAGCGAATAGGCCTGGGTTCTACCGCTGAGTACCGTGCGAATTCCTTCGGCCGCCTGTCGGGCATCCTCGGCTCCCATTCCTCGGGCGTCGTCGCAAATGGCAAGGTAGCTGAGGCCGACGCCGTAGTCGGGCTGCCGCAGGCCGTTGGCAATGGCAAAGTCTCGCCAAGCCCGATTGACCGAGACGATAAATCCGTGCGCATCCAGCAAGGCGATATGCGTCTGCAGCGCATTGAGGATCGAGGCCTGCCTAGCGCTCTCGATGTGGCGTAACTCGTCCTGCGCGCGACGCAGTAACAGCGCGCCTCCCTCGGGGTCCAGGACGACGTCCACCTCCCCGGCCGTCAGCTCCTCCAGGCGCCGCTCCGTGCGCTTCAGCGTAGCAATCAGCGAGGAGATCTCGAGCGTGGATGCCGGCACGTCGCGAGCGCCCGGACGCTTCATGCCGCTTGGGTATCGAGCTTCAAGGTTTGCAGTATCGTGAGTGTCTGGCTCAGGGTGCCGACGATCTTGCGCATCGGTGCGGGGGCAAGCACCACCAGCGTGGGAGTCATGAAAATGCCGTCATCCAGCGCGCGCTTGGGCGCGCGCAGCACATCGACCAGTTCAATGTGATGGCGATCGGGCAGGTATTCCATGCAGAACGCCGTCAGATTCGCCTCCGCCTGCAGGGAATTCTGCGTCTGGTCGGCGACGTACAGCCGAAATTTGTATACGCCGTGGGCGTTCATCGAAGACTCACTTGACCTCGGGAACCGCGGCGTCGGCGCCACGCAGTTCCCGCATCCGAGTGAGTCCCCGGGACTGCTCGCGTTCGTGACTGTGGGTGGTACGGTCCAACAGGCTCTTCTCCACCTGCTTGGCCATGAGCTCGGTCTGCAACGACTTGACGCGTACTTCAAGCACCGCCTCCTCGGCATCCAGGCTGACGCGCCGCAGCTTGCCGGCGACCTCCGCGACTTCATCGGCGACGCGCTGCGCACTCTCCTTTTCCCAGCGCATCGTCCCCATCAGCACCTCACCGCCGGCGGTGTAGATATCGGCAATGGTCACGCCGGATTTGCTGAGAATCAGTTCGCGCACCTGGTTCGAATGTGCCGTGCCGCGCGACTTTATGATCGACATGCCGCGGTTACGCTCCCCGGCCTGGACCAGGTAGTTCAGGTGGATCCAGGTGTCCGCCATGGTTGAAACCTGCAGCGGCGTCCCGCCATTGGGTTGGCTGGAGGTCTCGTCGAGCAGGCTGGTGCACACCAACGTGATGCCGTCGGCCTTCGACCAGTCGATCAGGCGTTCAGCGACACCGTGGGCGGTCAGCTCGTTGCCGGCTTTCGACAGCGTGGAGACCGGATCAATCACCAGGCAGCGCGCATTGTGTTCGCGTGCGAGCGACTTGATGCGCACCAGCAGCGTCTCCGCGCTGCCGGTGATGGTGCGGGCCGACACCATGCGCAGCAGGCCAGGCTTCTCGAAACGCTTCAGATGTATGCCAACCGAAGTGAGGTTGCGCATGACCTCGGAGCCATCGGAGTCGAAACTGACGAACATGGTGCGCTCACCGCGCTTGCACGCCGCTTCCGCAAAGGCACCACTCAGGGTGGTCTTGGCTGTGCCGGGGAAGCCCGTGATCAGGATGGTGGCACCTCGATAATAGCCACCGCCCAGCATGGTATCGAGCCGGGTAACGCCGCTGGAGACTCGCTCCAGTGTCACCGCCGAGTCTGCCCGACCGAGTGTGCGTGCAATCGCCACATCGAAGCCGCCGCTACCGATGACAAATGGCGATTCATCCTCGCTGAAGCTTGAGCCGCGATACTTTTGAACGCGCAGGTTGCGTTGCGAGACGCCCTGGTCAACCCGGTGGTTGAGGATCACTGCGCAGTCCACCATGAACTGCATGAAGTCGAACTGTTGCAGTGCCGGTGAACTTGCCTCATCGGCGCCGTTCTTAGCGGTGATCAGGCCGGTGAGTTCGTGGTCGAGCAGCCATTCGTGCAGACGATAGACTTCGCGCCTCTTTGTTGCGGCGTCCGGCAGCAGGTCCAGGACGATGTCCAGGGCATCGAAAACAATGCGGCGCGCGCGCATCTGTTTGACTTGGGCTCCCAGGGCGGCCAGCATCCCGCTCAGGTCAAAGCTGCCGGACTGGATGAGCTCGGGTGTGGGCCGCGCGTCCAGAAAGAACAGCTTCCGGGGCTGCAGCTGCGCAAGCTTCCAGCCGAAGCCTGACATGTTGGCCGCGATCTGCTTGGGCGACTCTTCGAAGGCGACAAAGATGCCCGGCTCGTTCCCGTGCTTTACGCCATGGACCAGGAATTGGGCCGAGAATATCGTCTTGCCGGACCCCGGACCGCCGAGCAGTAGGGTCGTTCGACCCCGTGGCAGGCCTCCGCCCGTGATGTCATCAAATCCGGCGATACCGGTCAGTGCCTTTCCGGGGATTTCCACAAGCGCCGTAGGGCCGCGTTTCATGATGGTTCCTTGCTGCACTAGGCGCAATGCTGGGAAGTATCCGCCCTTTTGTCAGCGCCGTATGTGCGGTAGACAACACCAGGCGCCTGGCACGCGGCGCGGCGCGGCGCGCGGGCCGGCTATTGGCCCGAGGCAGCCTTGGCTGTCGGCGGGTGCTGCGGAATCATTTGTTCGCGCCCGGGGACAGTGCCCGAAATATCGCCGGGCAATGCGCGCTCAATGGCGCACATGTCCATATCCGGTCGGAAGAACTGGTAATTGTCGCGTCCGCGAGTCTTGGCGTAATACATCGCAAGATCCGCATTTTTCAATAGTGTCTCGGCATCCGCCCCGTCATCCGGGAAAGTGACGATGCCGACGCTCGCAGTGATCTGCACCACATGCATGTCGATACTGTGCGGCTGACGTATCGCCGTGAGAATCTTGTCGGCCACTACGCCCGCATCCTGTGCCTGCCGTTCCTCCCACAGCAGGATCACGAATTCATCCCCACTCATGCGACTGACCGTATCGGAACTGCGCACGCAGGTGAATAGCCGGCGCGCCACCGACTGCAGCAGTTGGTCGCCAATAGCATGGCCGAGCGAGTCGTTGATATGCTTGAAGTGGTCCAGATCCACGAACAACACCGCCAGTCGGCGACGGTTACGGTCAGACAGCACGATGGCTTCGGACAGCCGGTCGTTCATCAGTACGCGATTGGGCAATTCAGTCAGGCTGTCGTATTGCGCGAGGTACGCCATCCGCAGCGTCATCGCTCGTGCCACGCTCACGTCGTGGAACACCATCACGGCGCCGCTGACCTGGCCGCGCCGATCGTGGATCGGAGCGGTGGAATCCTCGATCGCAGCCTCCGCGCCATCGCGCCGGATCAGGACGCAGTCCGGGGTCAATGCGACGGGCTTGTTCTCCTGCATCGCCATGGTCATCGGGTTACGCGCGGTCGCGCGCGTCGCGGCATCGACAACCTTGAATACCTCCTCGAGCGGGCGACCGATCGCCTGATCCTGGGGCCATCCGGTCAGGCGCTCAGCAATCACATTGAGGTAGGTGACCCGGCCGGCCAGGTCGGTGCTCAACACCGCATCGCCGATCGAATTGAGCGTCACCAGTGCGCGTTCGTTCTGCTGGAACAGCGCGTCGGCGATGGCGGCGCGCTCGATCATGCTGTGCAACGCCTTGGGCAGCAGGTAGCTGTCGAGCCGGTTCTTGAACAGGTAATCCTGTGCGCCACGCTGTACCGCCAGCCTGGCCGTCGACTCGTTTGCCGCGTCGGTCAGGATCAGGATGGGCGTGCACGGCGCCGCTTGAAACAATCGATCGAAGGTCTCGATGCCGCGGCTGTCGGCCAGGAACAGGTCGACCAGTATCGCCGCGGCGCCCGTCAGTCGGTTCAGGGCCTCGGAGCATTGCCTGACCCATTCGACCTGGAACGATAAGTCGCTGCAGTTGTTCAACGCCGCAACGATGGCTTGCGCGTGCCGGGCATCGTCCTGGATCAGCAGTATGTTTTTCAGCAGCGAGGCCATGGGCGGTGTGACAATATCCTGCGTTGCCAACAGTGCATCACACCGCCTGCGCGCAGATATGTACGCCAACACACATAGCCAACCGCCGCGTTAGCACTTTGCTGCCGTTTTGGGAATTGGGTCGCGCCGGGGAGCCCAGATACAAGACATAATGCACCATAATGCAGCACAAGGCAGCCGACCAGGCGACTGACGCTGCTATGTCGGGGCGACGTCGGCCCCGCCAGGCTGCACGCCATGGATCACCGCGACGCCGCCCATGTAGGGCCGCAGCACCGCGGGCACCTCGACGCTGCCATCCTCGTTCTGGTAATTCTCCAGCACCGCCACCAGCGCGCGCCCGACCGCGACGCCGGATCCGTTGAGCGTGTGCAGCGGCTCGGGCTTGCCGCTGTCGGGGTTGCGCCAACGCGCCTGCATGCGCCGCGCCTGGAACGCCTCGCAGTTGCTGCACGATGAGATCTCGCGATAGCGCTGCTGCGACGGCAGCCACACTTCCAGGTCGTAGGTCTTGGCGCTGGCGAAGCCGGTATCGGCAGCGCACAGCGCCACCACCCGGTACGGCAGCGCCAGGCGCTGCAGTACCGTCTCGGCGTGCGCTCGCAAGGCCTCGAGTGCCGCGTATGACTCGTCTGGACGCACGATCTGCACCAGCTCGACCTTTTCGAACTGGTGCTGGCGAATCATGCCGCCGGTGTCGCGACCAGCGGCGCCGGCCTCGGAGCGAAAGCACGGCGTGTGCGCGGTGAATCTCAGTGGCAGCGCCTCGGCCGCGATGATCTGGTCGCGTACCAGGTTGGTCAGCGGCACTTCGGCGGTCGGTATCAGGTAGAGCTCATGTTCCCCGCGCAGTGCGAACAGATCCTGTTCGAACTTCGGCAGCTGGCCGGTACCGACCAGCGCGGCGCGGGACACCAGGTACGGCGCATAGATCTCAGTGTAGCCGTGCTCGCGCGTGTGCAGGTCGAGCATGAACTGCGCCAGTGCACGTTGCAGCCGCGCCAGCTCGCCGCGGATCACCACGAATCGCGCACCGGAGATGCGGCCGGCGGCTTCGAAATCCAGCAGGCCAAGCGCTTCGCCGAGCCCGGCATGTTCGCGGGGCTTGAAGTGAAACTGGCGCGGCACACCGTGGCGGCCAACTTCCACATTGGCGCTCTCGTCGGCGCCGTCCGGCACCGACGGGTGCAGCAGGTTCGGCAGGTCGAGTTGCCAGCGCGCCAGTTGCGCCTGTAGCGCCTCCAGTTGTTGCTCGGCGCCGGCAAGTCCTGCGGTCAGCGCCTCGCCCGCCTGCAGCAACGGCGCGATGTCCTCGCCGCGGCCGCGCGCCTGTCCGACCCCCTTGGCATGGCTGTTGCGTGCCGCTCGCAGCCGGTCGGTCTCGATCTGCCAGTGGCGGCGCTGCTCTTCCAGCGCCCGCCAGGCCGTGACATCGAACGCATAGCCGCGCCGCGCCAGCAGGCGCGCGACCTGTTCCGGATCGGCACGCAGCAGCTTCGGATCAATCACGACTTGCCATTGTCGGCCCTGGGGTCGGCCTTGGTGTCGGCTTTGGGGTCGGCGTTCGGGTCGGCCTTCGGGTTGCGCAGACGCTCGAGTGCTTCGCCGATGCGCTGCTCCAGGCCGCGTGCGGTCGGATGGTAGTAGCGCCGTTCCGGCATCTCGTCCGGCAGGTAGCGCTCACCGGCCGCGTATGCCTGCGGTTCATCATGCGCATAGCGATAGCCGACACCGTGGCCCAGATCCTTCATCAGGCGCGTCGGCGCATTACGAAATCGCAGCGGAACATCGAGCGAGCCGTAGCGCTCGACGTCGGCTCGTGCCTCTGCGAATGCGGTGTAGACCGCGTTGCTCTTGGCGGCGACGGCCAGGTAGACCACCGCTTCGGCCAGCGCCAGCTCGCCTTCCGGGCTGCCGAGCCGCTCGTAGGCCTGCCAGGCCTCGAGCGTGACCTGCAGCGCACGCGGATCGGCCAGGCCGATGTCCTCGGTCGCCATGCGGGTGATTCGCCGCGCCAGGTAGTGCGGATCGCAGCCGCCATCGAGCATGCGCGCCAGCCAGTAGAGCGCCGCATCCGGATCGGTGCCGCGCACCGCTTTGTGCAGCGCTGAGATCTGGTCGTAGAACTGATCCCCGCCCTTGTCGAAGCGGCGGCGCCCGCCGCTCGCGATCTCCGACGCCTGCACCAGGGTAATGACCTTATCGCCGCTTGCCGTGGCGAGCCCCGCCGCCAGCTCCAGCATCCCCAGTCCGCGCCGCGCATCGCCATCGGCCGCGTGCGCCAGCAGCGCGAGCGCCTCATCCCCGATCGTCAGCTGTTGCGCTCCCAGTCCGCGCTCGCGATCCACCAGGGCAGCCTGCAGCAACTGGCGCAGCTCCGTGACGCTCAGCGCCTTGAGTACATAGACGCGCGCGCGCGACAGCAGTGCGCCGATGATCTCGAACGAGGGATTCTCGGTGGTCGCGCCGATGAAGGTCAGCGTGCCATCCTCCACGTGCGGCAGGAACGCATCCTGCTGCGCCTTGTTGAAGCGATGCACCTCATCCAGGAACAGCACCGTCGGCTGTCCGGCCGCGGCACTCTGCTGTGCCAGTGCTACCGCGTCGCGGATGTCCTTGATGCCGGCCTGGACCGCCGACAGGGCGATGAAGTGCGCCTGCGAGCGATCGGCGATCAGTCGCGCCAGCGTCGTCTTGCCGGTGCCGGGCGGCCCCCACAGGATCAGCGAATGCGGTGCGCCGTCGGCGATCGCCTGGTATAGCGGTTTGCCCGGGGCCAGCAGCTGCGTCTGGCCGACGAACTCCTCCAGCCGCCGTGGCCGCATGCGATCGGCCAGCGGCCGCCACTCGTTGCCGCTGCCGGCCAGCCGCAGTGGCTGTTGGGTGGGATTGCGCTTGGGCATGTGGGGGGCAGCGGTGGATTTAAGGGTTGGCGGTTCAGGACAGCGGTGTGCCGATCACATCGACGTCGGCCGGCGGCTTGAACTGCAGCTCCGACGGCTCGATCCGGACGTTGCGCTCGCTGCGCGAGAAGTCGAGCCGCACCGTCTGGCCAAGCCGATCGATCACCACCATGCGCACCAGTCGATCGCGCGCAAAACCCAGCTCGGCATGGCTGAAATCCGCCTCGGGACTGTGCGGCTTGACGCTCACCCAGTCCAGTGCGTCGTGCGAGCCGGCGGCGGCGATGTCGAAGCTCTCATGCAGCTGGGCTGCCGATCCGGACAACAGCGTCACCGGCGTCGCCGTCAGCGCGGCAGCCATCGGTTTGACCGAGACCTGCGCCAGCTCGCGATCGTAGAACCACAGGTTCTTGCCATCGGCGACCAGCAGCTGACCGCGCTCGCCGCCATCGTGCGCTGGCGGCGGCAGCGGCGGCGTCGCTGGCGCCATCGCACTATCGATGCGCGGCTGGAAATCCCAGCGAAATCTTCCCGGCCGCTGTACCAGCATGGTGCCCTCGCCGGCCTCGATCTGGGTGCCGCGCGCATCGGTCACGGTCTGGGTAAATGCCGTGCGCAGGCTGGTCAAACCGTCCAGATATCGATCCAGCGCCGTGGCGCCGCTATCGACCGCGGCGGCTGCAGCGGTCGCGGCGGTCGCGGCGCCCCACGCGCCGCCGGCGCAGGCCAGCAGTGCGAGCACGCCCAGGACCAAGCCACGGTGCCTCACGCAACGCTTCCGATGCCGCGCTACGGTGGTGGCGGCGCCAGCACTTCGCGCCCGCCGTTGGACTGCAGCGGTCCGACGATGCCTGCCAGCTCCATCGCCTCGAGCATGCGGGCCGCGCGGTTATAGCCGATCTTCAGGCGCCGCTGTACGTAGGAAATCGACGGCTTGCGCTCGCTGGTGACGATCTTGACCGCCTCGTCGTACAGCAGGTCCTGCTCCGCATCGCCGCCGCTGGCACCAACCTCCTCGTCCTCGCCGCTGATGCCTGGAATCGGCGTGGACGGGCCGCGCAGCACTTCGTCGATGTAGTTCGGGCGCGCCGCCTGCTTTAGTGCCTCGACCACCCGATGCACTTCGGCATCGGAGACGAAGGCGCCGTGAATGCGGGTCGGCATCGAGGTGCCGGGCGGCAGGTACAGCATGTCGCCGTGGCCGAGCAGCGATTCGGCGCCCATCTGGTCGAGGATGGTGCGCGAGTCCACCTTGGCGGAGACCTGGAAGGCGATGCGCGTGGGTATGTTGGCTTTGATGAGCCCGGTGATCACGTCGACCGACGGCCGCTGCGTGGCCAGTATCAGGTGGATGCCCGAGGCGCGCGCCTTTTGCGCCAGCCGCGCGATCAGCTCCTCGACCTTCTTGCCGACGATCATCATCAGGTCCGCCAGCTCATCGATGATCACCACCACGAACGGCAGCGGTTCCAGGTTCGGGATCTGGCCCTGGTCGATGCTCGGATCATTGGCGGCACGCTGCAGCATCACCGGATCGCGGATCGGCTTGTTGTCGGCGATCGAATCCTTGACGCGGCGGTTGTAGCCGGCGATGTTGCGCACCCCGAGCGCCGACATCAGCTGGTAGCGCCGTTCCATCTCGGCCACGCACCAGCGCAGCGCGTTGGCGGCCTGCTTCATGTCGGTGACCACCGGCGACAGCAGGTGAGGAATGCCTTCATAGACCGACAGCTCGAGCATCTTCGGGTCGATCATGATCAGGCGCACATGCTCGGCG
>Ga0181537_10004698_pt1 | contig 11270 bp, 9 predicted proteins | sample PEATcosm2014_Bin_39_FD_119765 | JGI IMG/M metagenome (GOLD analysis project Ga0181537, IMG submission 119765) | Peatland microbial communities from MTU Mesocosm Facility, Houghton, MI, USA - PEATcosm2014_Bin23_10_metaG | ecosystem: Environmental > Terrestrial > Soil > Wetlands > Peat | place... | reverse complement strand
GGCCGGGACATTCTGCGCGGCGTCGCCCGCTACGTGCGCGAACATGAGCAGTGGGCGCTGTATCATGAGCCGCACGGCCTGGAGGAGTCGGTGCCACAGTGGCTGCGGCGCTGGAACGGCGACGGCATCATCGCGCGCATCCAGACACGGCGCATTGGACAGGCGCTGCTGGCAATGGGTATTCCGGTGGTCGATGTGCTGGGGGTGGTACCGGCGCTGCCATTCCCGCTGGTGCACGTCGATAACATTGCGATTGCGGAGATGGCCGCCGAGCATCTGCTCGGGCGCGGCTTTCGCCGCTTCGCGTTCTTCGGCATCGAAGGCGAGAACTGGTCGGAGCAGCGCTACGCCGGATTTTGCGCCGCCGTCGCCGCGGTCGATGCGAATGTGCCGATCTACCGCCTGCCGCGCGATGCCAAGGGCCGGCGCTCGTGGGAGCGCTCGGAGGATCGCATCGCCCGCTGGATCACGGGGTTGCCGAAGCCCGCCGGGGTGCTGCTGTGCAGCGACCAGCGCGGCTCCCAGTTCCTCGAGGCCTGTCGCCGCGCCGGCGTGTCGGTGCCGGATGAACTGGCAGTGGTGAGCGTCGACAACGACGAACCGCTGTGCGATGTGTGCCTGCCGCCGCTGTCGAGCGTCGAGCCGGGGCACCTGCACGTGGGGTACCAGGCGGCGGCGCTGCTGGATGCGCTGCTGCGCGGAGCTACGCCGCCCAGGAAGCCACTGCAGCTGCAGCCGATTGAGACCGTCACGCGGCTGTCGTCCGATGTGCTTGCGGTCCCCGATGCACGGGTCGCAAGGGCGTTGCGTCTGATTCGTGAGCAGGCCCGGGCAGGCGTGCGCATCGATGCCATCGCCCGCCAGGTCGGCCTGTCCCGCAGTGTGCTGCAGCGCCGGTTCCGCGCGCTGCTGCATCGGTCCATGCACCAGGAGATCCTCAATACCCGGATCAGGCACGCGCGCGAATTGCTCGCCACGACCGACATTCCGCTGGCCACGGTGGCCGAACAGGCCGGTTTCCGCCACCAGGAATACCTGGGTGCGGTATTTCGAGCCCGGGTCGGCAAGACACCGGCGCAGGTGCGGGCCGAGGCGCGCTCATGAGGCGATTTCGACGGATTGCGGGCTGTTGCTGCCCGTCTGCGGCCGCGCCCAGTTATCTACAAACATCGACCTGAGATCTACGATGTGGCCAGGTCGAATTCCGCTAGACTAGCCCAAGGCAGATAGCTGACAGCAGACTCGCCACGTGCACGCGCGGCGCCTGCGCTGAACGGACGCCTCCTGTCATTCTAATGAGCGCTGCAACAAAAACCCATCAGCTGATTGACATTCAGTGGCCGCAGTTCGGTTGGGCCGATCGCCCGCCCGTGGTGCAGTCCTCTGAACTTGAAAGCCGAATTGCGGCGCTGCGGACGCATATGGACGCGGAGCGGCTCAGCCACGTGGTCGTCTATGCGGATCGCGAGCACTTCGCGAACCTGGCGTACCTCACCAACTTCGATCCGCGCTATGAAGAGGCGCTGCTGATCGTCGCAAGGCACGGCAAGCCGCTGATCGTGGTCGGCAATGAATGCGAGTACTACCTGGGTGTGAGTCCGCTGCACACCGAGGGCAGGATCCGCGCTGAGCGCTTTCAGCCGTTCTCGCTGTTGAACCAGCCACGCGACGCCAGCCGCCAGATGCGCGAGATCCTCGCCGGCGAGGGCATCAGCCAGGGTTCCAGGGTGGGGTGTATCGGCTGGAAATACTTCGCCAATGCGGAGCACCCCGATGGCGCCCACGCCATCGAGATTCCATCCTACCTGGTCGATACGCTGCGCGACCTGGCCGGTCGCGAGGCGGTGGTCAATTCAACGGCACTGTTGATGCATCCGGGCCACGGACTGCGTACCCGGTGTTCGCCGTCCGAGATCGCCTTTTTCGAGTACACCAGCGTGCAGGCTTCCGAGGGCCTGAAGCGCATGCTGTTTGGGCTGCGGGTGGGAATGACCGACAACGAACTGGCCGCGCTGGGTGGCTACAACGGGGATCCGTTCTCCTGCCACATGACGCTGGTGACCGAGGCCAATCGCAATATGGGTCTGTCAGGGCCGGTCGGCGCGCAGATTCCGCTGGGCTCGCCGCTGGCGACGAACATCGCTTACTGGGGCAGCAACATCTGCCGCGCCGGCTGGGTCGCCCGCTCGGCCGCGGACCTGGTGCCCGCGGCGCGCGATTACGTCGAGGCCTTCGCCGGTCCATATTTCGAGGTCATGGCCGAATGGTTCGGGATGCTCAAGATCGGCACGCACGGCGGCAAACTGGCGGCGCTGATCGCCGACAAGCTGCCGTTCGAGCGCTTCCGCATCTTCCTGAATCCCGGACATCTGATTCACCTGGATGAGTGGGTGAGCTCCCCGATCTACCGCGGCTCGGATGTGCCGCTGCGTTCGGGCATGGCGATCCAGGTGGACGTGATTCCGTTCTCCCCGGTGTATTTCTCCACCAGGATGGAGGACTGCGTGGTGCTGGCCGACGCCGAGCTGCGCCGCAGCCTGCGGGCGCTGTATCCGGAGTGTTATGCCCGCTGCCAGAAGCGGCGCAGCTTCATGATCGACGTGCTCGGCATCGAGCTGCCGGAGGAAGTGCTGCCGCTATCCAACACACCCGCGATCGTCGCGCCGTTCTTCCTGAGCCCCAATCAGATCTTCGCGGTCGCTTGAGTTCGCGGTCGCCTGAGTTCGCGGCCAGTTGAGCTAGTTCCTGCAGTGGCGGGCGACGATGCTCTCGGCGAGTTCCTGGCGGCCGGAACGCGGCCTGGGATCGAAGCCCTGCGCGGCGGCGTGATCGGCAAGTTCGGCCAGGCGCATGCCGCCGTCGATGCGGCGTCCGAGCTCGCCGCTCCACCCCTGGTAGCGCTGCTCGCGCAGCCGCTGCAGCTGGCCATCGCGCACGATATCGGCCGCCGCCAGCAACGCTCGTGCGAGCGTGTCCACGCCGCCAATATGAGCCAGGTAAAGATCGGCCGGATCCACCGACTGGCGCCGCAGCTTGGCGTCGAAGTTGAAGCCGCCGGTCACGAAGCCGCCGTCCTCGACCAGCTGCACCAGCGCCGGCACCAGATCCTGCGCGTTGTTCGGAAACTGGTCGGTATCCCAGCCATTGCGCGGATCGCCGCGGTTCATGTCGATCGAGCCGAAGATGCCATAGGCGCGCGCGGCAGCAATCTCGTGCTCGAAGTCGAGACCGGCCAGGGTCGCGTGATTGACTTCGATGTTGACCTTGACCTCGCCGCTGAGCCCATAGCGCTGCAGGAAGGCATACACCGCCGCGGTGTCGCGATCGTACTGATGCTTGGTGGGTTCGAATGGCTTGGGTTCGATCAGGATGGCGCCCTTGAAGCCGATGCGGTGCTTGTGCTCGACCACCATCGCCAGGAAGCGGCCGTAGTGATCGAGCTCGCGGGCGAGGTCGGTGTTCAGCAGCGAGTCGTAGCCCTCGCGGCCGCCCCATAGCACGTAGTTCTCGCCCCCCAGCCGCTGCGTCGTCTCCAGGCAGCAACGAACTTGCGCCGCCGCCCAGGCAAACACCTCTGGGTCAGCGCTGGTGGCGGCGCCGCCGGCATAGCGCGGGTGGCTGAACAGGTTGGCGGTACCCCACAGCAGCCGCACGCCGGTGGCGGCCATTTTGTCCGCCATGCCGGCCTCGATACGCCGCAGCTGCAGTTCGTGCTCGCGCACGCTGCCCGCGCTCGCCATGACGTCGACGTCGTGGAAGGTAAAATAAGGCGCCCCCAGGCGCGCGAAGAAATCGAACGCGGCGTCGAGCTTCTCATCCGCCATCGCCTGGGTGACCGGGATTCCCAGCCACGGTCGCGGCAAGGTGCCGGCGCCGAAGATATCGCTGCCGGGCCAGTTGAACGAATGCCAGTAGCACACTGCGAACCTGAGCCAGTCGCGCATGCGCTTGTCGAGCACCATGCGTTCGGGGTCGTAGACGCGAAAGGCGAACTCGCTGGCCGAGTCGGGACCCTCGAAGCGCACCGGTTCGATGGCTGAAAACAGGCTCATGTTGCACTCTCCACGAAAATATTCTTCAGATCCCGATACAGCCGCACGAAGACGGCGCGACGCTCCGCCAGCAGCGCGGCCAGAACGGCGTCCGGCTGGATGACGTGCACCACCGGCGGCATGACGCACACAGCCTGCGGGGATTCGCCGCTCAGTGCCAGCCGCCCCAGGCGCGCCGCCCCGATCGCAGCGCCGATGTCGCTGCCAACGCGATAGGTGAGCGGGCGATTCAGGGCCGCTGCAATCAACGTGCCCCAGTAAGGCAGCCGCGCGCCGCCACCGGTGACGCTGATCTCGCCGATGCCACCGCCACTCTCCAGCAGCACGTCCATGCCGTCGGCGAATGCCAGCGCGACACCCTCGAGCGCAGCCAGCGCCAGATCGGCGCGCGTGGTCTGCGCTGTCACGCCGAAGAACACGCCGCGGCAGTGCGGATCGTTGTGCGGCGTGCGTTCGCCGGAAAGATAAGGCAGCAGGTAGGGCGCGCTGCGCCTCAGTCCGCGCGCCTGGGCGGCGCCGACCAGGCGCTGCAGGTCGCTTTCACCCGTCAACTGCGCGACCCAGTCGAGCACATTGGCGGCGCTCAGCATCACGGACATCTGGTGCCACAGGCCCGGCAGGCAATGACAGAACGCATGCGCCGCCTTGTCCGGATTAGGTTGCAGCTGCCCGGTGACCACGAACAGCACGCCCGAGGTGCCGAGCGACAGAAAGGCCTGGCCGGGCGCGATCACACCCATCCCCGCCGCACTGGCGGCATTGTCGCCCGCGCCCCCGGCGACCGCGACCTGCGGCAGCTGCAACTGTGCGGCCGCCTGCGGCGTCAGCATTCCCGAGGCTGCGCTGCCTTCCACCAGCCGCGGCATATGCGAGCGGTTCAGTCCGGTCGCGGCCAGCATCGCGTCGGACCAATCGCGTCTTGCGACCTCGAGCCAGCCGGTGCCGGACGCATCGGACATGTCGCTGACCGCCTCACCGGTCATATGCAGCCGCACGTAGTCCTTCGGCAGCAGCACCCGGGCGATGCGGGCAAACAGCTGCGGTTCGTGTCGCGCCACCCACAGCAGCTTGGGGGCGGTAAAGCCCGGCATCATGAGGTTGCCGGTGATGGCGCGCGAGCGCGGCTCGCGCCGCTCCAGTTCAATGCATTCGAGCGCGGCACGTCCATCGTTCCACAGGATTGCCGGACGCAGGATGTTGCCCGACCGATCCAACAGCGTCGCACCGTGCATCTGTCCGGACAGGCCAATGGCGCGCACCTGGGCGCGCGCGGCTGCGGGCAGCGCACGAATCGCCGCGATCGTTGCCTGCCACCAGTCGCGCGGATCCTGCTCGGCCCACAGCGGTTGCGGACATGCGAGCGCCAGCGGCATCGAGGCTTGTGCCACCGGCACATCGCGCTCATCGAGCAGCACTGCCTTGACGCTCGAGGTACCGATGTCGATACCCAGGAACACTCAGGCGGCTCCGACTTCAAAGCTCACCTGGATCGCGAAGCGCTCGCCCGGCGCCACCACCGCCACCTCTTGCGCACCGCGGTTGAGCGCCCCGGCGGGCGCGCTCAGCGGTTCCACGCAGAAGAAGTCCCGTCCGGCTGGCACATACATATGCAGGCTGCGGCAGTTGGCCGCGCGCATCGCGACCCTGCGATCGGGCCAGAGCATCAGCGCCGCGCCGTCCCAGTCCACGAAGCTATGATCCAGCGGCACCGCGGCGACCGGCCTTGCCCGATCGAACGCCCAGTCGCCTGGCGTCGCGACTTGCCGCAGCGGCAGGCAGGCGCTATCGGTAAGCCAGGTGCGCGGGATGCCGGCCTGCAGCTGCGCCAGCGCGGCGTCGCCAAAGTAGGGATGCAGCCCGAGCATCACCGGCATCGGCGAGCCGGCGAGGTTCCGGATCGACAGGCTGATGCTGAGGGCAGGGTGCTGCAGCTGCAAATACTGTTCGGCACGATAGCGCCACGGCCACTCGTCGCCGCCGCCTTCGAACGCCAGCGTCACGGCGCTGGTGCTGGCATCGAGCACCCGCCAGGGCGCGCGCCAACCCTGGCCGTGCAGCGGATGCGGTTCATCCTGGCGGTTTCTCTGCAGCTGCACGTCACGCGTACCGAAGCGGAAGCGGCCGTCCACGATACGATTGGCGTAGGGGACCATCGGAAAGCAGGCCAGCTCGAACGCGTCGTCAGCGGCGCCGCGGGGCGGCGGGCGGAAGATCGATCGGTCGCGCCAGTTGAATGCGCGTATCGCGCCCCCGCGGGCGGCATCCACGCTGAGCCGCAGCTCCCCGTGCTCGAGCAGCAGATATCCCCCCTCGAATGTCATGTGTGCGGTCCTGCACAGCTGCGGTAAGCGGCGGTCGGAGCCGGCGGTGGATTGTAGCCTGTTTGTATTATAATATTTATTGTCCTGGCCCCAAGATCGCATGCAGCCGCCATGACGAGCAGAAACGATGCGAGCTTCGTGGCCGGGGACTGGGGCACCAGCCAGCTGCGACTGTTGTTGTGCGCCAGCGATGGCTGCATCCTCGAGCGTGCTGCGGGGCCGGGCGCTACCGACTCCAGCGGACGCTTCGCGCCGTTATTCCACAGCCTGCTGGCGCCATGGCAGCAACGCCACGGGCCGCTGCCGGCGCTGCTGTGTGGCATGGTGGGATCGAGCATCGGGTGGTTGCAGGCGCCGTACATCCGCTGTCCGGCGCGTCCCGAGCAGATTGCCGGCGGATGCGTATCGCCGCACGGCGTCGGCGATGTCGGCGATGTTGGCGGTAGCGGCGGCAGCGTTCATATCGTCCCCGGGCTGTCGTGCCGCAATCGTTTCGATGCGCCGGATTTCATGCGCGGGGAAGAGACGCAGATCCTCGGCGCCATGAGCATCGATCCGAGGTTGCGTCGCGGCCGCCAGCTGCTGTGTCTTCCGGGCACTCACACCAAGTGGGTGCTGCTGGCGGACGGGGTGGTGGACGAATTCCTCACCGCTCCCACCGGCGAGCTGTTCGCGCTGCTGCGTGATCACAGCGTGCTGTTGCGCGAGTGCGCGCCGCTCGAGGCCGCCGCCTTCGACACTGCCGCCTTCGGGAATGGACTGGCGCAGTCGAATGAGTTTCCGCACGCGCAGCTGCTGCACCGGTTGTTCGAATGCCGCGCGCGGCGCCTCGATGGCGAACTTGGCGCTGCGGCGAGTGTCGCCTTCCTCTCCGGCCTGCTGATCGGCAGCGATATTGGCGGCGCACTGCGGCTGCTGGCCGGGTCAATCGACACACGCAGCGTGCATCTGATCGGTGCATCCGAGCTCACGCGTCTGTATGCGATCGGCCTGGCGACGCACGATTACACCGCGACCTGCGTCGAGGGTGTTGCTGCCTCAGTCGCCGGACTTGCACAGCTGCATCGACAGCTGGCCCGCCGGCAGGTGGCCGATGCCACCCGCTGAAGCAACCGACGCGCGCCACGCGCTGGTGGCGATCCTGCGCGGCGTGCAACCCAAGCGCGTTATCGCGATCGCCGAGGTGCTGTACGAGGCGGGTATCCGCATGATCGAGGTGCCGCTGAATTCGAGCGATCCGTATGCGAGCATCGCTGCCCTGGCCGCCAGCCGCCGGCACGATTGCCTGATCGGCGCCGGCACGGTGCTGAGCATGGAACAGGTGCGCCATGCGCATGAGGTCGGGGCACGGTTGGTGGTGGCGCCCAACTGCGACGCCGAGCTGATCGTCGGCGCGTTGCAGCTCGGGCTGCAGGTGATGCCCGGGTTTGCGAGCGCGACCGAGGCATTCGCGGCCATTCGCGCCGGCGCCACGCTGCTGAAACTTTTTCCGGCCATCAGCTACGGCCCGCGCCACTTGCAGGCGCTGCGTGCGGTGCTGCCTGCCGAGGTGCATGTCTATCCGGTCGGTGGCATCGGCGCGTCGGATATTCCCAGCTGGCTTGGCGTCGGCGCGGCAGGCTTCGGCTTTGGCTCGGAGCTGTTCCGTCCCGAATACAGCCTTGCCGAGATCGAACGGCGCGCGCAGTTGCTGGTGGGCGCTTTCCGGCAGGCATTGCAGCAGCTCGAGAGCACGCCACCGCCGTGAAGCCGATCGACATTCTCGCTGCCCGCAACCTGATCGGCGAGGGCATCCTGTGGGACTCGCGCCACCAGCTGCTGTGGTGGACCGACATCCAGGGGCGGCAGCTGTATCGCTATCGCTGGTCGGATGCGGTGATCGAGGTGCTGGATACGCCGGAGCGCGTCGGCTCGTTCGGCTTCGTGGCCGGGAGCGATCGGCTGATCACCGCGTTTGCCAGCGGCATCGCGCTCTACCATCCCAGCGAGCGCACGGTGCAGTGGCTGGCTCGCCCGGACTCGATCGTCGCCGGCATCCGATTCAACGACGGACGGGTCGACCGCCGCGGGCGATTCTGGAGTGGAACGATGGTCGAGGACGACGACTGCAGCGCGAGCGGCAGCCTGTATTCGCTCGACAGCGCCGGCGGCCTCCGCTGTCACGTGCGCGACCTTCGCATTACCAACGGCCTGTGCATGAGCCCGGATGGCACGCAACTGTATTTTGCCGATTCATCCAGGCGCGAGATATTTTCCAGCCAGCTGATCGAGCCGCAGGGGGAACTGGGGCCGCGGCAATTGTTGGTGCACACGCCAAAGGGCGCCTACCCCGACGGCGCCGCGGTCGATGTCGATGGCTGCATCTGGAGTGCGCACTGGGGTGCGGGCTGCGTGGTGCGCTACACGCCCGACGGTCGCATCGACCGCACGATCCAGCTGCCGGTATGCCAGCCGACCTGTGTGTGCTTTGGCGGACCGGATCTGGATGTGCTGTGCGTGAGCAGCGCGCGCGAGGGCCTGAGCGAGGCGACGCTGGCGTCCGAACCGCACGCCGGCGCGGTGTTTCTCTACCGCCCCGGTGTGCAGGGCTTACCCGAGCCGGAGTACATCGCTTGAATACCCGTACCCAGGGCAGCAACCTGACCTACCGCATCGCCAACCGGATCGGCATCGCGATCATCACCGGCGTCTACTCGGCGGACAACCCGATCCCGATCGAAGCCCAGCTGTGTCGCGATTACGAAGCCAGTCGCCCGGTGCTGCGTGAAGCGGTCAAGATGCTGACCGCGAAGGGGCTGCTGGCCGCCAGGCCGCGGCGGGGCACCTGGGTGCAACCGGAACAGCGCTGGAACCTGCTCGACCCGGACGTGCTCGGCTGGCTGCTGCAGCGGCGCTTCTCGCGCGCACTGCTGATCGAGTTCACCCAACTGCGCCTGGCGGTGGAACCCGGCGCGGCTGCGCTGGCCGCCAGTGTCGCCGGACGCGAGGAGAAGCTGGCGATCAGCCGCGCGATCGAACGCATGCAAGCCGCCGATCGCGGCGCAGACGATCCGCTCGACTCGGACATCGCGTTTCATGTGGCGGTGCTGCGCGCGAGCCGCAACCGCTTCTTTGCGCAGCTCACCGGCTTCAGCGCCACGGCACTGCGATTCAGCATCCGGATGACGAATCGTCACCGCGGCGTGCGCCTGGCGAGCGTTGCCGATCACCAGAAGGTCGCCGAGGCGATCATTGCCGGCAACGCGCGCGACGCCGGCGAGGCCATGCGCCGGCTGATCCAGGAGGCGCTGGAGATCATCAGCAGGCGCGAGGCGCCTGCCACGGCACGGCCGTCGCCGCCGGCGCGGCGCCTGGCGCAGCCGTGATGGCGATCAGCATCGCCATCGTTGGCTTCGGCAAGATCGCCCGCGAACAGCATGTACCCGCCATCGCCGCCAACGACGCGTTCGAACTGGTTGCCGTTGCCAGCCCTCATAGCCGGGCTGATCGACTGCCGCACTACGACGACATCCACTCGATGTTGCCGGCGCTGCCGCAGCTGTCGGCTGTGGCGCTGTGTACCACGCCGCAGGTGCGCTATCAGGCTGCCCGCTACGCGCTCGAGCAGGGGCGGCACGTGCTGCTCGAGAAGCCGCCGGGTATGACGGTGACCGAGGTGCTCGAGCTCGCGCGTCTCGCCAGCCACAGGCGTGTCGCGCTGTTTGCGGCCTGGCATTCGCGCTACGCCTGCGCGGTCGAGCCCGCCCGTGCCTGGCTGGCCGCTCGCACCATCCGCAGCCTTGACGTCACCTGGAAGGAGGATGTCCGCGTCTACCATCCCGGACAGGCCTGGATCTGGACGGCGGGTGGCCTGGGCGTGTTCGATCCGGCGATCAACGCACTGTCGATCCTGACCCGCATCATTCCCGGCGGCCTGATCCTCAAGGACGCGGAGCTGTCGTTTCCGGCGAACTGCCAGACACCGATTGCGGCGCGCCTGCAGCTGGCGACCCTCGACGGCGCGCCGGTGCACATGGCGCTCGACTTCCTGCAGACCGGACCCCCAAGCTGGGACATCGATGCCGACACCGACGCCGGCCGCCTCAGCCTGCGGCTGGGCGGCAGCGCCATGCAGGTGAATGGTCGGCCGGTGCCGATGCCCGCGAGTCAGGAGTATCCGCGGCTGTATGCGCGTTTCGCGCAGCTGGTGCGCGAGCGCAGCGTCGACGCCGATGTCGCGCCGCTGCAGCTGGTGGCCGATGCCTTCCTGTGCGGCCGGCGCGTGCAGGTTGAGCCGTTCGTGGAATGAGCGGAGAGCTCGATCGGATTACGACCGGTTGGGGTCGCGGCCGCGGGCGGACTGCTCGGCCTGGTGCCGCAGCAGCCGGGCAAAGTCATCCGCCGCCGCCGGCTCATTGACGTAGAAACCCTGCATCGCGTCGCAGGCCTGATCGCGCAGGAACGCGACCTGGCGGCGCGTCTCGACGCCTTCGGCGATCACGGTCAGGCTCAACGACCTGCCGAGCGCGATGATCGCCTCGGTGATCAGCCGGTTGTCGGCATTCTGCTCCATGTCGCGCAGCAGCGAGCGGTCGATTTTCAGCGTATCGATCGGAAATTTCTGGATGTTGGCCAGCGACACGTAGCTGGCGCCGAAGTTGTCGATCGCGAGCCTGACGCCGCTGTGCTTGAGGCTGGCGAGCGTGGCCGAGTTGTGTTCCGAATCCTGCATCAGCGTGGCTTCCGAGATCTCCAGTTCCAGCATGTTTGCCGCCATCCCGACATCCTCCAGCGCCGACAGCACGGTGGCGAGCAGCTGCTCGTCCTTGAACTGCCGTGGTGTCAGGTTGACCGAAATGCACAGTGCCGGCAGCCCCTCGCGCTGCCATGCCATGTGCTGCGCGCACACGTTCTTGAG